>OGPA01000027.1_pt1 | contig 167818 bp, 123 predicted proteins | sample 1552841 | NCBI WGS metagenome assembly OGPA01 (sample SAMEA2579916, study PRJEB22360) | human gut metagenome
CGCCGCCGTAACGGTGGCAGGTATACATGATTTTATCGTCAAAGGTGGAATCGGTGAACGGACGGAAATTGCCGTTCCACTGGGCACCGCCCAACAGGATGATATGGTTGGTATCCACTTCACGGATAGCGGTTGTAGCCCGTTTGTATAACGGTTCCAGCTTGGCGTTCAGTTCTTCCATATTATTGAAATAGGGGGCGATAGGTTCATTAATCAATTCGTAGCCCAGGATTACGGGTTCATTCTTGTAATACGTTGCGATTTTCTTCCAGATATCGCAGAACTGTTGCTGGCTGGCTTCGCTTTCAAAGAGCCAGGGATAACCGTAGCTGTCGTCGATGTTATCGCCAGTCTGTCCGCCCGGTGCATCGTGCATATCGAGGATCAGGTATAACCCGGTCTCCCGGCACCAGTTGACCACACTGTCTATGCGGGCGAATCCATCCTGGTTGGAAGTCAGTCCCATATAATCTTCATCGGTGAAGAGTTTGTAATGGAAAGGTAGACGGATGGTGTTGGCTCCTGTCCCGGCAATGAACCGTACGTCGTCGCGGGTGATGTAATTGTCTTTGAAAGCCTTCCAGAACTCGGAGGTAAAGTCGGGGCCGACCATTTCACAAAGCATTTGGTTGATACGTCCCGGTGAGTTCGTTTTGCTGAAGCCGAACATATAACCTTCGGGGTTCAGCCAGTTCCCGAGATTGGTTCCCTGGATGAAAAACTTCTGTCCTTTTGGAGTAACCAGGTCGGTACCGGATATACGCATAAATGCTTCCGGGGGCATATCGGTCGTATCCGTACCTGCTGTTGCAGCGTCCTGCCGGCATCCGGTGAAGGATACCAGCAGAAGCAGGATCATTAAATATATATTCTTTTTCATATCTGTTATTCTACTGTGAATGTTGTTTGTAATCCTTCTGCACTATTGGGGCCGACCCAGAGATTGAATTCGCCCGGTTCTACTACTTTCTGCATATCTATGTTCCAGAATGCCAGTTCTTCGACCGGGAGAGAAAAGGTGACGGTTTTCTTTTCACCCTGCTTCAGGGAAACGCGTTGGAAACCTTTCAACTCTTTGACCGGACGGGTAACAGAGCCAAAGGTGTCCTGTACGTACAATTGTACCACTTCTGTCCCGTCATATTTACCGGTGTTAGTCAGGTCGAAACTGATTTCCAGTGTTCCGTTGGCAGCCAGCTTATCGGTTGCCAGTTGCAGGTTGTCGTATCCGAATGTGGTGTACGACAATCCGTAACCGAAGGGGAACAGGGGATCGAAACCGGCATCCATATAGAAAGAGGTACAGCCCAGTGAAGTCTGTCCGGCTTCCAGCGGAATAGCATCGATCAGCGTTTCCTGGCGGGAGGCGGGGCGACCTGTGTTGTTATGGGCATAGTAAACAGGTATTTGTCCTACCATCTTCGGGAAGGTAACCGGCGTTTTACCGCTCGGTGTCACTTTACCGAAAAGCAGGTCGGCAATAGCCGGACCACCCATAGTTCCCGGATGGAAAGCGTAGAGAACGGCATCCGACTGGTTTACTTCCTGCTCGATCGTTAGCGGACGACCTGCCATGATAATTGTTACGAGAGGTTTTCCTGTCTTTGCCAGGGCGGCAATCAGTTCGCTCTGTATTCCTTGCAGGTGTAAATCTGCCAAAGAATGAGCCTCACCCGAGAGAATAGACTCTTCTCCGACGCATACCAGTACGGCATCCGCACGTGTGGCAGCACTTACAGCTTTGGAAATATTGCCTGTGCTCTTGTCGCGGCTGTAACCCAATCCGGGTTCGTAGATAAACTGTACCTTGTCGCCATACATCTCTTTCAAGGCTGCCAGTACGGTTTGAGTATGTGCTTTTTCTCCGTCGAATACCCAGGTCCCCATCTGATCGTGAGGGGCATCCGCCAACGGGCCTACGACCGCAATGGTACGGATCTTATCGGTGAAAGGTAAGGTCTCCCGATCGTTCTTTAACAGGATAACCGATTGTTCTACTGCTTCTTTTGCTTTGGCGAGGTGTTCGGGTGCATATTTTACATGTTGGTCTGTGTTTACATAAGGATTGTCGAACAGTCCCAGACGGAACTTAAGACGAAGGATGTTGCGTACTGCATTATTAATGGCCGCTTCCGATATTTGCCCCTTTTTTACGAGTTCTTCCAAGTGGCGGATAAAGGTGCCGCTGACCATTTCCATATCGATTCCGGCATTTACGGATTTCAGGGCAGCTTCCTTTTCGTCTTTACAGAAGCCGTGGGAAATCATTTCAGCGGTCGAAGCCCAGTCGGTAACTACCATACCGTCGTATTTCCACTCATCGCGCAGTACATCTTTCAAGATAAAGCTGTTTCCTGTCGAAGGAACACCGTCATTATCGTTGAAAGACGTCATAAAGGTGGCACATCCGGCTTTTGCTGCTGCTTCGAACGGAGGAAAATAGACGTTACGCAATTGGCGTTCGGGGATGAATGTCGAATTATAATCGCGTCCTCCTTCTGCTGCTCCGTAGCCGACAAAGTGTTTGGCACAGGCGGCTATTGAGGTCGGATCGTTCAGGGAGTCGCCCTGGAAACCTTTCACCATAGCTACACCCATGACGGAGCTAAGATATGGATCTTCGCCACAACTCTCAGCGATTCGTCCCCAGCGGGGATCGCGTGAGATATCGATCATCGGGGCAAACGTCCAGCGGATACCGTCGGCAGATGCTTCGATAGCGGCTACGCGGGCTCCGTCCTGCACGATCTGTGGATTGAAGGTAGCGGCTTGTCCCAGGGGTATTGGGAATATTGTTTTATATCCGTGAATGACATCACGCGACATCAACAGGGGGATACCCAGCCGGGATTCTTCCACCGCTACTTTCTGTATCTCATTAACTTTTTCAGGGTCCGTCACATTCAGTAACGAACCGATTTCTCCTTTACGAACCTGGCCTGCAATTTCATCCATGCTGCCAAACGGGCTCAACTGGTTCATCTGACCGATCTTTTCGGGTAAGGTCATTTTGCCGAGCAGTTCTTCTACCTGTTTTTCAACAGTGTCTCCTTTCCCTGCTCCGGAAGGCTGGCTACATGCCATCATGGAAAGAACCAGCAGTCCGGCATAGAAGATATTTAATTTGTATGTTTTCATGGTGGTCATTATGTGATTGAATATTTCATCTTCCCGTTTTGAATGAGTAGATAGAGAGTTGCTGTATTACCAACTCTCTATCTGTTGTTTATTACTTATTTATTGAAAGAGAAATCATCGAAGAAGAAGATTCCCGGGGCGGCGTGACCTTCTGCACCGAACTGGATAACAACCTTGTTATAATCGGTACGGTCTTTTACCGTGCTGAAATCAAACTCGAGTTCGATCCATTTATCGGTCTCCAGATTTGCTTTTACAATCTCAGTCTGGCTTTCCCATGCATTATCGCCTGCTTCGGTATTCTGCAATTTGACAACAACCTGTTTCTGCAGTTTATTGACTGTGATCCAATCGCCTGCAACGGCAGCAGCGGTCGTATAATCGTTGTAAGACGGAATATATACTTTCATACGAATCTTGTTATTTTCCGACAAGTCGAACTTAGTATCTTCCGATACCCATGATATGTTGGAATAGAACTCTTCCGATTTCTGGTAGAGATATACCTTTTTAGACGTATTAATGCCGACCGGTGCGGGATTCGAATAGACAGGTTCCATATCTCCCATCTTTTCGGGGATGAATTCTACGGATAATTTATCTTTCTCAAAATCTTCAACCAATGTAACAGGCTTAATTTCCACTTCGGGTTTTACGTTCTTTTCTTTTGGAATGAAACGATACCACCAACCATTACCGCTTTCAACGGTACTGGTACATTTCAGATACAGTTCGTCGTCTGTCAGGCTCAGGATCTCGTAAGTGGATGTTCCTGCATAATGACCGAAGAAAGCACCGTTGTTCAGTGTGATCGTCTTAGCTGTTTCATTCAATGTAAAAGTATATGCATCTTTAGGTTCATACTTTACGTCAAAGTCTCCGGCGGGGGGAACAACGGCTGTACCTCCCAATGCGTTTTTACCCGCTTCGTTCGTATAGATATACCCATTGTTTTTCCAGATCATTTTTACTCCCACCTGGATAAATGTAAACTCCTGGGTATAAAGGCTCGATTCCAGTTTGCCGTTGGCCGGGCACGACCACCATGAAGGCGCTTCGTCGGTACTCGGGCCGACTCCGAAGTGTCCGCTATGATATTGGTCGAATACCCAGGTTTTACCTTGCAGATTTTCGGCACCTCCTGTCAGGGCGTTGTACATAGGAGTGTTCAATAAGGACATATCGTCCTGTGCAACCGTGACTTCCTTTGTGATCGTTACCGATCCTCCGGTAGTATACATGGTCATCGAGATCACATAAGTACCTTTAAACGGATATTTCGCATCAGCCGTTTCTCCTTTGGCGGTCGATCCGTCTCCCATATCCCAGGTGACGACACCTTTTATACTCGATTCATTTTTCAGTGCAATCACGTTCGGTTGTTCACTTTTCGGTGTGGCGGAGAAAGCCAACTGGCTTTCTTCGGGCATTGCACCTAATGAATGGTCATCATTGTCTTGCGGGTCGCAAGAGGTCATCGCCAAAATGGCCATTAGGACGATGATTCCTGATTTGAATATATTTCTTATCATATTATTGTCTGTTTTATCGTGTTAGCCACTCGGTTATTTCCAGTTACCGTTTTGTTTCAATTCGAATTCGGTTCCCAGCGTCTTTGTCATTTCTCCCTGAGGAATAGGAAGATATTTCATCCATTCTTCAAAGGTGCGGACAGAGTTGAACTCGGAATTGTTTTCTGTCAGCACACTCGGAGCATCTCCCCAGCGAACCAGATCCCAGAAGCGCATTCCTTCACCCAGGAATTCTTTATGGCGTTCATCCTTGATATTCTGGGCTGTGGCGGCAATCGGTTTATCGGTACCGAAGGCGCGGCGGCGTATCTGGTTGAAGCATTCATCTGCACTTACGCCCTGAGCTTCGGGAGCACCTCCCATCTTCACCAATTCCACATAGTTCAACAGTGTTTCGGCATAACGGAAAATACGCAGGTTATTACAGTAATTCAGATCCTGGTCGCCTGGAGGAGGGTTGTATCCTTCGCGGGCAGCATATTTACGTTGGAACAGGCCTGTATCCTGGAAACGTTTTGAATAACTGCCTTGACGCCAGTCGTTGATAGAGGCATCGCGGCGCAGGTCGCCTTCTTCGTACATCTGGTAAGCGGACAAACGGACAGGAGCAAATCCCCAGCCTCCTTTGAACACTCCGTCAGGATCTTTCAGTTCATTCGGAGAGATAAATGCCGGTAAGTTCGTACCATATCCCTGCCAGCCAGTATCCCAGGTTTTACCTTCCGGCAACTGGTTGCTTTCAAAGATGGATTCTTTGCAGAATTCATTTTCGTCCAACCACATGGCATCGAAATCATCCATCAGTTCGTAATCGCCGCTTTTGATGATCGTGGCCATATCGTTGGCTACTTCGGCATATTTAGACTGATCTTTCTGATACATCACTACGCGTGCTTTCAACATCAGGGCGGCAGCTCTGTTGGCACGTCCCAGGTTGGCTCCGCTGACTTTCATCGGCATACCTTCTCCGCAGGCTATTTCCAGGTCGGCCATTATTTTCTGGTATATTTCGTCTGCACTCATCTGAGGTGCCAGGTAAGGATCGTCCAGCGGAGCTTCGAAGTAAGGAATATTTCCCCAGAATTTCCATAACAGATGTGTATAGTAAGCACGCAGGAAATGGGATTCTGCCGTATACTGGGCTACTTTTTCTTCCGTCACATTCACTGCATTCTTACAGGCAATAACTGCATTGTTCGCGCGTGCCAGGCCGGTAAAATAGATACTCCACAATCCGTCGAGAGTTTCTGCCGCACTGGAACTGAATTGCGACAGTACATATAATTGATGCTGGTCGCCGGCATCGCCTCCCCCTTTGAACAAGTCGTCGGAACGCAGGTCGGACATAAGTAACACAGCATTATAATTGTTGTTTGCATAACTGTCAAACATCAGGATCTGATAAGCCGAACCCAAACTGGACAAGATCGTTCCTTCGGTTGCGGCTGCACCGGCTTCCGGCTTTTCTGTCGGCCCGGCTGTCAGGAAATCGTCGCCACAGGAAGTGGTCATGACTGCAGCCGCCAAAAGAGATGCAAAAGCGAATAATTTATATCTTTTCATAATGATAAATACGTTTAAATGTTAGAAAGTGATATTAGCTCCTAAAGAGATCGTTCTTGATTGCGGATAGATACCTTTATCCACACCGATCGTAGTATAATTGCCGGAGGCCAGTTCCGGGTCGAAACCGTCGTAACCGGTGAATGTGAACAGGTTCTCTGCCGATACGTATACCCTTAGTCTTTGTATGGACGCTTTCTTAGTCCATATAGTAGGCAGGGTATATCCCAGCTGGGCTGTTTTCAGGCGTACATAAGATCCGTTCTTTACATACAGGTCGGAAGAACGCCAGTTTCCGTTCGGGTTTTGAGCTGTCATGCGGGGGATAGAGTTGGAAGAACCTTCACCCATCCATCTGTCGAGTATCCATGTCGGACGGTTCATTGCCGGGATATCGCCACGTTGTGCGAAGTCGAATATATCGTTTCCGAAAGTTCCCTGGAAGAATAGGTTCAGGTCGAATCCTTTCCAGTCTGCGCCCAGTGTCAAACCGAATGTCCAATCGGGCATCCCTTTACCGATCTTTGTTCTGTCGGTATCATCTACCACTCCGTCTTTATTCGTATCTACGAAGCGAACGTCACCGGGTTGTGCCTTCGGCTGTAAGAGTTCGCCTTTATCGTTCGTATAGGCATTTACTTCGTCCCAATTCTGGAAGATACCATCCGTTTTCATTCCGTAGAAGTAGGGCCATACATCCCCGTTGGTAGCCCGTACATATTCACCTACTCCGGATGCACCGGCACTTTCGTAAGTAGCCAGACCGGAAGCGTTACCCAGGTCGATCAGCTTGTTTTTCAGGTAAGAAGCGTTGGCGCTGATTGAATAGTTGAAATCTTTGACAGAAGACTTCCAGCCCAGTTCGAATTCAAGTCCCCAGTTCTGCATTTTTCCGGCATTGCTCATCGGGGCGCTTTGTCCTACGTAGCTTGGGATCGGTTTATCCATTAACATTCCGTTCGTTTTCTTCTTGAAATAGTCGAAACCGAAATTCAAACCGTTATTGAAGAAGCGGGCATCGAAACCGAGGTCGATCTGTTCCGACTCTTCCCATTTGATATTAGGATTGGCAATAGCTGCCGGTGAAGAACCATATTGCATTGTTCCGGTTTTACCGTTATCCTTTACGCTGTAACCTCCACCGAAATAGTAGTTTTGTCCACCGTCCATCAGGGCTGTATAACGGAAGTTACCGATATTCTCGTTACCGTTCTTACCCCAGCTGAAACGTACTTTCATAGAATTGAATACGTCGCTCTGGAATTGTCGCATATAAGGTTCGTTCAACACATTCCAACCGACAGACAATGCCGGGAATGTAGCCCATTTATGATTCGGTCCGAAGCGGGAAGAACCGTCGCGACGCATTGTGAATTGTAACATATAACGTTCGTCGTAGTTATAATCGATACGGCCGAAATAAGAAGCCAGGGCGGTAAAGTTGTAACCATCCGTGCCACCCCATGTACGTTCGTCGTCGCGGCTGCCGGTAGCAGAGTTGATATTGGCCTTGTTCGGGTCTGTTTCAAGCAAGTCGTAGTCGCTACCACCCAGTTTGCGAACTGAGTATCTTTGTGCAGACTGTCCTAAAACGACTGTCAGGTTGTTCTTTTCAAAGAATGTTTTATTGTAGGTCAATACGTTTTCTACCTGCCATCTGTAGCCACGGTTCATTTCGCTTTGTACCCAGCTCTGTTCGTTTTTCTTCATAGAGCCCATATAATATTCGAAACCATATCCGTCGGCCCCCCAGAATGCCAGGTCGGCACCATAGCTGCTTTTGAACTTCAGTCCGGGAAGTACATCCAGTTCGGCCCAGAAAGAGCCGACGAACTTGTCTTCATTATTTTTTGTTACGGAAGGAGCATTCAACTGGGCAACCGGGTTGGCCAATTCCTGATAACCGGAAGGCGGCAAAGAAAATACACGTCCGTTTTTGTCTACGACAGCTGTCGGGTATTTTTCCAGGATCTCAGCTGATTCTTTTTCGTTGGCATAAACGGGAACCAGGGGAGAGAACGTGATGGCACTACCCAGGATAGAACCGTATTCCGAGTTTGATTCGACAGTGGAATTCGTACCTCTGGAATAACCGATATTGACACCTACCTTCAGTTTGTTGAGGAATTTGCGATCTTGTGCTTCAAACACTTCATAGGTAGAGTTAGAACGAAGGCTCCAGCGGTCGTAGTTTGATTTACCATAGTCGCCGCCTACGATACCTTCCTGATTGAAGTAGCCTAAAGAAAGGAAATATTGCATTTTGTCGCTACCGCCGTTAATACTTACCTGATGTTGCTGAACCGGAGCATCATAGTTGAAAGTGGCATCCTGCCAGTCGGTCCCGTTACCTGCGGAAGCAATTTCTTCCTGCGAGTAAAGAGCAGGGTTTCCGTCGTTCACCTGTGCTTCGTTCATAATAGTCATGTATTCGCGTGCGTTCAGGACTGCTTTCTTTTTCCAGGGATTCTGCCATCCGTAGCTGAAATCGTAGTTGATCGTCGCTTTACCGCTTTTTCCGCTCTTGGTCGTTACAAGTACAACACCATTGGCAGCACGGGCTCCGTAAATAGCTGCCGATGCGGCATCCTTCAGAATTTCAACAGACTGGATATCTACCGGGTTCAGGTAGTTGATACCACCGTCTACCGGCATACCGTCTACGATATATAACGGATCGCTGTTATTGACCGTTCCGATACCACGGATACGCACTTTAGAATCTGATCCCGGCTGGCCGGAACTTTGCGTGATCTGTACACCGGAAACTTTTCCTTTCAGCGCATCTTCCACACGGGAAGGCTTGGCTGCATTCAGTTCGTCGGCTGTTACACGGCTGATAGCCGCTGTTACCACACTCTTTTTCTGAACACCATAACCCACAACGACAATTTCGTCCAGTGCCTGACTGTCTTCTGCCAGTGTTATGACTAACGGTTTGTTGTCAGAAATTTTTACCAGTTGAGGTGTATAACCGATGAAAGAGATTTCCAGGACGGAGCTTTGCTCAACGTCAGGAATAGAGAACATACCATCCAGGTCTGTAATGGTTCCGTTGGTCGTTCCTTTTATAATAACATTTGCACCGATGACTGGTTCGCCCTGGGTGTCTTTTACTTGTCCACTGATCGTGAACTTCTGGGCGAATGCAAGTGTCGGGAATAATAATAACAGGCATAGGATGGGGATGATACCTCCATAATACCTCCGTTTAAATAAAATGTTCTTCATAAGATAAATACATTTTAAAGTTAACATACTAATTGTTTTTTACTTTTATTGTATTTGCAAAAGTAAAGTGTGGTTTGTGGGCTTCAATAGTCTGGTAAACAGCAGAAGTAAATTAATGTATTTATTATATTGCTGATCCATAGCTTTTTATAAATTTTATATACCAATAAAAAGTAAGTTGTTTTATAAGGTTAAGGAGGCTTTCAAGTCCATTTTAGCGCTCTATTTTTCCTAAAGATTTTACAATTTCTGCAAAATGTTCTTTGGGTACGATTGCTTTGCTACGTGTTTTCAGCCGGTTGTTATAGACTGTCTGGGCAGAGCAATGGAGGAATTCGGCTATTTTTACACTGTCGCTGATCCCCAGACGGACTAATGCATAGATACGTAGTTCGGTGTTTAATAATTCTCCTTCTTTAGGCATGATCTGTTTATCCGGTTCGAGCAATGCATTAAAGTCGGAAACAAAATCCGGATAGATATGTAGGAAGATGGCATCGAAATTGCGGTAAAATTCTTTTAGTTCATTGGAAGCCATTGAAGAACTATCCGTCATCTTTTTCACTTCGTCTATCATTCCGGTTTTGATCTTCCGGTTTATATTTTTCCTGTATTCATCGAGTTTACTGATATAGTTTGAACATATATTGAATACATAACCGATATATTCTTCTTTGACATAGTTTGATTCCGTCAGTTTATTGTTGGTTTCCAATAACTGTTCGTTCAATGATTGGAGCTGATTATTCACTTCGGCCAGTTGCCCATGAGCCTGTTCCAGTTCTTCGACGTGTTTATTCAGGCTCTGGTTGGCTTTGTTCAGTTTCTTTCGTGACTCCTTCAGCCGTTTCATTTGTAATCCGATGAAGAATATGGCTGCAAGCAGAACTAATAATAACGTGCTTACGATGAATAGATACCGGCGTAAATCGGCTTCCTGTTTTTTATTTCTTTGTTCATAGGTTTTATGGATGGCGTCCAATGCAGAGGAAATACCGATCATACGTATTCTGTTTTTGTATAACTGTGCAGATCCGAGGCAATAATTGAGATAAGAATAGGCGCGGTCTGTGGCACCTCTTTCTAAAAGGGTTTTTCCCAGTTCTTCCAATGATGCGATATCATGGTTAGCCGACCGGATATCAGCCATGGCTGATAAGATGAGGTAACGAAGATATTCCTCTTCGTTACCTTCGTCTCTATTCATTATTGCTAAAATATATGCATTCATAGCCTCCTTCCTGGAATCGAACGAAGCAGAAGCCAGCGATAATCTCAACTGTTCTTTTACCTCTTCTGCCATAGGAGTTCCGTTATACTGCCATCCTCTGTACCATAGATAATAGGGATGATTATCCGGTATACTGGAAAAAATGGAATCCCGGTATATCTTTTCCTGGGCATAATAAAGTATACTTTGCTGGGAATCTTCCCCGGAATATTGACCGTAATGCGAATAAAGATACATCATCTGTCCGTAATAATCCGTTTTGGTATAAGATGACAGATTATCTACATTTATCTCATTCAAGGCATCCAGTGCTTCTTTCAGGAATCCGGTAGCCGATAATATAAAAGATTGTTCGATATTCCATTGTGCTATCCACTGCGGATTATTCAGTTTCCGGGCGATATTCAGGTTTTTCTGTATGTAACTTAATGCCGAATCGCTGTCGTATACCATAAATTCTTCATAGAACAGTTTGTTCATCCAGTACTGTTCTTCTTCCGTTTGGACTTTCTGTTCCATTTTTCTCAGTTCTTCGATCCGCTTCTCTTTGGCAACGACAAAAGTCTCTTTTTCAGCAAGGAGCGAGTCAAGGCTTTGCAGCATTTTTTCGATGTTATCGGATACTGATTGCCCGTCGGCATATCCTGAACAAACGAATGAAGGAATGATAAATAATAGTATTATCCTGATATACATTGTTGTCTAATTTAAGGTTTACGGATCAAAGATAAAAAAAGAGGATGAATTTATCCTCTTTATTTGTTTTTTAGTTACTTTTTCGTAAGATTATATGTGTACTTAATTGATTCAGAATATCTAAAGTTTCATCCAGATCTTTGGTTGTGTGCATAGCTGTTATACTGAAACGAAGTCGGGATAGTTTTTCGGGGACGGCTGGATAGCTGATTGGATTTACATATATGCCCCGATCAAACAAGACACGGGCGGCCTCTTTTACATTTTGTTCACTGCGAACCATGATGGGGAATATAGCAGATTCTGTATTTCCAAAGTCCAGGCATAACTGTTCAAGTCCTTTTTTGAAGTAATCAATATTATCGAGCAGTTTCTTCCTCAATTGGGGCTCTTTATCAATAAGCTGAATTGCTTTGATAGCAGATGCCGCTGTTTGTGGAGTCGCTGCTGCAGAGAAAATATTTTGTCTTGAATAGTATCTTAATAAAGTAATAATTTCTTTTCTGGCAATCGCATATCCTCCAACACATCCGAAAGATTTACTGAATGTTCCGGTTATCATATCGACTTTATCCAGTAGGCCATAGTCTTCAATTATTCCTCTGCCGGTTTTTCCTAATACGCCTATTCCATGTGCATCATCTACAATAAGGAATGCACCAAATTCTTTACAAACCGTATATATTTTATCCAACGGGGCAATGTCTCCATCCTGGGAATATACTCCGTCAATAATGACAAACTTATTTTTGAAATCCCCTGCGTTCTTTAGTACATGAATAAGGGAATCTACATTATTATGTAAAAATCTTTTCGTATTGGTACATAAGCAGCCATCAAAAACACTGGCATGGGTAAACATATCCATAATGGCAATATCCTGTTTCCCCATTAGTGAGAGTAAAGTGCTTGAATTAGCTCCATATCCGGAGGTATATGTTATCGCATATTCGTTTTTCAGAAAACGGGCGATTTCCTGTTCTAGTTGCTCGTGCAGGAGATTATGACCACCAATCAGAGGGCTAGCTCCTGCCCCTGCTCCGTACTGTCTAAGGGCGTTTATTCCTTCTTCAATGACTTCCGGATGATGTGAAAGTCCGAGGTAATCATTTGAAACATAGCTGATAACTTCTTTTTCTTTGTTGTTATAAGGATCTATCAGTTTCATTCGCGCATTTGAACCTGTTAACGAGATAACACGGTAGGGCAGATGTTGAATCTGATGTCTGTATGAAATATAATCATCTATTTGTTTTGCTCTGGTGAAAAGGTCTTCTCCCCGGTTCTCAAAGTCCTTCAGCGTCATGTTGTCGAATTTGTTTTGCATATGGTAAACAGTTTTATTTATAAATTAATGTGTTTTCTTACGAATCTGACTTAGTGTCTGGGGAGTAACTCCTATATAAGAGGCTATATATTTCAATGGGATTTGTTGAATAAATTCTTTATTTTTTATCATAAGTTCTTTATAAATTTCTTCACATGAAAGTCCTAACAATTGTATTTCTCGAGTAATTTTTCGAACTAAAGCATCTTCTAGAACGATTCGTGCTATTTTATTTATATTCAATGAGGTTTCATATAAATCGACTAAATCTTGCTTTGCCAGTTTCCAGATTACACAGTTAGTCAGTGCCTGAATATTTATCTGAGAAGGTTCTTTCTGCTTAAGAGAAAAATACGAGTTTGCAAATTCCCCAGGGAAGGAAAACCAAAAGGTGATTTCTTTATCTGGGTCATTATGGCTGGTAGTAGTCCAATAACGAAGAATGCCTTTTTCTATAAAATAAAGGTAATTCTCAAAATCACCGATTCTGATAGAAAACTCATTTTTCTTTATTTCTTCCCGTTTAAAGTGTTCACAGAAAAATAATTGTTCTTCTGGGGTTAGTCGTAAACCTCTGTTTAAGGAGTCGAGTGTGTTTACAGATTGTTCGATTAGTAAAGCTATATTTGTTTCCATATAATTTTTCTTTTGTTAAACGGTCTGTGTTTATGTGGCGTTGTATTTTCGATGTCTCAGCGCAAAGATAAAATAATGCCTGAACCATCAAACAAAAAAAGGAAAATTTATGAGGAATACCTTACATTTATTAATATAGATTCATTTTGTAGAGTGTAAAGATGAAAAAATTAATATATTATCACAGGAACAACATCGGAACTATCTTCTATAAAGACAATGCATTCATCATCTAAAATATTATTTTTAAAGATATTTATAATAGTATCATTACATTCTTTTAGTCTTACAGATATGTGATTGTCTTTAAAATTCAGCATATGACTTACTATCTTGATACTATCAATCATAGAACTGTTTTTTTTGTCTTGAAGAAATTTAGTCAATATACTATCTACCTTTGTCAGGTGGTTATACGAAAAATTGCATGATTTGATAGAAAAGTCTGTACTATTAAGAATTTTAGCCATTTCTTTTTTTCCTTCCAAAGTATCTCCTACGATATAAATTATAAGATTATAATCATCATCGGTAAAATTTCCACCATAGAAATCTGGGTATTTTTTCTTTTCTCTATGATAATCTCTGATTATTAATAAGTTTTTTCTATATGTTGCCAGTGAAATTCTTCTTGGCCAATTTTCGGGTTTAAGGGGATAAGCTTCACCTTCTGACTTGTTCTTTTGCTCCAAAAACTTTTTTTGAGCCAAATCTGGATTTGAGTTAATAGAATTATCCTTGTCAGGGTTTGTGCAGTAACAAAGGAATAGTAATATAGTCAATATTGTGAAGACTTGTTTCATATTTTGTATATCTTTAATATATTAATCATAAACAATTCTTCCCGATGATTTTTTGAAAACAATAGCTGGTGAATCTATTATATTTTGTTTGAATTCTGATATAACTTCATCATTCAATTTATTTAGGAAGACGAAAACTCTATTTTCTTTTTCTTCTATCCACCAATAATCAAGATATTTTGACGTGGGTATTTTGTTATTTGTTTTGTAACTTATAGTGTCCATGATTTTATTCAAAGTTCGATAAGAATACTCACAACTCTGAAAAATAGTATTTGTCTTATTTGTTCTTTCGCTAAAGATCTCTTTTGCTTTTAAGGTATCTCCAGTTATGAATATTATGAGCTGACCTTTTTTATTAGTATATGATCCTCCATAATATGATGGATAATCTTTCGTTTTTAATAGACGTAGCTTATCTCCATTCCCAAAAAGTTTTTTAATTTCTTGGTAATCATTAAATGCCGGTTCTTGAACTGCTTGTTCTGCATTTCCTTGTTTGTCTGATTTTATGTTTTTAATCACATTTTTATTCTCGATAATTTTTTCTTTAGTGTGATTACTCTCTTTGCATGAAAAAAACAAACAAATAAGTATCAATTGTAGATATTTAAATTCTTTCATCAGATAGTTATATAGTAATAAAAAGCCTGAACAAATATAGTCTGAAGTTAATAGTTTTCAATCATGATTGTAATCTTTTTTACTAATGAAAACGTTTTGAACTTAACTTATTGCTCAGGCTCTATGTCTTTTAGAATCTATTCGTGCCTAATGCGTAGTTAATTTCATCGGCTTTTACAAATATTGCGTAAGAACCAAGACGTCCCATATGAATCCCGCAGGTGTATCTAGTATTTGAGGAAGATCTATAGGTATAAACAACTCCGCCACTATCTCCTGAATCACTATTATACGAAGCAGTAGTGAGATTTCTTAGTACATTTCCGTTGGTTGCGATTGCTTCGGCATTGATATTATCTACATATCCGGATGTAATACCTGTCCTAAAACCACATTTATTGATTGCTGTACCGGGGCCTGGCTGCTGTGTTGTTGTTGAGAGTTCGTTACCTGTTCCATAAATGTAATTATCAGGAGAAGTACCGTAATCCATTGTTGAACAAAAAGCTGCGTCAATATTTCCCTGCTCCTGTGTTATTTCACATTTTGCAACATTTATGCCGTTGACGCGAAATACTTCATTCTTAAAAGTTGCATGTCCTGCCATAATAACTCCATGTTGACCATATCTGGTTACTCTATATCCAACAGAACTTGGAGTTGACATGGTTCCTGAAATAAGCTGACCTGGCGAAAGAGATGCTTCAGTTTGTATTCTACCTAGAGATTGTTTAAATTCAATGGCTGGTGAGTCTGATACCGTTTGTTTAAATTCTGCAATTACTCCATCATCAAATTTATTCAAAAAAACAAACACTCTATTACTTCTTTCTTCTATCCACCAAAAATCAAAATATTGACTGATAGATAATTTGTTACTAGCTACATTGTGTATGCGATCCATAATATCAATCAATTCATTATAGGAGTATTTTGCTGGCATAAAAATAATATTTTCATTTGCAGCAATGTTTTTGATATTGATTTGATTATCCATACTTTTATTTGTGGTACCTGATATAAATACAGTTAACTGATTATCTTTATCTATATATGATCCACCATAATATTCCGGATACTTAATAGTACTAAGTGTTTTCGTATTATTACTATTGAACGAGTTTATCAGGTTTTCATACGCATCGCAAGCTTCGAGATGCTTATCATAACTTTTTTCATTCTCTAGCGTTTGCAAGAAAATACTTTTTTCAGTCTTCAGCTCTACCTCTGGTTGGATGTTTTCATCTGAAGAACAGGACACGAATGACAAAATAGCTGTCATCATGAATAATGCTAATACTAGTCTCTTCATACAATTATTATTTATTAGTTTAACAATAGATATTGATTACAAAGGTGCTTTGTATTACCAGATAAATTGATGAATTGTTATTCAGTAATAATGATATTTTATTAAGATAAAGTAATTTCCTGTTGTGATGGGGTATTTATTTCTTATATTAGCATCCACATTTATTCTTTTTATATGAAACTGATTTATATACTAATCTCAATTACCTTCTTTTTGTATGGTTGCGGACAAAAAAAGAAAGAGCGGATAATTTCTGATGATAAAGCAGTAATAATGCCTGTTTCAATTCTTTCGGATACAACAGTGTATGAATTGATAATAGTTCCTGATACTGATTTATGTACAAGTAAAATAAAGTATTCGTGTGAGAATGATACTTTTGTTGGTTTTTCAATGCTTGAAAATGAGATACGTATGAGGCAGCTGAATATAACAGGACAATATATTAAAATATTGAAGCGTATGACATTGGAAAATAGACTTCCTGACTATTATGGTGGTAGTTATAATAATAGTGATGGTGTTTTGACTATTTTGGTTACAGGAGATACAATAGAAAACAAACAAGATTTAGTAAAGATGTTGGAAGGTAGTGAGTTTATTGTACAATCTTGTGAATATTCATATAATGCCTTAATGCAAATTGTAGATAGTCTAAACGTAGTTATTTATAAGAAAGAGAATCAAATAAAACTGAATAACCTTAATCTTGATTATTGGGGGATATTGGAAGACAAAAATAGAATCGTTATAGTCATAGATAATTGTAATTCTCAGAAAATGAAGCTATTTAAAAAACAAATAATGGACTCTCCTTCCTTTATCTTTAGGAGTTCATCTGATAGTATAACTTTTCATTGATATAATCTAATGAATACTATTTCCCTGTCCGGATAACTTTTGATAAAAACTTGTATCCTCCGGAAATTTCATCTTTCACAATCTTTCCCGGTTGTGGAACCGGAACATGCATTCCTATTACAGTGATGTCCTTGTCGGCTAGGTATTCCAACACTTTGAGGCGTGTTTTTCGTGCCATGTCGGGATCGACGTCATAGGTTACCGATATCTCGGGGTGTGGCATCTGTATAGCCAGGGCATGTGTCAGGTCACCCCATACCAGCAGCTTTTCGCCGCCGTCGGAGATGAGATACATTATATGTCCCGGGGTATGTCCGTAGGCCTCTATCGGGAAGATGCCGTCGCCGTAATCCCCGTCGAGCGCAAGAGCTTGTACTGTTTTGAATTTTGTACCGTATTGTTCCTTTATCTTCTGCACTGTATGAAAATTTCCGCGCTGATCGGGCTGGAATTTGTTCATTTCTACTTCACTGCTCCAATAAGCCAGTTCTTTGTCACCTACGGCTATCGATGAGTTTACGAAAACTGGATTTCCATCCAACAGCATTCCTCCGACATGGTCTCCGTGCATATGTGTTAACAGTATTTGGTCTACATCCTGGCATTCAACACCAAGGTTCTTCATATGCTCGAAAATTTTCCATCCGTAGCCGGTATCTATGAGCCATACCTTGCCTTTCCCTTTTACCAATACGACGTTTGTTGCGATCGGGAAGGTTCCGTTTGGAGCATATTTAGCTGTTATATCTGTTGGCGCGTCTATCAATAAGCCCGTTTCCGCATCTCCTGAACCTTCGGTAAATACAAACACTTCATAATCTCCCACTTTATAACCAGTGTTTAGTTCGGTTGTCAATTCTTGCGAATATCCATTAAAACTGATGCACAAAAAGACTATAAGGATAGAAAATAAGTAAGATAAAGTTCTCATATTCGTAGTTTTCTGTACAAAAGTAAAATAAACAAAGTGATATTTCAATAAAATCGCCAAATTTAAAATAGGACAGAACTCGTATGAGATACTTTCTTATTTTAAATTTGGCGAATGTTATATCGTATTATGGCTCCATCACCACCTCAATACTATTTCCCTGGCCAAGTAGCTTTTTGGTGAAGGCCTGTATTTTGGCAGGAGTGATGCTGTTGACTGTTTCGACATATTTCGTTGCGGCGTCGAATCCTTTATAGTAATAATTATCCAGCGTATTCAGCCAGTAACTATTTTCCTGTTGGTTCTCTGCATGACGTTTCAGGATATTGTCCTGCGTCTTTTTGAAATCTTCCGGACGGGGACCGATATCGGAGATACGTTTCAGTTCGTTGCGTACGATTGTGTTCATCTGTTCCCGTTTGTCAGGATCGGTGTCGAAATAAGCCTGCAGGAAGGTTTGTCCTTTGGGGAAAGAAGAGATACGGGCAGAGGTCTGTACACCGTATGTGCCGCCTTCTTCTTCACGTACCTTTTCCATATACACCAGGTCGAGCACCTGTTTCAACATGGTGGCCGTGATGATGTTTTCCAGGTTGTAATCCATTTCTCCGGAATAGAAGTTTACGACGGAAGCTTTCGGGGTTTCCATCTGACGTTTGAAACGATTTACATATTCACCTTTACGGATGGGCGGAACCTCTTTTACATTTCCCTGTTCTATTTTACCGTTGGCAGGCAGAGTTGCCAGATATTGTTCCACCAATGGACGGATACTGTCGGTATTGATGTTTCCTACGAAAGTAAAGACAAAACCGGAGGCATCGCCGAAGCGTTCCTTGTACATTTCCATGATACGCGGATAACTGATATTCTTGAAATCGGCCGGATCGATACGCATGGCACGCGGGTTATTATTATAGATCGCTTTCGTCAGTGAGTCGCTGAAGGCTACCATCGGATTCAGTTCCACATTTTTCAACTGGGCGATCATACGGTTTTCAAAAGATTTGTACGCTTCTTCATCCATACGCGGAGCCGTGAAATTGAGGTAGATCAACTCGAATAACGTCTTCAGGTCGGAAGGTGTGGATGAGCCGTTCACGTTTTCGCTATCCATTCCCAGTGAAGTAGAGCAGGATACTTTCTTGCCGGCCAGCATCTTGTTGAGGTCGATAGCCGAGAAATTTCCCAAGCCACCCAGGTCGATGACTTCGTTGAATACTTTCAGGTTGTCGATATCCTTATTTCCGAATAAGGTGCTTCCGCCCGGGCTGGTTGCCGTCATTATGATCTCGTCTTTTTTGAAATCAGTATGTTTCAGTACTACTTTAATGCCGTTATTTAAGGTCAGTACGGTGGCACCGAACAACGGGTCCTCTTTGCTCTCCGTGATTTTACCCGGGGCTGGTAGTTCGGAGATCAAAGGTTCGTTCGAAAGTGTTTCCTTATAAGGTTCTACCGGAATGCGTTGCGCTTTCATAAAATCGCGGAGCAGCTGTTCGTCGGTAGGATAGGTGACACCTTCTTTTTCCGGGCCGGTCAGGCTGATAACGATATTCCGTTCGCCGATCATATCCTGGATATATTTGTTGACCTGTTCAACCGGGACAGCCTGGGCGATCTGCCCGATCAACGCGTATTCCGTTTCAATACCCGGAATATATCCACCTTCGGTAAAGTGGCGTACATATTCGTTGGTGAAGGCACTGTTACGTTGTTTGTCGCGGTCGTTGTAAAGCGATTCGTATTGTTTGAGCACGTTGATACGGGCCCGGTCGTATTCAGAAGGAGTGAAACCGAAACGTTTTACGCGTTCTGTCTCTGTGACCAGCGCATTCATGGCAGAGTCCACTTCATTGTCTTTAACCAATGCGGCTACCGACCAGGCACCTTTTGTCTTCGATATCATATAATCACCGTCTGAAGCTTGTGCTGCAACGAAGGGGGGATTGGCTTTCTGCACCATTTCGTTGAAACGTTCGTTCATCATCGTGGCTGCAACGCTTTGGATATAATCTTTTACCACTCCGGCAATCGTACCATACATCTCCTGCGGCATCTTTTCATGTTTGTAGAAGATAGACAGGATCGTGTTCGAGGCCTCCTTATCGGTAGCAATGGAGATTAGCGGCATATCGTTGTCTGCCACTTCAAACATTTTGCGGGGAGCCGGATTTACCGGAGCCGGGATATCGGCAAAGATCTTTTTAACAGCTGCTTCCACTTTATCGACATCGATGTCTCCAACAATGATAATGGCCTGCAGGTCGGGACGATACCATTTGTGGTAGTAGTCGCGTAGTTCGTTCGGTTTGAAGTTGTTGATCACATCGATCGTTCCGATCGGCATGCGGTGAGCATAACGGCTGTCCGGATACATCTTCGGCAGTTGCTGCTCCCAGAGACGTGCCTGCGCATCCTGACGCGTACGCCATTCCTCACGGATCACGCCCCGTTCTTTCTCTATGGCGGAATCGGCCAGTGTGATGAAGTTCGACCAGTCATGCAGAATCAACAGGCAGGAGTCTACTACGCTTTCACGGGTGACCGGAGCATTCATGATCATATACACTGTCTCATCGAAGCTGGTATAAGCATTGAAATTCTCACCGCCGCGCATACCTACACTCTCGGTGAATTCGTCCATCCCTTTATCCGGAAAGTTTTTTGATCCGTTGAAAGCCATATGTTCCAGGAAGTGTGCCAGTCCGCGCTGGTTCTCTTCTTCCAATATGGAGCCTACGTTTTGCGCAATATAGAAGTCGGCTCGCTCTTTAGGTAGTTCGTTGTGACGGATATAATACGTCAATCCGTTCGACAGCTTACCGTAGCGAACCTGCGGATCGATAGGCAGTGGTTGCATTTCCTGTTGTGCTGCCAGTTGGAAGAGGCAGAAGAAGCTTAACAGGGAAAAGATTAAAAATTGTTTTTGTTTCATTCGGTTATTAATTAGTTTATTCATTATTAATCGGTAATACATACATGACATGCGTTCCGCCTCCTATTTTGGAAAGAACACCTTTCTCGACAAATCGTTTTATGTCGGCAACGGCACGATAACGCGAACAACCATTCAATTCAGCATAATCGAGTGTTGAAATCCGCTTGTTTCGTTGCAGGAAGTCCAACATCTTCTTTTCCCGTTCGTCGAGTGTCAGTTTAGCCGGAGTCTTAACATGTTCGAGTTCTGCATTTTTTAATCCTTCTTTCAGCTTTTCCGAGCAACGGAAATTTACTCCGTCCACCATAACCGTCATTCTCTTTCCGTCGGCAGACGGCTGGGTACGGAGTGAAGGTGAGAAATATCCCAGTTCCTCCAGTTCCACATGCTGACCGCTTTCCAGGCATAGGGTGATGGCCCATGCAAAAGAGTCGAGCACTGCTTTTACGTCTGCCGAGGAGATTGTAGACCGGGAGCAGATCATTTTGCATAGATAGTCCATTTTCGCTGTACCGTCGGATACTGCCCGTGCATGACTTAATTTCTTCCCTTGCCGGCTCTTCGGCTGCGGAGTCTCATGCACTTTGAATTTTATTCCCATTCTTATTCTTGTTTTATACTAATGTGTCTGTAAAAACAATGTGATGTCACTCTGGTTTCCTGCCGACATAATTTCTTGTCGATAATTGTGGGCAAGCCTGTCGATAATTATGAACAAGCTTGTCGACAATTGTAAGCAGGCCTGTCGATAATTATCGGCAACCAAAAAGGATAAAGACAAATATACAACACAATGTAGGGAATTGTTCCCCACGTAGGGATAATTATGGAATATTTGTACAATACTTTATTTGTTTGTCGATAGAATTGAAGATATTCTGCCAGTCGATGCATCTTTCCGCTGTCTCTTTAGCGAATGACAATATGTTCCTTGTTTTACTGTTTTATAATCTGATTGATCCGATTCATCAGACTCCAGTCTTCCAGCCCGGAACCACGTTCTTCAAAGCAATAGTTCCAATTATCGTTCGATTTGTAATGTTCTCGCCAGATAGTTCCGAATTCTCCAAAAGACGTATCGGTACTATACTATTTGTTATTATGTTGAAATGAATACAAATAGTGTATAAGATAATGCGATACCTTTGTTACAATTAACCCATCTCCTTTTGGTAAGTGACCAATTGGGATATTTAACTAAAATATCATGGAAACATCGAACATCGCATTATTAATAGAACAATCGATCAATGTAATAGACTCTATAAATAGAGGGGTACGATTAACATCAGAGGAACAACAATTTTTTTGTGACCATTTTGAGCGTCAGGAAATAAAAAAAAATGAATTTGCTATTCAGATAGGTGATTTTGAAAAGTATCTATATTTTATCGAAAGTGGTATTCTACGCTATTGGACAAAAGAAGCCGAAGGAGATCCTGATAAGGAAATAACATTTTGGTTTTCCTTCCCGGGTGAATTCGCAAACTCGTATTTCTCCCTGAGGCAGGGACAACCTAAAAATATACCACTAAAATATTTAGCATCTTACATTGGTGTAACGCCACAAAGATTGAGCCAGATAAGAAAAAAAATTTGAAGAGATCATTTAAACATAACTTATATGTGACAATATTTGCTATTGTTTATGAGTTATGGTTGATAAAATCTATTGGTAAAGGCATTATTAAAGTGCTCACCAGCCAACGCCGAGTGGGTAAAAATTATTATGTGGGTCAGAAAGATAACCAAGAGATTGGTTTTGTCGCTTTAAAGCAAGGAAAGAAAGTGTATATACAGGTTACTTACCTTATTCCGGATGAGAAAACTCGGGAACGTGAGTTTGGGAATCAAGAAATCAAGCCTACTTCTATGATATAATCTATATAATAGTACCTGAATTAATGGAAAAATTACTAATTTTCCACCTTGAATAACACACAACAAACGAATGAAAAGCGCTTTTTACCTTATACTCTGTCTGTTAACCTTTGTGATGTGTAATAAACGCTTTGAAGTGTTGCCGTCTGAGTTGGTGCATGCCGATTCATTAATGCAGAGCCATCCGGACAGTGCTCTGGCTATTCTTGATTCAATGGAGATACCAGCTCCAGAAAATGAATTACAGTATGCTACCTGGTGTTTGCTTACGACACAGGCTCGTGATAAAAACTACATAAAGCATACATCAGATTCTTTAATAAATATAGCACTCGAATATTTCGAAAAACAGGATGACCCGGTAAGGAAGGCTACTACATTATATTATGAAGGGCGTGTAAACTTTGATATGAATAGGGCGGAGGAGGCCGCTACTTTCTATTTGCGTGCACGGGATGTGGCAAAGAATACAAAGGATTATAATTTACTCTGTTTGATAAACTCCCATCTGGGAACATTATATCTTCACAGAGACTTATGTACTCAAACAACTGAGGCCTATAAGCTTGCCCATGATTATTCACTGTTATTAGGAGACAGTGGTACTATATCATATTCTTTTTCTTATTTGGGGCGTGCTTCTATAATTTGTGGCGATATGGAAAAAGCTGTGGGTTATTATAAAGAAGCTATAGGTATTGCCGAACAATGTGGAGATTTAAGGGCATTGACTTTGGCCTGTGTAGAAGTTGCAATGGCATATACCAGAATGGGGGCGTTGGATTCATCCTTGTATTATCAGGTAAAATCGTTAGGTATAGATGAAAGGTCTGGCTCTCTTGATTTTTCTCAGATACGTTTAGGTATAGGAGAGACATATCGGTTAATGGGACAGTTTGATTCGGCTTATTATTATTTAGAAAGTGCGTTGAATACCACGAATGTATATGTCAAAAGAAATGCAAGCCAGGAATTATACTATTTGTATCGGGATTTCGGAAAATATAAAGAAGCAATAGCACATAATGATTTATATCGAATGTATATGGATTCGGTAGAGAATATAAATCGTAGTATGAAGGTGACTGAAATACAGGTGAAGTATGACCGGCAAAAGCTTTTAAATGAAAATAATCAATTGTTGATTCAGAAAAGTCATTTTATAAAAAGTGCTTTGTCTATTCTGATCTTATTGCTTATACTAATCGGCTCATTGATATTTGTTTACCAACGTAAATTATTGCGTAAAGAACGTGATGTTCAGGAAACGAAAAAGCAGTTACAGTCTCATTTGGTTCATTTGCGTGAGAATGAGGTAGATATCAGGAGAAATGAAGATCTGATCAAATCGTTATCTCTGCAAATAGAAGAGAATACGGAATTACAGGAGTCTTTGCAGGATAGGATTTTTGAAATTGAATGTATTCGCCAAAAGAATGAATCACTACTTGGTCAAAATAAGCTTTTACAGGAGAATATAGAGAATTACATTTATAAGTTACAGGAAAAAGGAATAGAGATAGAGACTTATGAGTGTTTGGCAATTCAAAATACGGTTTTACATGACCGTGAAAAGTTTCTTTGTAATGAATTGGTTAAACGGATAGAAACGTTAAATAACCTGGCAGTATCTCCTCGTTATATAACAGATGATAAGTGGAATGAAATCTTCGATTTAGTGAATATGGTCTATGAGGATTTAACTTATCGCCTGCAGAAAGACTTCCCCACATTAACGGATAGTGATCTCCGGATTTGTTGTCTGATAAAATTGCATTTGGGCAACTCCGTTATAGCTACATTAACGGGAATTTCCCCTTCTTCCGTAACTAAACGGAAACAACGTTTAAAAGAACGAATCAGCCAGCATTTGATTACTCCCTTGGATAGGGAAATTTCAGTCGATGCTTTTCTTTGGGAATATTGAAAAATGATTTGTCCGTATTCTACGAATATGGCAATTTGTAATTGTCTTATATATAGCCATTTGGGGTTTGTGGATGTCCACGTCGATCCTTTCCTTGTTTGTTGTAAAACATATATCTTTGCTATGTATTAATCATTTTAAATAATTAAAATCATGGTAAAGGGTAAAAAAATGTTTACATGGATTGTATGTTTATTTTTTGTACTTATTTTTAGTGGATTAATAGTACAGGATTTGTCTGCCAAGACAATGTCCGTAGTTACATTTGGCGGTTGGTGGGGAGAAGGGCATCGTTCTGCTTCTGCAAAAGTCCCCATTTCTGCTTTTGTTAATGGAGATATCTTATCTATTCAAAGTTCCAGTCAACGTTCTGATATAGTTGTACGTATATCGAAAGATGGAATTATTCTTTACGAAGCGAAAGTTTCGGCTTCAGAAACAGATTATACTATGATTGATTTAGGTGGCTTTGATGCGGATACTTATGTTCTCGATCTGACAAATCAATGGGGCGACCACCTGCATGGAGTATTTGAAAAAGAAGGAAGTAATAGTCTATAAGCAATAAGATGTTTGAAAAGTTTTTTGAGTGTATGGGGAACTAACAGATTTAGTTAGTCGTAAAATTGGATGAATAGAGTTTATATTTTATATAAGCTCTATTCTTTTTTTGTTACCTTTCGATTTCTTTGTCTGATTTCCTTTATCTTCCAAGGTGTTTTTAATGGTTTTCCACTATAATTATATGTGAAATCGGATATATATTACTTTAACTTTTAAAGGGCTGATTTTTAACCAAAAAGGAGATTCTGTTTTTAAACAAATCTTTTACATCTTCTGTTCTATATACAAATCGAAAAAAATATACTTCCTCTGTCCTTTATTGGTGTTTAAAATGACTTTGGTCGGTATTTTAGGTATTAAGTTAATCACAAGATAAATTTGTTTTGTTATGAGAAGAATTGTGTATTTTCTTCATGCCATTGGTATGCTTTTTTTGTTCTCGTCTTGCATAAAAGAAGATATGGATGATTGTGTGATAACACATACTGTAAAAGTATATGTAAAGGATAAGAATTATTCAAATATAGAAAGTGTTTTTCAGCTAGTAAAAAAAGATGAAAACTTACCTTATCGTGCTTTTATAGGTACGATATATTATCAGTTACGCGATATAAAAACGGGGAAAATTGTTGAAGAAAAATTAGATAATGCGTTAAGTGATGGTGACCAGTTTTATACAATTAAGTTCAATAATATACCTCAGGGTGATTATAATCTTACTGTATGGGGTAACATACAATCGGAAACGGCAATGACAACCGGAATGTTGCATAATAACGGTAATGAGTTGACAGATACGTATGTTGCCAATAAAAATATCTCTTTTACTTCTGAAACTTTTTCTGATTTGTTAATGTTGGAGAGGGCTAAAGGTGATTTACTTTTGTTATGCTCGAATTTTCCATCCGGGATAACGCAGGTAGAACAAAAAGTTACCTCATTATATGATACGGTAGATCCTTACCTGAAGTATATGGGAAATACGACCGTTCTCAAAACAGGGCCTGTTAAACCATTGATTGAGACTATGCTGGCGCCTTCTGTAACGGGAGGAAGTTCGAAATTGCATCTTCGGTTCTTTTCCAACACGGCTACGGATGCATCTAAAGAACTTGTTGTTCCTGAAATACTTCTTGTTATGAAACGGAATTATATAACAGCTATAGAGGCTAACTATAATAAAATTACCGGCGCTCTGGAGATATGGACGTATATTAATGAAGAATGGACTATGGTTCATCAGTTGGATATCTTAAACACCAAATAATATTTTCTTTTTTCTAGTTATTTACTTAATAATTTTCGGCTTATGAAAAGTGTTGTTTTTTTATCAGTAATTTCTTTACTAATGCTTGCCTCATGTTCAAATGAAGACAATGCAGATCCAGTAGAGAGTGAAAATGGTTCAGTGACTTTTGAACTGTCAGCAGTGAATGAGATAGAGAGTGGCTCGGTGACACGTGCTCCGGTTTATAGCCAGGAGGCTACGCAGCATGTTACGGAGGTGAATGTGTATGCATTTAAGAGCAGTGGTGCTGATTATTTGTTTGAGAAATCATACAATATCGCAGGCTGGACGGATGGAACGACTTTTAAACGTTTTTCCGTTCCGGAAGAGAACAAGCTGACTATGGGTGATTATAAATTTCTGGCAGTAGGGGTCGGAGCAGATAATCAGTTTACGATAACATCGCCTACTGTTTCCAGCACTAAGTTTGAAGACATGGTGGCTACTATTGCCGCGACAGGTGATGAAACTGAGATCTTCGCTGGTTCTACCCCTTACACGATCATTGCTCAGGGTAGTCGTGTCAGTATCCAGATGACCCGTAAAATAGCCGGTGTTCTGGGGTATTTCAAGAATGTACCGACAACAGTAGACGGAACTACAGTTAAGTACCTTCGGCTTTCGGTTTCGACCAGCAACAAAGTGACGAACCTTTCTACAGGTGCCGGATCGACAGCAGGAACCACTCCGTACAATATCATTGATATCGACCTTTCTACACAAGGAACGGCAAATGATGTTTATACCGGAAATACGGCTGGTGCTGGTGTTGTCAAAGTGGCGAATTCACAACTTAGTGGTAAATATCTGGTTCCTGTTAATGCTATTACAATGACTTTGGGCTTGTATGATGCGAGCGGAACAGCTCTTAGGACATGGGCGGTTTCTTCTCCCGGAACGGGAACGAGCTTCGATATTTTGGCCAATCATTTCTATACATTAGGTAGGAAAGTGACTTCGGGCAGTACTGTTGGGGATCCGGATGATCCGAATGATGACGATAACCCGATCGATTTGCTGACAGATCAAACAATCACGATCACTATTTCTCCTAACTGGATTGCTATTCACGATTTGGTTTTGCAGACTCCTTAAACTGAATGTCGTATGAATATTATGCGTCGGACAACAGATGTTTATTTTTGGGCCGCTCTCCTGGCTTCTTTATGGCTGGGAGGGTGTTCTACGGATGATATTCCTTTCGATCAGGAAGTCGGAACGGTTTCTGTTCCTTTGTCGATCATGGAAGAAGGGGGCAATCTTACCCGTGCGTTGGGAGACGCTACCCCTTCCGTGAATCGGGTATTGATCCTGCCGTTTAAAAAGACGAACGAATCCTTGGCGAATGATCCGGTTAATTTCGTACCGGATTATACAGCCGCTAAACAGATTGATATAAATGCATTTCCTTTGAATACGGCCATGCTCCGGATGTCTACCGGCTCCACATACCAGTTAATGGTGATAGGTTATAATCGGAATGATTATGATTTCGTTAATCCGACAGCTTCCGGGAGACGTTTCGATCTGGGAATAACCGGTCGGCCGTCAACTTTGGCTGATGTGAATTTGAAATTGATCAATGCTCCGGATGTTCCCGAACTTTTTTCTTGTATGGGTAATGGGTATAATGGGGCTGTTTTGGTTGGAGGATTATTTAAGCCGGAACAGATAAATAATATAAAAGGGACGTTAACCCGGATTTCCAGTGGTTTAACGCTGAATATCACCAATATTCCCGCCTATGTGACTTCTATCCGTTTGAGAGCCGAACAACTGGTAACAGCAGTGAAGGCTGCCGATGGTACTCCTGTCCAATGGCAGGTTGTCGGGGATACCGGATTAAGGACGCTGGGATTATTGACTCCCGTATCGGGGAAAGTTACATTCAACATGTTTATGTTGCCTACTTTGGATGCACGTAAAACCCTTTTGTACCTGGATGTGATTTATGCGGGTATTACGGAACAGTATACGGTAAAGATTGCGGATGTCCCAAATGTAGTCTCCGGCAATCGAATTATATTTTCACCAAACCATTGGGTGCGGATTGATGGTGATTACAACAAAATCAACCTGGGTTTTACTTTGTCCTATAATATTAATCTGGACGATAATGCCTGGGATGGTATTCAAAACTATTAAAAGAGTAACGAAGATGAAGACATTTATTCTTGTTTGGGTCGGTTTGCTTCCGCTTTTGCTTTTTGCAGCCTGTGAGAAGGAAGAATTGGTGCCTGTTGAAACGGAAAAGCCGACAGAGACTCCTGATGACGGAGGTTCGGGTGTTGTCCCGGAGGGATATTTTGTAGTGACATTCTCACCGGAGAGCGGTATGAGCCGAACTCCTGTGAGTGGCCTGGATGGGCGGGTTCGTCATCTTCGTTACCTTGTTTATAATGAATCGGGGATGTTTGTAAAGGAAAAAGAGGTGCTGCCTCTGACTTCCGGAACAACTACCTGGCCATTACCTGCTATACGAGATACTTTGCCAAAGGGAGTCTATACGGCTGTTTTTTTGGCAAACACGGATAAGAACCTATTCCCCTATCCGGTTACGGGAGGAGGACAAGGAGTGGCAGATGTACTACTTAATTACAAAGGGCAGATGTCGGATGCCCGTATCGTATTACCTAGTGGACCTTTTTCCGATACTTCGGAATATTATGAGGCGAAGGTGAGTTTTTCACCTACCACGCCGAATCCGTATATTGTGTTACAACGGATCATCGGAATGTTTAAGGTACATCGTAATTTTGTGGATGCACAGACAGCCCTGAATCAACTTGTTAATAATATCGTCACACAAATACAGTATAAGAATTATATACAAACCACAGTGGGAGGAACCGCTCCGGGCTCATTGCGATATTTGTTGAAGCAGATCCCGGCCCTTTCGCTTCTTGATGCGACAGTAAATGCTGTAGCCGATGCTTTGCTGATCCCTGTAACGAATGCTCTTTATGATATTTTGCTACAGCAACTGGTAAATCAGATCGGGATGGCGTTGACAGGAAATACGACTCAGCAAGGTGCATTGAGTGGCCTTGGAGTCTTGTTGAATCCCTGGGTGGGAGACTCTGCACGTACGGCTATTGTGAGTATCAATAATTTTCCAAAGTCGGTAGACTTGAATAATAATGTGATAGACTATTATTCCGGAGTGAATCGTTTCAGGTTTAACTTTACCGGTGGAACAGTATATGATGAAAAAGATATTCTTATTCGCGGTTTTCATGGAAGTTTCGATGTGCGGCGCATCAGTGCCATACGTGACGGGCTCATATCCGGTTTTCTGATCGAGAATACTATCGACGGCCCCCTTTTGTTGAATGGTGCCTTTATAGACATTACAGATCCTGTAACGGCCAATGTGGAAACGAACAGGCGTTATAAAGCCGATTATTCTTTTCTGGACTTGCGTCTTAAGTCGTATGCACAACAAACAGATGGAAATCACTCGCTTACGCTGAATGTGAAACTTGGAAATATTGCAAATATAGATGGCATACTGGGAGGAATACCTTTGCTTGGCGGTATATTAAACTTAGTTTTGGCTCCGATAAAGAATATTACGATTTCTGTTCCTGTCAATTTACCATTGCTTGGCGTGGATAACCTGAGTGTGTCGGGTAGCTGGAGTGCGGTGACATCTTATTGATTTATTCATCTTTGACTTTCATCTTTTTGAGGAAAAGCCTGTAATGACAGATATGATGCTTATAACTTTAAGTTAAAGTGCAACTTAGCTTTGTATACTTGAGCAAAAGAACTACTTTTGCACGAGAATATAAAGATGCATATGTTGAAGGATATATTATATAACCCGGATGCTAACTTAACCCTGAATGATGTACGGGCCTTGTTGTTCCAGCAAAAGACACTTACATTATCCGCAGAAGCCCTGGAAAAAGTAAACCACAGTTATACTTTTTTGAAAAGTTTTTCGGCGGATAAGATTATTTATGGTATAAACACGGGTTTCGGGCCGATGGCTCAGTATCGCATTGAGGATGATTCCCTGAAACAATTACAATACAATATCATACGCAGTCACTCGACAGGTGCGGGTGCCCCTTTATCTCCTTTGTATGTCAAGGCGGCAATGATTGCCCGGTTGATGACTTTTCTGCAGGGGTATTCGGGTGTACATGTAGAACTTGTTGAATTGCTGGTTGAGTTTATCAACAGGGATATTTGTCCTTACATTCCTGAACATGGTAGTGTGGGGGCCAGTGGCGACCTTGTGCAGCTTGCTCACATGGCGTTGACCCTGATCGGAGAAGGAGAAGTGTTCTATCGAGGGAAATGCTGCGATACGGCGGAGGTAATGAAGGAGAATGGGCTGAAGCCGTTCACCATGAAAATCCGCGAAGGATTGTCTGTTACGAACGGGACTTCGGTGATGACCGGTATCGGTATGGTCAACCTGATCTATGCAAAGCAATTACTGGCCTGGTCGGTGGTCGCTTCTGTTATGATGAATGAGATCGCTTCTTCATACGATGATTTTATGTCGCCTGCCCTGAATGGAACGAAGCAACATCAGGGACAACAAACGATAGCGCGTGCCATGCGTGAATGGGTAGCCGGAAGCAGCTCGGTGCGTAAACGGGAAAACGAACTCTATTGCCGTCATACCGAAAAGGTTTTTGAACACAAGGTGCAACCTTATTACTCACTGCGTTGTGTTCCGCAGATCCTGGGTCCGGTCCTGGACGAAATGCTCAATGCGGAAAAAGTGTTGGTAGACGAACTGAATTCGGCCTGTGATAATCCGATCGTCGACCCGGAGACTGAAAATGTATATCATGGCGGTAACTTCCATGGCGACTATGTCTCTTTCGAAATGGATAAACTGAAAATAGCCGTAACAAAACTGACGATGCTTACCGAACGACAGTTGAATTATCTTTTCCATGATCGTATCAACGGTATCTTGCCTCCGTTTGTCAACCTGGGTGTACTGGGATTGAACTACGGTTTGCAGGCTTCTCAGTTTACGGCCACTTCCACAACGGCTGAGAGCCAGACGCTTTCAAATCCGATGTATGTACACAGTATTCCGAACAATAATGATAACCAGGATATCGTTAGTATGGGGACAAACTCGGCCCTGATTGCCAAAACCGTTATCGAAAATGGCTATCAGGTGATGGCGATCCATTATATGGCTATCGTACAGGCCGTAGATTGCCTGAAGATACAGGATAAGCTATCGCTCCGTACCCGGGATATTTACAATGAAATACGTAGCTTCTTCCCTGTGTTTACCGAAGATACGCCTAAATATAAAGAGATAGCGACAATGGTCGACTGGTTGAAGAATAAGAATATAGAACCAATTGTATGAAATACGCATTAGTGACAGGCGCAAGCCGGGGAATAGGACGTGCCGTCAGTTTGAAGCTGGCGGAGATGGGATACGTTATTCTGGTTAACTACCAAAACAACGATGCGGAAGCAGAACAGACCTTGCAGTTGATACGTGAGAAAGGTTCGGATGGCGAGTTGCTTAAATTCGATGTTACGAACGCTGAATCGGTGGCATCCACCCTGAGCGGGTGGAGGGATAAGCATCCGGATGCTTATATCGAGGTATTGATCAACAATGCCGGTATCCGTAAAGACAACTTGTTGCTTTGGATGACCGGCGAAGAATGGCACCGGGTACTCGACATCAGTTTGTCCGGCTTCTTTAACGTTACGCAGCCTTTATTGAAGGACATGCTGGTGAAACGTTTCGGGCGAATTGTCAATATCGTTTCCCTGTCCGGTATCAAAGGAATGCCGGGGCAAACCAACTATTCGGCAGCTAAAGGCGGAATTATTGCGGCAACCAAAGCACTGGCCCAGGAGGTAGCCAAAAAGAAAGTCACGGTAAATGCGGTGGCCCCGGGTTTTATCCGTACGGATATGACGGGAGACCTGGATGAAGGCGAATTGAAGAAATTGGTTCCCGCCGGTCGTTTCGGCGAACCGGAAGAGGTGGCCGACCTGGTGGCTTTCCTTGTTTCGCCCGCTGCGTCTTATATTACAGGAGAGGTGATTTCTATAAACGGTGGGTTATATACCTGATATAAAGATTTATGAATAGAGTTGTAATAACAGGGATGGGTATTTACTCCTGCATCGGAAAGAATCAGGAGGAGGTAAAAATATCATTATATAAAGGGCAGTCAGGTATTGGCCTCGACCTGGTACGGAAAGAGTTCGGCTATCGTTCGGCATTGACCGGCCTGTTGGATAAGCCGAATCTGAAAGGCATACTCGACCGCAGGCAGCGTCTCGGCCTTCCCGAACAGGGCGAATATGCCTATTTGGCTACTGCGGAAGCTTTAGCACAGGCCGGGATAGACGACGAGTATCTGTCGAATCATGAGGTCGGTATCCTTTACGGTAACGATAGCAGTACGGCTCCTGTGATCAATGCGGTGGATATCATCCGCGAAAAAAAGAATACGGCGTTGGTCGGTTCGGGATCTATCTTTCAGAGCATGAACTCGACCGTCACCATGAACCTGTCGGTTATCTTCAAATTGCGCGGGGTTAATTTTACGATTTCCGGAGCGTGTGCCAGCGGTTCGCATGCGATCGGTATGGGCTATTTCCTGATCCGGTCGGGTATGCAGGATTGTATCGTATGCGGAGGAGCGCAGGAAGTGAATATGTATTCCGTCGGTAGTTTCGACGGACTGGCCGCTTTCTCTGTCAGGGAGGATCAGCCGGAAAAGGCTTCCCGTCCGTTCGACAAGGATCGCGATGGCCTGGTTCCCAGCGGGGGAGGTGCGACCGTTATTATAGAAAGTTACGAGTCGGCTAAGCGGAGAGGTGCCAATATCCTGGGCGAAGTGGTAGGATACGGATTCTCTTCCAACGGCGAACATATATCCGTCCCGAACGTGGACGGTCCGCGGCGTTCATTGGAAATGGCATTAAAAGACGCAGGTATGGCAGCCCGCGACATACAGTATGTGAATGCTCATGCCACTTCCACCCCTTTAGGCGACCTGAACGAGGCGAAAGCCATTGCGGAAGTTTTCGGGGAAGCAGCTCCGTATGTGGCTTCTACCAAGTCGATGACCGGACATGAGATGTGGATGGCAGGCGCAAGCGAAGTGATCTATTCCATGTTGATGATGCAGAACGGATTTATCGCTCCCAACCTGAACTTTACGGAACCGGACGAGGCTTCCGCTTTACTGAATATCCCGGCGGAGACTCAGCAACTCGAATTCGATACCTTCCTGTCCAACTCGTTTGGCTTCGGAGGGACCAACTCTACATTAATAATCAGGAAATTCAAATCTTAGTAGTCAATAAGCAAACAAATGGCAAATACAGAATTAATTCAAAAAATAAACGAGAAACTATCGGAAGAGTTCGAAATAGATATTGAACTGATACAGCCCGATGCCCCGTTGATGCAGACACTCGAACTGGACAGTCTCGACCTGGTGGACATGGTCGTACTGGTGGAACATAACTTCGGGTTTACATTGAAGGCACAGGATTTTGTCGGGATTAAAACATTCCAGGACTTTTACGATTTCATAGACTCACGTGTGAATGAGTAACGATACAGGCTGGAAAGGTAAAACGCGTGGAGGTTCTTTCGGGTACCTCTTCTTTATTCTCTTGATAAAAGGACTGGGAGTAAAGGCAGCGTATGCGTTTCTTTGTCTGGTTGTGGTCTACTTTGTCCCGTTTGCCCCGAAGGCGACCCGGGCGATCCGGGGATATGCACGGCAGCGGTTAGGATATGGACGTCTACGTTCCGCCCGTTTTCTGTTGGTCAATTATTACCGGTTGGGGCAAACCCTGATCGATAAGGTGGCGGTCGGTGCAGGGATGGACAAACAATATACCTTCGATTTCGGTACTCAGTATCAGGATTTCCTGGAGGTATTGAACGGAAGCGAAGGAGTAGTTATGATCGGTGCCCATGTAGGCAACTGGGAGATCGGCGCTCCTTTTTTCGATGAATACGGGAAGAAGATGAATATCGTGATGTTCGATGCCGAATATCAGAAGATCAAAGAACTGTTGGAAAAGAATACCAACGGGAAGAACTACAAGGTCATTCCTGTGAATGAAGATAACCTGACACATATATTCCGGATCAGGGATGTATTGAGTAAAGGAGAATATGTTTGTTTCCAGGGCGACCGTTATGTGGAGGGCTCGCAGGTCTTTACAGCGACTTTTCTCGGGAAAGAGGCCTCTTTTCCGGCAGGGCCGTTCCTGTTGGCTTCCCGCCTGGGAGTGCCTGTCGTATTTTATTTCGCTGTCCGTGAGAAGGGAATGCGCTATAAGTTTAACTTTGTACTGGCACAGCCGGAGAAGCGTGTCAAAGGGAAAGTGCCGGGGCAGGAATTGCTGAAGCAGTATGTATCGGCGTTGGAATCGGTTGTAAAACAATATCCGGAACAGTGGTTTAATTACTATGACTTCTGGAAATAAGAGATAGAATAAGAGAGAACATGGAATTATCATCTCCTCAAAAAGAAATATATGCAAAGGATCGTTTTTCGGCAGTACAGGCACAACGCCTGGCGCAGGAGATCGCTTTTGGCCCGGTAGTCTTCCAGGTGTCGCGCCTGATGATTAAATTCGGGATATTCGGCATGCTGCGGGAAGCGCAGAACGGTCTGACAATGGATGAGATCGTTGAAAAGGCAGGCCTTTCGCGTTATGCCGTGCAGGTGTTGCTGGAATCGTCGCTGACGATCGGGACCATCCTGTTGAAAGACGACCGTTTCTTCCTCGGGAAAGCCGGCTGGTTCCTGTTGAACGATGAAATGGCACGGGTGAATATGGATTTCAACCACGACGTGAACTATCTGGGACTTTTCCACCTGGAAGAGGCCTTGCTTACCGGCAAGCCCGAAGGCCTGAAAGTGTTCGGCAACTGGCCGACCGTCTACGAAGGTTTGTCCAGCCTGCCCGAAAAGGTGCAGGAGAGCTGGTTCGGCTTCGACCATTTCTATTCCGACAACTCCTTTAAGCAGGCGTTGGAGATTGTTTTCGCCGGGTCGGTACGTACGTTATTGGATGTGGGTGGCAATACCGGGCGTTGGGCGACTCAATGTGTAGCCTGGTCACCGGAAGTGGAGGTCACCATTATGGATCTGCCCCAGCAGCTGGAAATGATGCGGGAGCAGACAAAGGAGCTCGAAGGGGCGGACCGTATTCACGGGCATGCTGCCAACTTGTTGGATGAGGAGACCCGTTTCCCGAAACCGTTCGATGCGATCTGGATGAGCCAGTTCCTCGACTGTTTCTCGGAAGAGCAGGTACTGAGTATCCTGACACGCGCCGCGGGTTCGATGAACGCCGACAGCCGCCTGTATATCATGGAGACATTCTGGGACCGCCAGCGTTTCGAGACGGCCTCTTATTGCCTGGCGCAGATCAGCCTTTATTTCACGGCAATGGCCAATGGTAACAGCAAGATGTATTATTCCGGCGATATGGCTCGCCTGGTGGAAAAAGCCGGACTGACGATCGAACGGATATACGACGGGCTCGGCCTGGGACATAGTATTATGCAATGTAAACTCAGATAAATATGGCTGCAATCTCATTCGATACCCCTCTGTTGGCCGGCGACGAGCTGTTGGAACTGATCCCGCAACGTCCGCCGATCGTGATGGTAGACCGTTTCTTCGGTATGGACGAGACCGGTTCGTATACCGGGCTGAAAGTGGAAGCCTCCAACCTGTTCTGTCAGGACGGACGGCTCGATGAATGCGGCATTACGGAACATATCGCCCAATCGGCAGCCGTGCGGGTGGGTTATCTGTATAAGAATGCCGGCGAAGAGGTGCCGGTCGGTTTTATCGGCTCGGTAGATAAGATGAACTATCGGACGTTGCCGCAGGTCGGGGATGAGTTGCGGACCACGATCCGGGTAGAACAGGAGATATTCGATATCACGCTGATCTCGGCCACCGTGCAGGTGAACGGAAATCCGGTCGCCGAAGGTCAGCTTAAAATATTTTTGAAGAAAGACGCATGAAACGGAGAAAACTACAAGAGGCAGCCCTTACCAACCGCACGACCTTGCGGGTCAGATTCAGCGAAGTAGACTCGATGGAGGTTGTCTGGCACGGGGAGTACGTCCGTTATATGGAAGACGGACGGGAGGCTTTCGGGCGACAGTACGGTATCGGTTATACGGATATACGGGATGCCGGTTATGTAGTGCCGATCGTCGAACTGGACGTACAATACAAGCAATTCCTCAAGTACGGCGAGTCTGCGATTGTGGAAACGCGCTATATCCGGACGGATGCGGCTAAGATACTTTTTGAATACGTGATCTTTCGGGAAAGCGACGAGACTGTGGTGGCTACGGGTTCCAGCATCCAGGTCTTCGTAAACAAAGCGACAGGATTACTGGAACTGAATAATCCGGACTTCTATAAAAAGTGGAAAGAGAAATGGAAGATCCGGTAAACAGCTATATAACGGCCGGCTCCATCATCAGTTCGCTGGGCTTCGGCAGGGAAGAGAATTTCTCCCATATCCGCGGGTACCACTCGGGTATCAAACGGGTAGAAAACACTGCTCTTTTCGACACTCCTTTCCTGGCTGCATGTATTGACGATACCCGTTTAAAAGAAGCCGCTTCGGCGCAGAAGCTGGACGGGTACACCCGGATGGAGCAATTATTCATCCTCTCTTTGTCGGACACGATCCGTCAAAGCGGTATCGATCCTTCCGAGCCTGCGTGCGGACTTATCCTGTCGACTACAAAAGGCAATATCGACGCTTTGGCCTTCGCCCCGGATACCGGGCTGCCGACGGATAGTCCCGATCCTTCGCTTTACGGCATGGCCGAACGGGTAGCCGCTTATTTCCATTTCACACACGAACCGATTGTCATTTCCAATGCCTGCATTTCCGGTGTTTCGGCACTGGTAGTCGCTTCGCGGCTGATAGAGGCAGGCGCCTATAAACATATACTGGTGGCAGGGGGGGATCTGTTGACCCGCTTCGTTGTCACCGGCTTTCAATCTTTTAAATCAGTCAGCCCGGAGATATGCAGGCCCTACGACGAAATACGCGACGGCCTGTCGCTAGGGGAAGCCTGCGGTTCTCTGCTCATAACCTCCGACCCGCACCGGGTGAAAGAATATCGCCCCGTGATTATCCGTGGAGGGGCGATAACGAATGATGCCAATCATATCTCGGGGCCTTCGCGTACCGGTGATGGTTTGTATTATGCGATCAGCCAGGCAATGGATGAGGCCGGTTTAGGGCCGGATGCCATTTCGTTCGTCAATGCGCACGGGACGGCTACCTTGTATAATGACGAGATGGAGTCGAAAGCGCTTCATTTGGCCGGGTTGGATCATCTGCCGCTCAACAGTCTGAAGCCGTACTGGGGACATACGCTCGGGGCTTCCGGCATCATCGAAACGATCGCCTGTATGGAGCAGCTTCGCAGCGGAGAAGTATTCGCGACGTTGGGGTTTGAAACCTGCGGTGTTCCTTTTCCTTTGTCGGTAAGTGCTGCGCACCGGACGATCGGGATGCAACATTGTGTCAAGACCGCTTCCGGCTTCGGCGGCTGTAATGCTGCTATCGTTTTGGCCTTTCCGCCGGGCGGAAAGCTCGGCTGTGAAGAAAACAAGCTCGCCGTCGGTCGGAAAGCTTCTCCCGAAGAAAAAGAAACTTTTCCCTCCTTCGGAAAGCTTCCCTGTGAAGAAAAGGACCTTTCCGCCCGTGGGAAAGCTTGTCCCGATGGTCAAATGACCTTTCCGCCCGCCGGCGAGCTTCCCAGCGTAGAAAAGAACCTTTCCGCCCGCCGGACGGCTTCTTTTTCCTGCCGGCAGGTGTCGATCGCTCACGGAAAGATACTTCTCGACGGAGAAATCCTTTTCGCTGCCGACCCGTCCCTCCCTTTTGCAACATTTATCCGCGCAGCCTATACCTTTTTATCGCTGGATGACCGTAAGTTTTATAAGATGGACGATCTTTGTAAACTCGGATATATAGCGGCAGCCTCTCTTTTCGCAAAGAACGGGGGAACTACCGGTTATGCTCCGGGAGAAGTCGGGATCGTGTTGGGGAACGCCTCGTCTTCGCTGGATACGGACCGGAAGCATCAGCGTTTTATCGACACGATGGGCGATCGGGAAGCCAGCCCGGCCGTGTTTGTCTACACCTTGCCGAATGTGGTGATGGGCGAACTTTGCATCCGGTATAAGATACAGGGGGAGAATACCTTCTTTATCAACGACCGCTACCCGGAGTCCTTTATCAGGGAATATGCCCGGCTGGTGATGCAAAAGAGGCGGCTGCGCGCCTGCCTGACCGGTTGGTGCGAACTGCTGGGCGAAACGTATGAAGCCCGTTTCGACTGGCTGGAACAAAAATAATTTCAAACGAATAATAATATAGAACAGACAATATGGAACAATTAATGCAGGAATTGAAAGAATCGCTGATCGAATCGCTGAACCTGGAAGACATAACCCCGGCGGAGATCGAAAACGAAGCGCCTCTTTTCGGGGATGAAGGATTGGGGCTCGACTCGATCGATGCCCTCGAAATCATGCTGATACTCGAACGTAACTATGGTATTCGTATAGCGAATCCGGGGGAGGGGAAATCTATCTTCTACTCTGTAAAAACGTTGGCTGACTATATCACTGCCAACCGCACGAAATGAGAATAGGCGTCACAGGTATCGGTTGCGTGTCGGGTATCGGCATGAATGTGGAGGAACATCTTTGTGCTTTCCGCGACGGGCGGAATGGGCTGGGACCTGTTACACTCTTTCCTACCTCGCATAAAGAACCTGTATCCGAAGTAAAGCGGACGAATGAGGAATTGAAGCAGGCACTCGGTATTCCGGCATCCGCCGAATTATCGCGTACCGCTTTACTGGGGATGACGGCGGCCTTCGAGGCTTTGGCCGACTCCGGGCTGGACTTGTCCGATCCGCATAACTCATTACGTATCGGCCTGATCTCTTCCACCTCTACCGGGGGAATGGATCTGACGGAGTCTTTTTATCCTTCCTTTCGCGCCAATCCGACACATGGACGGTTAAGATATGTCGCCTCGCACGATGCCGGCGACAGTACGGAACGGATCGCCTCTTTCCTGGGAATTACCGGGTTCCGGACAACGGTCAGTACGGCCTGTTCGTCTGCCGCCAACGCAATTATGCTCGGAGCCCGGATGATCCGGCAGGGAATGCTCGATGTGGTGATTGCCGGCGGGACGGATGCCTTGTGTAAGTTCACCTTAAATGGCTTTGCCTCCCTGATGATCCTGGACAAGGAACCTTGCCGCCCTTTCGACAGCTCGCGTGCCGGGTTGAATCTGGGGGAAGGTGCCGGTTACCTGGTGCTTCAATCGGAAGCAACTCTTGCCAATCCTCCCTATTGCCTGTTGTCCGGCTATGCGAATGCCAACGATGCTTTTCACCAGACGGCTTCTTCCGATGAAGGCACCGGTGCTTTCCTTGCCATGAAAGGTGCCCTGGATAAAGCGGGGGTGCGACCGGAGGAGGTAGACTATATCAATGCCCACGGAACAGGGACCCTGAATAATGATGCTTCTGAAAGCCGGGCTATTCTCCGCCTTTTCGAAGGCCGGATACCGCCGTTCAGTTCTACGAAAGCCTTTACCGGCCATACGTTGGGCGCTGCCGGTGGGATTGAAGCTGTATTCAGTGTGCTTTCCCTGAAACACGGTATTCTCTATCCGAACCTGAATTTCTCCGCTCCGGTAGAGGAAACAGGATTGATTCCTGTTACCCGTTATCGGGAAGGATTGACTCTTCGCTCTGTATTATCTAACTCCTTTGGTTTCGGAGGGAACAATGCTTCCCTGCTTTTCCAGCAATTCGATCGATAGACTATGTTTACAAAGCCGGTTTATATAGAAAAAACAGCAGCCTCTTTTGAGCGGACGACCGACGGTTGCCGGCTCAGGGAACCTGACTACAAGCTCCTGATCCCCAATGCAACCCTTCGCCGCCGTATGAGTCGTATGGTTCGTATGGGGGTGGCTACCGGATTGCAGTGTATCGGGGAAACGGCTGTTCCTGTGGATGCGATCCTGACCGCCACAGGGCTGGGATGCCTGGCCGATACGGAGAAGTTTATGAATACGATATTGGAGCATAACGAGGAACTGCTTACTCCCACGGCATTTATCCAGTCTACCTTTAATACGATCGGGGCACAGATCGCTCTGCTTACCGGTAATCATAGCTATAATACGACTTACGTACATCGTGCCTTTTCTTTGGAAAGTGCTTTGTTGGATGCGGCTTTACTTTTGCAGGAAGGGGAAGCTTCGTCTGTTCTGGTCGGAGCTGTCGATGAAATGACACCGGCCTTGGAGGCCATTCTCGGCCGTCTGGGTTTTTGGAAGAAGGCAAAGCCGGGCGAAGGGGCGGCTTTCTTTCTGTTGTCGGGAAATCCATCGTCGGAATGTATGGCGGAGCTTCGGGATATAGAGTTGTTCAGCGGCTCTTTCACGCAGGAAGAGATCGGTAAGCGTATGGAAGCTTTTCTACTTCGGAATGGGGCTACGGATGCCTCTGTGGTCTTGCCGGATGAGTATAAACGTTACTGCGGAGAGTTCCCGACAGCCATGTCGTTTGCTCTGTGGTATGCCTGTACCCGGATGCAGGAGGCCGGTTCTCCCGGCTCCGTTTTGTTGTATAATTCCTTCCTGGACAATCATTCGTTTTTATTAATAAAGAAAGGGTAATATATGGGATGGCTGCTATTGATAGTCGTATTGGTTTGTGTCGGAGGTTATCTGTTTTATGCCTCTTACAGCATTCGTTCGGGAGTATATGTGAAAGCCTTGTGCAAGGGAGAAACCGATAAACGTGTGGTTTGCCTCACCTTCGACGACGGCCCTGACCCGAAACATACGCCGCAGGTGTTGGATGTTCTGAAGAAGTATCAGGCACCGGCCGCCTTTTTTTGTGTAGGGGAAAAAGTATTGGAAAACCAGGAACTCTTCAAGCGTATGGTAAAGGAAGGGTATTATATCGGAAACCATACTCACAAACACTCCTGGACGTTCCCGTTTCTTTCATTCAAGAAGATGTATGATGAAATCTTGAAAGGTGAAGATGCCTTGTACACGTATGCAGACCCGTTATCAGCTTTCCGTCCTCCTTTTGGGGTAACGAATCCTACTATCGCCCGCGTGACGGATGAACTGGGATATACAATAATCGGATGGAGCATTCGTTCTTTTGATACGCGGAGAGAGTCTGAAGATAGGGTGTTTCGCCGTATCATCAGGCAGATCGAACCGGGGGCCGTTATCTTGTTGCATGATCGCCTGCCCGGCTGTGCCTCTCTGGTGGCTCGTTTACTGGAATATTTAAAGACAATCGATTATGAGGTCATTCCTCTCGATACAATGTTTTATTTACCTCGTCCGTTTGAAAAAGAGTATGATAATGAATAAATATATATGCCTGTTGTTGCTTCTGGCCTTTTATCTGCCAATGGCGGCTCAAAAGGATCTGAAACCATTGGTTTCGACAGTTGAGTTCCAGGAGCGGCTGAAGAAGGAAGCGGCTTCGCTCTCTTCTATTGAAAGTGATTTTACACAGGAGAAGTTTCTGGATGTTTTTAATGAGAAGGTTCTCTCGAAGGGGCGTTTCTATTATAAACAGGAGAATATGATCCGGATGGATTATACCTTACCGGTCGATTATCAGATTATTATCAATGGCCAAAAGCTAAAGATCGTATCCGAAGGGAAAAGCAATGTCGTCAACCTGGGTTCCAACCAGATGATGAATGAAATGAAAGGGATGCTGGCTGCCTGTATGGTTGGCGATTTGAGTAGCATGACATCGGCGTATAAGTTGGAATATTATGAGTCGCCTTCTCTTTATGTGGTTAAGATACGTCCGGTTTCTAAAAGTGTACAGGCTTATATCTCGGAGATCGTTATCTCGATAGATAAGAAAAATATGGCTGTACAAACGCTGCGCCTGTCGGAGAATGCAAAAGATTATACCGAATATCACTTTACAAATCAGAAATATAATACACTGACCGGTGATGAAAAGTTTGTTATCCGTTAGTCTTTGTCTTTTACTGATCTGCTGTTCGTGCGTTCCGTCCATCACACGGGACTGCCGGAAAGGGGAAACATTACTGATAGGAAAAGAACAACTTCTTCCTATGGTGGATGCTTCTGCCGGGTTGTGTAAATACAATATGACGATCGATTTCATGCGGAAGCATTTCAGCGGACTGTTATTGGTCAAGGAAACGGATCAGGGAACCTTCCGTACGCTTTTCAGCACCCATTTCGGATTGAGCCTTTTCGATTTGGAAATCGGAAGGGGCGGTTTAGTAGTACATCATTGTATCGAACCATTGAATAAAAAGAAGATACTCGACCTGTTTTATCGTGATTTCTCGGTCCTCTTCGGTTTGAACGTACAGCCTGAAAATAAAGCAGTCGTTTATAGCTGTACAAAACCACAAACAGATATTGTTTATAAATTGTTCCTGCCCGGCTTCCAAGGATATTATCGTGTGGACGATATAACAAACCGCATACAAGAGATCAAGCTCGGAGCCGGCCTTCGTAAAACAACTTTCCGTTCCCTACCCGACACTACCGGGATAGAAATGCTCCGTATCAGACATACGGGATTACGGCTTTCTATCGGTTTGGATGCTTTAAAGTAGGATTTACCTAAGATTATGTAAGCTATATATTTTTGAAATTAGTAACAAACAACTTATTAAAGTATGAAAAAAGTATTGATAACATTAGTTGTCCTATTTAGTATCCTGACATTTTCTTATTCACAAAGTGTCGTGTTGACTTCCGGTTCAATAGACTTTGTAAAAGAAGCCCCTGTACTGCAATTCACTTTCTCGTATAACGAGATGTTAGTCGGAAAACTAACGGAAAGTGAATATGTCAACAAGAAAATCACCGACTATAATGAGAAAGAAGCCGGTAAGGGCGATGAATGGGGAAAAGCATGGGTTAACGATCGTAAGGAACGTTTTGAACCTAAGTTTCTGGAACTATTCGATAAATACATGGGAGAAAAAGGCATCACCTCCGGAACGGAAGGTGCTATCTATGTGATTGAGATTAACACGGATTTCACCGAACCGGGTTGGAATGTCGGCGTTATGCGGCAGAATGCATCGGTAGACCTGAGCTGTAAGGTAAAGAAGATCGATACAGGCGAGCAGGTCGCTTCTATAAAGATTCGTAATGCTTCCGCAAATAATTTCTGGGGAACCGATTTTACTGCAGGCTATCGCGTACAGGAAACGTATGCCAAGGCAGGAAGAGAGCTGGCTAAATTCTTTATTAAAAAAGCAAAGCTGAAATAATAAAGATTAGTCTTGTTTTTAGAGTAGGAACTCTTGTGAGAGAAGGGTTAATACTCTGAAAAAGATTCGATACAGACCAAAATAATAGAAAAACTTCCCTACCTTTGTCCCACTAAATGCATAGTAAAAGGGATGTTGACTGACTTTTATACAGTAGAAACCGTTGCGGGACAAGATGAAGAATATACTTGTGTAATTCGGCTGAATCCGGAGCATAATGTTTATAAAGGGCATTTCCCGGGTATGCCTGTGGTACCCGGTGTTTGTATGCTCCGCATAGTGAAAGAATGCGTATCGATGGTGTTGAATACTCCGGTGCGTTTTCAAGCTATAAATAGTTGTAAATTCCTCTCTGTTGTGAACCCGTTGGAACATGGTATTCTTACGTTTGCATTCTTTTTAGGCAATACCAACAGGCTACAGGCTATTGCAAGTGCAGGTGAGACGACTGTACTCAAACTAAAAGCAACGATTGTTGCGGAGTAATAACGAATAAATGGTAACAGATACTACATATACATTTCCGGATCATTTCCGACGGGAGGGGCAATTGGCTATTGTGATTCCAACGTACAACAATGCTATTACTCTTGGCCAGGTCCTCACGGATGTATTGGTTTACTCATTTCCTGTTATAGTGGTAAACGATGGTTCCACAGACCATACAGCGGAAGTGCTGAAAGGATTCTCTGAAATCGGTGTTATCAGCTATCCGAACAACCGGGGAAAAGGGTATGCTTTGAATACCGGACTGAAAGCAGCTATGGAGATCGGTTACCGTTATGTTATTACACTTGATTCGGACGGACAGCATTACGCAGACGATATCCCCGTTTTCCTGAAAGAGATAGAATTGCATCCGGATAGCCTATTGATCGGGGCCCGTAATCTGGCTTCTGATAATATGCCCGGAAAAAATACTTTTGCCAATAAGTTCTCTAATTTCTGGTTTACACTGGAAACAGGTATCCGCTTAACTGATACCCAGTCGGGTTACAGGCTTTATCCTTTGAACAAGTTGAAGAAAGTACGTCTTTTCACGACGAAATACGAATACGAACTGGAGATAATCGTACAGGCTGCCTGGCGGAATATACGGGTTGCGAATGTTCCGGTGAAAGTGTTTTATCCACCGGCTGGGGAGCGGGTCAGTCATTTTCGCCCGTTGCGGGATTTTACACGGATCAGTTTATTGAACTCAGTGTTTGTAACCGTTGCTTTGTTATGGTTCTGGCCCTGGAAATGTGTACGAAGCGTAACGAAGGAGAATATAAAGAAATTCATATCTAAGAATATCACTCATTCCCCGGAGTCGAATATACGGATCGCATTAGCGGTTATGTTCGGTGTTTTTATGGGAATTGTGCCTATCTGGGGATACCAGATGATTGTTGCCGGTATATTGGCCCATTTGATGGGGTTGAACAAAGTGATCACGATCGTTGCATCGAATATCAGTATCCCTCCTGTGATTCCCTTCCTGTTATTCGGGAGTTATGTGACGGGAGGGTGGATACTGGATCGTCCTGTAAAGCTGAGTGTATATGAAGTGACATTCGATACGATCAAGGATTCGTTCGTTCAGTATCTGGCCGGAAGTATGGTTTTTGCCGTTATTTGCGGGTTATTTGCCGGTGTTGTTTGTCTAACGTTGCTTTCGTTGTTCCGGAAGCCTGAGCGTTCTGCCGGATGAGTAAGCTGTTTATCCATATATATAATTACCTGGAACGCCATCTGGCTGTCCGTTACCTGCTACTGGTCGGTAGCTCCCTGTTATTGCTTTTCTTTGCCGTACAGGTGAAATTTGAAGAAGATGTAACCCGATTTTTCCCTGATACGCAGGATGCCCGGAATACGGAGATTGTATTCCAAAACCTAAAGATCAAAGATAAGATCATCGTTATGTTGTCGTCTGCCGATACGGTATCCGGTACGGTTTCTTCCGATCGCCTGATTGAGGCAGGAGAAAATCTGAAAGATAGTTTGCTGGAAGAGGCCGGAACCGAGTATATAACGGATATATTTGCGGAGGTGGATGAGAATATGATAGGGAAGGTGACCGGATTGATTTATGATAACCTGCCTGTCTTCTTGACGGAGGCTGATTATGTCCGGATGGATTCCGTATTGACCCCGGATGGAATTGAACGCCGTATGCGTAGTAATTATCTGAATCTGCTTTCTCCGGCAGGAGTGGCACTTAAGAATATTCTGCCCCGTGACCCGGTAGGTCTGGGTACTTCTTCTCTGGAAAAACTGCGCGATTTCCAGATGACGGCTAATTATGAGTTGTATGACGGGCATATTTTTTCAAAGGATATGTCGACCCTGTTGCTTTTTATTACTCCGCATTACGGGACGGGCAGTACCGGAAAAAACGAATTCCTGATCGATACGATCGAAAAGCAGCTGAAAGAAACGATGAACGCCTATCCCGGTGTGAAAGCGGAATATTTCGGGGGACCGTCGGTCGGTGTCTACAATGCCCGGCAGATCAAATCGGATACCATGTTGACCATGACGATCGCCCTGATCATCATTATCGGTTTTATAACATTGGTATTCAAAAGCCGTTCGGCTGTGATCCTGATCATACTGCCTGTATTATATGGAGCTGTATTTTCACTGGCTCTGATCTTTTTCATTAAAGGTGCTGTGTCGGCCATTGCGATCGGGGCGGGTGCTGCTGTGTTTGGGGTGGCACTGAGTTACTCGATCCATGTATTGTCGCATTTTAATCATGTCTCGTCCATCCGGCAGTTGATCGAGGAACTGGCCTATCCGCTTACAGTGGGTAGCTTTACAACGGTCGGAGCTTTCTTCGGCTTGGTTTTCACCAGTTCGGACCTATTACGTGATTTTGGCTTGTTCTCTTCATTGGCATTGATCGGGACAACCTTTTTTTGCCTGGTGTTCCTACCGCATTTCCTGAAGATAAAGAAAGGACATGAAGAGGCCGGCCGGGTGCTTCGTATTATTGAGAAGATCAACGGATATGCTTATGAAAAAAATAAGCCGTTGGTCATTACGATCGTGATCGTCTTTTTCCTGTCCCTTTATATGTCGGGAAAGGTGACGTTCGACAGTAATATGATGAATCTGAGCTTCGAACCGGTTAACCTGAAGGCGGCAGAACTGCGCTTGAACAATCTTTTCCAGTCGGATAATAAAACCACACTTTTCGTTTCGGTAGGTAATACTTCTGATGAAGGATTACAGCATTATGCGGAAACGAATCGTGAACTGGAAACGTTGAAAACAGAAGGAAAGATTAAAGAATTTGCTTCGGCAGAAAAAATATTTATTCCTTATGCAGAACAGCAGCGGCGTATCGACCGCTGGAACAGCTACTGGACAGCTGAACGGAAAGCATTGGTCGATAAAGAAATCAGGGAGAAAGCCGGGAAATATCATTTCCGGGCCGATACTTTTGATGACTTCTTTGCTCTTCTGGATAAACAATATGCTCCTTGCGACTTTACTTCCGGCGATTCTTCTTTGCCGCTACTGGACAGTTGGGCCTCTTCAGCCGATTCACTTTCCATGTTTATCACGCAGGTTCGTTTGAATGAGGATGATAAAGAGTTTGTCTATGACCGTTTTGCCGATAATGACGGATTGGTGATTTTTGATCGGGGGTATTTTGCCAATAAGTGGGTCTCTGCTATCAACGATGACTTTTATCTGATTCTTTATATCTCTTCTTTTCTGATCTTCTTCGCTTTGTTGATCTCGTACGGACGGATCGAATTGACGTTGATGACTTTTACCCCGATGGCTGTCAGCTGGGTAATCATCCTGGGGTTGATGGCAGTAACCGGAACGCAGTTCAATATTGTGAATATCATCCTTTCGACCTTTATCTTCGGTTTGGGAGATGATTTCAGTATTTTTATCATGGATGGTCTGCAACAGGAATACCGGACGGGCAAGAAGATGCTTACTTCCCATAAGACAGCTATCTTTTTCTCTTCGTTCACTGCGGTTGTAGGGCTTGGGGTACTGGTTTTTGCGAAACATCCTGCATTACAGTCGATCTCGGTAATTTCGATCCTGGGAATGATCTCTGTCGTATTGGTTTCTTATACGATCTTACCGATCTTGTTCCGTTTTTTTATTTCCCGGCCTGCCTCAAAAGGAAATTTTCCATATACTTTGTCCGCGCTTCTGGTCACAGTGTGGTTTTTTGGCTTGTTTGTCACCGGCTGTTTATTGATGATGGGAGTAGCGCTTCTGTTGATATTGCTACCTGCAGGAAGGAAAAGGAAAAAGCAGTTGTTCAGCCGGATCATGATGTATATGCTGCGTATTTTCCTGAAAGCTGCCTGGATAGCCCGGCGTGAGAAAATAAATCCGGGTAATGAAACTTTTGAGAAACCATCGGTGATTATTGCTAACCATCAGTCTTTTGTTGATATACTGGTCATGCTTTCCCTGGCACCGAAGTTGGTGATGGTAACGAACAGGTGGGTATGGCATTCCCCTGTTTTTGGAAAGATCGTGCAATATGCCGATTTTGTGCAGACGGAGGATGGGTATGAGAAAGTCTTACATCATCTTCGTGATAAGGTTGCGCAGGGATATTCGGTGGTTGTTTTTCCGGAAGGAACACGTTCGGCAGACTGTAAGATACATCGCTTTCATAAAGGAGCTTTTTATCTGGCTGAGAAATTGCAGTTGGATATACTGCCGGTCGTTCTCTATGGAACGGGAATGATTATTTCGAAACGGCAGCCGTTTTATGTGAAGCGAGGGGTATTGTGTACCCGTATATTGCCCCGTATAGCCAACACTGATACAAGTTTTGGCGTGACCTATCAGGAACGTTCGAAAACCATTGCTGCTGCTTTCCGTAATGCCTACCAGGAGACTTGTGATATTTATTCAAATTCGGATAATCCTTATTTTTACAGGCAGTTGGTTGCTAATTATATTTATAAAGGTCCGGTTGAGGAATGGTATATTCGTATTAAAGTCCTCATGGAGGATAAATATGAGTTTTTTAACCGGATTATTCCGCGTAAAGCCCGGATTACGGATATTGGTTGTGGATTGGGGCCGCTCTCTTATATGCTTGCCATGCTTTCGGAAGAACGGACAGTTCTGGGTATTGACTACGATGCGGATAAGATTGCCGTTGCGAATCATAATTTCTCCAGGAACGATCGTACCCGTTTTGTTTGTGCCAATGCGGTAGACTATGATCTCCCGTTCAGTGATGTGTTTATACTGAATGATATGCTCCATTATATGGATTATTCGTCACAGGAACGTTTGTTGGAAGCCTGCATTGGTAAGTTATTGCCGGGTGGAATATTAGTTATTCGTGACGGTGATGCCGGTGGTACGGTTAAACACCGGGTAACCCGGTTTACCGAGTTACTTTCTACCCGTTTACTGGAATTCAATAAAAGAGAGAATGATCTTTATTTTCCAACGCATGAAATGTTTATCCGGCTCGCAGAACGACATCGGATGGAGATAGAGCAGCAGGCTAATGATCGTTTTACATCCAATACGATCTATGTTCTGAGAAGAAAGGAGAGTGCACATGAGCAATAGTAGTCGATATGATGTTATTATCATAGGAAGCGGACTGGGTGGTCTGGCTTGTGGCGTAACTTTGAGTAAAGAAGGGTATAATGTCTGTGTGCTCGAAAAGAATCCTTTACCCGGTGGTTGTTTTCAATCTTTTAAACGGTATGGCAGGATGTTGGATACAGGCATTCATTATATCGGCAGTATGGATGAGGGTGAAATTATGCGGCAATACTTTACTTATTTCGGAATAATGGATAAGTTGAAGATGCGACGGATGGATGAAGAGGCTTTCGATATGATCTGCTACAAGGATAAGTTTTATCCTTTTGCTATGGGGCATGAACGGTTTGCGGAGACGTTGGCCCGTGAATTCCCGAAAGAAAAAGAGGCACTTTACCGCTATGTCGATATGTTGGATGCTGTCGGTAGGTCGATCAGTGTGGAACAGTTGAGGAAAGGAAAGTTGTCTTCCGGCAATATGGATAATTTTTATGTCTCTGCCTGGGAACAGATCAAGGAGATTACTCCGGATGAAACTTTACAGCAGGTTTTGTCCGGGAGTGTTTTGCTGTATGGTGGTGAGCAGTCGGTTTCTACTTTTTATCATCATGCTATCATAACGAATTCGTATCTTCAGGGATCCTGGCGCTTTGTCGATGGAAGTATGCAAGTGGCAGATGCCTTGGTAGGCATGATCCGGCAGAATGGAGGAACAGTGTTGACCGGTGCGGAAGTAAGTAAGCTCTGTTTATCCGGAAACGAAATAAGAACCGTAGAGATTAATCATTCGGAACAACTGGAATCCCGGTATGTTATCTCTTCCTTGCATCCTTTCAATACGTTGAGTCTGGTGGAGAAATCTCCGTTGATACGGAAGGCTACTCTATCCCGTTTGCAACATTTGCCTAATTCATACGGATTGTTTTCTGTCTATCTGCTTCAGAAACGGGAGAGTACACGGTATTGTAACCGGAATCTCTTTTTGTTGGGAGATCAGAATGCCTGGTATAACACCCGGTATCCCGAAGATACCCGGATTAATACTTGTATGGTCTCGATGCAACCCTCTTCTGTCCAGGAACAATATACCGATGTGATCTGTCTGCTTTCTCCCATGTATTTGTCGGAAGTGAAAAACTGGGAAGATACGACTGTAGGAAAGCGTGGTGCTGATTATGAAGAGTTTAAAATGCAAAAGGCACAACAATTAATTGCTTTTGCCGAACGATATTGTCCGGGTATTTCACAGAATACCGAGAGAATAGTGACTACTACGCCCCTTACTTACAGGGATTATACCGGAACCCCTGGTGGTTCGGCTTATGGAATTATGAAGAATTATAAAAATCCGCTGACAACATTGATCCCACCTCGTACGCGTATACCCAATCTGTTCCTGACCGGACAAAGCTTGAATGTACATGGCGCTTTAGGGGTAACATTGACTTCGATGCTGACTTGTGCGGAATTGTTAGGGGCGGAATATCTCGCCCGGAAAATAGGAGATGCCTGATATGAAAATAAAGAAGATAATAAAATACCTGACCCTGTCCTTTCTCTGTTTTATCGGACTGCTTTTGATTGCCTCCTCTGTCCTTTTCCTGACGGCAGATATGAAACAACCTGTTATCGATATACAATCGCTGCCGGTTTATTCTCTGGTAAAAACAGATAGCTTGCGTACGTATGGCCCGAATCATCTACGGCAGAGCAAAAGCGGGTTGTGGGAAATGTCGTTGCAGGGGAATCCAGCCGAAAGGGGAGTTGCTTTCGGGAAACTGGCAGAAGATTTGCTCCATTACCAGGAAGAGGTTTTTGTCGATCAGATACGTCAGATCATACCTTCGGACAGTTATCTGAAGTTCCTGCGTTTTTTCCTGATCCTGTTTAACCGTAATCTGGGAGAATACATACCGGAAGAATACCGGACGGAAATCTATGGAATTTCTCTTTCCTGTTCCCACGAATATGATGCGATCGGTACTCCTTACGAACGTCAGTTGAATTATCATGCTGCACATGATATCGGCCATGCTATGCAGGACTATATGCTGGTCGGGTGTAGCTCTTTTGGTGTCTGGGGAAATGAAAGTGCGGATTCGACTTTATTGATCGGGCGTAATTTCGACTTTTATGTAGGCGATGATTTTGCCCGTAATAAACTGGTTTCGTTCTATCGGCCATCCGATGGATACTGTTTTGCATCCGTAGGTTGGGCGGGGATGACCGGTGTGTTGTCGGGGATGAATGAAACGGGACTGACAGTTACCATCAATGCTGCCAAATCGACCATGCCGGTATCGGCTGCCATGCCTATCTCTTTATTGGCACGTGAAATCCTTCAATATGCTTCCACCATAGAAGAAGCGTATGCGATTGCACAGAAACATAGAACTTTTGTTGCCGAGTCTTTATTGATTGGTTCGGCAAAAGACGGGAAGGCTGCCATCATTGAGAAATCGACCGATCAGATCGCCCTGTTTCGTTCGGAAACAAATCGTATTATCTGTACGAACCATTATCAGTCGGACACATTTAAAGATGATGTCCGGAATAAGGAGAATATAGCCACTTCCGATAGTCCTTACCGGTATGCCCGATTGGATGAATTGTTGGATGAAAATATCCCGGTAGATGCTTCGAAAGCTGCATCTATATTACGTAACCGGTTCGGAAAGGAAGACCGGAATATCGGATTAACCAACGAGAAAGCACTCAACCAGTTTATAGCCCATCATTCGGTGATCTTTGAACCGGCTAAACGACTGATGTGGGTGTCGACTGCTCCTTGGCAATTGGGTGAGTATGTGGCTTATGATCTGAATGCGATTTTTGCCCATCCGTTTGATACGGAAGAATTATGCATCGATAGCCTTTCTTTGCCTGCGGATACCTTTTTGAATAGTCCGGTTTATCAGCAATTATTGACCTATAAGAAGTTGGCGAAGGAGATTCGCCACAGTATCGGTAACGGTATCCCTCTCGATGAAGGAACGGTCGATCAGTTCATATTATCCAACCCGGAATTCTATTATACCTGGCAGTTGGCAGGGGATTATTATCATCTGTTCGGTCTGGAGGATAAGGCTGCATCCTGTTGGCAGACCGCTTTGACGAAAGAAATACCAAAAGAAGAAGAACGTATTGTACTGGAAAAAAGAATTAAAAAATAAACGAAATGGAGAAGTTTAGCGACATACAATTCAAAACTCCTGCGGAGATCAAAAGGTATCAGGAACTTCGGCTTGCCGATGAACTGGAATACCTGAACAGGCGTTCGGCCTTTTATCAACGTATGTTCCGCGAGGAGAGGATCGATATATCCTGTATCCGCACATTGGAAGATTTACAGCAATTGCCTGTTACGACAAAAACAGACCTGCAACTGCATAATGAAGATTTTGTTTGTGTGGATAAAGCTGAGATTATCGATTATGTGACAACTTCGGGGACATTAGGTGATCCGGTTACATTTGTATTGACTTCAGGCGACCTGGACCGTTTATCTTATAACGAATATCTTTCGTTTACAACGGCGGGGTGCACGCGGGAGGATGTCATGCAGTTGATGACCACGCTCGACCGGCGTTTTATGGCAGGCCTGGCCTATTATATGGGAGCCCGTGAACTGGGGGCGGGAGTCGTTCGCGTCGGTAACGGGATACCTGAATTACAGTGGGACACAATCCATCGGATACATCCTTCTTTCTGTATGGTTGTTCCCTCTTTCCTGATAAAACTGATCGAATATGCGGAGGCTAATGGGATCGATTATAACAATTCTTCCATAAGGAAAGCTATTTGTATCGGAGAGGCTTTACGTAATCCTGATTTCTCCCTGAATACATTGGGACAACGTATACATGAAAAATGGCAGACCCCCTTATTGCAATCCACGTATGCATCCACGGAGATGCAATCCTCTTTTACAGAATGCGAGGCATGCCGGGGAGGTCATTTGCAGCCGGAGTTGATCATTGTTGAGTTTCTGGATGATAAGAACCAGCCTGTTGCAGAAGGAGAAGCGGGTGAAGTGACGATCACCACACTGGGTGTACGGGGAATGCCTCTGCTCCGTTTTAAAACGGGCGATATCTGTTATCATTATACGGAGCCATGTTCCTGCGGGAGGAATACGATGCGGCTTAGTTCGGTATTAGGGCGTAAGGGACAAATGATAAAATATAAAGGAACCACTCTTTATCCACCGGCTTTATATGATATACTCGACAATATTCCCGGAGTAAAAAATTATGTAGTGGAAGTCTATACAAATGATCTGGGGACTGACGATATCCTGATCCGGGTAGGAAGCGATCTGCAAACGGAGGCTTTCGCCAAGCAAATCAAGGATCTGTTCCGGTCGAAAGTACGGGTGGCACCTACCATTCAGTTTGCCTCTCCTGATTATGTGGCTAAAATTCAGATGCCGCAGATGAGCAGGAAAGCAATTAAATTTATAGATTTGCGATAATTTAGTACTAATTTAAAATGTAATCGTATGAAACAGTTGATGGTATTGATGTTTTTATTTCTGGCAAGCCTTGTGAATGCACAGGATAAAACAAATTTGAAAGACATAGAAAAACTGACTTTTTTCGGTGTGGATTTTTCTATGGCCAAGGTGTATGGTGCCGATGAAACGACAGAACAGTTTAAAGATGCGTTTTATGGAATCAATACTCTTTTTCAGCGTGAACCGAAAAAGTATGATCTCGATAAGGCTTTCGATGCAAAAGTAACATTAGACCTGACAACTGTCCAGGATCTTATCGAACAGATAAAGAAAGCCGGTTTTGTTGCCCCGGATGCTGGTTATGAATTGACTGATGAAGAAATTACAGAACATATCCGCCATTTTAATGCCGGAAGTGCCCAGGGATATGGCGCCGTATTCATCGCCGGACTACTTAATAAAGGGAAAGGCCAGGCAACTTATAATGTTGTTGTATTTGATATCGCAACCAAGGATATTGTCTTGAATAAGCAATTTACAGAGAGAGCCAGAGGATTCGGACTTCGTAATTTCTGGGCTTATTCTGTTTATAAGACACTGAATAAGGTAAAGAAGATCAAGTAACTGTTTCTATAGAAATAGATAAAGCGTAAAAATAACTTCCCGGATTTTGAATAAATCCGGGAAGTTATTTTTTTAATAATCTACCGGAACTAACCGGATCGATAAAGTAGGGCTTTTTTTGTATAAAACCTGATAATTAAGATGTATGATCCGTATGACATTTGGTGTCATACAATGTCATAAAGCGGACAGGTTTTGTCAGCTAAATATCAGCGGTTTTTTAATATAATTCTAATCTCTTCAATACAATTTATAGAGTGTTAGGGCGTTGGTATTAAACGTAAATGCTTACCTTTGCGGCCGACTGTCTGCGTTAGGATAGCTTTTTTAGACAATTAATTATCACACTTTATACAAACGTATGAGAAAGTATAAACTAATCAACAACGTGCTGGGATGGATCGTATTCCTGATCGCCTCCACCGTTTATTTGATGACTATCGAACCCACTGCCAGTTTCTGGGATTGCGGTGAGTTCATTTCTTCGGCTTTTAAACTGGAAGTAGGGCACCCGCCCGGTGCACCGTTCTTTATGTTGACGGCCAATCTGTTTACACAGCTTGCATCCGACACTGCTACGGTGGCTAAAATGGTAAATTCCATGTCGGCGCTGTTCAGCGGACTGACTATTCTGTTCCTGTTCTGGAGTATAACCCACCTGGCCCGCAAGATCATGGTGAACGATGAGAATGAAATTTCTCTGGGTACTATGATCACTATTATGGGTAGCGGTCTGGTAGGCGCATTGGCTTATACCTTTAGCGATACATTCTGGTTCAGTGCGGTAGAAGGTGAAGTATATGCCTATTCATCCCTGTTCACAGCCCTTGTATTCTGGCTGATCCTGAAATGGGAAGAGGCCGCCGACCGTCCTCATGCCGATCGTTGGATCGTACTGATCGCATATCTTATGGGATTAAGTATCGGTGTTCACCTGTTGAACCTGCTTTGTATCCCGGCCATCGTATTGGTTTACTACTATAAGAAATTCCCGAACCCGACGATGAAAGGTACCATCTATGCACTGTTGGTTTCTTTTGCCATCGTAGCTTTGATGATGTATGGTGTCGTTCAGGGACTGGTTGAGGTATGCGGTTATTTCGAACTATTGTTTGTCAACGTATTGGGGATGCCTTACAACTCGGGTGTGTTTGCCTATGTGATTGTACTGGCAGGCGTATTGATCTGGTCTATCTGGGAAACGATGCGCGACGAGGTTCATCCCGTGCGAATGAAGATCGCCTTTATCGCGGCTATCGTATTGGTAGGTGTTCCGTTCATCGGAAGCGGTTATGTACTGGCTGTTATCCTGACGGCTGCGCTGACAGCTTACCTGTTCATGAGCAAAAAGGTAAATATCAAATTGCTGAATACGGTTCTGGTATGCCTGATGGTGATCGTAGTAGGTTATTCTTCCTATGCACTGACCATGATCCGTGCTACGGCCGATACTCCTATGAACCAGAATGCACCGAGTGATATATTCACCCTGCGTTCGTACCTGGCCCGTGAACAGTACGGTAAGACTCCGTTGTTGTACGGACAGACTTTTGCTTCGGAAGTGAAACGTGAAAACCAGGGTGGTAACTGCTCTCCTGTAACCAAGGAAGGTGAAGCCGTATGGAGTCGCGTGATCAAGAAAGACAAGAACGAGAAAGATAAATATTATATCTCACGTCATGATGTCGATTATGAGTATGTGGACGAGTTGAGTATGCTTTTCCCACGTATGTACAGCAGCGTTGATGCCCATGTGGGAGCTTATAAGGAATGGTCGCAGTTCAAGGGAGAACCGGTGAAGTTTAACCGTTGCGGTGAAAACGTAACCGTGATGAAACCGACGTTTGCCGAAAACCTGCGTTACTTCTTCGCTTATCAGCTCAACTTTATGTATTGGCGCTACTTCATGTGGAACTTCTCCGGACGTCAGAATGATATCCAGGGGAATGGCGAGGTCTTGAACGGTAACTGGATCACCGGTATCAAGGCGATCGACGAAGTGCTTGTCGGTCCGCAGGATAATATGCCTTCTGATATCGCTGATAATAAGGGACACAATGTCTATTATATGCTGCCGCTTCTACTCGGTATCCTCGGGTTGTTGTATCAGGCTTATTCCGGACAGCGTGGTATCCAGAGCTTCTGGATCACCTTCTTCCTCTTCTTTATGACGGGTATCGCCATCGTGCTTTATCTGAACCAGACTCCTTACCAGCCGCGTGAACGAGACTATGCCTATGCTGGTTCCTTCTATGCGTTCTGTATCTGGATCGGATTCGGTGTCGCGGCACTGGCCAAGCTGATACAACGGTATGGCAAGATGTCGCCGGTAGTGGCCGGTTCTGTGGCAACTGTACTTTGTCTGTTCGTGCCGATCCAGATGGCCAGCCAGAACTGGGACGACCATGATCGTTCGGGACGTTACGTCTGCCGTGATTTCGGTGCTAACTACCTGGAGTCGTGCGAACCGAATGCTGTAATCTTCACCAATGGCGATAACGATACATTCCCTCTGTGGTATGCCCAGGAGGTGGAAGGTATCCGTACAGATGTCCGTGTATGTAACACCAGCTACTTGCAAACCGACTGGTACATCGACCAGATGAAGAAACAGGCTTATGAGTCGGCTCCACTGCCCATCTCATGGGATCGTGCGGATTATGTACAGGGTACACGCGATGCAGCTTATGTATTCCCGATGACCGACAAACCGATCGATTTGTCTACGGCCCTGAATTTCGTCCGTAGCAATGATCCGAAGTTCAAGAAGATACCGGGCATCAGCCAGGAACTCGACTATATCCCATCTGAAACGCTTATATATAAGGTTGACTCCGCTACAGCCGTAGCCAAAGGTCTGGCAACAGACTCTACCGGCTTATTGAAGGAAATGACGATTGACCTGAAAGGTAAGAACGCACTGGGCAAACAGGAACTGATGATCCTGGATATGTTGCAGACAAACGACTGGGAACGTCCTATTTATTATGCAATCACTGTGAACCCCGACCAGTTCGTCGGCCTGGACGGATACTTTGAACAGACAGGTCTAGCTTACCAGATCGTGCCGAAGAATGCAAACAAAGGAACCAACACGGAGAAGATGTATGATAACGTCATGAACAAGTTCAAATGGGGTGGCGTAGACAAACCGGGTGTTTATATCGACGAGAACGTGATGCGTATGTGTAAGAGTTACCGTATGGCTCTGTTCAATAAGCTGGCCGAAGACCTGGTGAAAGAAGGTAAGAACGAGAAAGCATTGAACGTACTGAACAAGTGTATGGAAGTATTGCCTCCGGAAAACGTGCCGTTGGATTACACCGCACTTTCTACGGGTGAGCTTTATTATGCCCTCGACCAGGATGAAAAGGCTGAAGAGGTATTTACCGGAATTGCCGAGAATGCCATGCGCAATATCGACTGGTTCTTCCGTCTGAAACCGTCTCAGCTGGCCTCTGTGACAAGAGAATTGGAACATAACCTGGCCGTCATGCAGCAGGTATTGGCAGTCAGCAAACATTATAATCCCGAATTTGCTAAGAAGTATCAGGAAGAGTTTGACAACTACCGGATGGCTTACGGTTCGGTTCGCAGAGAATAATAAAGTATGTTTATAGAACAACCGCCCTGGTTTTACAGGGTCCTGTTCCCAGGGGTAATCTGGCGGATACCGGCCAAGGAGAAGTGTGTATATCTCACCTTCGACGACGGTCCTATTCCCGAGGTTACCCCTTGGGTCTTGGATATACTCGACAAATATGGCGTGAAAGCGACCTTCTTCTGTGTAGGAGATAATGTCCGCAAACACCCTGAAGTTTACCGGATGGTGCTCGACCGCGGACACCGGGTAGGCAATCATACCTTCCACCATATTCAGGGGCTTCAATATTGGACGAAGAACTACCTGGATGATATCGAGCAAGCTGCCGGATATATCCACAGCGACCTATACCGTCCGCCGCACGGACATATGCGTTTCCCGCAGGTAGTGGCCCTCAGGAAGAAGTACAAGATCATCATGTGGGATGTGGTGACCCGCGATTATAGTCCCCACATGACTCCCAAAGGTGTATTCAACGTGGTGAAGAACTATGCCCGCAACGGCTCAGTCATCGTTTTCCACGACTCCCTCAAAGCCGAGCGCAACATGCGTGAAGCCATGCCCCGCGCCATCGAATGGCTACAGAAGGAAGGGTATACGTTCAAGGTGTTCGAATGAATCTATCTATCAGTATAAAGGAGAAAGCAAAAGAATTAGGCTTCGATGCCTGCGGAATAGCAGAGGTTTCTTCCGCAGACACCGAAGCTTTGTTTTTTGACCGGTGGATAGCCGAAGGATACCATGCCGGAATGAAATATATGGAGAACTACCGGGATATCCGTCTCGACCCCACCGGCCTGGTGGAAGGTGCCCGCTCCGTTATCTCCGTCGCCCTCAACTATTATCCGGCACAGAAACAATCCCCCGATGCTCCCCGCATTTCCTATTACGCCTACGGAAAAGACTACCATATTGTAGTAAAGGACAAGCTCCGCCAACTCTGGCAATATATCACGGAAGAGCTTCTCCCTGCCTTCTCCCAGGCGCCCGCCCCGGAAGCCCGTGCCTTCACCGACTCCGCCCCCCTTCTTGAACGTTACTGGGCCTGGAAAGCCGGCCTCGGCTGGATCGGAAAGAACACCAACCTTATCATCCCCGGTAAAGGCTCTTTCTTCTTCCTCGGTGAGATCGTCACCACGTTGGAACTCGATTACGACAGTCCCCTGAAGAACCGTTGCGGCGCTTGCCATCGTTGCCTGGATGCTTGTCCGACGGGTGCTCTCGAAAGTGCTTGCCGTCTGAACGCAAACAAATGCATCTCCTACCTCACCATCGAAAATAAAGGCGATATCCCTTCGCAGTACGCTGCCCGTCTGGGCGATCGCCTCTACGGTTGTGATACTTGTCAGGAGGTCTGTCCCTGGAACCGTTTCGCCCGGCCCACGCGTGAAGAGGCTTTCCGTCCTACGCCCGACTTTCTTTCCCTTCAAAAAGAGAATCTGCAGAACTTTTCCCGTGAAGATTATAATCGTATCTTTGCCGGGTCGGCCGTCAAACGGGCGAAATATGAAGGGCTGATCCGTACGATCAGCAAGAAGAAGGATATCGATAACAAAAAAGATAAACCATGAGAAAAACATTCAACCTCTTGCTATTCTCTTTTCTTTGCACCCTGGTTGCCTTTGCCGCTCCGGGCGAACTGAAAGAGAAACTCGCTGCCCTTAAAGGGATCAGCGGTATCGAACAACTCGAATCGGATGTCTATCCGGAAAAGTACCTGGTGCGCATCACCCAACAAGTAGACCCGAAAGATCCTTCCGCCGGAACCTTCACCCAGCGTGTCGTTGTGGGGCATGTCGGTTTCGACCGGCCCACCGTTATAGTGACCGAGGGCTACGGTGGTGCTTACGCTCTCAATCCCAAATATCAGGAAGAGTTGACCCGGTTGCTCGATGCCAACCTTATTTTTGTAGAATACCGTTACTTCCTCGAGTCGACCCCCGAGCCTTGTAACTGGGATTACCTGACCGCCGAAAACTCGGCCTACGACCTGCACAACGTCAACCAGACGTTCAAACAGTTGTATACCGGCAAATGGATCAGCACAGGTATCAGTAAAGGTGGCCAGACCACTATGCTTTACCGTGCATTTTTTCCCGATGACGTGGATATCTCTGTCCCTTACGTCGGTCCGTTGTGTAAAGGCGTTGAAGACGGCCGCCACGAGCCTTTCCTCCGCAAGGTTGGTACCCGGCAGGAACGCCGGAAGATAGAAGGCTTCCAGCGTGAAGTCTTGAAGCGTAAAGCCGAAATGCTTCCCTTGCTCGAAGCTTTCTCCAAAGATAAGAATCTGGAATACCGTATCCCGATGGCCGAAGTGCTCGATTATTGCGTACTGGAATATCCCTTTGCCCTCTGGCAGTGGGGCACTCCTGTATCCGTCATCCCTTCTTTGCATTCCGACAGTCCGGCTTTGTTCAAGCATCTGATGGAGATCAGCAGTCCCGACTATTTTGCCGAGAACCAGCCCAACATCTCTTTCTTCGTACAGGCTGCCCGCGAACTGGGTTACTACGGTTACGACACGAAGCCTTTCAAGAAATACCTGACCATCGACAGCAGCAAAGGTTACCTCAACCGCATTATGCTACCCAAAGAGTTGGTCGACAAGGTGGAATTCCGTCCTGCCCTCTATCATAAGATATATAACTTTCTGAAGGATAACGACCCGAAGATGATCTTCATCTATGGCGAGATCGACCCCTGGAGTGCCGCCCATGTCCCTCAGTTTAAAGGCAAAGTGAACGAGCAGGTCTACTTCCAGCCTCGCGGCAGCCACCGTGCCCGCATCGGCAATATGCCGGAGGATATCAAGGAGCAGATATTGACACAGCTGAATAAGTGGTTGGCTGAGTAAGTAAATTCGTTTCCGCAATAGTGTAAGGGCGAATTTGTGATCTATAATTCGTTCTTGCATTTTTAGAAGGGTGAATAATATCTCTGTAATTAGTCCTCTGATTAATCCAAGGGTGAATAATAATGTATAAATTCGTCTTCTGGATATTGTGGGAACGAATTTGTGTGTGTAAAATAGAATAATCTCCTCAAAAAGATACTATCATGAAAATAGAATACCGTAAATATACTCCGAAAGATATCTTCATCTCTTTCCTCGGGCGTGAAGCAACGGAGGAAGAGCTTTGGCACGGCATGCAAACGGGGATCGTCTATAATAAACAGACGGGAAGCGAGTTTTTCGACCTTTTTGTCGAGATGGTTCACCATTACATGATCCATCATCCGGGATTTTATGCGAAGAAGCTGAATCTGACAACCACGGAACTGTCGGGTTGTATTAAGGTTCTGACCGGACTGCCCGCCGACAAATGGATCGAGAAATACCGTTGGCTGGTTGTCGCAGACCTGCTGGATCATACGGATTGGCCGCTGGGGAAGATTGCAGGTGCGACAGGATATAGCTCGGTGAAGACTTTCAGCCGTGCTTTTATCAAGCATGTCGGTATGCCGGCTTCGCAATGGAGAAGTGCGGGGAGATGAAATGGCCGGGATATATTATTATTTTTTAGAGGAGAAAAGCTTTCGGTCATTGATAATATAAATATCTTTGAGAACTTTTACCTATTGTAAAACTAGAATTTAATAAAAGATGAAAAAGAATCTGTTATTCCAACTTTTGCTCATTGCGAATGTGTTTTTAGTAGCTTCCTGTTCCGACGACGATGATTCTGTAGACTTGCAGAATATTACTACATTGAATATGCTAAATGAAGATAACGGACGAACCTGGTTAGGTAATTCGACTATCAGACTGACGATATGTTCGATGTGCAGATCGACGGTGGAAAATTAACGGTTACCTGCAACTATACGTATTACCGGAAAGATTATCCCATCTACGTCCGCCGTGGGAATGTCTTTACCGGTGTAATCATCCGCATCCCATAAATACCGGCAGCTTATAGCCACCCCTGCACCTTATAAACGAACTCCATCCACACCCAATAGCGGATGGCTTTGCCCAGGAACATGGAGATGGCGACGATCCAGATGTTGGCGCGGAGGAAACCCAGCGCCACTGCGATAAAGTCGCCAATGCCGGGCAGGAAGACGAAGAAGCCCATCCAGGAGCCTTTCCCCGCGATCCAATCCTGTACCTTTTGCAGCTTCTTGGCATCCAGTTTGAGGTATTTTTCGATCCATTCCACTTTGCCGAGCATACCGAGCCAGTAGCAACTCATACCGCCCAGGAAATTACCCAGGGTGGCGGCGATCATGCAGGGCCAGTAGGAGGAGCCGGCCAGCAGCACACCTGTCAGTACTACCTCACTACTGAAGGGCAAGATGGTAGCTGCCAGGAATGAGGCGATAAACACCCCGATGTATCCATATTCTATAAGAAATTCCATAGACGTAATATCATGAGGGAAATAAAAAGTACAATTGTCGAATAGAACATCCAGAAGATGATCTTACCCCGCATAACGGTGAAGAAATGGGCTATCAGTATCGAGGCAGGCACACAAGCTGTTTCCAGGAACTCTTCGGAGGCCTGCTCATAAAGGAAATAAAGAGCGAATGCCCATACCGACATGGCGATCAGGAAGGATAAGAATTGGCGTGTACGCAAGACATCCTCGAACTCATGTGTAATAATGTTGATGGCGGAAGCGGTTGTCAGGAAGGCTACCCAGAGTATACCGATCCAGTCCAATAGCCCGATCTCCTGTGAAACCAGGAAACGTATCTTAAGCAGGGAGGCAAACGGGATCGTGAACGGCGTGAAGTCGCGGAACCAGACACACCAGCCCAACAGGAACCAGTAGATCGTGCCGACCCCTAATAGGGAGGCAAGGAAGGTCCGCAGGTTCAATGTCCTGAAGTTATACATCCCCATCCAGAACAGCGGCAGGAACCACAGGATATGAATCCATAACAGGCTACCTACACCGATGAGCAGTGCCGCGTTGTAGGCGTTGCTTTTGGCTTCCGGGTCGTGATAGGACATGAATAGCTGGTAGATAGCCAGTATGAGGCAAAATACACCCAGCGAAGTCGATTTCAGTGGGAGGAAGTCCGGATTGGTGCTGATGAACAGTACATAAAAGAGAAAAGGCAACAGCGTCTTTTCCCGGATCAGGACCAGTATATAGTTGGCCCGGTGGATCAGGAAAGCACCTCCGAACATCAATAATATACCGATGCCGTAGGTGAAAGCCTTGCCGGGCAGTACCTGGCAGATGGCGTTCCACAACGGAGGGGCAGTCACCTCGCCATATACCGGATATCCCACCGAATTCATGTAGCTGATTACCCAGCATACGACACAGGCCAGTAACACGGCAACGAATGTACCTGTGCCGGATAAACTGTGCCTGCGTGTGTAACTGTAGGATCCTTGCATCTTTGTTTACAAATCGAACCCTATATCGCTTCTGAAATACTTCTTGTCGAAGAGTATTTTCTTTGCACCGGCAAAAGAGCGGGCCAGGGCCTCTTCCTTGTCGGCTCCGTAAGAGCTGACGGCGATGACGCGTCCCCCGTTGGTCATGATACGGCCGCTCGCGGCAACGGTGCCGGCGTGGAAAAGGATGTTGTCGGATGGAACATCGTCCAGGCCGTAGATCAATTTGCCTTTTTCATAGGCTTCGGGATAACCGCCGCTCACCAACATAACGGTAACGGCGGCACGCGGATCTATCGTCAGTGTGCGCTTGTCGAGATTACCCTCGGCTACGCCTTCCAGCAGGTCTACCAGGTCGCTTTGGATACGGAGCATAACTACTTCCGTCTCCGGGTCACCCATACGGCAGTTGTATTCGATCACCTTCGGGTCGTTCTCGTTAATCAGGCCGAGGAAGATGAAACCTTTGTAGTCGATCCCTTCCGCTTTCAGTCCTTCGATGGTCGGACGGATGATCTGTTCGTCCACCTTTGCCATATAGGCTTCGTCGGCGAAAGGAACAGGGGAAACGGCACCCATACCGCCGGTGTTGAGGCCTGTGTTGCCTTCACCGATACGTTTATAATCTTTGGCTACCGGAAGTACTTTGTAGTTTGTGCCGTCGGTCATGACGAATACGGAGCATTCGATACCTGTCAGGAACTCTTCGATAACGACTGTCTTGCTGGCATCGCCGAACATACCGTTCAGCATGTCGCCCAGTTCCTTTTTCGCTTCTTCCAGTGTTTCGAGGATCAATACACCTTTACCGGCCGCCAGTCCGTCGGCTTTCAATACGTAAGGAGCTGCCAGCGATTCGAGGAAGGCATAGCCTTCTTCCAGGTTTTCGGCAGTGATACTCTTGTAACGGGCTGTCGGTATGTTGTGACGCATCATGAAAGCCTTGGCAAAGTCTTTGCTGCCTTCCAGCTGTGCACCGGCTTTAGAGGGACCGATCACCGGGATATCGGTCAGGGAAGCGTCGTTCTTGAAGAAGTCGTAGACACCTTTTACCAACGGGTCTTCCGGGCCGACAACTACCATGCCCACGTTGTTTGCCAGAACAAAATCCTTGATGGCCTGGAAATCGTCTGCCTTGATATGTACATTGGTTCCCACCTGCGCAGTACCTGCGTTGCCGGGGGCAATGAATAATTTGTCTACTTTCGGGCTTTGGGCAATCTTCCAGGCTATTGCGTGTTCGCGGCCGCCGGAGCCTAATAACAGAATGTTCATATCGTCGTAATTTATTTTAAATAATCATCAAAGTATCGTGTAATCTTCTCATACAGATGCGGACGGTCTTTGCCGATCACATTATGCTGGTGACGGGGATATACGAAATAATCAGGGTAGGTATTTGCATCCACGCAGGCTTTCAGGAAGCCGAGGCTGTGTTGCCATACCACTACCGGGTCGATGTCGCCGTGTATCTGGAGCAGGTGGCCTTTCAGGTTGCCTGCTTTCAGCTTCATGTTGGCATTCTTATATCCTTCGGGATTATCCTGCGGACGATCCATATACCGTTCGCCGTACATGATCTCGTAATTGCTCCAGTCGATCACCGGGCCACCGGCTACACCGACTTTGAATACATCGGGATACGTCAGGATCAGGTTGGTCGTCATGAAGCCTCCGTAACTCCATCCGTGTACACCGATGCGGTCGGCATCCACGTAGGGCAACGATTTGAGGTACTCCACACCCTTCATTTGGTCGGCCATCTCGTTCACTCCCAAGTTGCGGTGGATTACGCTTTCGAAAGCAAATCCCCGGTTCGAAGTTCCCCGGTTGTCGATGGTGTAGACTACATATCCGCGCTGTGCCATATAGATATCCCAGCCTCTTACGCCGTTCAGCCATCCGCCTGTAACCAGTTGCGAGTGAGGGCCGCCGTAGACGTAGACGATGGTCGGGTATTTCTTGTTTTCATCCAGTCCGACAGGTTTTACCAGGCGGTAATGCAGGTCGGTCGTGCCATCGGCAGCCTTTAGTATGCCGGCTTCTATCTCAGGCATCGCATAGCCTTCGTACGGGTTTTTAGCGGTCAGGAGGTTTTCGAGTACCTTTCCGTCCTTCGTTTGTACAATGTCGATATTACGCGGTATCTTAGGGGCTTCGTAGCTATCTATCGCATATTTCCCGGAAGGACTCACGGACAGGGTATGCACGCTTTTCAGGCCGGCGCTCCAGGTGAGGAGCTGTGTGTCGCCTTTCTTCAGGTTTAGCCTCCAGCCGTTCACGTTCATCGGTGTCCCGTAGCTGAACGAACTCAGCATGTGCGGTTGGGTGGAAGTGAGGAAAAGGTTTTCGCCTTTGGCATCAAAGCCGTTTACGCCCGTGACAACCCATTCGCCTTTGGTGAGCTGTTTCAATAGCTTGCCGGTCGTATCGTACAGGTAAAGATGGTTGTATCCGTCGCGTTGGCTTTGCCAGATGAACTTATCCGGGTCGTTGGGCAGGAAGAGTACGGGATGAAGCGGCTCGACATAACGTTCGTTTGTTTCGGTGAACAGGTCGGCCTCCTTTTCGCCTGTCAGGGCAGAGTAGCGTACCAGGTGCATTTCGTTCTGGTCACGGCTCAATTCCGCGATATAGATGCTTTTCCCGTCAGGGCTCCAGGCGATGTTCGTCAGGTATTTTTCTTTGGGGGTACCGGTTTTCAGCCAGACTGTGTTGCCGCTTGCCAGGTTGTAGACGCCTACCGTCACTTCATGGCTTTTCATTCCTGCCATCGGGTACTTAACGGGTTCGACCTTTGCACAGCGGGCATCGATATTGACGATCGGATAGTCGGTCACCATGCTCTCGTCCATGCGGTAGAAAGCCAGGGCGTCACCTTCCGGCGACCAGAACAGGCCTTTGTTGATGCCGAATTCCCGCTGGTGAACGGCCTGTCCGCACACGATACCGTCTTTTGTTTCACGTGTAACAATCTCCGGTCGGTTCTCCGGCAAAAGGATCTGTATGTTGTTGCCTTCCGTGAAAGCCAGGTAGTTGTTGACCGGGCAGAACTCGTAATTGCTCCATTTTCGGTCCAGCTTGTAGTCGGCTACCACCTTATGTTGCTGCATATCGTAATGGATACGGTGCTGCTTGGAGGTGAACGCCAGTATCTGTTTGTCTTTGTAAGGTACCGAGAAAGACGGCATACGTCCCACAGTATCTAGTCCGGCAGCCTGTAACGCCTCATTCAGCCCGGAGAGGCTGACACGTATCTCCGGGTAATGTTTCGGTTTGGCTCCTATTACGCTGTTCTTTTCTACATATATATACATGTCGTCGCCGACCCATTGCAACTGCGACCGGTTTTCCGGAACGAAGCGGCTGTGCGTTTTCCCTCCGGGGATCAGGTCGTGTAAAGTAAACTGTTTGTCTTGCGCCATCAATGTCATAGGTGTAGATAAAGCGAACATACAAAGGAGCAGCAGATGTTTAATCGTCGAATTTGTCTTTAAAATCATCAGTGCCTCTTTTGAATGGTTTCTTGAATGAGCGTCCTTCTCCACTTCTACGTTTTCTGTCTCCAAAATCCTTTCTGTTCTTCGAGAACTTATCGTCTTCGTCTTTGTAACGCATCTTGACCGGACGTTTCTCGCCGGCTTTCAGCAAAATGGGACGAACCGGACGTTCGCTACCGAATTGTTTGCGGGCCGGGCGTCCGTCTCCCCGTTCTTCGCCGAAGAAACGCTTGCCGGGAGCTGCCGAAGCGCGTTCGCTTTCATCTTCGCTATGGGCGGCGGCAAAACGGCGGGCTGGACTATCCATACGGTCGGATTTGAAATTAGGGCGGCCGGCAGGACGGTCGTTGTTCCGGCTTCCATATTCTTTTCTGGGGAACTCCGTCTTAGGACGTGGGGCGGAAGATGCTTCCCCTCCTTCTTCGTTCAATGCTTTCTTATAATCTTTGTTCTTTCCTTCAAAGATATCGTAGCAACGGTATTCGCAGTCGAGCGAACCGTTGATCAGTTTCATCTTCTCGCTCGGACGCAGGCCGATCTTGTCGAAACATTCGTCTTTGTAGCTCAGTATCCATACTTTATAACCGGTGAATACATGTTTGATGCGTTCGCCGATCATCGTATAAAGTCCGAGCAGGTCGCGGCTGGATATACGTTCGCCGTAAGGAGGGTTGGTTACCATGATACCCGGTTGCGGTGCGTCTGCATACTGCTGGAAGGGCAGTGTTTGCAGGTCGATGTATTTAACCAGTCCGGCACTGCGGATATTCTTCTGGGCAATTTCGATAGCTGTCGGGTTGATATCCGAGCCATAGCATTTGAAGGTGAACTCGCGTTCCCGGCTTTCGTCGTTGTAGATGCGGTCGAACAGTTCCTGGTCGAAATCGATCCATTTCTCGAAGGCGAATTCTTTGCGATGGATACCCGGAGCAATGTTGAGGGCGATCATGGCTGCTTCGATCAGCAACGTACCGGAGCCGCACATCGGGTCGACGAAGTTCGTCTCGCCTTTCCAGCCGGTCTTCAGAATCATGCCGGCGGCCAGTACTTCGTTCAACGGAGCTTCTGTCTGCTCGACACGGTAGCTGCGTTTGTGCAGACTCTCGCCCGAACTGTCGATCGACAGTGTACAGTCGTTGTGCGAGATATGTATGTTGATATATAAGTCCGGATTATTCACACGTACGGAAGGCCGCTTGTTGTGCTTCTCCATAAAATAGTCGACGATCGCGTCTTTCGTGCGGTAGGCAACGAACTTTGAATGGTTGAAATCGTCGGAATAGATCACGGAGTCGATCGCGAAGGTCTTGTCCAGTGACATGTAGTTTTCCCATACTACTTTCTTTACTTCCTTGTAAACCGTATCGGCGTCTTTGGCTTTAAAGCGATAAATCGGTTTCAGGATGCGCAGTGCGGTGCGGCAGTAGAAGTTTGCTTTGTAAAGCACTTCTTTGTCTCCTGTGAAAGATACCATCCGGCGTCCGATTTCGATATCGTTAGCGCCAATAGCTAATAACTCACCGGCCAGTATTTCTTCTAACCCGTATAGGGTTTTGGCCACCATGTCAAATGTTTCGTTACTCATTTGTGTGCGTTGTAAGAAAAGATATTTATTTAGTTATTTTATTTTGCGTAATCACGTCGCCGGGAGGAACATCGCCGGTGATCCAGACGTTACCACAGACCGTCGCTCCTTTGCCGATCCGTATCCTGCCCAGCAGAGTAGCATTGGAATAGACTGTTACGTCGTCTTCCAGGATCGGGTGACGGGCTACGCCGCGGATGGCATTCCCGTTTTCGTCGGGGGGCAATTTCTCTCCGGCAAGGCTGACGCCCTGGAAGATACGTACACGGTTCCCGATGATACTGGTTTCGCCTATCACGGTTCCTGTTCCGTGGTCGATAGAGAAATAGTGTCCGATCTCAGCTCCCGGATGAATGTCGATTCCTGTTTCGGAATGAGCCATTTCGGTGATCATACGGGGGATGAAAGGGACACGGAGCTTATAGAGCTGGTGTGCGATACGGTAGTTGCAGATGGCCCGGAACCCGGGGTAGCAGAATATCACTTCACTGATGTTCTGTGCGGCGGGGTCGCCGTTGTAGGCGGCTTCGGCATCGGTAGCGAGCAGGCTTCGCATCTCCGGAAGGGTTGCGATGAATGCTTCGGTTAGTGCTTCCGCACGGGCTTGTATTTTTTCTTCCGGGCAGGAAGTACAGCTGGTATCAGCCAGGCAAAGTCCGGCATAGATCTGCCGGCAGAGCAAGGTATGCAGGGTTTCTACGTTCACTCCGGTATGGAAGCGGATCGTTTGTTTATTGATCCGCGCATTCCCGTAGTAGCCCGGGAACAGGATTGCGCGGCACAGGTCTATGATGTCCTTCAGTACTTCTCCCGAAGGTAATGCCTCTTCGTCACGGTATGCATGGAACAGTTGTTTGTATGAGCTCTCGTCCGAAAGCTTCTCTACTGTTTCATTCAGTACCTTGCTATGCTTTTGCAATCCCATTATTTTGAAAATCTTATTTTGGGCAAAAGTACATTAAATATCTGATATATGTGTACTTTTAATAGGTTAAAGCTACTCTGAAATATGTCGTCGGCGGCTTTTGATCGAGATAGAAATCAGAGATCGACACTTTGAAGATGATAAATCCGTCAATAGTGTAATCGTATGAGTAGGTTTCTGTCCATTGGTTGCCGTCTTTGTCTTGCCGGTTTACAGGATTGGGAAGCGGTGTTTGTGCTTCCAGTTTATCGTCTTTGTGATCCAGATACATATAGCTGGTAACCAAGCCGTTTTCGTAAGCTTTCATATAAAGGTTATAATCTTTGTCTTTGATCCTAAAATCGTATGTATAGATTGGTTCTCCGGCTTCATTTTTGCTGAGTTGCCAGTCACTTGATTTGACTTCTATATCATTTTCTATGATCCAGTAAGTCGGTTCGGCATTTTCTCCCGGAGGACCTTGTGGCCCTTCGCATGAAACGAACAGGATTGCCATTAAAAATATCGCTAACAAATTCTTCATATACTCATTCTATTAAATGTTTAGTATTTATTGTGTGGTGCCCCGAACTCTTTGCATGTTACTTCATCGAGGTCTACCAGCCATATCTTTACGTTTTTAACTGCCGGGTCTGAATAACGGAATTCTTTGTCTGAATATTGTTTCATAATAATATCCAGGGCTTCCACTTTCTTATCGAAATCTTCTTCATACCGTACTTCTCCCCAAGCTATGACGCTTTTCGAACGCATACGATAGCTGCAAGCTACTTCGGGATGCTGGAATACCAAGTCGTGATCGGTACTGAACGTGATACAGATCTTCGGATTACGCTCCAAAATAGAAATGCTGCGACCTTCCTGGGCAGAATGTAAATAAATAACACCATCGCGATAGCCAAAGTTCATAGGAATAACGTAAGGTGTACCATCCGTATCTGCCAGACCGACGAAACAGACGTCGCAGCTACGGATGATCTCTTCTATATGTTCTTTCTCAGTGTGTACCAGTGTCTTCATTGCCTTTTTTAATTATGCATTTGCAAACATAGCTAAAAAAGTTCAATTCTTCCGACTCACCGGCTAACTAATTCACTTAATTTCTTCTGTACTTCTTTCTTGTTGGTGTAAATGAATTGATCTTTAATCTCTCCTTTTTCATCGATGATGAGGTAGTAGGGGACACCTTGCAGTTTGAAGCGGGTCCATAGATAGTCCCATTGTTTGGCGCCCAGGCGGTAATGTTCGCCTGCAATATCGGGGATCAGTTTTTTCCACAAATCCAATGGGGATGTTTCGTTTGTCAGGTATACGAAGGCGACATCGGGGAAGTCTTTCTTTAAAGGTTCGTATTCTTTAATTGTCTGCCGGCAACCGACGCACCAGGTAGCCCACATGTCGATAAGCTGTATTTTCCCTTTATTCTTTTCGATGATGGCATCCAGTACCTGATCGGCTGTGCAGTCCGGATTGTCGCGTAGAATGAAACCTGCTTTAGGCTGTATTTTCTTTTTGGGTTTCATGCTTTCGTTGGTGTCGTTCAGCAAATTGATACAGAGTGGGTTGGTGAGAGATTGTCCGTAATAAGCTTCCAGCTGTGCTGTCAACGGTTTGAAATTCCTAAATTGAAAATAGGCAAAACGGATGTCTGCCAATTCTGTAATCATAGAATGTTCTTGGCCGGTCAATGAGGATAGTCTTTTTTTCAATTCCAACAGATCAGTATCTTGTTTCTTTTGGTAGATATTTTCGTATTTCATACTGATAGCCATTACTTCATTGCCGTGAGGATAGTTATCAGATTTATACCTGTTTTTAATGTAGTCGTTTATCATATCTCTTTCTTCCTGGGTCATTGGAGCATATGCCAATATGTACTTGTAATATTCATCTTCGTCCTGATATGTTTGATAATCGCCGGGAAAAGGAATTGCATTGCTGAAGTTGTAGCATAGTAGTGCTTCCGGATCATTCAAAGGCATTTCTTTCAGGTAGTCGAAATAGTTGTCGGGTAACCGGAAATCTTTGTAAAGTCCGAACGCTACCATACGTTGCAGATTGTCTTTTTGTATGCGGGAATAGATCATTGCGTATTTGCAGCGGTTCAGATTCTCAAGGCATTCGAAAGCATTGGTTAACTCCATTAGTTTTTTTGCTTCCGTACTGATGGCCGGCAGACTGTTGTTTTCCGTATTTATTTTCAGTAGGTCTTGCAGGCATGTCTCTTTATACTGGTCTGGGGTGAGTTCGCAGGTTGTGGGGACGAACATGTTTATAGACAGTCGTTTCAGCTTAAAGTTGAAACTGTTGTTGATTTCTGCGTATGGCCCGGAAATGCGAATGGGCATCTGGGCTCCTTGTTCATTCGCTTCGATCGACAAATGGTATTCCTTGTTATCGGGCGACATCAGCAGGTACAGGTAATCTTTTCCTATTTTGACTCTAACCTGTGTTGTATATTTCAGTGCGACGTTTTGACGGAAATGTCCAGTGCTGTCCGGTTGTATAAATATAGGATCGGTTCGCATCATTATCAGGTTGGGGGCTGAGCAACGGATATCCAGGTTCTGCTCAGGATTGAAGTTCTTGATCTGACCTGTCAGGATTGCTATCCCCGGCTGATATTCGGCAACGGGCAACTGTGCACTTACTAGTTGAAACAGGCATGCCGTGAGTAAGCATAGGATGCTTCTGATAAATACATTTGTTTTCATGGTATTTGCTTTTATGTTTATGAAGCAAACATACGAAATGTTCGTAAATAACATTACGAAGTTGTCGTAAAAACTTTATATGTTTCGTATTTATTAGTATTTCACGTGTTTATTGATAAATATTGTTGCATGTATACAATTTGTTGGCTCTGTGTGAACAGTCGCTTTTACCAGAATAAAGCGGTTACAGCAGCACCGATCGTAAAGTAATGCATCTTATGTTTGCTGTAATGGAGATCGCCATATACAGGTTTTTCTTCTCCTGGATTAGACAATATCCGGTAAGGAGCATTCAGCGAAGTATAATCGTAATCCACATACATGCGGATGCCCAGATTCCGGTTGATAATACCTGTTGCGGAAATGCCGGTACGCATGATGAGGCCGTTACTACTTTCCCCTTTCATAAAGATGATATCTTTTTTGATTATATTAGGGGGCATTTTATCCTGTATATCGATTTCAACTTCATTTCCCAAAAAGTGGGAGTAGCCAGCCTGGAACTTAGTTCCCAGTAGTAACTTTCCTGCCACAGGCAAAGAGAAATAGGGACCGCCGGTAAAAGTAAATACGCCTGTCGGATCGGCATGAACCCGTATGATATTATAACTCTCCGAAGGGGAAGATCCGTTGTATAACGACATGTCAAAAGCCATCGGACTGGTAAGGGCCGTAACTTCAGCACCAATGCCGATATAGGGATTGAAGAAATAGCCACCTTTCACACTGACATGAGTTGCTCCCGGTGAAGTGAGGCGGATCTGTTTTCCAATCTCGATACTTCCGTTTATAATGCTATATCCTACGCCAAACTCGAGAAAGGAAGGGCAGCCGCCTTTGGGGGCAGACTCTCTTATCCTGTCAGGCAGGTTTAACCCTTTGTCTTTGAAAATGAGATCGGCCAGGAAATACCCCAGTTCAGTAGATAATATCCCGATTCCTGCCCCGGCCAATACATCGCTCAGCCAATGACGGTTGTTCAATTGTCGGCTGAAGGCGGTGGCGGTGGCTATGGTATATCCGCCGATACTGTATAAAGGGCTGCGGGTAAGTCCGTATTCCCTGTGCATGATGGTGGCAGCCATAAATGCCGTGGCCGTGTGCCCGGAAGGGAAAGAATTGTTCGACGAGCCGTCGGGGCGTGTGCGGTCGATGGAATATTTCATGCTGTTTACCATGAGTGCCATCAAGGAGGCTGAGAAAGCATCCGATACCAGCATCCGTTCCCACGAACTGCGGCTTTCCACACCTCCCAGCTTCATGCCTATTACGGCCGCCAGCGGTGCATATTGCAGGAAATCGTCGTAGTGATACCGGAAGTTCGGAACGTAGGTGTTCCGCATGGTCCGGAACTTGTTTCCCTGATTGTAGGTCAATGCTGATATGGCAAATAACGGTACCGGTATATGCAGTATTTTAAATGCTTTATTCTCTGTTATTTTATCATAAGTCCTTTCGAACTCATGTATGGAGTGCACGACTGTTGCGCTATCTTTTTCCTGTGAGGAAATAGTGGTGGCAAAGAGCGTGACTAGTGTGAGGCACAGTATTTTATGATGTAGCATACAGAGTCATTAATTGTTCGGTGAAAATAGATTATTTATTGATACAAAACGGAATATGTATGTTAATTATTGCAGGGCGGATAATGCGGGATTTCTTTCGACCGAAATGCATGGCTTGAATTGGCGAAATATTTCTTTAATCGTTTGCGTGATACGTGTATTTAGCATACCTTTGCGTGACAATTAAGCTGGTTGAAACGAATCTTTAAAAACAATTAAATAACTTAAATTATTATCTTATGTGGTTACTTAATTCTTCTATCGGGAAAAAGCTGATAATGAGTATTACAGGGCTTTTTCTTGTTTTGTTCTTATTGTTCCACTTGTCAATGAATGTGGCGGCTGCTTTCTCGGGAGAAGCCTATAACATGATTTGCTCATTGTTGGGAGCTAATTGGTATGCCGTTGCAGCAACATTGGTGTTGGCAGCAGGCGTTGTGATTCACTTTGTGTATGCAGTTCTTCTTACACTCCAGAACCGTAAGGCTCGTGGTAACGACCGTTATGCAATCAACGCTCGTCCGAAAGGAGTGGAATGGGCATCTCAGAACATGCTGGTACTGGGCATCATCATTGTCCTGTTCCTGGTGTTGCACTTCAGCCAGTTCTGGTATAAGATGATGTTCGCCGAACTTCTGGGCAATCACACAGTAACTCTTTGCGACGGAACGACTACCGTATCTCCTCAGGACGGTGCAGCGTTTATCAACTACTACTTCCAGGGTAATATCCTGAACACAGTTCTTTACCTGGTATGGTACGTAGCTTTGTGGTTCCACCTGACTCACGGATTCTGGAGCGCTATCCAGACAATCGGTTGGAATAACACAATCTGGATGAACCGTTGGATCTGCATTTCAAAGATCGTAGCCACTGCTATTTGCGTGATCTTTGCTATTATTACTATCGTATTCTACCTGAATGGTGTAGGCGGTGATTATGTAGCTGTTTGTGCAGGACATTAATTTAAGGTGTAACAATTGAAAATAAATCATTATGACTCAGATAGATTCTAAAATCCCTCAGGGCCCGTTGGCTGAGAAGTGGAAAAATTATAAAGATCATCAGAAACTGGTGAATCCCGCAAACAAACGTCGCCTGGACGTAATTGTAGTTGGTACTGGTCTGGCCGGTGCTTCTGCTGCTGCCTCTCTGGCTGAAATGGGATTCAATGTGTTGAATTTCTGTATCCAGGATTCTCCCCGTCGTGCACACTCTATCGCTGCACAGGGTGGTATCAATGCTGCAAAGAATTATCAGAATGATGGAGACTCTGTTTACCGTCTGTTCTACGATACAATTAAAGGTGGTGACTACCGTGCCCGTGAAGCAAACGTTTATCGTCTGGCTGAAGTGTCAAATTCTATTATCGACCAGTGCGTGGCACAGGGTGTTCCTTTCGCTCGCGAATACGGTGGTCTGTTGGATAACCGTTCATTCGGTGGTGCTCAGGTATCCCGTACGTTCTATGCCCGCGGTCAGACCGGACAGCAGTTGTTATTGGGTGCTTACTCTGCTTTGAGCCGTATGATCGGTTTGAACAAAGTAAAGATGTACACTCGTCACGAAATGCTGGACGTTGTTAAGGTGGATGGCCGTGCTCGCGGTATCATTGCACGTAACCTGATCACCGGTAAGATCGAACGTTTCTCCGCTCATGCCGTAGTTGTTGCAACAGGTGGTTATGTAAATACATTCTTCCTGTCTACCAACGCAATGGCTTCCAACGGTTCTGCTGCATGGCAGTGCTACAAGAAAGGTGCTTACTTCGCTAACCCTTGTATGGTGCAGATCCACCCGACTTGTGTACCGGTGAAAGGTGACTATCAGTCTAAGTTGACTTTGATGTCAGAATCATTGCGTAACGACGGTCGTATCTGGGTTCCGAAGAAACTGGAAGATGCAAAAGCATTGCAGGCCGGAACCAAGAAAGGTAAAGATATTCCTGAAGCAGACCGCGACTACTATCTGGAACGCCGTTATCCGGCATTCGGTAACCTGGTTCCGCGTGACGTGGCTTCACGTGCTGCTAAAGAACGTTGCGACGCCGGCTTCGGTGTGAACAACACAGGTTTGGCCGTATTCCTCGATTTCTCCGACGCTATCAACCGTCTGGGTAAGGATGTTGTGAAAGCTAAATATGGTAACTTGTTCGACATGTACGAAGAAATTACCAACGACGATCCATATGAAACTCCAATGATGATTTATCCTGCATTGCACTACTCGATGGGTGGTCTGTGGGTTGACTATGAATTGATGACTTCTATTCCGGGTCTGTTCGCTATCGGTGAAGCTAACTTCTCTGACCATGGAGCTAACCGTCTGGGTGCTTCTGCGTTGATGCAGGGATTGGCCGATGGCTACTTTGTATTGCCTTATACAATCCAGAACTATCTGTCAGACCAGATCCAGGTTCCGCGTTTCAGCACCGACCTGCCTGAGTTTGCAGAAGCTGAAAAGGGTATCAAAGACCGCATTAAGAAATTGATGAGTATCAAGGGTAAAGAGTCGGTAGATTCTATCCATAAGAAACTGGGTCATATCATGTGGGAACACGTAGGTATGGCACGTGATGCAAAAGGTTTGCAGGAAGCGATCCAGATGTTGAAAGACCTGAAGAAAGAGTTCTGGAGTAATGTATATATCCCGGGTGAAGCCGATAATCTGAACGTAGAGTTGGATAAGGCATTGCGTTTGGCTGACTTTATTGAGATTGGTACATTGATGGCACACGATGCGTTGGATCGTGCCGAATCTTGTGGAGGACACTTCCGTACAGAGCACCAGACCGAGGAAGGCGAAGCCCTGCGTCATGACGATAAGTTCATGTACGTATCTTGTTGGGAATACCAGGGTGAAGACAAAGACCCGGTTATGCTGAAGGAAGATTTGAACTATCAGTTCGTTGTTCCTCAAACACGTAACTACAAGAAGTAATAATCATCAATCACAAAAATTAGAATCATGGATAAAGATATAAAAGTAACACTTAAAGTTTGGCGTCAGAAAAGTCCGAAAGATAAAGGACAATTTGAGACTTACCAAATAGACAAAATCAATCAGAGTGTTTCTTTCCTGGAAATGTTAGACATTTTGAATGAACGTTTGGTCAGTGAAGGTAAAGAGCCGATCGTATTCGACCACGACTGTCGTGAAGGTATCTGCGGTATGTGTTCTTTGTATGTAAACGGACATCCGCACGGACCTGCAACTGGCGCAACTACTTGCCAGCTTTATATGCGTCGTTTCAATGATGGCGAAACTATTACAATCGAACCGTGGCGTTCTGCCGGTTTTCCGGTAATCCGCGACTTGATGGTAGACCGTTATGCTTACGATAAAATCATCCAGGCTGGTGGTTTCGTATCAGTGAACACAGGTGGTGTACCTGATGCCAATTCAATCGCTATCCCTCGTGCAGATGCTGAAATGGCTATGGATGCTGCTGCATGTATCGGTTGCGGTGCTTGTGCTGCTGCTTGTAAGAACGGTTCGGCTATGCTGTTCGTTTCTGCAAAGGTTAGCCAGTTGGCTCTGTTGCCTCAGGGTAAGGTAGAAGCTGCTCGTCGTGCGAAAGCAATGGTTGCCAAGATGGACGAACTGGGCTTCGGCAACTGTACCAACACGCGTGCTTGCGAAATGGAATGTCCGAAGAATATCTCTGTCAGCAACATCGCTCGTTTGAACCGCGAATTCATTGCTGCTAAGTTGCAAGACTAATATACATTATATATATGTATTGCTTGAGAGGCGTTGCTTTATGTAGCGCCTCTTTTTTTATGCCCTGTTTTTTATTGTTTTGTAATAGTGGCCAATGCCAATTTTTTCCCTCTGGAGAGGGGACAGGAGGTGTGTTATTTCACAAACGAATGCCTCATTTTAACATTTCGAAATCTAATAATAAATATCTTGAATCTTGTTAGCCTTTCTTATGTGCTATACAACACTAATTAGCATTTTAACTATTGCTACTTCTGGAAAGATCCGTACATTTGTACTGTGGTTTTTTCATAATAGTATTAGATTTAAGGTTAACAAAGTTTGGTTAGGGCTTGTCGTGAGACAGGCTTTAATTGTTTATAGAGGTTTGCATCCGGCATATCCCTTTTTTAGCTTTCCCTGTATTCCTGAGGAGTCATTCCCACGTGTTGTCTGAAATATTTATTGAAGAACGACAGGTTGTCGAATCCTAGGGCAAATGCGATCTTCTTAACCGGCATATCGGTCGATTTTAGCTGTGCTTTTGCATCCATGATAATGATATTGCTCAGGATATCCAACGCCGTCCGACCGCTGACTTTCTTTATCACATAGCAGAAATGTTGCAAGGTAATGTTAAGCCTTTTGGCATAATAAGAAACGCTATGCTCTTTCGTGTAGTTTTCCATAGCCAGCTGTACGAACTCACGGCATATCTCCATGTTGCGTGTCATCGGAGCATTGCTGTAAGGCGTATGATTTTTGTACAACTCGATAACTCCCTGCATGAAGATCGTGAAAACAGACCTTATAATCTCTTTATTATCAATAGTCTTAGGCATAGAATAAGCCTTGATCAATAGAGAAAAAGCTTCCTGGTATAATACGGATACCTGTTCGGGCAACGGCATGACCGGACAGTCGAAGATAACAGGCAGATAGTTTGTAATCGTCTTGATATAGTTAATATGACTCACAAAAGTAGAAGAGAATCCGGCAAAGCAAAGTTTGACATCATCGGATACTTCATGTATCTGGATGAAACATCCCGGGGGAAGTGTTATGAAGTCGTTTGGCTTGATTAGGAATTCGGTCAGGTTGACCGTGGCCCGTACGGTTCCTTGTACGCAAAGCACGAAAATGCCGGCTTTGATCTTGCAGGGAAAGCGACCGTACTGATTTAATATTTCACCCGTAATACTGTCTCCGACAATAAAATCCAGAGGAATGTCGAATTTAGGAATGTTGTCTTCCATGTTGTTATCTCCACTATATTTTGAACGTACAAATATAAGACTATTTAGACTCGTTAGTCGATAATCTTAAAAATAGAACATTGAATCCCACAAATGGAGATTGTTTTGCGCTATATAATAGTTGAAATTTGCGAATGTTTTCAGGTCTGGCCGATAGTTCTAATTGGAATGTATATATTTGTCTATCTGCTAAATAAGAAATGGGAGCTAATACTAATAGAGAAATCTAATCAATAATAGCAATGAGTACGAAACGAACAAAGAGCTCTTTCAGGGCGATGAGCACAAACAGAAAATTAGAATCTATCTTCCTGTTTGTCACAGGACGGTGTAATGCCAAATGTAAAATGTGTTTCTATGCCGAGGACATGGATAAGAAGGAAAAAGACCTGACCTTTGACGAAATAAAGAGGATATCGGAAACGGCCGGACAATTCAATCGCTTATGGGTATCGGGGGGGGAACCTACCCTGCGTGAAGAACTACCCGAGATCATTGAAATGTTCTACAAGAATAACGAGATAAAAGACGTGAACATTCCTACCAACGGATTGAAACCCGAACGGATTATTGCCTGGGTAAAACAAATCCGCCGGAATTGTCCGGAACTGAATATTAACCTGAGCCTCTCTATGGACGGCTTTGGTGATACGCACGATATACAACGTGGCGTTCCCGGTAACTTCTACAAAGCGATGGGAACCTTGAAGATGATTGAAGAGAACTTTGCCGACGACGGCAGGGTATTGAAGAATCTAGCCACCGTAATTACAAAATATAACCTGGAAGAGGTACAGGATCTGATGCTTTGGGTGTTAGGTCGATTCCATCTTTCCAACCATATCATCGAAGCTGCCCGCGGAATGACACGCGATGACGGAGTGAAAGTGCTTACCGAGCCTACCTTGCGTGCTTTGCAGGACCAGGTGGCACCTATATATAATGTATATGGCGAACGGATGGCGGAAGAAACCGGCGGTTTCAGGAAGCCTATCGCCCGTTTCTTCTATCTGGGCTTTATTCGTACATTATATAATGTACGTGCAACCAATATCGATCATCCGACACCCTGGGGTATGGACTGTACGGCGGGGGAAACAACGTTGGTTATCGACTACGACGGTCGTTTCCGTGCCTGCGAGCTTCGTGAACCGCTCGGCAATGTGAAGGATTACGATTGTAATATCAGTAAGATCATGCAGAGTGATGCCATGAAGCAGGAGATTGCTGCTATCGGTCACGGCGATACGGCCAACTGCTGGTGTACGCATGGCTGTTGGATCACTTCTTCACTGGTTTTCAATCCACGTAAGATGATTACCCAGGTATATAAAGGATACCGCGAAATGAAGAAGCTGAACCGCCCGCTGAATATCAGCGAAGACTTGTTGCAAAGCATCGAACGGAAGTATGCTCTGGACGAACAGAAACTGGTAGAACTGGGCATCCGCAATTAAAAATAATTCGTTGTAATAAGGCCGGTTAGCGAGGAAATATGCCTCTGTTAACCGGCTTTGTTGCGTATTAGGGAATAATTGTCAAATTATCCGGTAGAATTGCCATTTCCCATAGGGTAGAAATGTCGGACCTTTGCATCATAAGTTAAACTGATAAACAAAGAAAGACATGACTACTAAACTAAAAGATTTATTCGACACGTTTCTGAACCTGGCAGCTTCTTCACAGAAGCTGGGTATTAACCTGATCCGCATAGCTATCCTGATCATCTTCGTATGGATCGGCGGTTTGAAGTTCTGGAATTATGAAGCAGAAGGGATTGTCCCTTTCGTGGCAAACAGCCCGTTTATGAGCTTCTTCTATACTAAAAGCGCACCGGAATATAAAGAATATAAACTGAAAGAAGGTGAATTCAACGAAGCTAAACATCAGTGGCATGTAGAAAACAATACGTATGGTTTCTCTCACGGGCTGGGTATTATGATCATGGCGATCGGTATCTTAACCTTCCTGGGTATCTTTTCTCCTAAAATTGGACTGGTAGGCTCCTTGTTGGCCATTATAATGACAATCGGTACCTTGTCGTTTCTCGTCACTACGCCGGAGGTATGGGTTCCGGACTTGGGAAGTGGCGAACACGGTTTCCCGCTGCTTACGGGAGCAGGCCGTTTGGTGATCAAAGACACGGCGATTATTGCGGGAGCGATCGTTGTATTATCCGACTGTGCGCAACGCATATTAAAGAAGAAATAGGAACAAAAAGTGTTTATTTTAACACTTCGGAAGCAAAAAACAAACATATTGAAACTTGTTAGCTTTTCTTATATGACACGAAACATGATTTAGCATAAAACCCCTTGACAAATTTGGATTAAGCTGTATATTTGCATCGTGGTTTTTTCATAATAGTATTAGATTTAAGGTTAACAAAGTTGGTTAGGGCTTGTCGTGAGACAGGCTTTAATTGTTTATAGGGGGTGCTTCATCGTGTCCCTCCTGCTTTTTCTCCAAAAGCGATAGTATATTTTCATCAAAGCGATAGTATATTTTCATGGAAGTGCTTACTCTTACTTGCTGAGATGCCGGTCTCACCCCTTTTCACACCCCCATCTCGACGATGCTCACATCCGGGTGTCGGGATCATTGAGACCCGGGTGGTAAAACATATTTATTACTATATTGTTGATTTTTAGCCATATATCTGCTCAAAAAAGGTTATAGCCTTTTCTGTTTTTAAATGGATGATGATAGATGTATGATAGTTGAATGATAGTTGAAAACAGCAACTATCATAATCTAATATATTGATAATATGGTGAATAAGTCGAAGAATGATAGTATGATAGTTGATATTGCATTTTCTTATTTGTATACTGGTCGCTTTCTGTTCCCTTTTGTGTTTGTTATCTGCCGGTATAAATAGAAAGTTTGCGGCAAAGAGTAAATAATATCCTTTTTTTATCGGTAATTATCGGCAGTTCACCGATATTTGCCTGTAATAGAGCGTATCTCTCTTGTTCGGGAGATGTCTGATACCTACTTTTGTCCCAAACACTTAAACAATATAGATTATGGCTTTTAGAAAAAACATCTTTTGGGCAATCCCGTTTATCGTAGTCGGGATTGTATGGCTGTTGAAGAATATGGGTATGATAGCAACCGATATCTTTGATATTATAGTATCCTGGCAGATGCTGGTTATGTATGTCGGAGTTTTTTCCTTTTTCTCCCGCCAGTATGTCGGAGGGTTGATCACCTTTTTATTCGGATTCTATTTTCTGATGCCGGAACTGGATTGGATGGATGGCAGTGGTATGACTATTTGGCCGCTGCTCCTGGTGTTGGCCGGTATCGTGATCCTCTTTTCGCCACGAAAGAAAAACAATGCTTATGGGAGAAATAGAGGGGAGGCGACGGGGAACGGGGCAGACGCTGGCACAAAAAGTGAATTTGTCAATATAGACGGTTATGTGGAATCGGATAATACGTTTAGCTCCGTGGAGCAGATCATTCTGGAACCGGTTTTCAAAGGGGCACGGATCAAGGTTTTGTTCGGAGGAACCGTTCTGGATCTGCGACGAACAAAGCTGGAAGGTCCGCGAACCTATATTGACATCGACTGTACGTTTGCCGGGGTGGAAATATATGTGCCCAATGACTGGCGACTTCATTTTAATGTCCGTCCGCTGATGGGAGGAATTGAAGATAAACGCTTCAATGCTTCTGTAGATATGGATAAAGAACATGTGTTAGTAGTACGTGGAAATACAACTTTCGGCGGAATTGAATTCAAAAGTTGATTATGCAGACGCATCCGTTTATAAACTCTGTCTTTTATAGGATTGCCGGTATCACGTTGGCGTTGATAGCTTGTGGCATAGGAGCCTTGTTGTTGTATTACTACGAACATACGGGGTGGCTTGTTGCCTGGCTGGACAGTCTGGTCTCGGTAGGGTTATTCTCTGTTTCCGGTTTTCTGCTTTGGTATGTTACCGGAGTATTGCGCCCGATACAGGCCCAGATCGCATTGACCATCGGTGTCTTGGCGATTTCTACTATAGGAGGGTATATGGTGGGGACATTGATTTGCCCCGATCGGATGGAATGGTTTGCCTCCACGATCCCTTTTCGTTTTCTGTTTGGTCTGTTAGTATGGATCATTCTGGCTCAGTGGTATTTTATTCGCTGGAAAGAGATTCGGAAAGAGGACCCGTCCGAGGATTCTTCTGTTTCTCTTGAGACAGAAACGTCATTGCCACCTGAAGAAACTTTGCTGGATCGTATCTCTGTGAAAGACGGCACACGTATCCATCTGATCCAGTTGGATGAGTTGCTCTATATCCAGGCAAGCGGCGATTATGTGACGCTGTTCACTTCGACAGGTCAATATGTCAAGGAACAAACAATGAAATATTTTGAGACGCATTTGCCGGAAAACTCTTTCATTCGTATTCACCGTTCCTGTATCGTGAACAGCGATCAGATCATCCGTGTGGAATTGTTCGGCAAAGACAGTTACCAGGTACGTCTGAAGACAGGTGTCTGCTTGCGTGCCAGCCTGACCGGATACAGGTTGCTTAAAGAGCGGCTTTCTTTATAAAATGCCTCGCTTTAACTGTTAAAATTAGCAGTTTTTGTCTGTATTGTATAAAGATTTGTGTTCGGAAACAATTTTTAGCTACAAAGCTCGTAAGGCTTAACATATATTGTCTGTAAAAGACTTGACAAACCCTTGTTCAGGGCTTATCTTTGCATTGTGGTTTTTTCATAATAGTATTAGATTTAAGGTTAACAAAATTGGTTAGGGGTTGTCGTGAGACAGCCTTTAATGTTTTATAGGGGTTTGCATTTATGGATGCAAACCTTTTTTGTTTTTTACCCTTGTTATAAATGCGTCAAAAAATGACGTAAATGTTGCAATCTTATTAGTCTTCTATGAATTAAGTGCATAAATACAAATAATTGGCGAATCCGTACTTTTCCAGCTTCTGTTTATTGGCTTAGTTTGCACCATCAACCTTGAATAAGTAAAATAAAACTGATAGACATGAAAGCACTATTGTTAACTGTAGCCCTCTTACTGGGGTGTATGAATGTATCTTCCCAGGAGAAAGATGCGGATATCATATCCGTCTCTACGAACGACTTAAATATGGTCTTTTCTATCTCTCCGGATAAAAAGGTAGTATATAACTATTTTGGAGATAAGTTCCAGCATGTTTCCCCTTTCCTTACTAAGAAGTATAAAGAACAGCCGGATAATGGTATCGGTTATGCTCCGGCAATCTATCCTGCTTACGGAGGTCGTCTTTTCCTGAATCCGGCACTGAAGCTGACACATACTGACGGTGTTCAGACTACCGAATTAATATATGCAGATCATTCGGTAAAGAATGTCGATGCTAACAGAGTCGAAACAGTGATCCGGCTGAAAGATCCTTTGTATCCGGTTTTTGTCAATCTGAACTTCGTTGCTTACCAGAAAGAGAATGTGATCTGCCAGTCAGTTTCGATCTCCCATCAGGAAAATAGCCGTCTGGCAGTCGAAAATGTATCTTCCGCTTATCTCCCTTTACATGCAGATTCCTATTATCTGACGCATTTTCATGGTGCATGGGCTTCCGAAATGCAGTTGGTGGAAGAACAACTGACTTCCGGTGTCAAACGGATAGAGTCTAAGAAAGGGGTACGGACTACACAGTCTGAAAACTCTTCTTTCCTGCTTTCTCTGAACGGACCGGCTTATGAAGATATGGGTGAAGTCTATGGCGGTTCCCTTGCTTGGTCGGGAAACTATCTGAATTCTTTTGAAATAGATGAATGCGGCATGCTGCATATACTGACCGGCATGAATAATTTTGCCTCTACTTATAACCTGGAACCGGGTAAAGTCTTGCAAACTCCGGAGATGGTATGGACCTACAGCTCTGCCGGTAAAGGACAGGTTTCCAGAAATCTGCATGACTGGTCGCGTAACTATGCACTGGCTCATGGCGATCAGGAATTGCCGATCGTGCTGAACAGTTGGGAAGGTGCCTATTTTGATTTTACAGAGAAGACGATCACAGATATGATCGATGATGCTGCCGGGTTCGGTGTCGAGATGTTCGTATTAGACGATGGCTGGTTTGCCAATAAGTATCCGCGTAACTCGGATAAAGTCGGCCTGGGTGACTGGCAGGTGAATAAGAAGAAACTGCCGCGTGGTATCGACTACCTGGCGAAATACGCTGTAAATAAAGGTCTGAAATTCGGTATCTGGATTGAACCGGAAATGGTAAGCCCGAAGAGCGAATTGGCGGAAAAGCATCCGGAATGGATCGTGAAGAGCGGCAAACGGGATATTATCCCGATGCGTAACCAATGGTTGCTCGACCTGAGTAATCCGGCTGTACAGGACTTTGTGGTACAGACTTTCGACGATGTGATTGCCCTATCTCCCCATATTTCCTATATTAAATGGGACGCAAACCGTCATGTCGATAACTTCGGTTCCGACTATTTGTCGAAAGAAAATCAGACCCACTTCTGGATCGAGTATACAAAAGGACTGTACAGTGCTTATGAGCGGATTCGTGAAAAACATCCGGATGTTATGATCCAGTTGTGTTCTTCCGGTGGCGGTCGTCTCGACTTCGGTGCTTTGAAATATCATGATGAGTTCTGGGCTAGCGATAATACCAACTCGCTTGATCGTATATTCATCCAATACAGTACGAATCTTTTCTTTCCGGCAAAGGCAACTGCTTCGCATGTGTCGACCACTCCGAACCATCAGACAGGTATGATGGCTCCGCTAAAGTTCCGCTTCGATGTCGCCATGACAGGCCGTTTGGGTATGGAGTTGCAGCCGAAGGATCTGACCGGCGATGAATTGCCTTTTGCAGAACAGGCTATCAGGAACTATAAACGTATCCGTCCGATCGTACAGCTGGGCGACCTCTATCGTCTCAAATCTCCTTACGACGGAAACGGATGGGCTTCGCATATGTATATATCGAAAGATAAAAAGGAATCGGTATTTTTTGCTTATAGCCTGAAATACCACGGACGTACGACATTCTTTGAGACCAAATTGAAAGGACTGGATCCGGCTAAAATGTATAAGATTACTGAATTGAACAAAGCCGGAGACAGTACCTTTTATGGAGACGGCCAGGTCTTCCCCGGCGATTATCTGATGAATGCCGGCATCAGCCTGAAGATCGGGAATACGTATGAAAGTACTGTCCTATTGATTACGGAGCAATGATATTGTCCGGAATAAAGCCGGACCACATTTGAAAACACACATTTAATTATCAATACATGAAACTCATCAATTTAAATCTGCTATTATTGCTCGCCCTGCTTGTGTCCTGTGGTGAACCATCCGTTTCTTCGGGGAAATGGACGGTCAGCTACGATCAGGCGCAGAAAGGCCATCGTATCGAGAAAGAGAATCAGCTTCTTTCCGATGGAGTCTACGCCTCATATAAACTGGGCGACAGATTGGTCACTACCCGTGACTACAAGAATAGCCGGTCGAAAGCAACCGCTATCAGCGACGCTTTCGGCGAGGGGTCATTATTGCAGGTCACCTATACCGACAGTAACCTGCCTACACTGGTACAATCTTTCTACATCTATCCGGAGAAAGATTATCTGTTGACGGAATTCACTCTTCAGGGAGGGGATGCCGATGTCGAATCGAATTATATGGCTCCGGTCAACGTCGACCGTATGCCTGCTTTGCTTGCCGAAGGGGATAACCGTGCGTTGTTCCAACCTTTCGATAACGATTGCTGGATCCGTTACCAGTCTCATCCGCTGACTTTCGATAAGTTACGCAGTTATGAGGTGGCAACCGTATTTAATAACCATGACCGTAAAGGTCTTGTGATCGGTTCGGTGGAACATTCCGACTGGAAAACCGGTATCGATATGACTCAGGGTGACCGTAATAATATCGGTTCGCTGGTCTGCTTCGGAGGTGTAGCCGATACGTTGACACGTGATTCGAAAGCACATGGTGCACTGAAAGGTAAAGAAGTAAAATCCCCGAAAGTATTTGTCGGCTTCTTTAACGACTGGCGTGCCGGACTGGAAGAATACGGAAAAGCAAATGCGGTGGTGGCTCCTGTAAAGAAATGGCCGGGTGCCGTTACTTTCGGCTGGAACAGTTGGGGGGCACTTCAGTTTAATCTGACTTACCAGAAGGCGTTGGAAGTATCCGACTTCTTCAAGAATAATTTGCAGAACAATCATTTTGTAAATACGGACGGCAATGTGACGATCGGTCTCGATTCCGGCTGGAACAGCTTTAGAGATGAGGAACTGAAAGATTTCGTAGATCATTGTGCGGCAAACGGACAGATTGCCGGTGTGTACTGGACGCCTTTTACCGATTGGGGTAAACATCCGGAACGGACCATCGAGGATGCTCCTGATTATAAGTATAAAGATGTCTATCTGTATGCAAACGGTCAGCCTCAGGAACTGGACGGCGCTTATGCGATCGACCCGACTCATCCGGCCATCGAGGAGATGATGAAGAAGACTTCTGACTTGTTCCACCGTTGCGGTTTCAAATATGTGAAGATGGACTTTATGACGCATGGAGCCATGGAAGCCGACAAATGGTATAATCCGGAAATCCGGACAGGTATCCAGGCTTACAACTACGGTATGCAGTTATTGAATAAATATTTCGGTGACATGTACATCAATTTGTCGATTTCTCCTGTATTCCCTGCCCATTACGCGAATTCACGTCGTATCGCCTGCGATGCATGGAATAAGATCAAGGATACTGAGTATACACTGAATGCCCTTTCTTACGGTTGGTGGCAGGATGAAGTGTATCAGTATAATGATGCCGACCATCTGGTGCTGCGTGAAGCGACCGAAGGTGAGAACCGTGCCCGTATGACTTCCGGTGCCATTACCGGTTTGTATATCGTTGGGGATGATTTCAGTAAAGGCGGAAAACAAATAGATAAAGATCGTGCTATGAAATTCATGACCAATCCGGAGGTAAATGCTGTCGCTAAAGGCATTTCGTTTACTCCGGTGGAAGGAAACGGAGAGCGTTCTGAAAATCAATTTATTCATCATGATGCAGACGGAACGTCTTATTTCGCTATCTTTAATTATTCGGAAGAGGAGATGAACACCACAATTTCACTTGAACGTCTCGGTCTGGAACCAACCGTTACTTACCGGGTGAAAGAGCTTTGGAGCGGAGATGAACAACCTGTTAAGGAAACATTAAAGGTGACGATCCCTGCCAAGGATGCGTTGCTTTATAAGATTGGATACAACTAAATGTTCTTAAATTTATCAATTATGAAACAGATCAAGCTTTTTAGTATTTTGATGATGCTTGTATTATGTTGCGGTACCGTTTTCGCGCAAAACATAACAATTACAGGTACGATCACCGACGCTAAAACGTCGGAGTCGCTCCCGGGAGCGAGCGTTGTTCTCAAGGGAACAACGCAAGGGACTATATCGGATATGGATGGGAAATATTCTTTGACTGCATCGCCCGGCGCTACGTTGGTGATCAGTTATATAGGATATGACACGAAAGAAGTGAAAGTAGGTAACCAGTCGGTTATCAACGTATCGCTTTCGGAAGATTCACAATCGATCGATGAAGTAGTTATCGTTGGTGCTTCCATGAAGAAAAGCGACCTGACAGGTGCTATTGCACATGTGGATTCCAAAGTGTTGGAAGAAAGACCGGTAACAACTGTCAATGAAGCTCTTCAGGGACGTGTAGCCGGTGTTTTGATCACCAAAGGAACTCGTCCGGGTGACGATTCAAGTATCAAGATCCGTGGTGTGAATACGATCAATTCCGGTTCAGACCCGATCTACGTTGTCGACGGTTTGGTTATGGGTAACGGTTACGGTGGTTTTAACGCCATCAACGTGAACGATGTGGCTTCTGTTCAGGTGTTGAAAGATGCTTCTGCTACAGCCCTTTACGGATCACGTGGTGCTAACGGTGTTGTTCTTATCACGACTAAGAAAGGTAAAATCGGTGAGGGACGTGTTACTTACGACGGTTGGGTTGGTTTCTCAAAAATTACCCAGCGTCCGAAGACAATGGATGCACAGCAGTTGTTTGATTTGCGTATAGATGCTTTTGCCAATGGTTATATGCATGATAATCCAACTGCAAACCGTCAGGATTATATAAACAGTACATTGATGAATACCAATACGGCTTTCTCTGATGATGAGTTTGCATCTTATCGCGCAGGTAAGAGCTATAACTGGTTGGATGAAGTAATCAGCAACGGTTTCCAGCAGAACCATTCCGTAAGTTTCTCTAATGCAACAGAAAAGAACAATATTTATATTAGCTTCGACTATGCTAATATCGACGGATTGATCGGAGATTCAAAAGAAAAAAAATATTCCGGTCGTATTAATGCGGAGACTATGATTAAACCGTGGTTAAAGATTGGAACAAACTCTTCTTTTTCTCGTACGGAAAATAATTTACCGACAGATGATGTGTACGATAAAGCGTTGAATGCAAACCCATTATTGAACCCGGAACCGTTCCGTGACCCTTCAACTCGTTATACATGGGACTATTTGACACTGTACTATCGTGTGCACAATGAAGGAAATAACAATGATTATAACCCGTTCAACTCACAGGAAGTAGCTCGTGAACGTACCCGTAATCGTTTCCTTTCTTCCAATTACATCAATATCAACCCGATTGAGGGATTGAATATCCGTTCAACATTTGCACTGGACGTTTCTTCACAGACTTGGTTCGAATATACACCTTCTTATATTCAGGAAGCAATCCGCCACTATAATGGGGATGCACGAGCAAAACATGAAAGATGGTCACAGTTGAACTGGCAGTGGGATAATACAATCACATACGACAAGACAGTCAACAAACACCGTATGAATTTCCTGTTTGGTACAAGTACAACCAAAAACACAGAAAATTATACCAAAGCACAAGGTGATCGTTTTGCCAGTGACGATTTGCTGTGGAATGACCTGAAAGGTGCTGCTGCTAACGATAAGAAAGAACTCGATTCTGATTTTAAGGCAAATACCCTTGTGTCTGTTTTAGGTAGGGTGAATTACAACTATGACATGCGTTACTATTTGACGGCTACAGCCCGTTATGACGGTTCTTCTAAATTTGCAAAAGGTCACCGTTGGGGTATCCTGCCTTCTTTCTCTGCTGCATGGGATATCACGAATGAAGCATTCATGGAAGACCAGACTATTTTAGACCGTTTGAAATTCCGCGTTGGTTATGGTGTGGTTGGTAACCAGGATATCGAAAACTATGCCTACCGGACATTGTATTTCTCTTCTGTCAGTAACGGAGAGGCTTCTTATGCTACCAGCGGTTTGAGAGGTACACCGGCTATTACTTGGGAGAAACAGAAACAGACCAATATCGGTCTTGACATGGCATTTCTGAATGATCGTTTGAATGTTTCTTTGGATGGGTTCTTTATCAAGAACGATAACCTGTTAATGAAGCACTCTTTGCCGCTGACTTCCGGTTATAGCGAAACATGGGAAAATATCGGTTCTGTAAAGAATAACGGTTTTGAAGTAACAGTCAATGCAACTCCGGTACAGACAAAAGACTTTACATGGAATGTGAATGCTAATATCTCTTTTGATAAGAACGAGGTATCCAAATTGTATGGCGAAGTAAAAGAGATCCTGAATGCGAAAGATGACCTGCGTGAAAAGAATATCTTCCTGGGTGAATCTTTGAATAACATTTATACTTATAAGACAGGCGGTATCGCTAACGAATCGAACCGCAGTGAATGGGAAAATCTTGACTTTAATGGTAAGCATGTAAGCCTGGGTGACCTGTTCCCGCAAGATGTATCCGGTCCTGACGGTGTTCCTGACGGTGTAATCGATCAGCTTGACCGTGTCGTTGTAGGCAAACAGGATCCGAAGTTCTATGGTGGATTTGCTACGGATTTAAACTATAAAGGCATTACATTGAATGCTGTATTCAACTATTCTTACGGAGCAAAGAAGATCAGTTCATACTATGAAGGTTTGATCAACAGTACAGGTACAAGTATGGCTTCTTCAGATCTGTTGGATCGCTGGACACCCGAAAATACCGGTGCTTCCGTTCCGCGTGTGATTGCCAATACGACCAGCGGTTATAACCGTTATAATCCGTCTGATATGGATTATACGATTCAGAATGCATCCTATCTGCGTTTGTCTACCCTGACATTGGCTTATTCATTCCTGAAACCGTTGTTGAGCCAGATCAAAGTGGAAAACCTGCGTGTTTACTTTACCGCATCCAACCTGTTCTGTGCAACCAAATACAAAGGATTCGATCCAGAGACAGGCGATTACGGATATCCTCCGACAAAGATGTATGTATTTGGTTTGAACTTTAGTTTTTAATGATTTAAAAGGATTACAAGTATGAAAAAGAGATATAATTTGATCGGATTGCTGGCTTTGGCATTTACTGTCGGGATCACCACGTCTTGTTCCGATTTCCTGACACAGGAAAACAAGAAAGCACTGACGGAAGAACAAATCTATTCGGAAGTAGAGTTTATAGAACTGAATCTGAAAGGTATTTATAATACTTGGCGCGATAATACCCGTCAGGATGAGCGTGCCTGTTTTCTGATGATGGGTTCTGATGAGATACAGCGTGGTGCACTTCAGCATAAAGGGGGTGGACAAGGGGCGGCTCTCGACCGTTATGACGCTAACCTGAACTCGCTCCATGAAAAGGTGAGAGACCAGTGGAACAAACGTTTCCCTGTAGTTACTGCTGCAGCTAAGATCATTCGGGCATTGGATGTGCCTGATTTGGCGGAAGGCTCAAAAGAAGCAGAACTTTTGGGTGAAGCTGCTTTCATTCGTGGTTTTGTAGATTATGAACTGGCAATGTATTGGGGTGAAATACCTATCATCGACCTGAACAAACTGGAAGAGACCGGGTATGGCCGCCAACCTTTGACCGATGTCTGGCAGTTTATTATCAACGATCTGGAAAAAGCTGCTAAATATGCACCGAAAAACAATACTGCCGGACGTGCAACTTCGGGTGCTGGTTATACCATGCTTGGTAAGGCTTATATGTCGGCTCCGACGGAAACCGGTTTGCGTGATTTCAGCAAGGCGAAAGAATGTTTCGAGAAAGTAATGGGGATGGGTTATTCATTGGTGAACTATGCCGACCTATGGAATTACGAGAAGCCGAATACGGCAGAATCTATCTATGAATTCCAGTTTAACAATAATCCGAACCGTAACCAGATCCAGTTTCAGATCGGTTCGCGTGTAGCACAGAACTGGTGGACTGATGGTTGTTACTTTGCCGGTTACGACAATGTTGTTGTCACTGAATATGGATATGAAACCGTAGAAAACGGTGGTATCTGGGAAGATGGCGACGAACGTAAGGAAGAAAGCATACGTTACGACTTTACGTATAACGGAGAAGTGCCGAACCTGGAATGTGTTGCCTGGGAAGATTTGGGCGAAGACCATGACGAACTGAAGCCGCATGTAAAGAAATATGAAGACTACCGTACCGACCAGCATTCAGGTCTGGGTATTAATAATATGTGGAACTCCGGTAAGAATATTCCGGCTCTTCGTTATGCAGATGTATTGTTAAGTTATGCAGAGTGTCTGAATGAATTGGGACAGACCTCACAGGCTGTGGAAAAAGTAAACGAAGTACGTAACCGTGCCTGGAACTTTAGCATTCCGGCTGATAAACGATGGGATACAGGCATGTCGCAGGATAATTTCCGTATCAAAATACTGGATGAACGTATGCGTGAGTTCCTGGGAGAAAACTGGCGTCGTGCCGATCTGATCCGTACAGGTAAGTTTGTTGAGTATATCAAGGCACGCAACAAATGGGCGAAACGTTCCGGAACGATTCAAGATTTCAACGTTCGTTATCCGATACCCAACGTAGAGATCGAACAGAATCCGGATATGACTGCCGATGATCAGAATCCTGGTTACAGATAATATAGAAAGGCAAAAGGATTGTAGAAGAAAAACACCGGGGAAGGTATGTCTTTGCCCGGTGTTTTAGTTAATGACCAAAAAAGATATCATGAAGATTTTTTCAATAAGAAACTACTTATTAATAGGTATTGTCAGCCTTCTGTTTGGGACAAAGGCTTTTGCAAGCGAACAGCAAGTGATTACTTCCGGTGACTGGAAGATCGTTTATAATGAAGGAACAAAGACATGCGACTTTATCCATAAGGAAGAGACCATACTGGCAGGTGTTTTTGTTCAGGCGAAAGATAAAGATCTGCTATTGTGCAGTTCAGAATATGCCGCACCGACTTTTTTTGAAGAAACGGTTGATGATGCTTTCGGTGCCGGACATAAATATACGTTTACTTATGCCGCACAGGGTGAAAAGCCTTCTCTGCAGCAATCGTTTTATTTCTATCCGGATAAAAATTACTTCCTGACGGAAGCGTATATTGTATCAGAGACGACAATGTCAAGTAATTATATTGCTCCGGTTGTTACTGAGACTGCCAGTTCTTTCCTGAACGCCAATTCTTCCAACCGTGTTTTATCCGTCCCGTTCGATAATGATGCCTGGATCGGTTATTCTGCGCTTGCCTTGTCGGTAGACTCTGTCTCATTCGAGGTTACTTCTATCTATTCGGGTGATACACGCGAAGGGCTGGTGATTGGTTCTGTAGAACATGACACCTGGAAAACAGGAATACGTTATTCTACTTCCGGTAACCAGAAGGTGAACCGCTTGGAATGCTTTGGCGGGATAAGCCACCGTATTACCCATGATATCGATGCTGAGGGTTCGAAACCCCACGGCAGTATTTCCGGTACGAAACTGAAATCTCCGAAAATTCTGGTCGGAATGTTTGATGACTGGCGCAAAGGACTTGAGACGTACGGCGAAGCGAATGCGCTGGTTGCTCCTCCCCGTAAATGGGCGAAAGGAAATGTCTTTGGCTGGAATAGTTGGGGAGCAATGGCTGATAAACTGAATTTTACCGGTGTCCTCGATGTCTCCGATTATATCAGTACGAACCTGCAACCGAATCATTTTAATAATGACGGTACAGCCTATGTGATCCTTGACTCATACTGGGATAATCTAACTGACGACCAGTTGAAAACCTTTGCTAAACAATGTGTCGATAACGGGCAGGTTCCAGGTATTTATTGGGCACCTTTCTCTGATTGGGGTGAAAATGGTAGCCGCACGATGGAAGGCAGCAAATACAGATACGGAGAGGCTTACCTGTATGTGAACGGAAAGCCTAAAAAGATTGCTTCCAGGGCTTTGGATCCGACACATCCCGGAACCCGTGAACGGATGAGCTATTTCATCAACCGTTTTAAGGAACTGGGCTATAAATACATCAAGTTTGACTTTCTGAACAATGCGATCCTTGAAGCGGACTCTTATTATGATAAGAATGTTACGACCGGTGTACAGGCGTATAACAGCGGAATGAAGTATCTGACAGAGCTGTGTGGGGATGATATGTTTATGGCTTTATCCATTGCTCCTGCTTTCCCGGCGCAATACGGGAACTCTCGTCGTATCAGTTGCGATGCTTGGGGAGCGAAAGAAGATACCGAATATGTAATGAACGGGCTTTCTTATGGCTGGTGGCTCGATAGAGTTTATCACTTTAATGATGCCGATCACTTGGTACTTCATAAAGATGCTTATAGCGAAGATGAGAACCGTATGCGCATCACTTCCGGAGTTATTACCGGGACATATATTCTGGGTGATAATTTCAGCCAAAAAGGTACTTGTGTCGGTGACTTCGCTGCCCGTCAGAAGGCAGAGAAGTTTGCGACGAATGCCGATGTGAATGATATAGCCCGTATCGGTAAATCTTTTTATCCGGTAGAGGGCGCGAAAGCCTCAGGTAAGAATAGTTGGGGAAGGAATCGGGGGGAACGTCTCTTTATGCTGGATACGGATGATTATACGTATGTGGCTGCATTTAATTATAATGCCCAGTCGGTATCGGAGGATATAAAGCTGTCCCGGTTGGGAATTACTTCTTCCGATGTGAAAGGTATCAAAGAGTTGTGGACCGGTCAGGATGTGTCATTGAAAGGGGAGGAAATACCTTTCTCTTTACCTGATTGTGGCGTGAAGTTATATAGAATAGATAAGAAAGGTGGAGGAACGGGGGTGTCCGATCTTACTACACCAGATAAAAAAGTAATCGGCTGGGTAAAGGACGATCATTTGTTTATACAGACGGAAAAAGAATTGAAAAAGATTCTTATCTACTCGACGCAGGGAACGTTACTGAAACAGTTTCCTGCTTTATCTCCGCAAACCAGCTATGACGTCAATATTGCCGATCTGTCAAAAGGCGTATTTTTTGTCCGGACAATTTCCTCTTTTCAGGATATTGAATGTTTGAAGTTAATAAAATAGTACTCAGACAGAGGTCGCCAAATCCTTTGGAATCAAGGATTCGGCGGCTGATTCTGTTTTTCGAAGTCTTTAGGAGTACATCCGAACTGTTTCTGAAATATTTTACTAAAATAAGAAGGGGAGTTAATGCCGACCAGATAGCAGATTTCTCCTATTCTGTATTTGCCGTCGAGCATTAATTCTGCGGCCTTTTTCAGGCGGATCAGACGGATAAAATCATTGGGTGACAGTCCGGATAAAACCTTTATTTTGCGTAACAGGCTGGAACGGCTCAGGGAAAGTTTTTCTGCGAGTTTCTCAACACCGAAGTTTTCATCTGTGATGTTTTCGTGGATAATGGCAATAATACGATCCATGAATTCTTTATCGGCCTTATTCATTTGTATATTATTGACCGGAAAGAACGGGCGTTTAGAAAAAGCCTCACGTTCTTTTTGCCGGTTATTCAGCAATGAAGAAATCTGTGTTGCCAGATAATTGAATGAGAAAGGCTTTTCTACGTAAGCTTCGGCTCCCAGGCGCAGGCCGTTGATCTTACTGTCGAGATCGTTTTTAGCCGTCAGGAAAATGACCGGAATATGACAGAGCTCAATGTTCGCTTTCATTTCTTTACATAGTTCGAGACCGTTCATGACAGGCATCATGATATCGCTAACAACAATATCGACAGGATGTTCGCTCAGGATCTCCAAGGCTACTTTTCCGTTTGGAGCAGTTTCGGTAATAAAAAACTCTTGTAATTTTTCAGCAAGAAATGAACGCATGGTATCATTATCTTCTACAAGCAAAAGGGTATAATTCCGGCCTTCAATATGAATATTAGTATCCTCTTCGGAGAAAATGAACTCTTCCTGAAGAGCGGAACTCTCCTGTTGTCTGACTTTTTCCTGAGTAAGAGGCAGAGTCAATATAAATGAATTGTCGATTGCTTCCGTATCCAATGAGAGATTGCCCGAATGGAGCATAGCCAATGAACGAGCTAACGGTAGACCGATACCGGTTCCGGTAGATGTTTTTTCTTTTTTGTTGATCTGATAGAATGGTTCAAATATCTGCAGACTGAGTTCGGCTGGTATTCGGTTTCCATCATTGGTGATACGGATACTGAAGGTGGTTTCCGCCTGTTGTAGTTCGACCTTGATTTTATGAGCTGAATATTTAAGGGCATTGTTTAGCAGGTTACTCAATATTTTAGTAACAGCCTCCTGGTCGATGGCGGCTATGACCTCTTTATCGGGGATGGCGATAGACAGTTCCTTTTTCTGCTGTACCATAGTCGGTTCGAAGCGTAGGATCGTATCTTTGAGTAAGGTTCCGACATTTACCCAAATGAAGTCCATTTTAAATTTATTGGCATCGATTTTCCGGAAGTCCAGTAATTGACTTGCCAGTTCGAGCAAGCGTTTCGTGTTTTGGGCAATTACATTCAGGTTGCGTTTGATTTTGCTGTCCTGAATATCCATTTCCAGAATTGTCTCCAATGGACTATTGATCAGAGTTAAAGGGGTACGTATTTCGTGGGCGATTTGTGTAAAAAATTCCACTTTTACTTCATAAAGCTCTTTTTCTTTGGCTATTTCGAAAAGCTTTTGCTTTTCTTCCATCTGCCGTTCCTTACGTTGTTTGTACCAACGAAACCATCCATATATTAGGCACAATATCAGTATCGTATAGATAATGTAGGCCCAGACAGATAGCCACCAAGGAGGAAGGATCGTGATGTGGAGCGAAGTTGTCGACTGGGCGTTTGCTAACTCTTCCTGTGTTCCTTTTACATGGAATATAAATTCCCCCGGGGGGAGTTTGGCGTAGGATATATTTTGATTGCTATTCGCTTTTATCCAGTTGTTGTCCAGTGGCTCCATTTTGTAAAAGCATTCTTTGTTGCGAGTAGATGAATAAGAAGGTATAGCTACATCAAAGCTGATGTTTGACAGGTCGTAGGGTAATACAATCCGGTTAGTATGCAGGATACTTTTACTTAGAGGTGAATTGGGCGTATGAACAGTTATTTCTTTATTATATATGCTGAATTTAGTGATATAAATCGGAGGAATAAAGTCATTTTGTTCGTCATCGTCAGGGTTGAAGGCGATTAATCCGTCAATCGTTCCGAAATAGAACTTTCCATCGCTTGCTTTTAGCCCTGAATTGTAATTAAATTGGTTTCCGATTAGTCCATCTTGAGTTGTAAATATACGAATATCTCCGGTCTCTGGTTTGAATTTTACAAGTCCTTTATTCGTTCCAAACCATAAATTATGATTTTTATCTTCCAGTATCTTATAAGCTACATCATCAGGTAAGCCTTGTTCTTTGGAGAATGTGGTGAAGTTATCCTCCTTTTCGTTATATCGGCAGATACCACCTCGGTCGGTAGAGAGCCATATCTGTCCTTTACTGTCTTCCATGGAGGAACTGACGGAGTTTGAGCTCAGGCTGGTTGAATCTTTCGGTTCATGATTGTACTTTTTAAAAGAATGGTCATTCGGAGTAAATTTCCATATCCCGCTCCCCATGGAGGCGATCCATATCCGGCCCTTACTATCTTCCATGATGTGAAAGATCCAGTCGAGGCCTACTTCGTTGATTTTCTTGAAATCCAGCGTACCGGGCTTTGCCAGGTATAATCCCCAGCCGTTTCCCAGCCAGGTTTGGCCTTTACTGTCGACTAAAAGAGCGTAAACGCTTTCTTCATCGATGTTCAGGCTTTTGGGACTGTAATGCTTTATCGATTGTGTGGATAAGTCGATGATGTCAAAGCCCTGTTTGAACAGGCCACAGTACAGCTGATTGTTGTGCGTGGTCATGGAATGGGTCATCAGGTGGTTCTTTCGTTCGGCTGCCGGATATTGCAGTTGCTTAACTTCTCCGGTTTCCGGATCCAGTATATTAATACCATTATCTTCCGTACCGATCCAGATCTTTCCGTCCGGAACTTCTACGATTTCTCGGATACGTCGGGTGTTCAGGGAACTTTCCGAACTTGACGGAACATATTTTTCAAATAAAAGCTGATGATTCGGTAAATAGTTGACACCTCCGAATTTAGTTCCAAGCCAGATGCCTTCTTCCTGGTCTTTATGGATACAGAAAATAATATTGTCGGATAAACTATACGAGTGCATCAGGTCTTCCTGCAGATGAGTCACTTTTTCATGACTCTCGTCAATGATGAACAAGCCGGCGTGAGAGCAGACCCAAAGTTTTTTCTGGTCGAAGCAAGCGACATCGCGTAATACGGTATAATGTACACCTGGTGCTTTTACTGTTTGCAAGACATTCGTATCTGGGTTGTATTTCTTTAATTCGCCGTCATGAATGGCCAAGGCGATCCAGTCACCATATTCACACATGGCGAAGATATATTGATTCATCAGCGTGTTATTATCCTTGTCGGTATGATATTGAGCGAATGAGTCTGTTTTTGGATCATAGCGGAAAAGGCCTACACCCACAGTGCCGATCCATACTTCTCCATTTTCTCTGACACAGATTGCACTGGGACTTTCCCGTTTGATATTATCTTTATTGGTAATTGCGTAGTAGTATAACTTATTGTCTTTATAACGAAAAACTCCCTGATCGGGAATAAGTACCCAGATGTTTCCTGAACGATCGGAGATGATTTTAGCAACCCAGTTCCCCATCTGTTCTCCATTTTCTGTTTTTAAGTCTATGAAAGTGAACAGATCGTATATTGGATCGTAGATATAAACACCTCTATCGGTACCTACCCAAAGTTTTTTATTTTCATCTTCGAAAAGAGCAGAAATGTTGTGGTCTCCTTTGCCGGCAATATAGTCATCACAGTTGATTGTTTGGATGGAGGTGCCGTCATAACGGTTCAATCCGTTTTTGGTTCCAAACCACATAAAGCCATAACTATCCTGCAATATGACTTTTACCTGGCTTTCCGATAGGCCGTCTTTACTTGAAATATGCGAAAAGTAATAGTTGAATGGCTTTCTGTTGGTTGCATCAAGCTGTAGCAGACAGAAAAACATTAGCAAGTATAGATAGTGGATTCTTCTCATAAAGACGGTTTTAAGGTGTTGCGTATTAAAAGGTTAATCGGATTTTGATTGTGAAATGTAAAAGGAGATGTGTCAAAAAACTATTGCTGACTTTTGACGCAACTCCTTTTTATTGTATAATAACGATTAAGTAGTGCCTGCCACTTCAGCAGTCCGTTCCATTACTTCAATTTCAAAAACTAAAGTAGAGTATGCAGGAATTGTAACATTTCCGGCATTGTCTTTCCGGTCGCTTGTTCCGTAAGCTAATCCATAAGGAATCCATACTTCCCATTTATCACCTACAACCATGTTTTGCAAAGCAATTGTCCAGCCTGTTATCGGTGCAGAATAGCCGTTAGGATTGTTATATTGATTGTAGTTTGCCGAATAGGAACTTACTGCAAATTTAGCAGGTGCCCCATCTTCAAACTCGCATTTATCGAAATAATCAGCGGAGGTACTGTTGGCCAGCCAACCTCTGTAATAAACAGTAACGCGGCTGTTAAAGTAGATTGCCGGACCATCACCATTTTTTAGCTTTTTAGCGTAAACAAAACCGTCTCCATTACCAGTTATTTTTACTTGTATGTAATCCGGGTCATTGGCTTTTGCCTGGAAAGCTTGTTCATTTTCCAACTTATATGCCTCGACAAGTGCATCATCATTATTATCGTCATCTTTACAGGAGGTAAAAACAGCCGATATACAAAAAATCATCAACGCGATTTGCAGGTACTTCTTCATGTACTTATTCAATTATCTTTTTTAATAACGTCTTCATACTTACCTTTTCAGAGATAATGTCGTGCAACTTGTCGATGCTTACACGTTCCTGTTCCATCGTGTCGCGGAAGCGGATTGTTACGCAATTATCTTTCAAAGTATCATGGTCAACTGTAATACAGTACGGGGTTCCAATAGCATCCTGACGACGGTAACGTTTACCGATAGAATCTTTTTCATCATACTGGCAACGGAAATCGAATTTCAGCATGTTGATGATTTCTTCTGCCTTTTCAGGAAGACCGTCTTTCTTTACCAGTGGCAATACGGCCAGTTTGATAGGAGCCAGGGCTGCCGGTAATTTTAATACCACACGGGTTTCGCCGTTTTCAAGTGTTTCTTCGCAATATGAACCGGCCATAACGCTCAGGAACACACGGTCAACACCGATAGATGTCTCGATAACATACGGAGTATAGCTTTTATTTAGTTCCGGATCGAAATATTGCATTTTCTTACCGGAGAATTTTTCGTGCTGGCTCAGGTCGAAGTCCGTACGGCTATGGATACCTTCCACTTCCTTAAAACCGAATGGCATTTCGAATTCGATATCTGTTGCTGCATTAGCATAGTGTGCCAGTTTCTCGTGATCGTGGTAACGATATTTCTTTTCACCTAATCCCATAGCCTTGTGCCAGCTCAGACGAGTCTTTTTCCACATATTGAACCATTCCATTTCTTCACCCGGACGAACAAAGAACTGCATTTCCATCTGTTCGAATTCACGCATACGGAAAATGAACTGACGGGCAACGATCTCGTTACGGAATGCTTTACCGATCTGGGCGATACCGAAAGGAATTTTCATACGGCCTGTCTTCTGTACATTCAGGAAGTTTACGAAAATTCCCTGTGCCGTTTCGGGACGCAGGTATATTTTAGAAGCACCATCGGCTGTAGAGCCCATTTCCGTAGAGAACATCAAGTTGAACTGGCGTACTTCCGTCCAGTTGCGTGTTCCTGATATCGGACAGGCTATTTCGCAATCGATGATGATCTGGCGGAGATCTTCGAAGTTAGAATCGTTCAGTGCTTTTGCAAAACGGGTATGTATCTCGTCGCGTTTGGCCTGATTTTCCAATACACGGCCGTTGGTGGCACGGAATTGAACTTCGTCGAATGCTTCACCAAATTTTTTAGCTGCCTTATCTACTTCTTTCTGTATCTTTTCGTCGATCTTAGCCAGGTGATCTTCGATCAGAACATCTGCGCGGTAACGCTTTTTTGAATCCTTATTGTCGATCAAAGGGTCGTTGAATGCGTCCACATGACCGGATGCTTTCCAGATAGTCGGGTGCATAAAAATAGCGGAGTCAATACCTACTACATTTTCGTGAAGTAGGGTCATGCTGTCCCACCAGTATTTCTTTATATTGTTTTTCAGCTCTACGCCATACTGTCCGTAATCATACACTGCTCCTAAACCATCATATATTTCCGAAGATGGAAATACAAATCCGTATTCTTTACAGTGTGAAACTAATTTCTTGAAAACATCTTCTTGTGCCATAAGTATATGTAATTATTATCAACCTGCAAAGTAAATGATTTTTTCTGTAAGTTACAGCATTTCCAGCGGCTTATTAGTTAATACATATAAAGAAGGGTGACCATCCCGGTCACCCTTCACCATCAATAATTATGTTGAATATTTAGTTCTGGGTTTATTCTTTATCCCACCAGATACGACCGAACTCGCTGTCCAGACGACCGAAGTTCGATTCTTTCTGCATGTCTTCAAGGCGTTTTACCTGATTGGCATAGTTGGCAGAACCGTCGGCAGGCATAGTGAACTTTTTACGGCGCGGTACTTGCTGCAATTCTCCGTATACATTGATCGGTTCCCAGGTAACCAATGTAGATGTAGTGCTCGGATAGTTGGTGCGTTTGTACATGGCCCATGATTCACTGTTATTCTTGAAATGTTCTACCCAAGTCTGGCAGTAGATCTGCTCTTTAGCCATGGAACTGTTCCATGCGATACCATCCTGTTTCAGGAATGCTTCGATTTCTGCTTCTGTGACAGCTTCGTAATCGTTGATTTTGCAGTAGTCGGCAATTTTGCTCCATTGTCTCAGAGAGGCTTTTACTCCTTCTTCATACCATTCCTGAGCTGTTTTGCTGTTGGCTACGCCGTCCAGCGTAAATTCGGAAGCCATGAAACAGAAGTCTGCGTATGTCACTAAAGGAATCCAGCCACCGGCACTACCATTGTCTTGTGCACCTTTCCACAAACGAGTTTGAGGTCTGTTCATCGGACGCATGTCGATATCGTCCAGATAACGGGATGTGCGGCAGGAATCGGTAGCCCATTTGTCGTAACTTACACTACCACCGGCCCACCGGCCTAAATGAGTCGGGATGATTTGCGCAGGAGTTGTTGTCTCTTTGGCATTGAATGCGGCTACATTTTCCGGAGTCAAATTATTGATTTGGAAAAACAGGCGTTTTCTTGGGTCATTATATTTCAGTAAGTAAGCCATGAAAGCAGAAGAAGCGCGGTCCATGTCAATGACAGAGTGCCAGTCGCCTAGGGTTGTCCAGTAGTTATCGAAATAGAGGATAAAGCTATCGTCGATGCTGCTGAAAATGTTGCCGGAAGATAATACTTCCTGTGCAATGGCTTTTGCCTCTTCAGGTTTCTGTTTTAACAATCTCAAAGCGATACGCAGACGAACGGCATTAGCCGCTTTTGCCCATTTGTTCATGTCGCCGCTATAAGCCAGGTCATAATTCTTGAAAGTCACCTGGTTGGTGGATGTCGACAGTTTATTGGCCGCCTCTTTCAATTCCTGGTTCCAGATCGTGAACAACTCTTCCTGAGTTTGGAAAGCTGGTTCAAGAATTTCCACGTTACCGTTGCGGGTTCCCCAGCCATCGGTATACACCAAAGAACCGTACACGTCGGATGCTTGGATACCTTTTGTAATCAGGAGGATACGGGCTACTTCGGTTAAGTCGCTGTAAGCGGCTTCCTGTTCCGGCATATTGGTCTTGACATAATAGGGTATATGACGGGCATATTTGCCGGCGTTTACATAGTTGCTGTATAACGATCCGGAAAAACCGGCGCATTCGGTGAAGTTCGTGGTGCTATATCCCCAGATTCCGGCGCAATACTGCATCCATCTCAAGCGGCAGGCATATGAGTCCGACCATGTTTCTCCGGCATTACACATTACATTTTCAATCTGATAGAGGAATACTTCCGGATCAACTTCATATACCGTATCTGGATTCTTATTGATTTCAACGAAGTCGGCATCGCAGGAGCTTAATGCAGCCATGGAAGCTAACGCTCCGAGAATATAATATTTAATTTTTTTCATTTTACTTGATTATATAAAGGTGATTAGAATGAAACATTAACACTGAAACCAATGTTGCGTGAGAATACGGCACCACCGCTTTCCATATATTCAGAGCTGTAAGATGTGTTCAAACCTTCCGGGTGGATATTGTCCGGCAGACTGTTATACAGGAATCCTAAGTTACGGGCCATTAAGCCGATACTTGCATTCTGGATGTAGGCTTTGTTCACCCATTTTTTCGGCAATTGCCAGTGTACGGAAACTTCGCGCAATGCGATCCATGAACATTTGTGGATACCTTCTTCACGGATACCTCCGGACCAACTGTACACGTTGTCATAATATTTGTAAGCAGATAACGGGTCGACCAATCCTTGATCGTAGGCATACTGATAGCTCTTACCGGAAACATCTACCCCTTTGATTTCCGTACCAGGGATAAATACGCCTTCCGGAATTATACCGTCATTGACCACTCTTCCGTCACTCAATGTACGAGGTAAACCGCCGTATTGTGTGTCACGGCCTGCCAATGAAGATTTAACGTTACCCGAATTCATACCATAATAATAACTTGCCGAGAAGACATCTCCGCCGAAACGAGCGTCGATGACAGCATTCAACGTAATGCCTTTCCAGCTTACGGAAGTATTGGCTCCCCATAAGAATTTAGGCTGCAAAGAGCCGATTTTCTCACTTTTATTTGAACGGGGATAAGAACCGTCTGCGTTCAACAGCTTTTCACCATTTTCGTTGCGTGTGTAGGCATAAGAAGTGTAGATATCGCCGTAAGCACCGCCAACGGTAGCCCATGCCTGTGTATCTGTACCACCTCCTACTAATTGGTATTTTTCAACGCCTTCAAACAGAGAAATGATCTTGTTTCTGTTGCGCGTCAGGTTGAAAGACAAATCCCAGCGCCAGTCTTTCGTTTCGATCGGAGTACCGGTAATCAATAATTCGATACCTTTGTTCTGGATGTCTCCGGCATTGATCCAACGTTTTGAAACACCGGATTCGGATGCGATCGGCAATGCCAGGATCTGGTTCTTTGTATTGGTCTTATACCATGCAAAGTCGAAGCCGAGACGGTTTTTAAAGAAACGCATATCCAAACCGATTTCGATGGAGTGTTGTTTCTCCGGTTTCAAATTTAAGTTCGGTAATTCGTCTTTGTCGAATTTGTAATAAGGATAAGTACCACCGTTGAGTTGGTTGTCGAATGTGTTGTCGAATGCATAATAACCCGTACCGGTTGTCAGATAAGGAGCACAGTCGTTACCTACGATAGCATAGGAAGCTCTCAGTTTACCGAAAGAGATAAATTCAGGTATCGCATCGCGTAAACCTTCGGCAAACAACCAGGAAGCACCTACCGACGGGTAGAAGTAAGAAGTGTGTCCTGTTCCGTTTTCGTAGATCAATGCAGACGACCAGTCGTTACGTCCTGTTATATCCAGGAAATAAACGCCTTTATAATCCATATTGGCAAAAGCGTAGATGGAGTTGATGCGTTTTCTGTCAGTATTATATCTGACTTCGGTTGTCGCTTTATTAACGGAGTTTGTCATATCGAACAAACCTGGAACACGCAAGCCATTTTCCGAGTTGGTTTTGTGGTATCCCCTTTTGGTATCCCACTGTTCTACTGCCACGCTACCGCTGATATTGAAATCATCGAAAGAATGGTTGGCAGTCAACATACCGGTAATTTTGTACTGGTCTTTCTTGTTTTCATGGATTTTGTATGCCGCACCGTCGTATTTGCTGGCACCTGTAGCCATTACTTTTGATTCGTTGGTTGTATATAGCTTGTAAATATCGCCTTTCACTTTTAATGACAACCAATCCAATAGTTTAAGATCCAGATTCAGGAAAGCACGTACACTCATTTCGTCCTGTGTATAGATGTTTTCCAGATAGTCGTAGATCGTTTTGGAATAACCATACGGATCCAGTGAGTTATAACCGTCGCCGGCCGGACTGATATAGTTTTTGTTGTTCAACCAGTAATCTGTATCATATTCGCGGGCGATGCTGTACATGAAGTCATAGATCGGAGAGCCTGAACCTCCCTGCCTTGTCGGGTTCTGGGCGGTCGATTCGATATAGGAAAATCCGCCTTCTGCTTTCAAGCGGGAACTGATATCGTGGGATGCGTTTAAACTGAATGAATTACGCTTGAATTCGTTGTTGAAAGTCAACCCCTCTGATTGCAGGTTTGAATAGGAGAAACGGAATGCACTTTTTTCGGAACCACCTTGTAAAGCAACGTTGGTGTTCATGTAGTGTCCGGTCTGATAAAGATTTTTCAAGTTGTTGTCTTTGGCGGAATAGATCATTTCCTGGCCATCCACATAGAACGGTTTGCCGTCGAAACGAGGACCGAAGCTACGGCCGGCAGAAGTGTAGCGGTTTTCACTGCCATCGTCATTCAGTGCCCATACGGGGGAAGAACCGGAACCGAATTCGTTTTGTAAATCCGGTGTCGCATAGATGTTTTCCCATTGCTGTGTATGTGAAACGGAAACTCCTATACCTTCACCTTTACGACCTTTTTTGGTAGTGATCAGGATCACACCGTTGGAAGCACGCGAACCGTACAAAGCGGTTGCGGCAGCACCTTTCAATACAGACATCGATTCGAAGTCATCGGCATTCAGGTTCTTCAGGTCATTACCCCAGTCTTGTCCTGCCCCTGTTTTTGTTACTTCATTGTCGATGATAATACCGTCGATAACGAAAATCGGCTGGTTGTTACCTCCCAAGGAAGTGTTACCACGGATGATGATACGTTGTGAAGATTGCGGACCGGAGTTACCCATGTTGATCTGTACACCGGCAACTTTACCTTGCAAACCGTTAATCGGGTTAGGAGAGTTTACTTTGGCGATTTCATCTCCTTTCAGTTCGGTCATGGCATAACCCAATGATTTTTTGTCACGCGACATACCCAAGGCGGTTACTACAACTTCATCCAATGCCTGTGAGTCTTCTTCCAGAAATACTTTTAGCGTTGTTTGGCCGGTGTAAGCAATTTCTTTCGTTTTGTATCCTACGAAAGAGATTTGTAACACTTGACCTCTTTTGACATCGTTTAGCGTAAATTTGCCATCAATGTCGGTCATGATTCCACTTGTGGTTCCTTTAATAACGATTGAAGCTCCAATAACCGGTCCCATTGAATCTTCTACGATTCCGGTTATTTTCCCGTTTTGTTGGGAAATGTTCACACTTTGCTTGTCGGGTAACACGTCTGCATAGACTCCAAAAGGAGATACTAATGCACCGGCAAGCAAAATCAAGCTCGGAAATTTTAATCTTTTAGACATAAGCGTTTGATTTATAAGTGAAAAATAGATGTGTGTATATTTGTTTTAGCATATTTAAAGTTGTTGTAGTTCTAGTAGAACTATGGAATTCTATCAAAATGACAGCAGTTTGCAATAGCCAAAATAGGCTAAATCAATTTTAAATTCGTTAATAAGAGGGGAGCATATGCTAAAAGAGTTAATTTTGTAACAAATTAGTTGTAATTGGTTTATTGTTCAAGGAGATCAAAAGTATGAATGTTAACTTAGAATCTGTTCTTAACAGAAATTACGAATGAGTTCTACTAGAACAATATCATTTTTTTAATTATCAAAAAGTAACTATATATTTGTGGATCACTGATTTGTATTTAATTTTAATCAACGGTATATGAAAAAGTATGTGTGTATATTTATGTTAAATCAATGATCCGTCTCTAATTCTTTCTCTTTTCAAAAATCAATTATCTGGGAGTGATTGTTATTTAATCAAAAACGAAAATCTGACTCTTAATTTTTTATCAGTGATTTATGAATTTGTTTATATTTGTAAAATAATAATCAATCAGCACTTTTACACTATAAAATACAATATTATGAATGACGGTTCGAAAAAAGTAGTGATTCTTTTGGCTCATCCTAACTTGAAAGAGTCACAGGCAAACAAGGCATTGGCAGATGCGGTACAAGATATAGATGGTGTAATGCTCTATGATTTATATGAATACCGGGATCAATCTTTTGATGTAAATGTGTGGAGCACTATTATTTCTGATGCCTCTATGGTTATTTTCCAGTTTCCTTTCCACTGGATGTCTGCTCCCTCTCTTTTAAAAAGGTGGTTGGATGAAGTCTTCACTTCGTTGGCGAAGACACCTGCCGTAGCCGGTAAACCGTTGCAGATCGTCACGACAACTGGGTCTGAGTATGCAGCTTACCGTAGTGGTGGACGGAATTGTTTTACAATGGATGAACTTTTGCGTCCTTATCAGGGATGTGCGATACATGCCGGGATGGTCTGGAATACACCGCTGGTTGTCTATGGAATGGGTAGTGGGGATGCTTCCAGAAATATAGCGGCAGGAGCTGAAGCTTATAAGCAGAGGATTGAAGAGGCATTAAATAGCCATACAACGCAGAATATCTGGTAATTACTATGTGATGTGAGTTGATTTACTATATGTAGTAAACAGATTCGGTTTCCAAACTAATCGCTTGTTGATAATTATCGGCAAACCTGCGGACAATTGTGTGCAAGCCTGTCGACAATTATCAACAAGCCTGCTCATAATTATCGACAGGCAAAAACAAAAAGAAGAATCGGCCTTACTATGCGGATAAAATTATTCTATGATAACAATATTATTGGATTAATTTAAGAATTTTCTTCTATAAACCCTTTCATATCAACAAAAAATATCTATTTTTGCATAGTTGATGTTTTTGATGTTTGCGCAAACAGACTTAATTTATCTAATATAAAATACCATGAGATCAGAAGACATTTCACGCCGCTCGTTTCTGAAGCGGGCATTGGCTCTTTCTGCAGCTACGGCTATCCCGTCGTTTTGGATACCTTCAAAGGCTAATGCCTTTCCTGGCGTACCTTTCGTTAGTCCTAACGAAAAAGTAAATATTGCGTTTATTGGCATTGGTAACCGGGGAGGTGAGATTGCCAAGGAGTTGTATAAAACAGGTTTATGTAATGTGGTAGCTCTTTGCGATGTGGATATGGGAGCTAAGCATACGCAAGAACTTATATCTATGTTCCCGAAAGCTCAACGCTTCCAGGATTTCCGCCAGATGTTCGATAAGATGGCAGATAAGATAGATGCTGTTACGGTGGGGGTTCCAGACCATGCCCATTTCCCTATAACCATCGAAGCTATGGCTCATGGCAAACATGTATATGTTGAAAAACCGATGGCCCGTACTTTCCATGAAGTGGAGTTGATGATGAAAGGCGAAAAGAAATACGGTGTCGTTACACAGATGGGTAATCAGGGACACTCCGAAGCAAATTACTTCCAGTTCAAAGCCTGGAAAGAGGCCGGATTGATCAAGGATGTAACTGCCATCACAGCTCATATGAACTCTCCGCGCCGTTGGCACGGATGGAATCCGAACATCAAGCATATGCCGATGGGTGAACCGGTTCCGGAAACATTGGATTGGGATACCTGGTTGGGCGTAGTGCAGCATCATGATTATAATCATGATTATCATATGGGACAGTGGCGTTGTTGGTATGATTTCGGTATGGGGGCGCTGGGAGACTGGGGAGCACATATTCTGGATACGGCTCACGAGTTCCTGGATTTGGGCTTGCCTTCCGAAGTAAATCCGTTATATCTGAAAGACCATAATCCATTTTTCTATCCGATGTCGTCTACCATTCTGTTTAAATTCCCCGAAAGGAATAATATGCCGGCTGTAGATGTTACCTGGTATGATGGTTTGGATAATATTCCGGCAGTTCCGGAGAACTTCGGCTCATCTGATGTCGATCCGAATATTCCGACCGTTGCCGGTGGTAAACTGCAATTGATGAAACTGAATCCAGGTAAGGAAATCTATTCAAAGACACTTACATTTAAGGGTGGTTCTCATGGTAGTACACTGTCTGTTATTCCGGATCAGATTGCAAAAGATATGAATCCGAAACTGCCGGAATATGAAAAAAGTCCGTCTAACCATTACGAAAACTTCTTGTTGGCTTGCCAGGGTAAAGAAAAGACCCGTTCGCCGTTCTCCATTGCTGGTCCGTTAAGCCAGGTGTTCTGCCTGGGTGTTCTGGCTCAGCATTTGAATCGTAAACTGGTTTTCGATCGTGATACAAAAGAAATTGTAAACGACTCTTTCGCTAATCAAATGCTGGTGGGACAACCGCCGCGTAAAGGTTGGGAAGAGTATTATAATGTATAACAAAAAACTGATAGAATAGAAAAAAGCACTACATGAGTAGTGCTTTTTTTGTGCCCTATAATCTGTAGATGACAGAATAATTCTATCCAATAAAATCAGTGAATAGTATAATGATCGGCTGGATAAGGTGCCATATATTTGTATTTTCTGAAAAAGAACTCATTAATTAAGAAGACCATGAGAAGTATATGTCTGATTTTCATTCTTATCTTTTGTTCCTTGAAACTCTTTGCTACCGATAAAGTGTTGTTCGAAATAGGCCGACAGGACAATTCCGCAGCGGAGTTTGCCCTCTATCCGGATAATTACAAAAGTTTTCTGGCGAATTTCGGGGGAGAGAAATCCTTTTATGTAGGATATTCTACTCCTGAAAAACATTGGCCGTATGTTTTGCCGGGTCCATTGGATAGCTGGGCTGGCGGTGGATACTGGGCCGGATTTCATCCGAGACATTTCCCTTCTGTCTATTTCAATCTGGACAAAGCGGCCGGGAAAGGGGAATGTTCTCTTACTTTCTTTTTTACCGGAGCGCATAACAGTAAACCGATTAAAATACGGGTCGAGGTCAACGGCCATCGGTTCGAAGAAGAACTGAACGGGGAGAGTGCTGCGGAGTTTCTGGAAAATAAAGGAACAGGAAAAGCGAAGGAGGTACATATACAATTCCCTTCTTCATGGCTTACTTCCGGTATGAATAAGATCCAGCTGGGGACCATTAAAGGCACATGGGTTATTTTCGATTGTATCCGGTTGGAAACACCGGCCTCTGTACAACTGGGGAAAGCGTCTTCTTCGTTGATACGTTCCGTTAAATCGGCACCGTTTGAATATCAGAAAGAGAACGGAGAACGTATGCAGCCGGTTCTGGTAGATATGAATCAGTTTGATGCACCCAAAAAGCTGACTTTCACGGTTGAAGGATGTGTTCCGGTATCACGAACGATTGAGGTGGGGGAAAGTATCCAGGAGATATTGATGCCGGCCGCACAGGTAAAAAGCAAACAAGAAAAGCTGCAATTTACAATCCGGGATGGCAAAGATGTTATTTATAAAGGTGAAGTGATCCGTAGTTCACAACCGCTGCATTCTTATTCGGATGATGTAGACTTGCTGATGGGCACGGGGAATTCCCGTTGGATGTTCAAACCCGGGCCAAGTCTCCCTTTAAGCATGGTGCAGATCGCTCCCGATAACCAGGACGAGATATGGAAAGCCGGATATGAATATACTATAGAAAATATCATGGGCTTCAACCATTTCAGCGATTGGACGATGACTGGTTTCCTGATGCAACCGACCTGTGGTGAACTGAAAGTCAATCCCGGCAGGGAAGATTTTCCTGATGAAGGCTATCGTTCCCGGATTGACAAATCATCGGAAAAGGCTGAAATAGGTAAATATTCCGTTTATATGACGGATACGAAGATACAAGCGGATATAACGGCAACCCGCCGTGCAGCTTTGCAGCGATATATTTTCCCTGCCAGGGAAGACGCCCGTATTTTGATAGATATGTTTACGCCTAACGAGTACCCGCATAATTTGGTCAATGCCTGTGTAACGAAAGTCAGCGATACGGAAATAGAAGGTTATGCTACTTATTATAATGCATTTACCGGATATACATTGGAACAGAGTTATACATTGTATTTCGTTCTCCAGTTCAGCAAACCTTTCGACTCGATGGGCGGATGGGTGAACGAAGGCGTTCAGCCGGTAACCGGTTATATCCCCGGATGGAACAGGAATCACGAGTTTGAAACCCTTGCGGAAATCAAGCAGAATATCATCAGGATAGAAGGCAAAGGTGATGTCGGTATATTTCTGAATTATAAGACGAAAGAGAATGAAGAAATCTTAGTCCGTTCCGGTGTTTCTCTGGTAGATATGGCAGGGGCACGGAATAACCTGAAACAGGAACTGGTTGATCCTTTTGGATGGGATTTTGAGAAAGTAGTGAACAATGCCCGTGCCGTCTGGGATGAATACCTGGGAAGAATAGCGATTGAAACGGATGATTATCTGCAAAAGAAGAAGTTCTATACCAACCTTTACCGTGCGTTAGCAGCCAAAGCAACCTGGAGCGATGCCGACGGTCGTTTTATGGATGAAGATGAAAGGATCAGGCAGTTGGAGAAACCGGACGATTGTATCGTGAGCGGTGAATATTGGAATACATTCTGGAATAATCAACAGTTATTCAATCTGATGGCTCCGGAAATATCCGGCAAGTGGGCACGTTCGGCTATTCAGCTTTATCAGAATAGCGGGTGGTTCAATACGGATCCTGCCGGGATAGAACATACCGGTGTGATGGTTGCCATGCATCCGATCTCCCAGATACTGGGAGCCTGGCAAAGCGGTATACGTGACTTTGACTTGAATATTGCATATGACGGTCTGAAAAAGATGATGACAACACCTCCTCAGAAGTATGAAGGTGGTGGAACTGTCGGAGTTGAGAACCTGGTTCCTTATATGAAGTATGGATATATTCCCGCAGGGAAAGGAACTGTCTCTAATACAATGGAGTATGCTTACGACGACTGGTGTCTGGGACAGATGGCTAAAGTATTGGGAAAGACCGATGACTTTAAACTGTTTGATGAACGTTCGAATAATTGGTCTAATTTGTTTGATCCGAAGTCCGGATTTATACGTCCTAAAGACGAACACGGTAACTGGGTAGAGCCTTTCGATCCGTATCATACACCCGGGTTTACCGAAGGAAATGCCTTCAATTATTCCTGGTTCGTTCCCCATAATCCGGATAAATTGATCGGTATGGTCGGTAAAGACCGTTTTATAAGCCGTTTGGATAAAGCGATGGAGCAGTCGGCGCATGCCAATTTTAATGCGGCAGGCGATAACTTTTCCGCTTTCCCTATCAACCACGGAAATGAAACATCTATGGAAGTTGCCTACCTATTTAACTGGGCAGGTGCTCCCTGGCTGACGCAAAAATGGATACGGGCGATACAGGAGCAGTATTACGGAACAACCCCTTACGACGCTTATCCGGGGGATGAGGATCTGGGACAGATGAGTAGCTGGTTTGTCATGAGTGCTCTCGGTTTGTTTCAGATGGATGGCGGATGCTCTGAAAAGCCATACTATGAATTGGCTTCTCCGCGCTATCCCAAAATCACGATCCGGCTGGATGGAAAATATAACCGCGGCGAGACTTTTGTGATAGAAGCTCCCGGCGCATCCAAAGAGAATAAATATATTCAATCGGTTACCTTGAACGGTAAACCGGTAAATGGTTTCCGGATTCCGCAAGAAGAGGTATTGAAAGGAGGAAAGATGGTGATTGAAATGGGAAAAGAAGGCAAAGTCGTTTTATAATCTTTATATCGTCACTGGCGGTTATGACTTCATTCACATACTTAAACCGAATGCAGAAGATGCAGAGAAACGCAGACTTGTTTTATGAATAATCAATATAGTCTGCATTTTTCTGCACTTTATCATTAATCCTCTATTATCAATCTGAATCCAACCTTATTCAATGGTTGCCAGGCATAAGCCTCATTTCTGGAATAAGATGTTGAGTTTTTAGGTCTGTCGATCCATGAACCTCCACGATAGACTTTAAGATCGCTCTGAGCATTTGGATTATATGGATACGCTGCATAACTGGAACGAGTGAATTCTGCTACATTCCCATGCATATCGTAAAGCCCCCATGGATTAGGTTGATATTTTGCAACATCGGTAACTATCATATTCCTATCGTTTACGGTTGAATCTTTTGGTATAAAATTATACCATTTGAATTCATTCCAATGATGAGGCATCGGAGTCGGGTCTACACCGGATACAGCCATATTACTTAATTGGGAATCGGCCATATTATCGTAATTCGCAAAGTTTGTATCATAAGGTCCGTACCACATATCTTTGTCAGAGCCTGCCCGGCAGGCCCATTCCCATTGGGCCTCAGTAGGTAATGTAATGTGAAGTCCTGTCTGATCGCTTAATTTGTTACAATATTCCATTGCCTCATTCCAGGAAATACGAATAACAGGTTGCTTAGGACGATTAGCCGAGTAACCGGGTTGAACATGATCTTTCCAGAACTGAGCAATATACCGGCTATCATGTTTTGGAAAAATTACATTATATTGTTCATTTGTCAATTCTGTTTCTGCCATCCAGAATGGTTTGCTTATTTCAACCTCAGATTGAGGTGCATTGTTATTTTGTCCTTGTTTGTTATTCCCTAAGACAAATTTACCGGCAGGAATACGTACAAAATTTATAATAATGCCCGGAGCTATTTCTACTTTCTTTTTATTTTCAGAAGCATTGACCATTTTTTTAGCCTCTTCTGCTGTAAAAGGCCATCCTTCCACTTTTACTTCTTTATAATCAGAAGTCGGATGAACCGTATGTGTAACCAGGGGAGTTTCCGTTTTTTTTTGCTTCAGATAGTCAGAATAATCAGATAATTCTTTCCTCCAGTCAACACCTGCTCCATTTCCATATTTATTAGCCAGTTCAATGCGACGGTCATACTGGTTGGTTGGGCATCCGGGTAATAAGTTATCTACAAACTTACCATGGAATGGAGCATTCATGTCAATCCATGCATAAATGGTTCGCCATTCTTTATCTGTTAATTCAACCTTATGATGACCTCGTTTTAATATTTTGACAAGCTCGCTTGTTGAAGCGTGATATTCATAAGGTTTCATTACATAAATATCGGCTTCCGGCCCCTGACGGTTTACATAAGGATGTAAATTCAGATAACTGGTCGATGTCTTTAGCTCTTGGTCTCGATTCGATTTATGATTTGTAAGAATATTCTCTACGTAGATATTTCCTCTGAAATCCAGTTGACTGTCCTGATTATGACACGAAATACATGCTCTATCCAATATGGGTTGTATTTCCAGTTCATAAGTAATCGAGCGTGTGCCTCCTTCCGGTAGTTCTAATGGTTTAGCTTTTTTCGTAGAAGCCATTACCCGTTTAGGGAGGGGAATTGTATTTTGGTTTTCATGACATCCTACGCACGAAACGAGTTCTCCCGGCATTCCGGTAGTCCAGCTTCGCATCCATTGCAGAGCTCGTCCTTCGGAGTCCAACGGTTGTATGGATATAGGTGTATTGGCTGGAGCTGTAAACATTACTGAGCCGTCAGGTTCGACTTCAACTTCGCCCAAAAGGCGTTTTATATCCCAACCACTTTGTATTCCTTGTGCCGCATGGTTTCCCGGTGTTCTTACGTAGCAGTATTCATAAGCAAAGATCCTTAATTTCTTAACGGTTCCGACAGGTACTCCCGGTAAACCCTCTCCCTGATAAATATCCTGAATGAAGAATGTAGCTTCTTTCTTTTCGAGGTTTATTTTTTCAGGAATAATAGGGGGAACCGGTCGCTGTGTCACCATTATGGGATTAATGAATCCGTCTTCTTCAAGAAGAGCTATTTCGGTCATATTATCAAATATATCAACCAAGTAGATACCCCAAGGAGACCTGAGGTTTAATTTAGCGGTGACCAGAAAAAACTTATCATCCAGAGGCCAGGGTTTTGTGAATTGTGGCCATACACCATCTACTAGCTGATCTTTTATCAACGGTTCTATTGGTCTTTTGCTAAAAGGGATTTCCTGTATGATCCCATCCAATTCTTTGCGTCCTTTAGTCGGATCGAAAAGCATTAAACGACCGGAGCGAGCTGTTCCGTGGTGACCTGAAACTATGGCAACGAATGCACTGTTTCTGCCGGGGAGGGGCTCTGCATCAAAAATACTGTTAGGGAACCATCCTCCGCTGCCATATAAAGCCTTTGTCTCTGTTCCGTCTGGATTAGCATGCATAACGAAACGAGAATAGTAGTGGGTTAAATCTGTATATTCCCAACGTGTATACATCAGCCGGCCATTGTTCATCACGCGTGGATGCCAATTATCATCCTGATCGAATGTTAAGCGTCTCATGGCTCCTGTTTCTGGATTATACTCGATCATATTTCCTGTTTCATAACTTCCGTCTTCACATGCAGCACCCTGATAACCAATATTGGTCATTGCTATTATTTTCCCGTTTGGCATATAGGTTGCATCAAAAAATTCGAGATCGGGTTCGTCAATCTTGATCACCTGATGGAAATTTGAACCGTCCCGGTTAACTTCAAATACATGCCATTTTTTATTAGTATCTGTTGCTGTGAATAGAATTCTCTCCGCATCCCAATTTAGAACAACATTTGTTATACCACCATCATGCTCCGGTTTATAAATAGTTCTTATATTCAACGCTTTATTGGGGTCTCGCAAATTAGAGATCTCTACCAGCTCGGCATTGTAGCCTTCGCGATAGGCTGAGAACTGGCTGGTCCAGTTATCCTGTTGTGTTCCCAAAGAAGGTGCCATAACATAGGGAGCTGATTTCCCCAGACGATAACGTACTGCTATAATTTTGTCCTTGTCCAGCAAAGGATTGGATAATAATATTTCCCGACGAAGATCAATGGCTCGCTTTGCTCTTCCTATGGCCCAGCTGTTGCCTGCCGGGAGCCTATTGGGGACCCAATTTCCAAGGGCTTCCAGTTCCCGCATTTTGGGTTCAAACTTTTCTATATCATAGCCAGGGGATTTTTTCATCTCTTCGAAGGCTAATCTTACAGATGCGACATCCATTGTCTCCAGTTCTCCCAATAGATAAGATATCTGTTCCCAATCGACTTTTGTTTGGTCTTGTGCCTGGATCAATATGGTAGACCCTATTAAGCTTATGACGTAAATCAATTTTTTTAATAATTGTTTCATTTTCATTTTTATTGAATTAGTTGAATAAAAACCGATAGTGTATAAGGTTACAATATTGATTGCCAATATTGTAACCTTGATTTATTAAAAGAAAATCATTTAATATCCCGGATTTTGTATCAGATTGGGGTTGGTTTCAATCTGCTGGAAAGGGATAGGATAGAGCTCTTTTGTTTTGTCGTTACTTGGTTTATGATCCCACCAACTAGCTGTTGTGTATTTTCCGAACCGGATAAGATCTGTACGGCGTTTTCCTTCAAAGATAAATTCTCTGCCTCTTTCTGCAAGTAACTCATCTAAAGTCAGTGTAGTGGTTGTGTACTGGTTTGCTTCCCAATCTTCCGAAGTAAAAGCACGTTTGCGGGAAGCATTGACGAGATCAACGGCTTCCTGAGATGCCTTACCTCCATTTTTACGCATAAGCGCTTCTGCTTTAAAGAAATAGATTTCGGTAAGACGATAAAGTATATAATGGTTCTCCCAGTAATTCGGATCGTTCACCGTTCCGCTTTTATATTTATTAAAACGGGCACCACTATTTTCTTCTCCCTGATCCATTCCTCCTTCGCTGGTAAAGTCTCCCTGGCTTTCACGGCGAATAGAGTTTACATATACTAATTGTTGGCCGGTAAATTCTTCCACTCCGTAAACAGGCTCATCGGTCCCATATTTAAATTGTGGGCCAAAAAGGAACCATTCTTTTTTCCGTAAATCATTTTCAGCATAAGCGTCAAATGCAGAAGGGATAACAACAAATCCATTCCATCCATCATAGGTTACATTTAGGATTGGACCTGTATTACTAAATCCGCAGAAGAATCCTGACCAGTTGAATGCGAAGCCTCCTTTTTGACTATAAGCTAATTGAAACAGCGCTTCTTTAGCATCTTTGTTTGTGTTGTCGAAGGTATCGAGTAGGTCGTCTGCTAACTCTGCTTTACCATTATGAAGTCCTCCGGCCTCTCCACTTATGATTTTATCACAGGCAGCAATACATTTATCCCACATGGGAGTACCTACAAAATACTCTGCGTTCAGATATAATTCAGCCATCATGGCATAACCTGCTGTTTGTGATACTCGTCCGACTATTTCCTGTGAGTAGGGAAGGAGTTTTGGTACGTACGTTTCGAGCTCTTTTTCTATAAATGCGAAAACTTCATCCCGTGATTGTGTGGGTGGATTCAAAGGTTCACCTACAGTGGTCACAATAGGAACATTACCCCAAAGTTCCATGATTTTCATATAATGGAAAGCTCTTAATACGTAAAGTTCGGCAAGAATCGTTTCCATCTCGCTGTCGGATATGTCCAACGAAGCATAATTGATCCCGCTTAAATCGGCTATGGATGAATTGATATAGCCTACTCCGGTCCACATCAGGCTCCATGCCGTACGCATACGGCTCTCATTATCGGTCCAGGTATGATAATGTTGACGGAAATGGTCACCGCCATCATATCCGTGCCGTCCTTTTTGTGGCCATGCCAATTGATCAGAAGAAAGTTCAGAATGATAAAAGTAGGCACTCCATCCGGTTGGTGCTATCCATGCTGCCAAGTGAGTAAAAGATCTCAGAGCAGATTGCATGACTTCTACTTTATTATTGTAAAAATTGTTTTTATCTAATTCGCTATAGATTTTCTCGTCCAAATCAGTACAGCTATTTATGCCTGTGGCAATTATTCCAGCGGCAATAAATAAAGTAACTTTTTTAATTTTGTTTTTCATAATAATTCAAATTTAAAATCCAATATTCAAACCAAAAGCAATAGAGCGGGTGCTAGGATAAAAGTCTCTTTTATCAATACCTGGATCTTCGATACCGGTATCTTGTATTTCCGGGTCGACACCGCTATATCCGGTAATAGTCAAAAGGTTTCTTCCAGTTGCATATATCCTCAGATTTCTGATATAAGGAGTTTTTAGTTTGAAATTGTAACCTAAAGTCAGATTGTCTAATTTCACGAAATTTCCTTTTTCGATGTAATAATCTGAATACTGCGGATCATCATTCAGATCATTATGTTTGGTGATTGCACTTTTTAACAAATTCTGAGGTAGCCATTTTTTGTTTCCGAAGTAAAGATCTGGCAGATTCAAAATGTCGAAACCGAATTTACCTCTTAACAGTATGGTAAGATCAAATCCTTTATACCTGAATGTATTACCTAAGGATACTTGTGCTTTAGGAACACCATTGCCAATGATAGTATTATCATTCTCGTTCATTTCAGAGGCACGGGCTGTACTTCCGTCTGCTTTGTAGAATAACCATTTTCCGTCTTCCGTCAGACCAGCAAAACGTTTTCCATAAAAATTACCGATTTTGCCCCCTTCATCAAGGCGAATGGCATATCCCAGTGCACCAGGGGCAGGAAGACTATACAATGACAACCAGTTGGAGCCCAGTGAGAAAAATTCATTAGAGAGTTTTGTAAGTTTGTTCGAACCGGTGCTGGCTGCTAAATCAATAGACCATTGGAAATCTTTGCCTTCAAGGGGAGTCGCTGATATTTGGATTTCAACGCCGGAACTGCGGATCGAACCTACATTGGTAAAAATCTCATCACGTACAAATGATGGTTGTTGAGCTTTGTATTTATAGAGCAAATCTTGTGTGGTTCGATTGTAGACATCAATAGAACCTGTAATGCGATAGTTTAGTAACGAGTAGTCCAAACCAAAGTTCAGCTCCTTTTTCTGTTCCCAGCGAAGATCCGGATTCGGGTTTCTTCCTGGGCCATAAGTTTGGTAATAGATACCGTTTTGCGGATAGACACCTCCAGTTTCGAGTGTGACAAGAGACAGGTAGTTGCTGATATCCTGGTTACCCGTTACACCATATCCTATACGTAGCTTTAGTTCATCAATGAAGGATACCGATTTCAGAAATTCCTCTTCATTAATTGACCATCCGGCAGATACAGAGGGAAAATTTCCCCATTTATGATTTGATCCGAAACGGGAAGATCCTTCATGACGGAGAATAGCCTGGAAGTGATATTTATCGGCGTAAGAATAGTTTACCCGACCAAAGAAAGCAATTAGTTTATTATCTTCTTTGGCACTGGCCATTTCCGGACGTGGCAGACTTGTGTTTTGAATAGCACTACCGGCACCTAAATTCCAATCTTCAAATCCATCAGTTGTAAATCCATTGTTGTTCGCACTAAATGTTTCTGTAGTCGAATACTGGTAACTATATCCCAGCAATCCGGTTATAGTATGCTTATCATTAAATGTTTTACGGTAGTCGATGGTTGATTCGAAGGTATTGGTCCATTCAAGCAAGTTTGCTTTGGAGGCGTATCCCATTCCTTGATAAAGCGTACCAACCCGATTATCAAAATCTTTGGATGAACGATAATAACGCTCATTGTGGTTGTCTCTCAAATGTGCTCCAAAGGCAGAGACTGATAACCCTTCAATGATATCAAGTTTTAGTTTTAGATCAGCTGATGTTGTCTGCCGGTTGCGTTCATTGGTACGATAAGCAAGGCGTGACATGGGATTGTAGCTGTTTGAAACAACTATTTCGTAAAATGAACCATCTTCATTATAAAGAGGCATTGTCGGATTCCGTTGGATCGCTTGTTCGAAGTCATTACCACTACCTCCGTTCCTGTTTTCTTTCTTAAAATTAGTCGCTAGGTTTAATGACATGGTAAGCCGGTCTTGCAAACCTTTCTGATTGATATTGACTCTACCTCCATACTGCTTGTTCCCGTTCTCTTTAGCAATACCCTGAGCCTCATTGAAGTAAATTGAAGCACGATAATTTGTGTTGGCAGTACCACCGGATGCAGATAAATTGTGGTAGTGACTAAAATTGTTTTTATTGATTAACTCGTCATAAAGATCTGTTGATGCTCCATAATCCTGATTTCCGGTAATTATACCCTCTTTGATTAATCCTCTGAATTCATCGGCATTTAAAAAGTCAGGCTTGTTTGCTACCATTTCGTGCTGAACATACCCGGAATAGTCAAATTGGGCCGTTCCTGCTTTTCCTTTCTTTGTTGTGATAAGGATGACACCTGCATTGGCACGTGTTCCGTAAATCGCTGCTGCCGAACCATCTTTTAAAACGCTGAAAGACTCGATATCGTCTTGCTGAACCAGGCTCATATAACCTCTTCCGCTACCAGAACTGACGGGAATGCCGTCAATCACAATCAGAGGGGATTTGCCTCCACTGATGGAAGTAACACCGCGTAACTGGTAGCTTGGATCCAGATTCGGGTTAGTTCCATATGCACGGGTCATTGTAAGACCTGCCACTTTCCCCTGGATCAAGTCCAATGGATTACGGCTGGCTCCGGCATTGAATTTGTCAGGTCGGATCGTTTCCACGGCAGAAGTTACTTCTTTCTTTTTTAATGTACCGTAACCAACGATTACTACTTCATTTAGAGTCTGTGTATCTTCTGCCAGCTGTATGTTAATAACAGATTTATTACCAACACGGACCTCTTGCATGGTGTAACCGACATAGGAAAAGATCAATGTATTTCCAGCTTCTGCTTCTAACGAATATTTCCCGTTCGCGTCACTCACTGTTCCACTGGTTGTTCCTTTCAACTGGATACTGACTCCTATTAGCGGCTCTCCGTTGGTATCTGTAACGGTTCCGTTTAATTGGATCTTAACAGATTGAGTGTTCGTTTCTACCGTTGATCTTTTCTCAGGTATTCCTCTTTTAGTCTTATTCTTATATATAACGATTTGCTTGTCTATAATCCGATAAGACAGACCTGTTTCTGCCAGTACAGAATCGAGAAGTTTTTCCACATTCGTGTCATTAACAGTTATGTTTATTTTCTTCTCGGTTTCCTTACCTATGTTATCTGCGAGTACGAATACATAATCACTATTCTTCTCAATTTCATTTATCACCTGTTTAATCGGTGTATTCATGAAATGGAAAGAGAGCCCGGCTTTTTGTGAGTGTATGTTATTGGCTGAAGCAAAACATATACTGGCTATCATTATTAGGACAGATACTTTCATTTTTCTGTATATATGTTTATAGTGCAGAGGTACTTTTATTACCTCCGATAAAGAATAATTCATAAAATAGTATGATTTAAATTATTAGTAATTCTATATAAGTCGTTTTGTTTCCTGTTGATATTATTCGTAGTAATAGCAACCTGTTTACTATTGGTCTTATTTCATATTTGATTTTTTTATGCTATTAAGAATAGTAGCATTAGGTTAATATTGAAATTAATTGACACTAATTTTTTTCTGATGACAAAAATGTTGCTTATATTCGCATGATTTTAAATTATTAGTTACTGATATAAGTAATTAATTGTCATCGGATCGGGCGATATTCGTAGTATCGTCCGATTTCCTTTTGTAAGTTATATTCAGTATTATCTCATAGGCATTTGTTTTAAGGGTTTATATTAATGTAAATGGTTTTGTCGTCTCGTTGGTATCCCGTGGAAGAAAGTAACGATATCGTTGTCATGATATTGTCCAGATTATCAGATAAATAGATTTTCCCGGTACAGGTTTTTGACTGAAGATCAAGATTTTTATCGATCTTGAAGGATAGATTGTAATAACGTTCTATTTGTTTTAAAACTTCCTCGATAGGTGTTTTATCCAATACAATGTATCCGTCTTTCCAGCTTATATATTTGGTATTGTCTACTTCACTTTTACTCCATTTGTGATTTTGATAAGCAAACATTTCATTAGGGATGAGAAGTATTTCTTTATCTGATTCAGTCTTTATTCCGACACTACCTTCCACGAGGACGACAGATTGCGGACTGTTATCGGGATAGGTCGAAATGTTGAATGTTGTACCATATACTTTCACTTGTATATCAGGCGTATTGACAAGAAATGGTCGTAGAGGGTTCTTTGCGACTTCTATATACATTTCTCCGATCAGGTTAACTATTCTGGTTTTTTCTGTAAAAACAGATGGAAATTCAAGGGTTGATCCAGAGTTTAACCAAACCTTTGTCCCATCTGAAAGTTCAAGTTTTGATCGTTTCCCATAAGGAACAACCAATTTGTTCATTGTACTTTTTTCTTTTTCAATGATAGTAGATTTATTTCCATCAGCCTCCTGTACGATAGTTGATCCATTTTCATTGACTTGTACGTGGACATTCTGTGAGAAAGTTGTTGTTCCTGCATCTGTAATAAGGTAGATATCTTTTTCATCCAGATTTTCACCGACAATAATGTTTTCTGATAATAATTCTATTTTTTCCGGTGCTGACTTTATAAAATAGAACGATATCCCGATAATCAAAGTAAAACAGACTGCAGCTACATATGGTATAAATTGACGTAACCATTTGGAAGATTTAATTTGTGATGACGAAACATGTATCCGCTTCAGTAATGCATTATATTCTGTTTCTGTTAGGGTGTTTTTGTTGAGTTTTATTTTGGAAAATTCTTTAATAGCCTTATTCATTTCCTTACTTAATGTCGGATTCTCTTCAATAAATTCTTCCCAGTAGGTTTCCAGAAAGCTGTCTCCTGTTAACCTCCAAAGGATGAAATCGGCATTCTGAAGGAAATCTTTATAGTTTTTGATAGTTGTCATATTAATAGTATAGCTGGATTATGAATAAAGTTTTATTTCTCGTTTATAGATATAGACGATGAACAATTTTTTTTATACCCTACTTTTTGAAAAAAATATTCAATTGAGCAAAATAAGCAATAGAATGGCGGAATATGGATTTTTTCTTAACTTTATGATGGCCTTGTGAAACAATTTTCTACAAGCGGGAACAGTAATGTGCATGAGTTGTGCTATTTCTTCATAATCACAATCCTGAGAGTAACGGAGATAAATAATCTCACGCTGACGGTCAGTCAGGCTTTCAAGTAGCTGTTCTACTTTTGCGCGGACTATATCCTGTTCCTCTTCTTCAATGATGAGATCCTCTACTGTTACGTGAATGTTGAAGGGGATTTCTTCTGTTTCGGAATCTGTAGAAAATTCAACAACGTCCCTTTTTTGTTTATAAATATCAAGCAGGCGGTTTTTCAATGCACGCAAAAGATAAAAACGTATATTGACGATTTTATCAAGTATTTTTTCATCCGAGCATATTTTATAGAATACATCATGAATAGCATCCATGGATGTATCCCGGTCAAATCCCAGGTTCAAAGCATATGAAAAAAGATCATTTACATATGTCTTGTAAAGAAGGTCTATTTCTTCCTTAATTTGTTTTTTCATACTCATTATCCCCTTCGTAAATAGATATTACGGCACAAATAAAAAGAAAATTTGTGAGATTAAAAAAAGAAAATATTAAAAGTGGATAAAGACAATATCGGTAAAGGAGCAATAGTGTTCATTTTTGATGAAAATCCTTACTTATCCCGGAATGATTTTATATCCTGCTGCCGTCAGCGTATATTGTATCTGGTCGATATGTTCCTGGTTACGGGTTTCCATTTCCAGGCGGAGGTAACAACCGTTAATATCTGCGGTGTGGCTTACCCGTTCATGGTGGACCGATACTACATTTGCGCCTGTGCTGGCAATGATCTCGGAAACGTGTTGCAATTGTCCGGGTTTATCGACCAGTTCGATGGTCATGGTGTAAGAACGACCGGATTTCTGTAAACCTCGTCCTATCACACGTGACAGAATCGTTACGTCAATGTTTCCGCCCGAAATCAGGCAGATCGTTTTTTTCCCTTTGATAGGAACTTTGTTGAACATCGCAGCTGCAACGGCTACCGCGCCGGCACCCTCGGCAATGAGTTTATGCTGTTCGATCAATGCCAGGATAGCTGTCGATATCTCGTCATCATTGACTGTCACAATTTCATCCACATACTTACGGCAGTACTCGAAGGTATGTTCGCCCGGCTCCTTTACGGCAATACCGTCGGCGATGGTACGAACGAATCCCATACGCTCAATCTTGTTATGTTCGATCGAGTTCTGCATACTTGGGGCACCGCTGGCCTGTACACCATATATTTTTACATTCGGATTCAAATGCTTGATTGCAAAAGCAACTCCGGAGATCAGTCCGCCGCCACCGATCGGAACGATCACGGCATCCAGGTCGGGCAATTGTTCCAATAGTTCCAGTCCTATGGTTCCCTGTCCGGCAATGACATCTTCATCGTCGAAAGGATGAACAAAGGTATATCCCTTTTCATCTCGTAATTTTAAGGCTTTCTGGTAAGCGTCGTCATACACGCCTTCTACCAGGCAGACATCTGCCCCGTACCATTTGGTGGCTTCTATTTTAGAGATCGGGGCATTATCCGGCAAGCAGATAAGAGATTGGATGCCATGAGTGGTCGCTGCCAGTGCAACTCCCTGGGCATGGTTGCCGGCAGAACAGGCAACAACGCCTTTTGCTTTCTCTTCTTCCGTAAGTTGTGAGATTTTGAAGCAGGCACCACGGACTTTAAATGATCCCGTGATCTGTAAGTTCTCCGGTTTCAGATAGATATGTGACTCCGGATTGATATTGGGTGCACTGATCAGGTCCGTGCGACGGATAACCGTTTTCAGGGCAAAAGATGCCTGATAAATCTTATCGAGTGTGAGCATGATCGTATTTTTGAAGGGGCAAATATAGGGAGAAATCAGATATCTCGCTGAAACAATTGTGGATTTTTATTATCTCGCCAATATTTCGTATATTTACACGCTGGAAATAGTTTTCCGGTTAGAGGCTGAAAAAGAAGAAAGAGCACCATATAAGTTTATGAAACCAGAGGATATTGAAGATTTCACAGAGGAAAACGAAAACGAGGAAATAGAGCAAACAAATACAGATTCTCAACCCAATGAGCAGTCTGATGCTGCTACACATTCGGAATATAGAATACCCGGAAAAGGGGAAGGTCGCGTATCCTATCATCTTTCGGGGATGTATCAGGATTGGTTTTTGGATTATGCTTCGTATGTAATCCTGGAACGTGCCGTGCCGCATATCAACGACGGATTGAAGCCGGTGCAGCGTCGTATCCTTCACTCTATGAAGCGTCTGGACGACGGACGGTATAATAAAGTGGCTAACATTGTCGGTCATACCATGCAGTTTCACCCTCATGGCGATGCCTCTATTGGCGACGCCCTGGTACAGTTGGGACAGAAAGACTTGTTGGTCGACTGTCAGGGAAACTGGGGTAACATCCTGACCGGCGACGGTGCAGCGGCTCCCCGTTATATCGAAGCACGTCTTTCTAAGTTTGCTCTTGAAACCGTATTCAATCCCAAGACGACTACCTGGCAGCTTTCTTACGATGGGCGTAACAAAGAACCGGTCACTCTCCCTGTAAAATTCCCTTTGCTGTTGGCACAGGGCGTGGAGGGTATCGCTGTCGGCCTTTCATCCAAGATACTGCCACATAATTTCAATGAATTGATCGATGCATCTGTTTCCTATCTGAAGGGGGAAGATTTTACTTTGTACCCTGATTTCCAGACAGGCGGTTTCATCGATGTAACGAAATACAACGACGGCGAACGCGGTGGCTCCGTAAAAGTTCGTGCTAAGATAACAAAGCTGGATAACAAAACATTAGTTATCAGTGAAATTCCTTATGGAAGAACGACCTCTTCCCTGATCGAGTCGATCCTGAAAGCGAATGACAAAGGGAAGATCAAGATTAAGAAAGTAGACGATAATACAGCCAGAGGCGTAGAGATCCTGGTGCACCTCGCTCCGGGCGTTTCGTCGGATAAGACGATCGATGCTTTGTACGCCTTCACGGATTGTGAGATCAGTATTTCGCCGAACTGTTGTGTGATTATGGATAACAAGCCTCACTTCCTCACGGTCAGTGATGTGTTGCGCCATTCAACGGATGATACGTTGCATCTGCTGCGTACCGAATTGGAGATCCATAAATCGGAACAGGAAGAAACGTTGTTTTTCGCTTCTCTCGAGAAGATATTCATCGAAGAACGTATCTATAAAGATAAGGAATTTGAAAATGCGAAGGATATGGACGAAGCGATCGCTCATATCGACCTGCGCCTGACTCCGTTTAAGCCGGACTTTATCCGTGAAGTGACCCGCGAAGATATCCTGAAACTGATGGAGATCAAGATGGGACGTATCCTCAAATTCAACTCGGAAAAAAGTAACGCCCTGATCGCACAGATACGGGAAGAGATTGAACGGATCAATCATCATCTGGACAATATCGTAGAATACACCATCAACTGGTTTATTATGTTGAAAGAAAAATACGGCAAAGATCATCCGCGTATGACTGAGGTGCGTAACTTCGACACGATTGAAGCTACCAAGGTGGTGGAAGCAAACGAAAAACTATATATCAACCGTGCCGAAGGCTTTATCGGCATGAGTTTGAAAAAGGACGAATATGTTTGTAACTGTTCGGATATCGACGATATCATCCTGTTCTACCGTAACGGAACTTATAAGATCGTGAAAGTCTGCGATAAGATGTTTGTCGGTAAAGACGTATTGTACCTGAATGTATTCAAGCGCAACGATAACCGTACGATTTATAATGTTATTTACCGGGATGGAAAAGCCGGTTATAACTTCATTAAGCGTTTTGCCGTAACCGGAGTGACACGCGATAAGGAATACGATGTAACAAAGGGAACAGAAGGGTCGCGCGTGCTCTATTTCAGTGCCAATCCGAATGGTGAAGCAGAAACGGTTAAAGTAATACTGAAGCCGAAACCCCGTCAGAAGTTGCTCGTCTTTGAGAAAGATTTCAGTGAGATCGCCATCAAGGGGCGTGGTTCGATGGGAAATATCCTTACGAAAGCCGATGTGCATAAGATCAGCCTGAAACAGAAGGGTAGTTCGACCCTCGGAGGACGCCAGGTTTGGTTCGACTGGGATGTATTGCGCCTGAATTATGACGGACGCGGTGATGAGCTGGGTGAATTCCAGAGCGACGATGTGATCCTGGTGATTTTGCGTAACGGCGATTTCTATACGACCAACTTTGATCTTAGTAATCACTACGAAGATAATATACAGATCATTGAGAAATTCGACTCCAATAAGGTCTGGACGGCTGCTTTGTATGATGCCGACCAGAAATATCCTTACCTCAAACGCTTCCAGCTTGAAGCCGGCAGCCGTAAGCAGAATTTCCTGGGAGAAAATCCCAAGAGCCGTCTGTTATTGCTTACCGACGAAATGTATCCCCGTATTGAAGTCATATTCGGTGGACATGACAGTTTCCGTGAAGCGATGGTGCTCGATGCGGAAGAATTTATCGGTGTAAAAGGTTTCAAAGCTAAAGGAAAACGAATCTCGACCTTTGAGGTTGAAACTGTCAATGAGTTGGAGCCGACCCGGTTCGCTTCATCGGAACAACCGGCCGGGGAAGGTATTGATATCGGTCCGGAGGAAGAAGAGACAGATGCCGGAGCCGATCAGAGTAACTCGGATATTATCGATGAGATAACGGGACAGATGAAGCTTTTTGACAAATAGGCCATGATTGAATGTTGATAAAGAAGAACATATGGAGTTTGGTATTGATCCGGATATAGAGGCAACAATATGGCATTTTTATCCGATCTCCGAACCGATTGCAAGCCGAAAAAATAAAATGTCTTCTGAAAAACTTGCAAATTAATAAAAAAGAATTACCTTTGCACCGCAATCCAAATGCGGCTGTGGTGTAATTGGTAGCCACGCCAGACTTAGGATCTGGTGCTTCACGGCGTGGGGGTTCGAGTCCCTTCAGCCGCACAAAATGCAAAATCCTTCCGAATTCGTTCGGGAGGATTTTTTTGTTGCTTGTCGCTTTTATTGTATTATGGAATAAAATATCAGGCAGATGTCGTTAGGTAAATGACTGATCTCTTTCACTTGTATATAACAAGTGGGCTCTCTCCATCTGTTTTTAATAAAGTCATAGTCGTATGTATCTTTCAAAAAAGATATAAACTCTTCTATGAACTCGTATTTATCTGTGAATAAATATATGAATGTACATTTACTATCCTCATTAAATGAACAGGTGATCGTGATTTCTTCCTGATCAAACCGTATTTCGATTGATTTTTCTTCAGTCTCTTTCTCAAAATAATCCATCAGACAGTGCGGATAGTTTATATATTTCTGTCTGATATCTGATAATGACAGGTTTAATAGGGAGATAATTTGTTGAAGTATGATGGAATAAATATTTATCCCAACAGTTCTATTGTTGTCCATATAGTACGTTCCTTTTAGATCTGATTCGGAGAAACAGATCGATATTAATAATTATAAGATTCTAATTACCTGTATTATACAGACTCATTTGTTTTGTATTGGCAAACAAAACAAATAAAAACAGGAACGTGGTGCAAATATATGATTTAGGATTAAAAAGTAAAAGCCAATCCCGCTTTTTTTATACATTTGCGTATTTAATGTTATACATAGGCATAATGAAAAACTCGATAGCTTATCTGCCCAAGGACAAACAGGAAGATTTGGATTTTCTCGTTAAAGAGATATTGAAGCGATTACCTCAGACGGAGTTTATAATTCTGTATGGCAGTTATGCTAGAGGTAATTATGTGCGGCGCAGTGTCCGGATTGAAGATGGCGGTATTCCTACCGTTAAAATATCCGATTATGATATCTATGTGGTAACGAGCGGTATCAACAGTAAGAAGGCGGAAACAGTTCTGGATAACGTAGAAGATGTCTTTTTCGCCGGAAAGGATTTTGACCGCGACACTCCTGTCCAGTTTATCAACGATGATATTAAGTTGCTTAATAAATACTTAGAAGAGGGACGATATTTCTATACTCAAATTAAGCAGGAAGGGGTAGTTCTGTATAACAGCGGGAAATATAAGTTGGCTCGTCGTCGCAAACTTAACTTTGCGGAGATAAAGGAGCAGGCTCAGGTGTATTTTGATGAGAAGTTTGAAAAAGGAAATTTCTTTTTGGATGATGCTGTAACGAATAAAGGAAGGGAGAGATATCAAATGTCATCATTTTATTTACATCAAGCCTGTGAAAACTTTTATTATGCCATTCGTTTGACTTTTACTTTACGTAATAACAAACAACACAATCTTTCTAAGTTATCTTCTTCCACTAAAAGGTATTCTATTGATTTGAATACTGTTTTTCCACAAAACACTCTTGAAGAGAAACGACTTTTTACCTTGCTAAAATCAGCCTATGTAGAAGCTCGTTACAATCCATATTTTGTGGTTACAAAAGAGGATGTGGATGCCCTTATCCCAAAAGTCAAATTACTTAGGGATATTACGAAACGAATCTGTGAAGAGAAGATCAAAGAGTACGGGGAGAAGAGCGATATATAGAATATAATTATAATGAATTAGGAGCAGGATGCTTTTCATTTGTAGTGGCAATCTTTTGCCATTTAAAACGCAATGTTTTGCCATGCGCTTGGCAGAGTCTTGCCATAGTAGTGGCAAAAGTCTGCCAAAGGCATGGCAAGGCTCTGCCACTACTATGGCAAAACCTTTTTATAGGAGCAGCGATATCGAATTGTCGGCATGGAGCCGGAGCGATATGCCAAATAAAAACCCCGGCTACCGGTAGCTTGAAACATACCGGCAGTCGGGGCTGATTATTTATATACTATAAGTCTCTTACAGTTTGTGTATCACTTTCATCAACTGTTCACCCAAGCCGATGGTGTATCCCTGGGATACGAATACCACACGGTTGAAGGTGTCGGCGATGATGAAGATCGGCAGCTGGCTGGCATTCTGTAGCTTCATGGCTGATGCGATCTCTTTCTGGATATGGTTGTCTGAGTCGATACCGTATGTAATTGTGTTAGGCAGGTCGCCGAACTCTTTCGGATCGAAGCTGTTGTAACCTTTTTCATCCGGGAAAAGGAGAACCATGCTGCGTCCCCATTCTTCAAGGTCTTTCTTAACGGCGGCGATGTCGCGCATAGCGTGGTTGGTCGGTTCCTGACGGGCTCCGAGGATAGCTACTACGAAGTAACCACGTCCGGTTGTAGCCAGTACGCTGGTTTCTTCACCGTTGTCGGCACGTTTGAATTTATTTTCGGAGTTGAAATTACCGATAACCTGTACTTCTTCCAGGTTCTCACGCATTTCAAGTTTGATATCCGTTGTCTTATCCGGCTCTACGTTGAAGAAAGATACTTCGGCCAGTACGCTACCGTTGGCCATACGGGTTCCGGTCACCATCATATAGTTACCTTCGTCGATAGGCTGCGGTTTCTTCAACAGGCTGCTCCAGGTTGTACCTACGCCCATGTCGGTACTTGCACTGCGGAAGTTCAATGTCTGTAATTTAGCATCCGGAAGTATCTTGGCAATAGTGAAATGGCTGTAATATTTCGGGTCCTGCAATGCTTTGATCGGGGCATAAGTAGCCGTTACCTTTCCTTGCTTTGCAGTGGTCTGGACAGCTGCTTCGAAGTCTACGTCCATCCAGTTGCCGTCTTTCATAAACTGCACCTTGCGGGCTACCGGTTCGATACGGGCCGGGATACCCAGGCTACGTGCTACGGCGATAAAGAAGATGTCGCGTGATCCGGTATCGGCAACACGTGATTTGAACACACCCATCGGCATGACGGGGATACGTTGCGAGTTGAGTTCGTTCTTGATCGTGATGTTTTTCTTCACCCAATCGACCAATGCCATCGGATCTTCTTTGGCCTGTTTTGCCAGTTCGGTGTCTATGTTGGCAATGAAAAAGCTACGGTAAGGTGAAAGGAATTCGTTGGCAACACGCGGATTAAGTACATATCGGTTGAATTGGTCGGAATTAACAACTTCGGTGTTGTTCAGATGATCTGCCAGGACAGAAGCCGGTGTGTCGCGAAGGTCTTTGGCGGAAATTACATCCAGGAGTGCCATCGCTACCGGGCGTTTGTCGGCCGGAGTTTCGCGCAGGAACTTTTCGATCTCCATCCAGTTGCCACGGCTGCCGATCATAAAGTCGGAAGTCTTCAGCGGGTCGATGCCCAGTTCTTTTGCCAGTGCTTCCGCTTTTTCTTCGGTATAGAAGGTTGCTACATATTTATTACGGATAGCATCTTCTTCCAATAGGCGTGCGGCGTTGGCTTCTTTCTGTTCGGGAGTTACTTCGGCAGGGATAGATCCTTCTACCGGAGGAATAACATCCAAAGCGATAGCTTCAATAGCATCACCCGGTTTCTTGTCGAGTTTGATAGTCACATCGCCTTTACCGAACGATACTTTATCGAAACCGAACTTACCGTCTTTGGTGGCCCATACGAACATATCGCCTTTACCGGCAGTCAGGAAGGTCTTTCCTTCGGCATCGGTTTTCTTGTTGGCAACGGTGTAGAACTCGGCGTAGTTATAGATTTTGAACTCTACATCGGCATCGGGAACAGGTTTGCCGTCCGCATCTACAATCGTTACGATGGCTTTGCCTGTCGGGGCATAGTTATCGATCACGTTAATTTCCGTGTAGCCGTCTGTTTCCAGCATTACTTCTTCGGGGCCGTTGTATTTTCCGAATACTTTGGTGTGCATCAGCATACCGCGGTATGCCGGGCCGTTAAACCATCCCAGGTTCAGGATCGGTTCCGGTTCGCAGGCACCCAGGAAGTACCATTTGCCGTTCACCCAGGCTTCTACCCAGGCATGGTTATCGTCGGTATGTGCCCAGCGCGGAGTGTATACCTGGCGGGCAGGGATACCGACCGAGCGAAGTGCGGCAACCGTAAAGGTCGACTCTTCACCACAACGTCCGTAAGCTGTCTTTACAGAAGCCAGCGGCGAGCTGGTACGGGCGTCGGAAGGGGTATAAATTACTTTTTCGTGACACCAGTGGTTCACTTCCAATACGGCATCGTAGAGGGACATTCCTTTTACACGGTCTTTCAGTTCGTCGAAAAAGACCATGCGGCTTTCGTCCAGATTCTCGTTGTTCACACGGATCGGCAGGACAAAATGACGGAAGATGTCTTCCGGAATGCTGTCGCCCCAGGGCATTTCCTGTTTGGCCTGGAAAGAACTGCGGATGTTATCCAGATAGAGTTTCCCGTCATAGTCGGTGATGTCACCAATCGGCATGTAGGCATACAGGAAGGTAAGTGCCTCCTTCTCCTGCGGTGTCATTTCCTGATTGAAAACTGCGAACAGATCTCCGTCAGGCAAAGCTGCCTGTTTGGCTTGGAAATCTTTTTCTACTTCCGCCCTGAATGCATTGTCAGAGATGAAGTGCTGTTGTTTGTTACATGCTGTCCCTATCAGAAGCATGAACAATAGTGCGAATAATTGTGTTTTATGCATAGTGTTAATTTTATCCCGACAAATATACGTAATATATTTATTAGTCAGTATATGAGCCAGATATTTCGGCATTCATTCCATTGTCGTTTCAGCTTTTTTTTGTTATTTTGAAGGATAATTAGAGTAAACCGTTTCCGCTTATGTTCCATGATTTAGAAATTCTGCATAATGCGGAGGGAATCTTGCTGATTGCTTCCGTCATTTTATTTTTCAGTATTTTTGCCGGTAAGGCAGGTTATCGCTTCGGACTTCCCGCTTTGTTGCTCTTTCTGGGAGTCGGTATGTTATTTGGTAGTGACGGGCTGGGAATCCAGTTCAGTAACCCGAATATTGCACAGTTTATCGGTATGCTGGCGTTGAGTATCATCCTGTTTTCAGGTGGTATGGACACGAAGATATCCGAGATTAAGCCAATCGCGTCGCAAGGGGTCATCCTGGCCACGATCGGAGTGTTGGCTACTACGTTTATCACAGGAGGCTTCATATATTATATATCGAAGTTTGTTGTGGGGTATGAAACCCTGACCTTTCCCGAATCGTTATTGATGGCGGCTGTTATGTCGTCTACCGACTCGGCATCTGTATTCTCCATTCTCCGGAGTAAGGGAGTTTATCTGAAACAACGTTTGCGTCCCACGCTGGAGTTGGAAAGTGGTAGTAACGACCCGATGGCATATATGCTTACTTTACTGTTGATCGCCTATATACAAACAGCCGGGATGAATCTGGGTGATGCGGTTCTATCGCTGATTATCCAATTGTCGGTCGGCGCTATAGCCGGTTTCCTGTTGGGTAAATTAGCCGTACTTATCATCAACAAGATCGATATCGACAACGAGTCGTTGTATCCGATCTTATTGTTGGCCACTGCTTTTTTCACCTTCGCAGCAACAACGCTGTGCAAGGGGAATGGTTACCTGGCCGTTTATATTGCAGGGCTGGTGGTTGGAAATGCCAAGATTGTTCATAAAAAGAGTATTGGTACGTTCTTCGACGGTTTTGCCTGGTTGTGGCAGATCGTGATGTTCCTTACGTTGGGATTGCTCGTTAACCCTCACGAATTGTTGCCGGTTGCCCCGATCGGGCTGACAGTCGGTATCTTTATGATCCTTTTCGCTCGTCCGATCAGCGTATTCCTTTGCCTGCTTCCTTATAAGAACTTTACGACGAAAGGAAAATTGTATATTTCGTGGGTAGGGCTTCGCGGGGCCGTGCCGATTATTTTCGCCACCTATCCGATGATTGCGGGAGTAGAACATGCCGGATTGATCTTTAATGTGGTATTCTTTATCACTATCCTTTCCCTGCTTATCCAGGGAACGACCGTAACACAGGCCGCCAAGTGGCTGGGATTGATCGATGAACCGGAGCGCAAGGATGTATTCGGCATCGAGCTGCCGGAAGGTATAAAGAGTGCCATGAGCGAGATCGATGTAACACCAGAAGTGTTGACGCATGGCAACAAGCTGATGGAGCTTACCCTGCCCGACCATACGCTGGCGGTAATGGTGATGCGCGACGGGCGTTATTTTATCCCCAAAGGAAATACGGTTCTGATGGAGGGCGATAAACTGCTGATGATCTCCGACAACGATGAGGCATTGCTTCAGGCCTACGAGGCTTTAGGGATTACAGACTATACGATGAAAAAGAATTAAAAACACAGTTCACAATTTTAATACACAGGGTATAAAAGACCGTAAAAAAACAGCGGATAATATACAAAACGCCCCAACAGACCGTTATTATGTAAACTATTCCAGTTAAATTTGTAAGAATTAATAAGGTAATAAATATGGCAGTAAAGAAAGACAGAGTACTTTGGGCAGATGATGAGATCGATTTGCTGAAACCTCACATTTTGTTTTTGCAGGATAAAGGATATGAAGTCGTTCCGGTAATCAGCGGGCAGGATGCTATCGACTGTTGCAAGGAACAATCGTTCGATATTATTTTCCTCGATGAGAACATGCCCGGTCTGACTGGTCTGGAAACACTTGCCCACATTAAGGAGATCAACCCGAATGTCCCGGTCGTGATGGTTACCAAAAGCGAAGAGGAAAGCATTATGAACCAGGCGATCGGGAATAAGATTGCCGATTATCTTATCAAGCCGGTCAATCCAAACCAGCTTCTCCTTTCCATCAAGAAGAATGTACATAAGAATGTAATCATATCGGAAACGACCACTGTCGGTTACCAGCAGGAGTTTGGCCGTATCGGTATGCAGATCAACGATTCGTTGACTACCGACGACTGGATGGAACTCTACAAAAAGTTGGTTTACTGGGAGCTGGAGCTCGAAAGCAGCCAGGCCCAGATGTCTGATATGCTCCGCATGCAAAAGGAAGAGGCCAACAATGCTTTCGGTAAGTTTGTAAAGAAGAATTATGTGAACTGGATACAGAATCCGGCGGAACGCCCTTTGATGAGTCCGGATCTTTTTAAGAAAAAAGTATTCCCGTTATTGGATAACGATGAAAAGGTTTTTTTTATCCTGATCGATAACTTCCGGTTGGACCAGTGGCGTGTAGTAAAGGATCTGCTGGCTGAATATTTCACCTTCGATGAAGGGCTGTATTACAGTATCCTTCCGACTGCCACGCAATATGCCCGTAACTCCATTTTCTCCGGCCTGATGCCTTTGCAGATAGAAAAGATGTTTCCGGATTTGTGGGTTGACGAGGAGAGCGAAGAAGGGAAAAACCTCAATGAAGCTCCGTTGATCCAGACACAGATAGACCGTTTCCGTAAGAAATATACATTCTCTTATAATAAAGTGCACGATTCGCAGTATGGCGAAAAGCTACTGAATATGATCTCGTCGCTGACCCATAACCAGTTGAATGTCGTAGTACTCAACTTTGTGGATATGCTGTCGCATGCCCGTACGGAAATGAAGATGATCCGCGAACTGGCACAAAGCGAGGCGGCTTACCGTAGCCTGACCCGTTCGTGGTTCCAGCATTCTACAACCCTGGAGCTGTTCAGGCGTATATCCGATAAGGGATATAAAGTGATCGTTACGACCGACCACGGGACGATCCGCGTAGATAATCCTATAAAGGTGGTGGGCGACAGGAATACAAACACCAATCTCCGCTATAAAGTAGGCAAAAACCTCAACTACAACCCGAAAGAAGTATTCGAAGTACGCGATCCGGAAAAGGTGGGGCTTCCTTCTCCTAATCTGAGCAGTAAGTATATCTTCGCAATGAACGACGATTTCTTCGCTTACCCGAACAACTATAATTATTATGTATCTTATTATAAGAATACATTCCAGCACGGAGGAATCTCCATGGAGGAAATGATGGTGCCATTCATTACCATGATCCCTAAATAATTATCGATAGTGAATTATCAATTGTCAATTTAATTATACCTTTGCGAACATAACAAAAGAACATTATCGAAAGACATCATGAGTATAATCAAAATTGAGAATCTGGATACGATCCGCCAGGCCGCTAAAGAATTTATTGCCGGCATGGACGACCGTACGGTTTTTGCCTTCCACGGTAATATGGGAGCGGGGAAGACTACTTTCATAAAGGCTATCTGCGAAGAACTGGGTGTGGAGGATGTTATCAATAGCCCCACATTCGCCATCATCAACGAATATCGTAGTGACGAAACCGGCGAACTGATCTATCATTTCGACTTTTACCGGATCAATAAGCTGAGTGAAGCAGAAGATATCGGTACGGAAGATTATTTCTATAGCGGTGCTCTTTGCTTTATCGAATGGCCGGAAAAAATCGAAGATCTGCTTCCTGGTGATGTGGTGGATGTAACGATCAGTGAAAATCCGGACGGATCGCGAACCGTAGAAATAAAGTAAATAGAGATGGAACCGACCGATTACTTCCTGTTGGCTATTTTCATCGCTCTTGGAGCATTCTCTCTGATTGCCGCTATCTTCAATTTCGACTGGTATTTCGAAACCAGTGGAGCCGCAACCTTTGTAAACAAATTCGGAAGAAAAGGTGCACGCATCTTTTATGCTTTACTGGGGTTGGCACTGATCGGGTGCGGGGTGCTCGGATTGATCTATTGGTAAAAGAATGAATACAAAACAAAATAAAAAGAGAATAGAAGTCAGATTGTCTGTCTCTATTCCCTTTTCTATGTTTATTGGAACCTTACTCCATCAACATAAAGTCTAGCTGCTTACGTTCCAGATTTGCATTTGCGATCTTCACTGTCACCGGATCACCCAGGCGGAAACGACGTTTCTTGCGACGGCCGATCAGGCTGTATGTTTCTTCATCCATGTCGTAGAAATCGTCACCGAGGTCGCGGATGGGAACAAGGCCTTCACACTTATTCTCGTTCAGCTCGACATATAATCCCCATTCGGTTACACCGGAGATCACACCATCGAATACCATTCCCAACTTATCCTGCATAAATTCGACTTGCTTGTATTTGATAGAAGCACGTTCGGCATTCGCTGCCACCTGTTCCATCGTAGAGCAGTGGTCGCACATATCTTCGTATTTCGCTTTTACCACGCTACGCCCTCCTGCCAGATAACGTTCCAGCAAACGGTGTACCATCATATCCGGATAACGGCGGATAGGCGAGGTGAAGTGTGTATAATATTCAAAAGCCAGACCGTAATGGCCGATATTCTCTGTCGTATAACGGGCTTTTTGCATCGAACGGATAGCCAGTGTCTCAATCAGGTTTTCTTCCGGTTTGTCGTGCACTTCGTCGAGCAAACGGTTCAGGTTGCGGGAAATATCCAGTTTGCTATTACCTTCCGTCTTCATCTTATAGCCGAAGCGGCGGATAAAGGCCGCAAAATTTTCCAACTTGTCCGGGTCCGGCAGGTCGTGGATACGATAAACGAACGTTTTTTTCGTTTTCCCTTTTGGCACTTTACCTACGAACTCTGCTACTGTGCGGTTTGCCAGCAACATGAACTCTTCAATCAGTTTATTGGCATCTTTCGACTCCTTGATATAAGTACTGATCGGCTTTCCGGTTTCATCTATTTCAAATCTTACTTCAAAGCGGTCGAAGTTGACAGCTCCGTTTTTGAAACGTTTCTCACGCAGCTTTTTAGCCAGTGCATCCAGTTTCAGTATTTCGTCTTTATAATCGCCTTCACCTGTTTCGATCACCTCTTGTGCTTCTTCGTAGGTAAAACGGCGATTGCTCTTGATCACTGTACGTCCGATACGCGATTTCTTCACATTGGCATCTTCATCCAGTTCGAATATGGCGGAGAAGCTTAACTTTTCTTCGTCCGGTCGTAATGAGCAAATCTGATTACAGAGTCGCTCCGGTAGCATCGGGATCGTACGGTCTACCAGATAGACGGATGTCGCACGGCTTTCCGCTTCGCGGTCGATCAGGCTTTCCGGCTTTACGTAATGAGTTACGTCGGCGATATGTACGCCTACTTCCCAATTCGCATTATCCAGCCTGCGGATAGAAAGAGCATCGTCGAAGTCTTTGGCATCTTTCGGGTCGATGGTGAAAGTCAGGACATCGCGGAAGTCCTCGCGTTTGGCAATCTCTTCTTCCGGGATAGTGTCCGGTATCTTATTGGCTGCTTTTTCTACGTTTTCGGGATATACATATGGCAGACCGAATTCGGCCAGGATCGCATGCATCTCTGCTGTGTTCTGACCCGCTACGCCTAATATATCGACTACTTCTCCGAGCGGGTTCTTGGCATCTTCCGGCCATTCCACGATACGTACAATCGCTTTATCGCCGTTCTTTCCTCCTTTCAGTTTCTCTTTCGGAATGAATATATCATTGGCCAAAGTCTTATTCTCGGTAATCAGGAAGGCAAAACCTTTCGTTACCTGCAACTTGCCTACAAATGTCTTTTTCTGGCTTTCCAGTACCTCGATCACTTCGGCTTCCGGTTCAGCTCCCTTTCGTTTAGCAAATAACTGTACCTTCACCTTGTCGCCGTCCATGGCATGTCCTGAGTTTCGCTCGGCCACAAAAACAGGTGCTCCGCCATCTTCCGGAATAAATGAGTTTTTTCCGTTGCTCCGGCGTCCGAATGTACCGACGGCTGTTGTTCCCAAGCCGTTATACCGATAGCGGCCACGGTCTATTTCCGTAATAAAGTTTTCGGCTGAAAGATCATACAGAAGGTCCACCACCTGGAGCTTCTGGACCTGGCTTTCCACACCGATCAGCTTGCTTATCTGTTTATAATTAAATGGTTCCTTGGGAGAGGACTGGAAAACAGACATGACAGAATGCAGCATGGCTTCTTTTTTCATGCGCTTAGCCTTGTTCTTTTTCGGTTTGTTTTCTTTGTTGTCCTTTTTCCCGGATTTGTTTTTCGTCATATATTTCTTTCGTGATTAAATAAGAGATATAACATCTCCCTACAAAATAAACAATTATAATCGAGATACTGTTTACAAACAGGCTAAATTATATTGTCTGTTCTGTTATTATTTGAACCGGTATGGCTCCGGACCATTTGCTCCCGGATTACAAACAAAAAGACTACCGCTAAGGGGGTATTCTTCCAGTTGTTTGTCCGAAAGTCCGGCGCGTGCCGTTGTAATGTAGAGCGTATTCATGTCTTTACCGCCGAATGCACAGGAAGCGACATTAGGAGCCGGCACCTCTACTTTTGCCAGCAGTTCTCCCGTATAGGGATTGTAACAATAGACACCGTAACCGCCCCATTGAGCAACCCAAAGATTATCGTTGCTATCGATCGTCATGCCATCGGGAGATCCTGTACCGGGCCCCATGAGAACAGCAACCCCGTCAAAGAGTATCTCAGCCGTCTTTTCATCATATCGGTAACGGGCCACCCTTCCTGTTGCCGTATCGTTGTAGTACATATACTTTTTGTTGGCAGACCATACGATGCCGTTCGAGATCGTTACTTTGTTCAGTTTGGTCGTTACAGTTCCATCGGGAACAACGGTGTACAGTGTTCCGGCACCTTCGGGTGCACCGAATCCCATCGTTCCTATCCACAGGCGTCCGGCCGGATCGCATTTCCCATCGTTGCAGCGAACCCTTCCTTCCTGATCCGGTATCGGAGCGACCGACGTCAGGCTACTATCATTCAGGTTCACTCTTACGATCTCGTCCTGAAGGGATACGATCACCGTACTATCTGTTTCAGGCACAACCGTAGACACCATACGGTCGAACTCCCATGTTTTACAGTCTTGCTTATCCGGATAAAACTCATATAATGTTTTTCCTTCGATGTCTACCCAAAACAATGTATTTCTATCCGGATGCCAGATAGAGCCTTCGCCGGTTGTTGCTTCGGCTTTAAATGCCAGGTTTGCTTCGATAGTTTTCAGCTCGGATGAACATCCGCCTGTAATAAAAGGTATTGTCAACATAAGTAATCCTATTAAGTTTTTCATGGTAAATAATCTATTTCACTGCCTGTTATTAAATGCAAATATAACGTATTTTATGAATTCCTGAATGATCAAAGCCTATTAATATTGGTAGAAAACGGATTAAATTGTCGTAATAAAGTAACTTTTGTACAGGAACCGCTCTGTTTTCGAGGATGTCAAGAACGGAAAACGTAGGTGTTAAAAGTCCTAATCTTAACTGTAAACGGTCGATCTAACGAATTAATTATGTAAATTTGCCGTTCTAATTAAAATAACCAATGGGTGTAGTAATTAAAGAAGTTACCAGCAAAAAAGAACTTAAGAAGTTCGTTAAGTTCAATATCGATTTATATAAAGACAATCCCTTCCATATACCGGGGTTGATTGAAGAGGAGATGGTTACGTTAGATAAGGAAAAGAATCCGGCTTTTGAAGTCTGCGATGCTGTCTATTATCTGGCTTACAAAGACAATAAAATAGTAGGTCGTATCGCCGGAATGATAAACCGGCGCAGTAACGAAGTGTGGAAGCAACAACGTGCCCGATTCGGATTTCTCGATTTCATCGATGATGCGGAAGTAGTAGACAGCCTGTTCGGTGCCGTTGAAAAGTGGGCCGTTGAACAAGGTATGAACGAAGTTCATGGTCCGATGGGATTTACCGATATGGACCATGAGGGAATGTTGATAGAAGGTTTCGACCAACTCGGGACAATGGCTGCGATCTACAATTATCCTTATTACCCGAAGCATATGGAGCGTCTTGGCTATGAGAAGGATCAGGACTGGCACGAGTTTAAGATATATATACCCGAAGGTGTTCCCGAGAAGCATTTGCGCATCGGAGAGATCGTGAAAAAGAAATATGGTCTGAAAACCATGAAGTTTAAGAAAACGAAAGAGATATGGCCGTATGCACAGAAGATATTTGAAACACTGAACGAGGCTTATGCCCCGTTATATGGTTTTGCTCCGCTGACGCAGAAGCAGATCGACTATTATGTGAAAATGTATATCCCGATGATCCGCCTGGATCTGGTAACCCTTATTATCAGGGAAGAAGATGACAAAGTAGTCGGTTTTGGAATCTCACTGCCCAGTCTCTCGCATGCTATGCAGAAGGCAAAAGGACATTTGTTCCCTTTCGGATGGATACATCTGCTGAAAGCATTGAAAACAAAACCGAAAGTAATCGACCTGTATTTGACCGGAGTATTGCCGGAATATCAGAACAAGGGAGTAAATGCACTGCTGTTCAATGATCTTATTCCAGTATATATCGGCTTGGGAGTCGAATATGCCGAAAGTAACCCGGAGTTGGCAAGCAACAATGCCGTACAGGCCCAATGGGATTATTTCAAACGTGAACATCATAAAACAAGAAGAGCTTTTATTAAAAAATTAAAATAAGGATTTTCTATGGAAGAACTGAATTCAACAATGCAACAACCGACAGCGTATAATGACGACGATATCAAGACGTTGGATTGGATGGAACATATCCGCCGGCGCCCAGGTATGTATATTGGTAAATTGGGAGATGGCAGCTATGCGGATGATGGTATCTATGTATTGCTGAAAGAAGTACTCGACAACTCCATCGACGAATACATGATGGGGTATGGTAGAACCATAGAAGTAACCGTAGAAGAAGGAACCGTCTCTGTCAGGGACTATGGCCGTGGTGTTCCTCTGGGAAAAGTGGTCGACGTTTCCAGTAAGATGAATACAGGTGCTAAGTACGACAGCAAGGCATTTAAGAAATCTGTCGGATTGAACGGTGTCGGTATCAAAGCGGTAAATGCTCTGAGCAGCTATTTCCTTATTACCAGTTTTCGCGACGGAGAATGCAAACGGGTGGAATACAGCAAGGCGCTCATTACCGAAGAGTCGGCTATTCAGCCTACTGCCGAGGCGAACGGAACTTCGATCTATTTCATCCCCGACCGCGAAATATTTAAGGAATATCAGTATAAAGACGAGTTCATCGAAAGTCTGCTGAAGAATTATGTCTTCCTCAACTCCGGATTGACCATCCTCTTCAACGGTAAGAAATTCCACTCCCGTAATGGTCTGGTAGACCTGCTGAACGAGAATATGACTACTGAGCCGCTATATCCGATCATTCATCTGAACGGTGAAGATATAGAAGTGGTTATCACTCACAGCAATCAGTATGGTGAAGAATATTATTCCTTTGTGAACGGGCAGTACACGACGCAGGGGGGAACACATCTTTCTGCTTTTCGTGAGACACTGGGGCGTGTGATCAAAGAATATTATAACAAGAACTTCGAATACTCCGATATCCGTGCCGGTATTGTTGCCGCTATCAGTATCAAAGTAGAAGAGCCTGTGTTTGAAAGCCAGACAAAGACAAAGCTAGGGTCGAAGGATATAGGTCCCGATGGACCGACAGTCGCCAAATTCGTGGGTGATTTCATCAAGAAGGAACTGGATAATTATCTACATAAAAATGTAGACACTTCGGAGGCTTTGCTCCGCAAAATACTGGAGTCGGAAAAAGAACGTAAAGCTATAGCCGGTGTTACCAAACTGGCTCGCGAACGAGCTAAGAAGGCTAACCTGCACAATAAGAAATTACGCGATTGCCGTATCCATTTGAACGATCTCAAAGGCGACCGTACGGAAGAAAGCTGCATCTTCATTACCGAGGGCGACTCGGCCAGCGGATCTATCACCAAGAGCCGCGATCCGAACTACCAGGCTGTTTTCAGTCTGCGTGGTAAACCGCTTAACAGTTATGGCCTGACCAAGAAGATCGTGTATGAAAATGAGGAGTTCAACCTCTTGCAGGCAGCCCTCAATATTGAGGACGGATTGGACGGATTGAGATACAACAAAGTGATCATCGCGACCGATGCCGATGTCGATGGTATGCATATCCGCTTGTTGTTGATCACCTTCTTTTTGCAGTTCTTCCCCGACCTGATCAAACGTAATCACGTCTATATCCTGCAAACCCCGCTTTTCCGTGTCCGCAATAAGCAGAAAACGTATTACTGCTACAGCGAAGAAGAGCGTTTGGCGGCTATACAGGCTGTAGGGAAGAATCCGGAAATTACCCGCTTTAAAGGGTTAGGAGAGATTTCACCGGACGAGTTTAAACATTTTATCGGTAAAGATATACGCCTGGATCCGGTCACAATGAAAAAAGAAGACCTGGTAAAAGATATGCTCGAATTCTATATGGGGAAGAACACCATGGAAAGACAGAACTTTATCATTGATAACCTGGTTATTGAAGAAGATGTTGTTAGTTGACAGTTGACGAGTGGCAGTTGGCAGTTTGAAAAGAAACAATATGGAAAATAAAGATATTACACGCAACAATCAGAGCAGTGCAGTAGAAATTGACGGCGACAAAAATGGTCACCTGTCACCAGTCGCCTGTCAACTGAACAAGCGTATTGCTTTGTTCCCCGGAACTTTCGATCCCTTCACCATCGGACATCAATCGTTGGTAAGTCGCGGACTGGCTCTGGTGGATGAAATTATTATCTCTATTGGTGTCAACGAGAAGAAACAAACCTATTTCCCTCTCAAAGAACGGTTGGAAGCGATCGAAAACCTGTATAAGGAGGAATTGAGAGTAAAGGTAATGTCGTACGACTCACTGACTGTTGATTTTGCAGAGGAAGTGGGGGCCGGTTTTATCTTACGCGGTATCCGTACGGTAAACGATTTCGAGTACGAGAAAAGTATTGCCGACGTAAACCGTAAACTGAGTGGTATCGAAACATTTATCCTGTTTACCGAACCCGAACATACACATATCAGCTCCAGTATCGTACGCGAACTGCTGCGTTATGGAAAAGATATTTCTCAGTTCGTGCCAAAGGGTACGAACTTATATTGACAATTTACGAAATAAAAGATTTAAAATGAAACGAATCCTATTCTCCCTGCTTGTCGCGATGATTGCTATCACGTCGGCAGTGGCCCAGAAACCGAATCAGGATGCCCGCAAATTATCCATGGCATTGTATGCCATCTCGAATCTCTATGTAGATCCGGTGGATGATTCCAAGTTGGTGGAAGATGCGATTATCGGTATGCTGGAAAAACTGGACCCACATTCAAACTACATGGATCCGGAAGAGACAAAAGAAATGACCGAACCTCTACAAGGTAACTTCGACGGTATCGGCATCCAGTTCAACATGTTGACCGATACATTATATGTTATCCAGGTAATCCCTGGCGGACCTTCTGAAAAGGTAGGGCTAGTGGCCGGCGACCGTATCATTATGGTTGACGATACCCTGATAGCCGGTGTTAAAATGAAGACTACCGACATTATGAAACGCTTGCGTGGTCCGAAAGGAACCGAAGTCAGCATAAAAGTATTGCGTAATAAGAATCCGGAGTTAATCGAGTTCAAGATTATTCGTGGCAAGATACCTGTAACCAGCCTGGATGCCGCTTATATGGCAGACAAGCAGACCGGATATATCAAACTGAACCGTTTTGCCGCTTCTTCGGCTGACGAGTTCCGTGAGGCGCTTGCTAAACTGCAAAAACAGGGAATGAAGAACCTGATCCTCGACCTGCAGGGAAATGGCGGAGGTTATCTCAACATCGCCATCGAACTGGCGGATGAATTCCTGGATAAAGACAAACTGATTGTTTATACGGAAGGAAACAAACAGCCGCGCGACGAAGCAAAATCTACAGCCAAAGGCAATTTTGAAGAAGGTCGTCTGGTGGTATTAGTGGACGAATCGTCTGCTTCTGCCAGTGAAATCCTCTCCGGTGCCGTACAGGATTGGGACCGTGGTGTTGTTGTCGGCCGCCGTACATTCGGTAAAGGACTGGTACAAAAACCGATCCCTATGCCGGACGGCTCGATGATTCGTTTGACGGTTGCCCGTTATTACACGCCTACCGGACGAAGTATCCAAAAACATTATGAGAACGGCAAACTGGAAGACTACCAGCACGACCTGATCGACCGCTACAACCGTGGCGAGCTGATGAGTGCCGACAGCATCCATTTCCCGGATTCAATGAAATATAATACACTGGAGACGAAACGTATCGTTTACGGTGGTGGCGGTATCATGCCCGACGTCTTTATTCCGGTCGACACGACCCGTTATACGGATTATCATCGTAGCCTGGTTGCTACCGGACTGGTAAACCGTGTTTCCATGAGTTATCTGGACCGTAACCGTGCCGCGATGAACAAAAAATATCCGAAATTCAGTCAGTACAAAAAAGATTTTACCGTTCCGGAAGAAACATTACAGGAACTGATCGAATTGGGTAAAGATGAAAAGATCGAGTTCAACGAAGAACAATACAATCGTTCCAAACCTCTTATCACCCTTCAGATAAAGGCCTTGATCGCCCGCGATTTGTATGATATGGCCGAGTATTTCCAGATTATAAACGATGATAACGAAAGCTTTAAAGAGGCTCTTCGCATTATTAATGATGAGGCGGTTTATAATAAGGAGTTGGGAAAGTAAAAGTCAAGTTTTCAAAATACAAAAGAAGAAGGTATGTCATGGCTGACCAAGTTCGCTCCGACACACCTTTTTCTTTTTAGTTATTTAATGTGTAAAGAAAAATCTTTGATCCAGGGAACTAACGGAAAAGGATATAGAGTATCCGGTATTCCCATCTCTATGGGGGTAGGAGCAATGAATGTGCTCTCGCGTCCTTTCATCTTCAAGCAGTTTGGAGTTAACGTTACAATTGCAAAAAGAGAATCGGTATAAGGAACAGTATACTTTAACGAAGGATGCCGTTTGTTTATCTCCTCACTGAAGCGTTCCGGACAGGCATATTCCTCACCGACCCATTGGTTGGAGGCACTGTTGATCTGAATATAAGTAATGCCGTTGATCTCTTTTGTATAATTTGTATGATCGTGCCCGCTGAAAGCGGCAATTACCTTCTTAAAGCCACATCGCTTATTTTCTGCCTCCAGGATACTGCGTACTAGTTCTCTGTTCTGAACCGTATTTTCAAAGCATTCATGCGAGAAAAGAATACAACGTTTATTAGTAGCAGCCAGATCTTTTTTCAACCATTCAATCTGTTCCGGATCTAGATGTTCGCGTTGGGACATATCTACATAGAAATTTCCGTTTTTATAGGGAATATATTCCCCATCAACAAATAAGTTGTTCGGATCAAGCACGATAAAATGAAAATCACCTTTATCGAAAGAATAGTAACGGCTCTTCATTCCGACAAATTTCATATATTCTTCCTTGGTGCAGATATCCATATCATGATTACCTAAAACATGATATTTATCGCCAGGGTACTTGTCCCATAAATTTCGGAAAGGGACGTTCGCCTCTTTGGCAAAACAGAAATCACCTAACTCAATAATAAAATCAACTTTATTTTTAGCTGCAGCCTCCAAAAAGACCTGTAGCCGGTGTTCGCCATCATGCATTATATCCGGATGGATATCCGAGATGACGCCAAACTTCAGTCGGTTGAATTTTGATGTCTCCATCTCAATACTGACTCCTTTGGCTTTTGCTGCTGCCGCTACCAGGGAAAGCATGCAGCATTCAAGAAAATTACGGCGTTTCATATATTATATTATTTAACGATGCATAAAAATAAGAGTTCGTACCATATATATCTGTACTGATAACAGGTGTTTGGGATATTAACAACCCTATGAGATATCATCTGTCCCTAAAGCAGAAAATTGCTATTTTTTTGTAAAATATCTCGTATTGCTTTCTCTAAAACTTTTGCCTGTCGTTGCATACCTATGTCTGAAGGATGAACATAATCAACCCATGCATCCGGATCAAAATCCAGTTCTTCATGTGAAACATAAAAAACAGACGGAACACCTTCAGCTGTCAATGTTTCGAATGCTTTTCTGGAAGCTCTGTTCGTGTGATCATAATATTCGAATTGCGTCGAATCTGTTTTGGCATTACTATAACCGGCATGTTCAACGAGCAAGATCGGAGTTTTATGTGTCAAACGAAGTTGTTTAACCGCATTAACTACATGCGTATAAATCGTTTCATAGTCGTCATTCGGGAAATTAGGCATACAATCCAAAATAAACAAACTAGCATTCAGTTCACTGATAAACCCTAATACATTTTCTTCGAGTTTACCATTACCGGAAAAACCAAGATTTATAACCGGACAATTCAACGAGCGCTGTAAAATATTAGTCCAGGCCATACCCGGCCGTGAAGCACAAGCTCCCTGTACGATAGAAGTACCATACACAATAATGGCAGGTTCTTTAGATACAGGAACAAACTCAATGTTTTCATCTTCCGCTACGCCGATTTCCATCCACTTCACACCGTTGTAGAGAGGAAGAAACAGTTTGTATTCGAAACCTTTCTTCCGACCGAGATTCTTTTTCATATGATTATATGAATATACTATCGTATCGGCAAAAGCATAATTCCCGAAACAGAAATTCCACGAAAGATCGTTATCCATGCGATAAAGATCAATTCCGGAAACCCCCGTTGATGGCATGTGAGGCATGGCAAAACCGCCTGTTACTTGATATCGGACTTTAATCTGTGGTGCATTACAGAAGAAATGTATTGACAACCCGGCCGATTCCCTGGAAAGATTCCAGACTTCTTTTCGCACAACATCCTTCGCCCGATCGGGCAACCGGTGGTACGAGTATCCTACTTCTTGTGTAAATCCTTGATTTTGGATAACGGGGAAACTATTTTTAAGCGGATTGTACCATTTCCATTGTGCAGTAACAGGTAGAACAGTAAAGAATAAGATAAAACAGTAAAAAATATATTTCATACATATAAATGTTTTAATAACAAACCCAATTAGTATAAACGAATGAGAATTCTATTGGTAGCTTAACTACCAATAGAATTCTTATAAAAGTTAAACGAATCTTACCATCCTGGATTTTGTCTTAACTCTGGATTCAATGTTAATTCATTCGTTGGTATAGGCGACAAATAATCTCTACCCAAATTAAATTTATATCCGGTAGCCATTGCTGGATATGATTTAAAAGGATCGATATAGCCTTTTTCGTCTTCTCCCAAAACCTTCCAAGCTTCCACAAAAGCATCTGTTGTATTAGGATAATCTGCCCACTGAGCTTTTACTGCTCCTTTTGGGTTTTTGCCAACGATCAATTCATCTGCTGCTGCCCATCTGAAAATGTCATCTTTACGGAAACCTTCGCAGGCAAATTCAATCTTACGCTCTCTGCGTATTTCATTCAGGAGAGGACTGATATTTTTAAATTCCCAGTTTGGATCGGTCGTAATGTTATTGATATTCAATAAACCTTCATTCATACCAACTCGAGTACGCAAGGCATTAATCGTTTTGTCTACATCCAATTGAGTAATTGTTCCTAATTCTGCTTTTGCCTCTGCATTGATAAGTAAAGCTTCTGCATAACGGAAGTAGATAGTTCCAATAGTACTTTGTTGATTAATACATTCTATCCAATTTGTATTATATCCTTTGTACAATTGATATCCGGTAGGACAACTATTATTAATAACGCCTTCGAAAGCAGGGGTAGCAAAGAATGTATTATTGTCCGCAAAAAGGGTATGCTTTTCGTCGTCAACAAATATTGTCTGATTCAAACGCGGATCACGATTAGCTACAACATCTTTCAATGTTTTGTCCCCTTGATACATATCCGATGTAGAAATAGGTTTTCCGTCTTTGCACAAATAAGAATCAACCAGATTTTTAGTGATACCTCTTCCTGCACCATAATAATAAGCTCCCCAGCGAGTATATTGCCCGTCGGTAACAGAATATTTACGCCACAACAATACTTCCTTATTGGAGCTATAATCACGCTGATTGAACAAGTTCGTATATCCGGCTTCTCCCGTACAGTCTGCTAATCCTGTATTTCCATTCGATTCAGCCATAGCAATCAATGTATTCGAAGCTTCTGCCGCTTTTTGAATAAATTTCGTCCCATCAGAATTTTCTACTTTAAACGGAGTATTTTTAATTCCATGATATTTTTCCCATGTGCCTTCATATAAAGCAATTCTGGCCTGTAGCAATAAAGCAACCTCTTTTGTGATTCTACCTGTATACGAAGGGCCTCTTTCCGGTAAATATTCTATTGCTTTATCGAGATCAACCATAATAGAATCGACCACTTGATTGCGGGGTAAACGTCCTTCATACAACACACTTGAAGTATTGTCGAGTGTAGAGGTTACCCAAGGCAAATCTCCAAAGCTCTTCAGTTTTCCAAAATAGAAGAGTGACCGGAAGAATAATGCTTCCCCTACATAATCTTTTACCTGATCCCAGGGAGCATCCACTTTGTCATAATTTGTCATAAAGTAATTTATATTACGCAAAGTAGACCAATCACCGATAGCCCATCCGCCACCGGAAGCTGGAACTGTCGATTCCCCATTCATGCGGGTATTATAATTATATGTCACCTGCGTGTCTGCTCCATTGTCGGCATCTACACCATACGGGCCTATTGATCCCCAATCAGCATAACGATCCAGCAAACTACTGTTGTAAAAATTATTGGTATATAGCTCAAGATCGCTTGTCGTTTTCCAAAAATTGGCATCACTTATATTTACGATCGGACCTCTTTCCAGAAAATCATCATTACATGCCGGAAAAAGTAAAATCAAGGAAAAGACTATCGTATATAATTTGAATTTAAACTTATTCATACTTGTATTTTCATATAGTTAAACAATTAAAATGTAATATTCATACCCAAAGACCAGGTACGCTGTAACGGATACAATTTTCCGTCACTCGCTGAAAATTCAGGATCAACAGTTTCAATCAGACTAGTAAAAGTTGCCAGATTATCCACACTTGCATATACTCTTAATCGTTCAAAATTAATCTTGCTGATCAACGATTTCGGGAAAGAATAACCTAACTGCAAATTCTTGATACGCATGTAAGCTGCATTTTGCTTATAACGGGATTGAGTCTGAGTATTCTTATCATTTTGCGAAGACAAATAATATTTAGGGAAATATCCATTCGGATTGTTTTCCGACCATCTATCCGTGTGAGTAGTCAAAACAGAACTATGCCACTGACCTCCTGTTATCCCCCAGAATATATTTGAACTAAGCCAGGCATCACGTTTTGCTACTCCCTGCATAAAGACAGAGAAATCGAATCCTTTGTAATCTCCGTTTAAAGTCAGACCATATGAGAAGCGAGGAGTCGTATTACCGAGTATTTTTTTATCGCCCGGATTTTCCAGGGTGTTATCTCCCCAGTCAATTCTATTATCTCCGTTCTGATCTTTATAACGGATATCTCCCGGCGTCCATGTTGCATAGATTTTTTCCTGTGTAGGAGCAGACGCTATCTCTTCTTCCGACTGAAAGAATCCTACTGTTTCATATCCCCAGACATCCCCTACTTTACGTCCTTTGTACCAGGTAGTATTTAATCCTGTTGGGTTTGGGTAATCTGTAACCTTACTCATATAGTCACTTAATACAAAATTTACACCGTAATTAAATTCACCTATACGATCTTTCCAGCTAAGAGATAAATCAAAACCTTTCGTTTCCATGGCTGAATTATTTGTCTGTGGAGAACTTGCACCGATAATAGAGGGCAATACTTCTGCCGGACCGACAAAGTCTTTTGCCGAACGTTTATACCAGTCAAATGTAAAATTTAATCTATTGCTAAGAAATGCCATGTCCACTCCAAAGTCGATTGTAGTAGTAGTAACCCAGGTCAGGTTCGGATTAATTAGTCCCGGATAGCTCACATAAGCATGTCTTCCATCTGCAAAGAGCCAGTTGCTACCTGTGGGAGCCTTTGTTGTCATGGACGGATAGAATGGATAATAACTATCTACAAATCCCTGATCACCCAATGAGCCATAAGACACTCTGAACTTGAATGTATTCACATAAGATTCTATTGGCCTCCAGAAATTTTCTTTCGATAAAACCCAGGCAGCAGAAACTCCCGGATAGAATTTGTAGCGTACATCTTTCAGAAAACGAGAAGTTCCATCATAACGTCCGTTTAATTCCACCAAATATCTTTCTTTATAATTATAGTTGATTCGTCCGAATCCTCCACGGATAGCTAACTGACTTGCTTTATCGCTGATAGAGGGAGCAGTACCATAAGTTAATGATAAAGAAGGTACATCATCCGAATACAAATAAGAATTGCCGGAGTATTGTTCCAAATTATCGTAAAGTTCCTGCGTATATCCTATCATAGCTTTAAAATAGTGATCCTTAATCTGTTTCTCATAAGAAGAGAACATGTTGATTACATGATGCTGGTTCTTGTTGCTAGTTCTTGAGAAACTATTGGGAGAAGTTCCAGAATACAAGGTTGTAGCTCCACTCGGGTTAGTTACATACAATGTTTTTTCATGATCGGATTTGTGTATATAAGCACCATCGAAAGTGTAATTGGCGGTAATATCCCAGCCTGCTAAAGGAGTAATAACAAACTCACCAGTCAATATGGCTTGATCTGTCGTTGCTTTCGAACGTCCTCCTTCATCCTGCAATCGAATGTCACTTGCATACGAGTAATAACCATCAGGATTGCGCAACGGGGCGGTGGGCCATTTTCTTGCAATCTGATGCATATAGCCGCCGGTTTTTCCTTCATAAGTATTCGGAGAATCTGTTGTGGCACGTGAATAAGATCCACGCGTATTAAAAGTAAGCCAGTTCGTTAGATTTATGGAAAGATTAGTCCTCATATTATAACGCTTATAGGCATCATCCCCGTAATTATACATACCATTTTTTTGATTATACCCAAGACCTACATAATAATTGCTTTTATCGGTACCACCGGAAACTCCTATATTATGCTGTTGACTAAAAGATACATTCTTAAAAAATACATCAAACCAGTCATTATTTCCATTTCCGGTCCATGTCAGCCAGTCATCTGTACCTGCAGCCGGATTGGCGATGGTTTCATCCTTCAATATGCCAGCTTGATAGTCCTTAAGGCGCTGAATGTTTTCATCAGTAAAAGGTCGTGCTATACCTGCATTATCCGCCGCCTCATTATAAAGATTGGCAAAATCAAGTGAGTTAAGCATGTGTGGTAAGTTTATAGGCTGTGCAAATCCAAAGTTATTGTTATATGTTATAGTTGCCTTGGAACCTCTTTTCCCTTTTTTCGTATTAATGATAATAACGCCATAAGGAGCACTCGAACCATAAATAGCTGTAGATGCGGCATCTTTTAATACGGAAATACTTTCCACGTCTTCCATATTAATAGAATTAAGATCACCACCTTGTATTCCATCTATTATAATTAAAGGTGATTGTGATTTTGACTCCATATTACCATCACTGTTCAAGCCAAAGCCCGTATACCCACGAATATTTATAGACGGTTTTGATCCGGGAGCACCACCTCCTGATGATGAAATATTCAGATTGGCAACCGTTCCCTGCAAAGCCTGCGAAATATTCGTTACAGGGCGGCTTTCCAAAGCATCCCCTTTCAATTGAGCTACAGCACCAGTCAGATTCTCTTTCTTCATCGTTCCATATCCAACAATTACCACCTCTTCTAAATTCTGAGTATCTTCCATCAAAACAACGTTCAGTTTTGCTTTTCCGGAAACAGATAATTCTTTGGTTTTATAACCCAGATAAGTGAAAACCAAAACAGATTGATCATCAGGTACTTCTATTGAATAATTGCCATCTATATCCGTTACCGTTCCCTGAGAAGTACCTTTTATAAGAATTGAAACTCCTAATAAAAGTTCTCCTCTGTCATCCTTTACATTTCCGGTTATTACTTTCCGGTTATCACTTTCTGTTTTAGGTGTCTTAAAAATAGTAACATGCCTGTCATTTACAGTAAATGACAGGTCTGTCTTACTCAGTACCTGAGTAAGAATATCCTCTATATTCCCGTTCTTTACATTTATTCTTGTTTTAAAATGACTGATATCACTATCCCGGTAGTTAAACAAGTATTCACTCCGATCCTCTATCTCGTTAAAGATATCTTCCAGCGGAATTTCTTTAGTTTCAATAGAAATTGTAGTTGTTTGGCTATAAGAAGTAACAGCCTGCAATTGGAAAATACATATAAATAGTATTATCAATGTGATTTTCATAAGAAGCAATAGTCTTTTAACCTCTTTTGTAAAAGAGATTTCGTTGATCCATATAATTTTCATATTTTTGTAAATGAATTAAGTTAACTAATTGTCAATCCTTGCTATTACCAGTAGCTTGAATTGATCGGTTAATTTCTCGAAACTGAACCGGCTGCTTCCTCCAAGAATGGCCGGTTTTGTTTTTCTAAATAGTATATGCTTATTTCTCCTGCGTTTTCATGGCTCCTTTCTTTTTTTATTTGTTAATAATCACTTAATTAATCACATAATTAGCACCTTGTTTCTTCCATTTGAAAGAAAGGTTCTTTTTCATTAGGTCGAGTATCTGATCTACTGTCAGACTTTCGTCAAACGAACCAGTTACTTTCTGATTGCCTAGCACTTCATTCGACAGAATGATTTCCACATCATACTGTTCTTTCAGCATATTCAGAAATTCTTTGAAGGGGATTGATTTGTATTTTATCAAATGACTTTTCCAGGCCGTAACCAGGTCGGAAGATACATTTTCTATATCGATTTTATTCTCGGATTTATTGAATACCAGTTGCTGGTCCGGTTTCAAAAGTATCTGTTGATCAGGTGTCTCAAAACGGATCGAGCCTTCCAGCAATGTAGCAGTCGTTACATTCTCTTTTTTATAGTTCTTTACATTGAAAACTGTCCCCAATACGGAAATCTTTGAGCCGTTCAGATCTACAATAAAAGCTTTTGCCCTATCCTTTGTCACAGAAAAATATCCCTCCCCCTCTAAAGAGACTTCACGAATCTTTTCTCCGTATGAACTGGAATAAGACAATATGCTATTTTTATTCAATGATATTTCGGTCCCGTCCGGCAACTCAAATGATGAAATAGAATTTCCTGTGATGTAAGAATAGTATTGTACGGGTGTAATATTTTTCTGACCGCCTATCCAATAGCCGCTAATACCGATAATGATAGCTACAGCCGCCGCTCCGGCATATTTGAGCCAGAGTTTACGGACTGTGTCTTTTCGTTCCGATTTTCGTATCCTCTCTAATAGTTTATTATAAGTAATTTCCGGATTTTGAAGCTTTGCACCGGTAACCTCCGCATCCCAATATTTTTTGATTTTCAGGAAGTTCTCTTTATTCCGGGCGGATGAAGCCAACCAATCTGAAAAAGTGATGATGTCTTCGCAAGAGGCTTCTCCCGAAAGATTCCGTAATATGATTTGTTCTATTTCCTGATCCATACAATTTTGATACTTTCTATTATAAGTACCGAAAATTGAATTTCACCCTTAATCGAGATTGAATATTTTCGTGATTTTTTTCATCGCGAATGTTAGTTGGGCTTCCAGCGTCTTGACCGATATGCCTAAATGTTCTGCTGCATCCTTATATTTCATGCCGTCTTCGCGAACCAACTTAAAGGCGAGTTTAGATTTTGTAGGAAGCTGTTCTATCGCTTTATTTACCGCATCGATCAGTTCGCGGGAAATATAATCGTCTTCGGGAGTCGTTTCCGTGAAGGCAAAAAGATCGATCGGCACTTCATCCAGATCAACTGTCAGGGATTTATTATCCCGCAGATAGTTCAATACCCGGAATTTGGCAATCCGGTAAATATAGGCGTCGAAGTTGTTGATATCCATCAACTGTTTCCTGTTTTCCCAAAGGGCAAAGAATACATCGGAAACCAACTCCTCTGCTATTTGGGGTGATTTTACATACATGACGAGATACCTCATAATACGGTCATAATAAGTAACATATAGAGATTTAAAGGCTGGTTCGGAATCCCTTACCGCCAAATCTTCCAGAATGGACCACATATTATTATCTCTTTTTTTCAACTATCTCCCTGTATTATTCGTTAGGGATTCAAATGTATATATTTTTTTTCAATAGTCGCAAAAGTTTGAGATTTGTTCGAAAAGCCTTATTCCCGGAATACGCGGACTTTGCGTATTCACATAGTCGAGTAACTCGAATAAAAGGATGAAAAATACTTATGTTTTTTCCAGAGATACAATTATTCAATTTATCATAGTATCATATTGATAAAAACATTAACAACTAATCAGTATGAAACGATTCATCCATACTCTTGTATCAACAACTTTGATCGCAGCAGCTATATCCGGTATCGGTAGACAATGGGAAAGAGAGTATGGAAATAAAATACTAATCGGCAGTCACAATCCGACAATCCGTATATCATCTTTGTAGGCTTCACATTCTGCTGCCGTTTCTCCTTCGGGAGTAAGTAAACAAGAGTCGCCTGCATAGATGATACCGGCAGGATCGGTTCCGGCACAGTTGACGGCAATGATATTCGTCCGGTTCTCAACGGCACGTTCACGAAGAAGACGGTTCCAATCGTCACGGCGCGACTCCGGCCAGTTGGCGATGTAGATAGCTGTATCATACCGGTCGTCATTCCGGCTCCAATCCGGGAAGCGGAGATCATAACAAATATAAGTGGCAAAACGATGTCCCTTCCAATGAAGTACCAACTGCCCTTCCCCCGGAGAGAAACTACCTTTCCTGAAACAATTATGCTTGTCATAATGCTCATAATGCCCATCCGGGAACACTGCCAGTAAACGATTATAAAATTTCCCTGCTTCCTTATAAATCGTAGAGCCGATCACCAATGTGTTGCTATTTGCCGCCCAGCTTTGCATCCTCCCGATAACTGCCGGATAATAACTTGCCACCTCATCTTTGTTCTGCACCGCAATTTCTTTATCCTTCTTCTTCATTTCACAACCGGAAACAAACAGTTCGGGAAATACGATCACGTCACAATCTTTACATTGCTCCACCCGTTTCTGAAAAGCATCCAGATTTGCTTCCACGTTTCCCCATGCAAGATGTGCCTGTACCAAAGCAACGCGACAGGTTTCTTTATTCTGGGCCGGGATGGCAGTACTAACCAATACAAGAAAGGCAACAAACAAATACTTCATATATTCAGAATTAACAGATGGGCGCAAATATAGAAAAATAATACATCACTATATGATCGGAAGTACAGGATTATAACGGGAATCTGTATATCTTTGCTTCTCAAAAAGATGAATATGTCTGAGACAGAGACTTTAATATGGGATTGGAACGGGACGTTACTGGATGATGTAGATGCGAATGTCAAGGTTATCAACAAAATGCTTTTAAAAAGAGACTTGCCTCAACTGGATTTACATACTTATAAAGATATATTCTGCTTCCCGGTCAAACAATTCCATATCCGGATAGGTATCGATTTTAGTGCAGAGTCGATCGAAGAAATTTCAGCTGAATATATGGAGTATTATAAAAGTTACGAAAGCAGTCTGGAATTAAATACCGACGTCCCGTTTATTCTGGATTCGATAAACGCAAAAGGCATAGACCAATACATATTATCTGCTGCCGGAAAAAAGGATCTGTTGCGTATGCTCGACCATTTCCATTTAACGGACAAGTTCAAAGGGATATATGGTTCGGAAGATATCTGTGCAACCGGTAAAGTCGGGATCGGGCAGAAACTGATAAAAGACAACTCCTTGAATCCTGGCAAAGCAATTATAATCGGAGATACGGTACATGATGCAGAAGTAGCAAAAACATTAGGGATAAAATGTATTCTTTATGCCGGTGGACATAACAATTATGATCTTTTAAAAAACGAATCCAAGGTCATCGCCAACTTAAAAGACATATTAACCGATATAGGCAATTAAAATTTAAATGTTTTTCTTTTGCAGCATTTTATTTATCTGTAACTTCGTAAATTATTACATGCAAGGAAGATACGAAGTTCTCATGAAAACATTCCGAAAAGTTATCGGTTATATTTCCCTTTTACTGTTTTGCCTGCAGGCTTCAGGGCAGGAAGTAGACAGTGTGATCAACAAACTCACCCGTTATATTCGTGCTACGGATCAGTTTTCGCAATATATACCACAGGAAAAAGTATATCTTCATTTTGACAATACCAGTTATTACCAGGGCGATAATATCTGGTTTAACTGTTATGTGGTAACTTCCGAACTGCACGAAGCGACCGGGTTAAGCAAAACACTATATGTAGAACTATTGAATCCCGGTGGTGAAATCATAGATAAACGGGTACTGAAAGTCGAGAATGGACAGTGCCACGGTGATTTCACATTAGGGCAACTTCCTTTTTATTCCGGTTTCTATGAAGTCCGTGCCTACACAAAATATATGTTGAACTTTGGCGAAGATGCTATCTTCTCCCGCCTGTTACCGGTATTCAATAAGCCGAAAACAGAAGGGCACTATGAGGAAAAAGATATGCTGAAATACGGCTACGGTAAATATCCGAAGAAGCGGGAAAAGCCTCAAAAAGGGAAAAAGGTAAACCTGAAGTTCTATCCGGAGGGAGGAAACCTGATCCAGGATGTCCCTTCCCGTATCGCATTTGAAATAACAGATGCTTTCGGTAATCCGCTGGATGCAACCGGAAAGATTATAAATGAAGACAAAGAAGAAATCGTCGGCTTTAATGTAACACACGAGGGGAAAGGTTTCTTTAATTACACTCCACATGGGGGTAAACAAAAAGCCATAGTTGACTATAACGGTAAAAAGTACCAATTCGATATGCCTCAATCTCTACCACAAGGATTTTGCTTACAGGTAGACAACCTTTCTTCCCCTGATAGTCTCGAAATCTCTTTACAAAAGAATGAACAGACACCCGCCGATATGTTGGGAATGGTCATCATTTGCAGAGGCAAGCTGTATAACTATTGTCTTGCCAATGTACTTCACAGTGAACAACTCCGTTTCAAGGTAGATAAAACGATATTACCTTCCGGTGTATCACAAATAGTAGTTTTCAACAGTAATGGAGAAATACTTTGTGATCGTCTGATATTCAATAATAAAGAAAATCCACTGGCAATTAAAGCAAAAACCGTAAAAGAAACATACGATCCGTATGAACCGGTCGACATGGAGTTGGCAGTGACCGATCAGGAAGAGAACCCGGTACAATCTCCCTTTTCTTTATCGGTGAGGGATGGTATGAATGAAGTTAAGTCGGACTGCAATATCCTGACAGACTTACTGCTTATGTCCGACATAAAAGGATACGTCCACAATCCGTCTTATTATTTTGAAGCGGATGATTCCATCCATCGTTCATCTCTCGACCTGCTTATGATGGTGCAAGGTTGGCGACGTTATTCTTGGAAGCAGATGGCCGGAGTAGAACCGTTGGATTTGAAGTACAGGCCGGAGCAAGGTATCGAGATGCACGGCCAGGTGGTTTCCTTTGTCCGGAAAATTCCTAAACGCGACGTGACTGTTTCTTCTTTCCTGCTTAAAAGAGGTGAAGAAGAAAAGGCTACCAGTGCATTCGATGTATTTGTAACGGACAGTCTGGGCCATTTCGCTTTTCGGGCCGATATAACCGGGAAATGGAATATGATCTTGTCGGTAAGTGAGAAGGGAAAGAAAAAAGACTATCGGATCATACTGGACCGACTTTTTACACCTGAACCTAAAAGATTCCGTTATGCAGATATGCAGATAACCCTTGCCGATAGAGAAGAAGAGCAAACAGCGGAATCCGGTTCGGAAGAAGTTCCTGACACTCAGGAGCCGGAAGAAGATATCGATGCTTTCCTGACAGCTTACGAGGATTCCTTGAGTAAAGCAGGTAATAAAGAGAGAGTCCTTCGCCTGGATGAAGTGACCGTAACTGCTAAAAAGAGATCACGGGAAAAGGATATATTCAACAACCGTTCCAAATCAATCGCTTATTATGATGTACAGTCGGAATGGGACGATATTACAGACCAGGGAAAGTATATCGGAAAAGATATACATGAGTTGATGATAAACATGAATAACAATTTCAGGAAAACCTTCTCCCGGCAGGATGAATACCTGCAATATAAAGGAAGAATGCCCCTTTTTGTTGTGAACTACGAACCGACTATGGCTACTGAAATGGATTACAACAAATATAAACTGATACGGCTAGAAGCCATCAAATCCATCTATATCAATGAGGATCTTTCTATTATGTGCCGATATGCAGACCCTAGGATGTCTCCGTTGGAAGTAGACAAGTTTTATAGTTGCGTTGTTTTCATTGAGACATTTCCGGAAGATAAGATCCCGACGGATGCAGGTAAAGGGGTACGAAAAACCTGGCTGGAAGGTTACAGCCAGGTTAAAGAATTTTATAGTCCGGATTATTCCATCCTCCCACCGGAACCGGATTACCGCCGTACGCTCTACTGGAATCCTTCGGTTATCCCTGATAAAGAAGGTAAAGCCAGTATCAGGTTCTACAATAACGGTAGTTGCAGAAAGTTCAGTATTAGTGCCGAGACGATCACCGCAGATGGAATAATCGGTATTTATAAATGATCAATATAAGTATAACTGTTTCATTTTATTGAGATCCACACCCAGAGTTTCAGTAAGGAACTTGGTCATGGAACCGTACTTCTCGTCTATTTTATCGTAGGCGGCATTCAGGTATTTTTCATCGACGGTGACTAGTGGGGCGATCACTTTGATCATATCTACATAATCTTTATATTTTGCTTCAACAAGCTTTGCACTAAGCAGATAGTCTTCCATAATGGTAGCCTTATCGACACCGAGGGCAGTTAGGATAAGCATAGTAGCCACTCCTGTACGGTCTTTTCCTGCAGAACAATGGTAACTTAGCGGCAAGGAATTTTCGTTTTGAACAAGCTTGAAGAATTCCTTGTATTGAGCTACATATTCATCTACTGTCACCATCTCGATATAGGAGTTAACCATTACTTGTGCCATGGCGTCAAGAGTAGTACCTCCGCTTATCTTTGCAAGAATTTCATCGGAAAAGATATTGCCTGCATTGATTGGCAGATTGCTTGCTTCTTTTACTGTCGAAGGCAAAATGTCTGGGGATGGACGCATAATACCGCCGAATCCCCCTTCCTTCTCCGTCTCAGTACGGAAGTCGACTACTGTTTTCAATCCTGTACTTCCTAGATAAGCAAGATCGGCATCATCTAGTTTGTTCATTTCGTCGGTACGGAACAATCTTCCCCAGCGTACAAATTTACCATCACTGGTCTTTATGCCACCCAGATCTCTGAAGTTATATCCATGAACAGGCAAAAGAGTTTCAGCCAACAAAGCCTGACCTTCTGAATTCTTAAATAAGAATATTTGTCTTTTTCCTGCATCGACACTCAAATCGAACGAGCCTTTTCCATCGCCGGTCAGGCAAGGAGTATTCATATCGATATCTTCTGCAGTAGAACCTGCATATAATTCCCATGCTTTATCGGAAGTCACGCTCAAAACGGCTTTTTTCGTTTCTTTATCGCGGGCAATCCCGGCATCTCCGCTTATGTCTTTTCCGGAATAGCCGATAGTGGGTTTTTCATCATCGTCGTCTCCACAAGAAACAAATAGTCCGGAGACACAAAAAAGTAACAGTAAATAGTAAGATAAATTCTTTTTCATAACGCTTTTTACTCATTAATAAATGTTTTAAAGGCGCGCAAGGTACAGATTTAAAACTAATTACACAAAGACAAGGTGGCTTTTGTCCTCATAAATGAAATTTGGAATATCGTTTATTTATTTTGGAATATAAGAAATGATTTAATCGAAATCGAGTCTGTCTTTTTCCGGTTCAAACACCGGGCAAAACGGTTCGGCAACACAAAACCACCACTCTGCAACTATAATTATATAAACCGGTCTCTTCCCCTTTACTTTACACTCGTTGAAAAGTGAATAAAAAAGATTAAATTTGTAAGAACATGAAAAAGAACAAAAAACTGAAATTACTTATTGGGGTACTGGTATTTAACATCTTGTTTGCCCTGATTTTTAAATGGTGGACAGCCGGAAATCCATTCCAACTGTCGACGGTACTCCTCTGTGCTACTATGTCTATTCTAGTTTGGGTCTCGCTGGGTATCAGCAACTGGTTTTTCGGTTATTACTTGTCTATGCCGATCAGGAAAGTAAAGAAGATCATTGTACCGGTATTCCTTGTTTTCATGCTTGTCATCTTGCTGATTTCTCTTATTGTTATCAGTTTACAGATCTATGTATTTTATCTGATTATGGGATTGGATACCACCCACTTTATAAAGAACTTGTTTGAGGTGGAGTTTCCGCAGACTATCAAATATTACTCTGTCTGTGCTTTGATGGCTTCCGCTTTCTTCTTTTACAGTATCTGGCGGCAAGCGGTGGACCGTGAACAGCAACTGAGGGAAGAAAACCTGAAATATAAATACCGGACACTTAAGACACAGGTCAACCCTCATTTCCTGTTCAACAGTCTGAACACGCTCTCTGAAATCATCTACGTGGATACTAAAAAGGCGGATTGCTATATTCAGCAGTTAGCCGGCATCTACAGGTATATCCTGGATCATGAGGAAACGGACCTGATTCCGCTGGAAGACGAAATAAGATTTGTCAGTCGGTATTTCGATCTCCAAAAGGAACGCGACGGGGACAAGATTCAATTGGAAATGAATATCCGGGATGCTGAAAAGTACAGTATAGTCCCTATCTCTTTGCAGATATTGGTCGAGAATGCCCTCAAGCATAATGCGGCTTCTGAAGAGAATCCCCTAAGGATTGTTATCCATAATGAAGAAGATTCATTTATCGTCATTACCAATAACATACAAAAAAGGAATACGTTGAAAAGTACTCCCGGGACAGGGTTAACCAATCTGAAAGAAAGGGTAAAGCTGATTATGGGAAAAGAAATGACAGTAGAAACTGATAACAACCGGTTTACAGTAAAACTACCAATCAACAGCATATAAAATGAAAGTACTGATCATAGAAGACGAACGTCCGGCGGCCCATAAACTGATCCGTTTATTGGAAGAGGCGGACAAACAAATAGAGGTTATTGGCGTGCTCGGGTCGATCGAGCACGCTATCAACTGGTTGGCTGGAAATCCGGCACCCGAACTTATTTTTATGGACATACAACTGGAAGACGGGATCAGTTTCGAAATCTTTGAAACATGTAAAATACAAACTCCGGTTATTTTCACAACTGCTTACGATGAATATGCCCTGAAGGCATTTAAAGTGAACAGTGTCGATTATCTTCTGAAGCCGATAGCCCCGGACGCTTTGAGTGCCGCATTGGAAAAATTCAATACTTTTCATCGGCGGCAGATCGATTATTTCAGGATCGAGTCTATAATAAGCCAGTTGCATTCCCAAAGAAAGGAACGGTTTCTGATCAAAGTCGGCGAGCATTACAGGTCGGTGCAAACGTTATCCGTTAGCTGTTTTTTTATTATGGAAAGGAACACCTTTATCCGGACCGATACCGGAAAAGAGTATGCCATCGACCATTCGCTCGATAAGATCGAACAACTGGTAGATCCTGTGCTCTTTTTCCGGGTTAACCGGAATTTCATTGTAAACTTCTATGCAATCCAGGACATTGTTGCTTATTCGTCCAACCGGTTAAAGATTGTACTCGGCAACCGGAAAGAAAAGGAGGATATACTCGTCAGCCGTGAACGTGTTGCTGAGTTTAAGGAATGGATGGACAGGTAGCCGGAAGTTTTGCAATCAAGATAATGTCAGTAAGGAATGTTCCATCCGGTTCGGGGTAGTCCTTACGCTGCAAATCTACGATTTCAAATCCGGTATCCCGTAAACAGTCGGTAAGGAATTTCTCCTGATGGTAATAGATAAAGACTCTGTTTTGTCCGCTAAAGCTGGTTGTTTCAAAACCGGACCTGGCATAATCGCCTTCCATCGTACTTATGTACAAGACACCTCCGGGATTCAAAAGCAGGTGTGCATCCGATATCAGCTTCCTGCTTTCTTCCTTTGATAAGTAAGGTAGACCGAAAGCACACATCACGGCATCAAACTTATGGCTGATCGTGCTGATATTCCGGCAATCCATCACTGCAAATTTAGCCTGCGGGACATTCTATCGTTTCCCGGGTACGTTCTTCAATCATTATCGTTTACTCTTGTATTTATACTTCAATCGTGTTTCCAACAAATCCCTTTATCCTACAAATATAGTAAGAATTCAAAAGAGTAATCATTGTTTTCATTTCTTGCATCATTTTCGTAGGAAAAATAGTTATATTTGTAATAAGTAATAAAAGGAGGCATTATGGAAAGAACTGTTTTTAATCCTGCACAGCTACAAATATTGGATTTGATGGCATATGTTGAGAGTGAAGATACACTTAATGAAATAAAAGATATGTTGTCAAATTATTTTGCCCAAAAAGCAGAAAAAGAAATTGATAAGTTATGGGATAGTGGGCAGATCAACAATACGGTCGTAGAAGGCTGGAAGCATGAACATATGCGTACATCTTATAAGACAAAATGATGAATAGAGTTGTTTTAGATACAAACTGCCTGTTGATTTCATTGTCTAAGAGGGGTGACTATTATAAAGTATGGAAAGATTTCTTTGCTGAAAAGTATACATTGTGTTATACCAATGAAATACTTACTGAATATGAGGAAATACTTACTTTAAAGATGGGAGCTGTCATTGCTCAAAATGTTATTAAGGCGATTATAACTCGTAAGAATACAATAAAGCTTGATGCTCACTTTCGTTTCAATTTAATTCAACAGGATGTTGATGATAATAAATTTGTTGATTGTGCTATTGCAGCTAATGCATCTTATATCGTTAGTCAGGATCACCATTTTGATATTTTGAAAAATATCGATTTTCCCAAAGTTGACTTAATCGATATAGACACTTTTATTTCTTTGTTAGGAGACGATTGATCAACTGGAAGTTACCTTAAAGAATATGGACAAACTGGAGCGTATGCCTTTCAAGGCACAAAAACAACTATTCGAGAAGCTGGAAAAGATGGCCGGTATAGCCAATCTGACCAAAGAGGAGCGCCTGGAATACGATGAGGCGCTTAAGGTGTATCGTGACTGCAAGAATATTGTAGATTATGCTAAAGTTGAAGGACGCGAAGAAGAAAAAATATCTATTGCCAAGAGCTTTAAAGAAAAAGGTACTCCCATTAAGTTGATTGCTGAGTGTACCGGGCTTTCCGAAGAAGAAATCAATAATCTGTAAGATCCTTATCTATATTATAATGTATTAGGGCTGTCGTTTCAAGCGATGGCCCTTTTTTGTTCTTAAAATAGGCTCGATTTTCCTTTTTTAACAATATCTTTTGAAGAGCCTAAATCAAGTATGCTGATTATTAGTGAGTTATAAATGGCCAAAAGCTTCTTTTACTGCTGGTTGTAGTGGCTAAAAATAAAGTATAAGGTGTAGTTCTATAGGCTGTTACGAACTCTGCGTAGTGACTAAAATAAACGTTCCTTTTTTCTCGTCAGCAAAAGTAGGCATAACTTTTGAATAGGCAATACTTTCCCCTATATTTTTTACTCAACCTATATGCTTTATTATCAATAGGACAGCAAAGTTAGGATAAAATTCGACATTTCCTACACGAAGTCAAATCATAGGGGAAAGAATGACTAGAAAAAAGGAACGTTTTAGCTAGTCATTCTCTTTGGGAGGCGTTCTATTTCTTGAGGATAAAAGGCTTTTTAAGTAACACTATTATTAATATTAAATTGTAAATTATGAACAAAAAGTTTTCTACACTGATGACAGCAGGTCTACTGATGGTAGGTGCGTTGTTTAGTAGTGCTAATGCAGCAGACCCGACCCCGAAGTCGGTGACTGTTGATTTAGCTAAAAGTGCCGATTTAGGCAAGTATTATTACATTGGTTTACCTGCGGCTGCAGGGGAAGAAGGTTCAGAGTATCTGAAAGCATTGGAAGTTACAAATACTACTGCAGGTAGTAAATATGAAAATGCTACATTCACCTCTTTGGAAGGCAAAGATGCCGCTGGCGCTGTTTTGGATGATTATTTGCACAATGATTTGTATCTGTTTCAGGTTGTTACAGTAGCTAATGGCCCTGATGGCTCTGCTTATTTTAAGCTGGTTAACAAAGGAACTAAACAGGAAGTAGTGTTTAATCCTGATGTTAATAATATTTCAGCAACATCATTGAAAGCGATTGCTGTTGATGATGATGAGGATGCTGTTAAGAGCTACGTTAGCTTATTCTCTTCTCCAGCTAAATCTGGTGATAAAAGAGAGATTGTAGCAGCTACAGGTATCAAGTTTACCCCTTATCATGGGGGTGCAACAGCGAACACGAATGCTTTGAAATTAGCAAGTGGAGCTTTTACTGTTGATGCAACAGGTGCGGAACTTCAATTCTTCGCAGTTCCGACTGTTGTTATGACAGCTGAAGATTTGAATGATGAAGTGACTGGTTTCTTCTCTTTCAAAGCCGATAAAATTGCTACTGATAACAACATCTTCGAAAAGAACCATATCAAAGCTTTTGAGGTGGAAGCAGAGTTTGACGCTCTGATTAATCCGGGTGAAGGTCGCGTAATCCCTGCAGGTACTTATCTGGCAACATCATGGCCGAAAGAGTTGGATGATGTAACTGTAATTACATCGGCAGAAGAATCTTTATTCAGAGCTTGTACATTCATCACTTTAAGCTCCAGCGAAAACCTATTGGCAGAGACACATAAAGATGAACAGAAAGATGGTAAGAACTTTGCTATCACAACAATGATGGGTAAAGACTTCAACTTCTACACAGGAACGACTTTGAAAGAAGATATGACGAATGGAACACAGGTTTCTATCCTGAATGCTGTTTTCAAAGTGACAACAAGTATGAATAACGAAGATAAGTATGCAATCACTGTTGAAAATTTCCGTTTCCAGAAAGAAGCCGGCAAACCTGATCATGGTCAGAAGGCAGTACAGGTCGGTACTTACACTATTCATAGTCTGGGTACATTGACTACTGTTGTCGGTGATCCTCAATACATCTTTGCATTCACCGATGCCAATGTTGTTGATCCGTTGACTTTGATTAATAACACGGGTAAAACTGTTTACAATATCCGTTTCCTGAGTGGAATAACTTCAGAAGAAAGAGGTAAATATCTGACAGTGGGAAGAACTAGCACCACTACTGAAAAAGAATTCCAGTATCTGGCATATCCTGCTTCTTTAATCGATGCAACTGCCCCACAGTCGCAGTTTGTAGTTTCTGATGTCAATGAAGAAAATAAGACTATCACTTTCACTAACCGTGAAACAGGTAACTTCTTTGTTGCAAAACTGTACAACACAGAGAAAGAGGGTGAATATTATGTAGCTTCTGCTCGCGCTTACGCGCTGGGAGCCGATGTAACAGCTACCCTGGGTACAGCATTGACATTTGATGCCGGAAATGTAAAGAATGGAAAGATTGTATTTTCATATAATGACGAAGAGGGTACTTCTGTTTCCTCTAAAGACCTTTCTTTAGTTCGTAAAACAATTGAACTGGTTCCGGTTAGTGTAACTAAGTATGATGGTTTTGTAAATAATGAAGAAACAAGCGTATACGGAACTATTGCATTTGCAAAGGATAATTCTGCAAGTTCATCAAAAATGTACGCAGCAACTAAGTTTAAAGCTTCAGAATGTTCCTTGACTGTACCTACGTCGTCTGTTTCTGAAGCAGCTTTGTTCGAGTTTATTAAATGTGGAGAAATCAATGATATCACAAACAATTATGCTTACAAGCGTGATGCGTTTAAACATGAAGTGAAATCAAAAGGTGATTCAGTAGTTTATTGTACTTATGCTATTAAATTGATGGATTTAACTATCGGTTCATCCTACTATTTGTCAAACGATCCGGCTGCAAATTTTGTAAAAATCAATAAATCGAAAGATGCTCCTCAGTTTGTTCTTAAGAAAAATCTGAACGGTTCGGTTTCTATTATGCCGGCTAGTGTTTTGACAGATCCTTCAAAGGATTTTGACGAAAGTTCCAACCCGTATATCAATGCAGTAGGAACAGCTTGGGCTACCTCTTTATCTGTGAATGAAGAAGGAGAAAAGATCGATGCAGATGGTACACCATATACAACTGCAGGATCAGTAGATGTTAAATCTTACCTGTTGACTAAAGCTATCGGTTTCTCTCTGGAAGCAAAACAGCAGAATGTAGCGTTGAAAGCTAAAACAGGTGGTTACCTTTCTATGACTGATAGCAACGAAGCAAACCTGGCTATCAAGACTGTTGCTGACGAAGATTTGACATTCCTTTTGGATACAGCCGATTCAAAGGCTACCCTGCCTTCATTCTTTGTATCTCACAACCTGAAAGGCTCAACAGACAGATTGTTTATGTATTACTCAGTAGATTCTGCAACATACTCCAATCCTGGTAATATCTATGAAATCGAAGGAGAAGATACTTACAAAGTAATGTTCAAAGCAGCAACATTGGTTAGCCCTGATACATTGAATACCGTAGTAAACGATGTTCGTGTGAATGTAGCTAAAGAACTTGACGGTGAAGGTACATTAGGTGGCTTGAACAACTTCAAGTTCAATATCTTCAGAAACGATGAATCTGATGACTACTACGTAGTACGTTGCGTAGAGAACAAGAAATACCTGAAGATGGACAATGGCTTCGTTACTTTGACTGACAACTATGCCAGTGCAATGAAATTTGCTGTAGAAAGCATGTCTTCTCCGGTGGCTAACGAAGGTATCAACACTTCTGAAGTATCAGTTGTGGCTACAACCGGTGCAATAATCATCAAGGGTGCTGAAGGCAAGAAAGTTGCTATCAGCAATATCTTGGGACAGACAATTGCGAACACAGTTATTTCTTCCGACAACGCAACGATCTCTGCTCCTGCAGGTATCATTGTTGTAGCTGTTGAAGGTGAAGCTGCTGTAAAGGCAATCGTAAAATAATAGAAATTATTTATAATCAATAAATAAATACCACGTGGCGTGTTT
>OGPA01000028.1_pt1 | contig 165078 bp, 96 predicted proteins | sample 1552841 | NCBI WGS metagenome assembly OGPA01 (sample SAMEA2579916, study PRJEB22360) | human gut metagenome
TTGTGAGTTCCTGGGAGCAAACTGGTATGCGTTAGTGGCTACCGCAGGACTAGCCGCTCTTTTTGTGATTCACATCATCTACGCATTCTGGCTGACAATGCAGAATCGCAAAGCGCGTGGTAGCGAACGCTATGCAGTGGTTGACAAACCAAAAACTGTAGAATGGGCATCTCAAAACATGTTGGTGCTGGGTCTTATCGTTATCGTAGGTCTTGGTTTGCACCTCTTCAACTTCTGGGCAAAAATGCAGTTGCCGGAACTGATGCACAACATGGGCATGCACGCTGATACATTGACATTGGCTTATGCTGCTAACGGTGCATATCACATTCAGCAGACTTTCTCTTGTCCGGTTTACGTAGTTCTTTACCTTGTTTGGCTGTTTGCTTTGTGGTTCCACCTGACTCACGGTTTCTGGAGTTCAATGCAATCACTGGGATGGAACAACAAAGTATGGATTGATCGTTGGAAATGTATTTCTAACATCTATTCTACAATCGTTGTACTCGGTTTCGCACTGGTAGTAGTGGTATTCTTTGTGAAAACACTTATATGTGGTGGTGCTTGCTAAATAGTAAATTGTAAATGATTAAATTGTAAATAATATTATGATCAAGATAGATTCAAAAATTCCAGAAGGCCCGGTGGCTGAGAAATGGACCAACTATAAAGCTCACCAGAAATTGGTGAACCCCGCTAATAAACGTCGTTTGGACATCATCGTTGTGGGTACGGGTCTGGCAGGTGCTTCTGCCGCTGCTTCACTTGGTGAAATGGGTTTCAGAGTATTCAATTTCTGTATTCAAGATTCTCCCCGTCGTGCACACTCTATCGCTGCACAGGGTGGTATCAATGCTGCAAAGAATTATCAAAATGATGGTGACTCGGTTTACCGTCTGTTCTACGATACTGTAAAAGGTGGCGACTATCGTGCCCGTGAAGCAAACGTATATCGTTTGGCTGAAGTATCTAACGCTATCATCGACCAATGTGTAGCGCAAGGTGTTCCTTTCGCTCGCGAATATGGTGGTACACTAGATAACCGTTCTTTCGGTGGCGCACAGGTATCCCGTACTTTCTACGCTAAAGGCCAGACTGGTCAGCAGTTGCTGCTGGGTGCTTACTCTGCATTGAGCCGCCAGGTAAACGTAGGTACTGTTAAACTGTATACCCGCTACGAAATGCAGGATGTTGTCATCGTTGACGGACGTGCCCGCGGTATCATCGCAAAAAATCTTGTAACAGGCGAATTGGAACGTTTCGCCGCTCACGCTGTAGTAATCGCTACTGGTGGTTATGGTAACGCTTACTTCCTGTCTACTAACGCTATGGGTTGTAACTGTACAGCTGCTATCTCTTGCTACCGCAAGGGTGCTGTATTTGCTAACCCTGCTTACGTTCAGATTCACCCGACTTGTATCCCTGTACACGGTGACAAGCAGTCTAAACTGACTTTGATGTCTGAATCTCTTCGTAACGACGGTCGTATCTGGGTTCCGAAGAAAAAAGAAGATGCTGTGAAACTTCAGAAAGGCGAAATCAAAGGAAGTGATATTCCGGAAGAAGACCGCGATTATTACTTGGAACGCCGCTATCCGGCATTCGGTAACCTGGTTCCGCGTGATGTTGCCAGCCGTGCTGCTAAAGAACGTTGCGACGCCGGTTTCGGTGTAAACAACACCGGTTTAGCCGTATTCCTCGATTTCTCTGAAGCTATCAACCGTTTGGGTATCGATGTTGTCCTCCAACGTTATGGTAACCTCTTCGATATGTACGAGGAAATCACTGACGTTAATCCGGGAGAATTGGCAAAAGAAATTAATGGCGTAAAATATTATAATCCGATGATGATTTATCCGGCTATCCACTATACAATGGGTGGTATCTGGGTAGACTACGAACTGCAAACCACTATCAAGGGTCTGTTCGCTATCGGTGAATGTAACTTCTCCGACCACGGTGCAAACCGCCTCGGTGCTTCTGCATTGATGCAAGGTTTGGCTGACGGTTACTTCGTATTACCTTATACAATCCAAAATTATCTGGCAGATCAAATCACTGTTCCTCGTTTCTCTACTGATCTTCCTGAATTTGCTGAAGCAGAAAAGGCAGTTCAAGCTAAGATCGACAAGTTCATGAGCATCCAGGGTAAAGAATCTGTTGATTCTATCCACAAGAAACTGGGCCATGTTATGTGGGAATATGTAGGTATGGGACGTACGGCAGAAGGCTTGAAGAAAGGTATTGCCGAATTGAAAGAAATCCGCAAGGAATTCGAAACGAATCTGTTTATCCCCGGTTCCAAAGAAGGTATGAACGTAGAGCTTGACAAAGCAATCCGTCTGTACGACTTCATCACAATGGGTGAGCTTGTTGCTTACGATGCATTGAACCGTAACGAAAGTTGTGGTGGTCACTTCCGTGAAGAATACCAGACTGAAGAAGGAGAAGCTAAACGTGATGACGAAAACTTCTTCTATGTAGCATGCTGGGAATATCAAGGTGACGATGAAAAAGCTCCGGTGTTGTACAAAGAACCGCTGGTATACGAAGCTATCAAGGTTCAAACCCGTAACTACAAGAGCTAATCGGTGAAGTTAAACATTTAAAAGAATTAGAAGAAAATGGATAAAAATATATCATTTACACTGAAGGTATGGCGCCAAGCTGGTCCGAAGGCTAAAGGTGCTTTTGAAACCTACCAAATGAAAGATATCCCTGGCGATACTTCCTTCCTCGAAATGCTGGATATTCTGAACGAACAGCTCATCAGCGAAAGAAAAGAACCGGTAGTATTCGACCATGACTGCCGCGAAGGTATCTGCGGTATGTGTTCTCTTTACATCAACGGACACCCGCACGGTCCTGCAACAGGTGCTACTACTTGTCAGATCTATATGCGTCGTTTCCAGGATGGTGATACGATCACTGTTGAACCTTGGCGTTCGGCCGGTTTCCCTGTAATCAAGGACTTGATGGTAGACCGTACAGCTTATGACAAGATTATGCAAGCTGGTGGTTACGTGAGCGTACGCACAGGTGCTCCGCAGGATGCTAACGCTATCCTGATCGCAAAACCTATCGCTGACGAAGCTATGGATGCTGCTTCTTGTATCGGTTGCGGTGCTTGTGTAGCTGCATGTAAGAATGGTTCTGCTATGTTGTTCGTTTCTGCAAAAGTTAGCCAGTTGAACTTGCTGCCGCAAGGTAAACCGGAAGCTTTGCGTCGTGCAAAAGCTATGTTGTCAAAGATGGACGAACTGGGATTCGGTAACTGTACAAACACTCGTGCTTGTGAAGCTGAATGTCCGAAGAATATTTCTATCAGCAACATCGCTCGCTTGAACCGCGACTTCATCATCGCAAAATTAAAAGACTAGAAACTGCTAGATTTCAATAGCGAGAGCTTAATTTGATTAATGACAGAATCCCCTGCCGGCAAGCCTGGTGGGGGATTTTTTAGAGATATTCAGTAAATGGTTCCTCTTTCTTATAAATTAAGAAGAGTTTTACTTTACGTGAGCTTTTCTCTTAATTTTTTGGTAGGTCCCAGTTTTCCTGTTTTCCGCAATGGGACACCCAAGTCAGATTTGAGTGGTTTTTACCAGCATTTCCTGTTCCGGTGTCATGCCTAAATGATATGCCTCTCCTTGATTCTGGAAGCCGGGAGGATAGCAATACATCATCTTAGTGATTTCTCTCGCCTATTCCAATGAAATATGACTCAATTTTAAGTTGTGATTTGCTTTCAAATTAGTATCTTTGAACCATTGGAAACAACCTGAAAGCGATACAGGGCGGACAGACATATGTTGTGATTTGCTTTCAAATTAGTATCTTTGAACCATTGGAAACAACCAACATATTCATACCACGGACGCTGATAAGTTGTGATTTGCTTTCAAATTAGTATCTTTGAACCATTGGAAACAACAAAAAACTTGACGAAGGATAACGGAGCGGTGTTGTGATTTGCTTTCAAATTAGTATCTTTGAACCATTGGAAACAACGAGCACATGATAACTTTATCGTTCCCGGTAGTTGTGATTTGCTTTCAAATTAGTATCTTTGAACCATTGGAAACAACTAATACCAACAGAGGAGGTACTATCAGGCAGTTGTGATTTGCTTTCAAATTAGTATCTTTGAACCATTGGAAACAACGGAACAATAGCCAGTAAAGCCAATGCACTAGTTGTGATTTGCTTTCAAATTAGTATCTTTGAACCATTGGAAACAACCATGGGTCAATATGAGAATAGGCGAATGTAGTTGTGATTTGCTTTCAAATTAGTATCTTTGAACCATTGGAAACAACAATAGCCAATGTTTTATTATTGACCATTTGTTGTGATTTGCTTTCAAATTAGTATCTTTGAACCATTGGAAACAACTAATAATATTGGATTCCAACCAATTTCTTGTTGTGATTTGCTTTCAAATTAGTATCTTTGAACCATTGGAAACAACAAAGCGACCAAAAAGGGGAGTTCGTCTTCCGTTGTGATTTGCTTTCAAATTAGTATCTTTGAACCATTGGAAACAACTTGCTACACTAATCATGCAGACCATGCAGAGTTGTGATTTGCTTTCAAATTAGTATCTTTGAACCATTGGAAACAACTAATATGTTTTTTCATCAATATCAATCTCAGTTGTGATTTGCTTTCAAATTAGTATCTTTGAACCATTGGAAACAACTGGATGTGATTGAAATTATCCCGTGTTCGGTTGTGATTTGCTTTCAAATTAGTATCTTTGAACCATTGGAAACAACTTTACATGAACAACAAAACCGCGAGAACCAGTTGTGATTTGCTTTCAAATTAGTATCTTTGAACCATTGGAAACAACGGAATCCAATAGGAGACATAGACTTTCCAAGTTGTGATTTGCTTTCAAATTAGTATCTTTGAACCATTGGAAACAACTTTACATCGAAATTACATTCAGTGCATTTAGTTGTGATTTGCTTTCAAATTAGTATCTTTGAACCATTGGAAACAACCAAAGAGGGCATTTGTTGCAGGGAACGATAGGTTGTGATTTGCTTTCAAATTAGTATCTTTGAACCATTGGAAACAACTGCAATATTTGTAACACTAACGTTAAATGAGTTGTGATTTGCTTTCAAATTAGTATCTTTGAACCATTGGAAACAACTAATATGTTTTTTCATCAATATCAATCTCAGTTGTGATTTGCTTTCAAATTAGTATCTTTGAACCATTGGAAACAACTGGATGTGATTGAAATTATCCCGTGTTCGGTTGTGATTTGCTTTCAAATTAGTATCTTTGAACCATTGGAAACAACTTTACATGAACAACAAAACCGCGAGAACCAGTTGTGATTTGCTTTCAAATTAGTATCTTTGAACCATTGGAAACAACGGAATCCAATAGGAGACATAGACTTTCCAAGTTGTGATTTGCTTTCAAATTAGTATCTTTGAACCATTGGAAACAACTTTACATCGAAATTACATTCAGTGCATTTAGTTGTGATTTGCTTTCAAATTAGTATCTTTGAACCATTGGAAACAACCAAAGAGGGCATTTGTTGCAGGGAACGATAGGTTGTGATTTGCTTTCAAATTAGTATCTTTGAACCATTGGAAACAACTGCTTTCAATACATTTCCCTTGCTTGCATTGTTGTGATTTGCTTTCAAATTAGTATCTTTGAACCATTGGAAACAACAAAGCTCACCCGTTACGAGAACGGCGTAGGGTTGTGATTTGCTTTCAAATTAGTATCTTTGAACCATTGGAAACAACCCGCCGGGAACTATGGCGATTATGCCCGTAGTTGTGATTTGCTTTCAAATTAGTATCTTTGAACCATTGGAAACAACTACGTACAACGGATGCCGGATCATCAACAGTTGTGATTTGCTTTCAAATTAGTATCTTTGAACCATTGGAAACAACTATATGACAAAAAGCGACATAGAAAATCAAGTTGTGATTTGCTTTCAAATTAGTATCTTTGAACCATTGGAAACAACACGCTCTATGAAGTGCCAAAGAAGCACCTTGTTGTGATTTGCTTTCAAATTAGTATCTTTGAACCATTGGAAACAACACGCTCTATGAAGTGCCAAAGAAGCACCTTGTTGTGATTTGCTTTCAAATTAGTATCTTTGAACCATTGGAAACAACAAACTCGACTAAAGGACGGGGCGGATACCTGTTGTGATTTGCTTTCAAATTAGTATCTTTGAACCATTGGAAACAACTTTTGTTTTCTCTCAATCTCAGATTTCTTAGTTGTGATTTGCTTTCAAATTAGTATCTTTGAACCATTGGAAACAACACTCCTGTTGATGTGTGTGCTGATACAATGGTTGTGATTTGCTTTCAAATTAGTATCTTTGAACCATTGGAAACAACAAGAACTGGCGGCTATCCGCCGGGAGGTTAGTTGTGATTTGCTTTCAAATTAGTATCTTTGAACCATTGGAAACAACGGGCGTTAAATTCAACGCCTTCCGCACCAGTTGTGATTTGCTTTCAAATTAGTATCTTTGAACCATTGGAAACAACGAAAAGTCATTCATATCAAATGCTTTGTCTGTTGTGATTTGCTTTCAAATTAGTATCTTTGAACCATTGGAAACAACTACTTCAAATCTATAATGTATATCGTCTTGGTTGTGATTTGCTTTCAAATTAGTATCTTTGAACCATTGGAAACAACACAACTTTGCAAATATAGTCATTTCCCGCCGTTGTGATTTGCTTTCAAATTAGTATCTTTGAACCATTGGAAACAACTTTGTTAGCCTTTTCTTGTTGTTCCAAACGGTTGTGATTTGCTTTCAAATTAGTATCTTTGAACCATTGGAAACAACTCGAACGGAGTACACGATCAACCTTATAGAGTTGTGATTTGCTTTCAAATTAGTATCTTTGAACCATTGGAAACAACCCGATGACATACTCGCAATAGCTCCGTATAGTTGTGATTTGCTTTCAAATTAGTATCTTTGAACCATTGGAAACAACGACGCGTCGCGGGAAAACGCCCGCCGTTAGTTGTGATTTGCTTTCAAATTAGTATCTTTGAACCATTGGAAACAACTTCTACTTTTCTCTGATAGATGTCGAATTTGTTGTGATTTGCTTTCAAATTAGTATCTTTGAACCATTGGAAACAACCAGCAGAAGAAGAAGATTCTCGAAGAGAAGTTGTGATTTGCTTTCAAATTAGTATCTTTGAACCATTGGAAACAACACCCTTTGAATAGCTTATGCCTCCTTGCTCGTTGTGATTTGCTTTCAAATTAGTATCTTTGAACCATTGGAAACAACTATCGTCTCTACAAACTCCTCGCATACCGAGTTGTGATTTGCTTTCAAATTAGTATCTTTGAACCATTGGAAACAACGCATCTACTTTCGGGTACACGGTTAAAGACGTTGTGATTTGCTTTCAAATTAGTATCTTTGAACCATTGGAAACAACCAAACCTAACGGTATGGTAGAGGTTAAGGCGTTGTGATTTGCTTTCAAATTAGTATCTTTGAACCATTGGAAACAACACACTTGAAAGCGTTGACGAAGTTGCGGAGTTGTGATTTGCTTTCAAATTAGTATCTTTGAACCATTGGAAACAACACCTACTGGAGGAATGTATGAAGGAAGCCAGTTGTGATTTGCTTTCAAATTAGTATCTTTGAACCATTGGAAACAACTTTCTGCATCATTTCATGAACCAATAAATGGTTGTGATTTGCTTTCAAATTAGTATCTTTGAACCATTGGAAACAACATTTTTCTTTAATAAGAATTTCTTAGTTAAGTTGTGATTTGCTTTCAAATTAGTATCTTTGAACCATTGGAAACAACACCCCTGCAAGGTAATGCACACGATGCAGTTGTGATTTGCTTTCAAATTAGTATCTTTGAACCATTGGAAACAACGCCACGAAGAATTTTATCAGCAAGCGCGAGTTGTGATTTGCTTTCAAATTAGTATCTTTGAACCATTGGAAACAACCTTTAACTTTCCGGGCGCGCGGATCGGCGGGTTGTGATTTGCTTTCAAATTAGTATCTTTGAACCATTGGAAACAACGACGGCGTGATTTACACCTGTTGGTTTTTAGTTGTGATTTGCTTTCAAATTAGTATCTTTGAACCATTGGAAACAACCGCAGTGTTTGCCGGACGATTGTCGTTAGGGTTGTGATTTGCTTTCAAATTAGTATCTTTGAACCATTGGAAACAACGTTTTAACGCTTGTCTCAATCTGCAAATAGTTGTGATTTGCTTTCAAATTAGTATCTTTGAACCATTGGAAACAACATGTCCGTACAACAGTTATTTCATTGGTAAGTTGTGATTTGCTTTCAAATTAGTATCTTTGAACCATTGGAAACAACATATCTACAATAAAACAATGTATTTCAATGATTTACAAAGAAAATTAGAAAAGAAAAAAGAAAGCTGTTTCCATAATAAAATCTCGCATTAATGCGAGATTTTGTTTTCCAAATAGGTTGATACTATTTTTTCGATTTCGTTAATGACCAAATAGACAAACCTTTTCAAGGCATCATCATTTGGGAAAGCTTGTTTTTAGTGTACTTTCTAATTTTCCCATTCAGATTTTCAATGAGATAGTGGTATAGATAATCTTTTTAATCTCGACGGGGAAATCAAAGAACACGGTCAGTTCTTCCCAATTATTTCTCCACGAGCGTATCGCATATGGATATTTCCCACCCATTTTTGCTCAAGGTTATCTAACTCCATCTCAGCTGTTTCTTTCGTAAGTGCATTATAGATGTTCTTTAAATCGGCAGTGAACTCCTCTTTTTTTCCCAGACGACATTGCGACAGGAGTTTCTAATTTGTTGTACCACACATATTTGAGTAGCAAAGGCAGGAAATACACTTTTGATGGTTTCCGTAAATTCAGTCAGGTTATCAGTAACTGTAATCAGAATACCCTCTACACCACGGGCTTTGAGATCCGTTAAAACACCCATCCAAAAAGCGGCACTCTCATTTTTGCCAATCCACATACCCAATACTTCTTTCAAGCCTTTCTTATTCAGACCTACACATAGGTAAACAGTCTTGTTGATCACTTTACTGTTTTCCCTAACTTTGAATACAATGCCATCCGGACAATCATATAGAAACTTTCCAAAAGCTGATTTTGCCACTCTGTTGCAGCATGGCTAACTTTATTGGTGATAATGGAAAATGACAAGACATTCAATAGATAAACCACGGGATTGATGCTTAGGAACGACAATAGACTCAAATTCACTTTCCCGATCAGGAGGAACCTGAATAATAAGATGGAGGCCTACGAGAGAAATCCCGTAGTTTTCTATTTAAACAATCAGATGGAGGGTCCCTTTTTTAGAATAACTCCAGCTGCTGTCCCGGCGTATTGACATCATACACTTTCTTTCCATAAAAAAGCTCTATATTTCCAAATTGTTTATCCGTAATACACATAATCCCGACATGACCATGTTCCGGCAGAAAAGATTTAACTCTTTTTATATGTACTGCTGCATTCTCACTACTAGCACAATGACGCACATAAATGGAAAATTGAAACATCGTAAAGCCATCCTTCTGTAAATTCTTTCTGAAATCCGCATAAGCCTTCTTGTCTTTTTTCGTCTCGGTCGGCAAATCAAAAAGTACAAGCACCCACATAATACGATATTCACTAAAACGGTCCATTATCGTTCAGGATAAACAACTCGTCGAAGTTCTCCACCAAAGCATTTATAAAGTGAAGCAGTAGTTTGCCCTACAGCAACCATCAACGGACTATGTTTACCTCCAATTATCACTTCCAATGTTGGAATAGTAAGCAATCGGGCTTTAATCTCTTTCGTTAACTCAGCATCCTTACCATACTCTTGCGTTAGACTAAACACCAATTCATCCACATAAGGACGATAAGGTTCCATAATATCATCTGCCAAGCAATAGGCATTGTAACGATTGTGATGATGGATGCCCAAAGTGGGAAGTAATCCACTTATTACAAGTCCACGTGCCACCACCGCACGAAGAATAGCATAACCATAATTTAATAAGTTATTGGGAGGAACTCCCTCCCGATCTCGAGTGAAACCGTCAACATCAGCAAATAAAGATTTCCAATAATATGCGGCAGCACGTGCTTCCAAATTATCAGGATCTCCACTACGCACATCAGCAGCCCAAACACGCATACACTTTACTTCTTCATCCATACAACATTTTAGTACAGACGCTTGGTTGTTAATCTTCGCTTGAATAGTTTGTTGCCAAAGCTGTTTTTTCAATGGCAACGACGCATCCAATTGTTCACGAAAACGCTCATTCTGTGTTGTATTTCCATAAAGAGGAAGCATCAGTCCAACTGGCATACTCTTACTATCGCAAGTGATTACGGAACAAGTGTTTTCAAGCAAAGCCTCCAACACTCCGGAAGTGATGGTGATTTGCTTGTTATCCAACACGACAATTCCAATGTCTTCTATAGGTTTCGTCACTTCCGCCTGTTTCTTCAACGCTTCCGGTAAAGTTGTTGCTTTTTCCACGTCAGGCAGTTTGATGACCAACTGTGCGTTTCGCAGCGATAAATAGACCGGATTCCCAAAATAAAGTGTTTTCTTAATCATAACTTATTCCTTTCAAAAGTTTGTCAAAATCCGATTCGTAATTCTGAAGTTGTCTTGCATAAAATTTGTCATATTCCTGCTCCGCCAAAGCCTTGGCAACCTCATGGCTCACTCGCCCGCTATGCTGCAACACTGCCTCTTCGTTAAACTGCAAGAATGCATCTAACTTTTTCACCCAATCCCTCATATACATTACTTGCCCTTTTTTTGCTTGACGCTCCGCATAGTCCAGATACATCGAAACAATGCGATTCAAATCATCCATTTCAGTTTCAGTGAGATAGTTCTTAGCGATAGACACATCCGGTTTACGTATCATTCCGTTAGGTGCATTTTTCCAGGTAGTCAATCCCATATTTGGTTTATCTGCATCCACACGGGCAACAATAATCTCTGCCGCTGTCTGCCCGGAAATTGCCCAATGTAACTTATTTTGGACAGTTGCAAAAAATTTCTTTGTCACATTACTACCCACTTCATAGTCGGCACTGCATTGCGAATAAATATCAGTTATCTTCTGATAGAAACGCCGCTCACTGCTACGAATATCACGAATACGAGCCAATTGCTCCTCGAAATAGTCTTTACCGAATAGCGTTTGCGGATTCTTTAGCCGCTCATCGTTCATAGCAAAGCCCTTGATCAAATATTCTTTCAGTACGCTATTTGCCCAAATTCTAAAATGTGTAGCTTGAATGCTGTTGACACGGTAACCTACGGATAAAATAGCGTCAAGATTGTATAACTTCGTTTGATATTTCTTGCCATCAGCAGCAGTTAGTTCCATAATGGAACTAACTGAACCCTCAATTAACTCACCGCTCCCAAAGATATTTTTTAAATGCTTTGTAACTGCAGGACGCTGTACTCCAAACAATTGTGCAATCTTGTCTTGTGTCAACCAGACCGTTTCGTTAAAAATATAGATTTCAACTTTCACTTCTCCATTTCCATCTTTGTAAAGAAAGAAATCAGAAAGTATTGGGGTGTTGTAATTATCGCTCATAAGTCCTCCCCTTTATATTTCCCAATCGGTCAACTTTCAATTTTATACAAACGTTTTTAATCATCTCTCCAGTCAAACTCCTTCCAATCTTATTCAATGGCGAATATTCAACTTTATTGACTATAGAGTTTGCTACATAGTGAGGGAGAAAATGACATTCTGAACCTGTGCAACTTACCATTTTATAGACTCTCTTCTTTTGCTCATTACTAAATTGGCCAAAATTAATTGCACAAACATTTTCCCGTTCGTCATCTGTGGGTACATACACCAAATCATTAGGAGATAAATAAAATAATAGATTATGTTCTTTTTTATCTCTTTCCGGAACAGCATTTAATCCCTGCTTTAAACGTTCTATCACAATATTTAAAGGTATAGTTTCATAAGAACGAACACCATTCTCATCCACGTATATCGCAAAGAATAGATTGGTCCCTTTGGCCGCTTCCACGTATTTATCTTTCTTGTTTCCTTTTACACCGACAGGGAATTTATTACCAATTGTTTCATAAACACGGACTTTAAATATTGGAAGATGACACTTTCCTCCATTTAGCTGAACGATATTCTTGTTCATCTCTTCAATACCTTCAGGAGAAAATGCCATTTCAGCTTTATCCCCTTTTGCCGCTAAATGATTAATCAATATTTTTTGTATTCCGGTATCTGTTACAGATTCCTGAATAATTTTTTTTGTAAAAGATGTATCTACATTCTTTCGCACCGCTGCATTCTCTTCATCAAAATAATATACTTCCACCTTTGATACATCTGCTCCTTCAAACTCATATTTCCGATCTTTAAAATATCGTAGAATTGTACCCGCATCAAATTTACCATATTGACAGGTAAGCCGTCTTATTTCTTGTTTTAGCCCTTTATCTACTATCTTTTCCGAATCTTTTAAAGCCTCACTCAAACGTACGGTTTTTCTTTTACGAAGTGATACTTTAGCAAACACAGTTTCTTTATGTAGAGGTTTACGAATAGCCCAATTAGAACCTTTTTGGTTTACCTTTATCTTTTTACCGTTTTCATATTTCGTATATACATTGGTCGCTTTATTAATTATACGCAGATTTTGCTTAAAGCTAACAATAATGCTCTCCAATTCATTACGGGCATCAATAGTGAAGTTATCCCATGGCTTTTTAAACTCTTTCGGGACATTTTTTGTTACCTCCTTCTTTGTTTCCGGATCAATATATGTCACTTGCTCAAACAAACGCAACTTCCGTTGTAAATCGTATCGAACCTTATCCGTATTTGCATATTTATTGTTTAACAGATTAATATGGTCACGAGTAGCACAAGCTATGACCAAAGCATCCATCGCATGGTGACGGTGGTCAATGCGCTTCTTTTGAAACCCTTTTGATAGTTCCAGTGGGACAGCAGGCAGATATTTTTGATATTGTCCATTCCAGCTAGTGAATGCAGTAGTCTTTTTGAGCTCATTCATCCGCACAAAACGGGGAAGAATCAAGTCGTTCCAGACATCATTCAAGCCCCAATCTTGTTTTAATATAGTTGTAATTTTACCATTTCCGGGTAATACATTTTTTGAATTTATTCCGTCGTCGTCTTTCTCTGCACGTACAAGATTTGAAAGAAGAGGAAAAACAAACTTACTGATATAACGCGTATCATTCATTTGACGCTCTATCATCTTTTCCGGTATTTCTTCCAACAGAAGTTTCATTCTCTTGGAACGGCTATGTACATAATGCTGCTTTACAAAATTCTGATAAGATTCTTCATCAAAGACAGTCACTTTTTGTCCAAAACCAGTTTCTACTATCTGCCCATGGTAGTTTTTTATAAACTCAAATCCCAAATACTTATCTTTCAATTTATTTACAGCCGCTTCGCAAATTACTTTATTACTGAAACTATCATCATAATAACGGGATTTGGGAATAATATGCTCAATCTGATATTCTTCGGTAAATAGTTTACTAAGCGGTATGACTTTACCTGTATATGGAGAACAGTATTTCTGTTCCAACCATAATTTATAACGCTGCAACTCTACCGTTGTAGGTTGTGCGGCTTTGCTTATTTTTTTTATATCTTCCTTTACCTTTTCATCCCTTTCGTTATCAAGCTCAGCACCGATTGCATACTCTTCATATATTTTTAGAATATCCTGTTGCATAGGCGAATAGGGACGAACATTCTCAACCTCCAATTTACCATCAGAATTGTTTTTCAGCTCCATTAATAGTGCCTTGATTCTCAGATTGGTATTTTCATTCTCTGTGATCGTATTAGCAAGTCTTTTCCTTTCTTCTGCGGTATTCTTCATATCACGTCCCAACTCTATATGGATCTCATTAAAGAAATTTTCAACTCCCTGTCCATATTCTTGCCAGATATCCTTCACTACCCGTAAAGTTTCCGTGACTATTTGTTCTACAATCGGATTACGTAAAGAATGTTGTTTAAACTCATTCAGATACTTTTCTAAATCAGCAATCGAATGCCACTTCCCTGCAATATCCGCTTCTGAATGCCTTCCATAAACAATGTATTGGGCCAACCACAATTGCAAACCTTGAAAATCGTTTTCATTAGTCAAATGAATAGCCTTCTCGCGAACTTTGTCCTTAATTTCTTCATCATATTCACCTGTGATTATTTTAGATATTCTATTTTGAGTATAACTGTCAATATCGCTCCATTTCCAATATTTCCCCAAACGCATCAATGGCAACAGTTTCTTTATGGCCTTTTCTGAAAACGACCCATATTCGTTTTTAAAGGGAGGAAATTTCTTAAAATTATCCACAAAAGAAGTAACATCTAAATTATACTTTCCCGCAAAAGTTTTCAATGCTTTTTCAAACTCATTCTTATCTGTAACAGAATAAATAATATGCCAAAGTCTTTGTTCCACTTCTTTTGTAAGGAAATCATCCGGAAGATTTTCTACTTTAGCCAAACGTGTAGAAATCATCGTCCTCGTTTCACTGCAAGGATATGTCTTATCTTCAACATAGTTCCAACGATATGCCTCTGCCTTTACTTGTTTTTTCAGCCCTTTCGCTTTTATCAAATATTCAAGCAATGGCTTCTGCTCAATATTTTTTCTATTATTTAGAAATTCAAATAGTAACTCTTTATCTTCAATACCTGTAATAAACTCCAACGTAACATCTTTATCATCTTCTTTCCGATAGATTTTCAAATTATACAACCACTGCCATATACGAAATTCCTGATAAAGAGGATTCGATTTTGAAGTAGCCTTTAGATGACCTTTGACCTTATTTCCATTTTTATCTTTGTATGCTTGAAATTCAAGTGTGCAGTCACTTATCGCAGACTTTTGGCTTCGTAGCGGTCTCTGGTAAAATAGAATATCGTCTAAGAGTAAATGAACAAAATCTCTTTTACTTAAAATAAATTTATGAGTTTCATTGCTGCAATATAGCTCTCTTACACAGTCATTGTATAAATCTTCATCTCTCAACTCTGGATGAAATTCTTTTTGTTTCTCAAGGATTTGTTTCAACTCATCCTTGTAAAACTTACGTTCGATTGTCCGTACCAGCTTTCCGCGAACTTTTTGCATAGGATTTTGCAGTAATGCCTCATAGACATACGTACCGACTGTTTTATGAGACTTTTCTATATCATTCTCTGTCTTTTTTTTCAACAAAGTCCAATCATTTTCACTTGGCGCACGAAAAGAGCGTTTTTCTATTCCTTCCTTATCTTTTTTAACCGTCCCATCATCATTCAAGTCTGTAGTAACAATAAAATCACGTATTTTACCTTTCCAACCCAATAACGGTATCTTGCTTGGACGACGATAAACCCAACCGTTTTCCAAATGTAAAGAATACCATGTATCACCTTTGCCATTCGGTTTCTCATCGGCTATGACATCCACTATTTTCAATGAATAATATTCTACTAATTTATTAGAATTCTCTTCCTCTTCTTCCCCTCTTAATTGATAATATCCCCGTTTCTGATTAAAATTTAATAATATCCAAGCTAATTCTTCCTTATCTATCTTTCGAGAAAGTGCTTTCTTACGCAAATAATAGATAGTCCAATCATACGGAATTTTTTGATTCTCTCCAATCGTCCCATTATTCTTAAACTCTTCTATCATTTCATTGAAAGATTGTTGGAAAATAAATTCGGACTTCCCTTCATCCTTTTGTCTCCAAGCTAGTTTGGGTTCCGTTCCATCAAGAAACTGCCCTAATCGCTTTTCAAAATCTATCTGAGAAACATAATGTTCGGGTAGAAAATTCATCACATTCAACACACGGAGCAAACGCGCGCGGCGCAATAATACTCTTTCACGCAATCGGCGTGTACTACGATAGGCCGTCCGTGCCGCCGTTTGAGTTTCTATCGGATTCCCTCCGCTAAAAGTATCCAATACGCCTTGATCCATCGGAATAATCCGGCTACCCATTCCTAAAGTTTTCCGTTCTTCACTGTCGACTAGTGCCCACCCTATACTGTTAGTGCCTAAATCTAATCCCAATATCCTTTTCATGTGTAACCAATTTTATTATAAGCTCTCAAATATATCATTTTTTTGTTATAAATAAGCATCATTACAAGAATATTTTAGTATCTTTGCTCTACTAATTTGAAGCAAATCACAATAAGGATTATTCCGTTGTGAAAACATGTAAGGTGGGGCATTTGCCTCGCCTTTTTAATTGAAAGAAAATGCACAGTCCATCGAATTTATGCAAAAAGAAAGCTGCAACCTTAAGATTACAGCTTGAAATTCTTTGTTAATACTCTAACTCTTATAAGAGTCTACGCAAAAATATCACTCCGTAAAATATAACCGATCACATCTCCCTTATGCACATTAGCACCTTGCTGCGCACACACTTCCACCACACGCCCGGTAAATCCGGTTAGAATCTTTTCATATTCTCCCCACGGGGTAGAAAGATAACAAAAGACTTCGTCATGCTGATATTTACGTCCGATGAATGGAGCAATGGATGGGCCCTCTACGGAAACTTCCCAAAGTACCTGTCCGTTATCAGGAGCAATGACCGGGTCCGCCTTGGCACGCTTCAATTTCTTAATTTCCTCTTCCGAATATCCGTTCTTTGCCATTGCCGCATCTTTAGCATGTTGTAACTCTTCCTCAAAACGCTTTTTGGCAACCCCGGACTTATAATCACGATATTGGCGATCGTGCATGGCCAGTTCGAAAAGTTCCTCGTCATCCTCTCCATATTCCCAGCCATTTTCATCCATTTCCTTTCGATATTCATCCAAAGCATCCGGATAATTCAACTGCGGGTCGGTATCGACAAATTCATATCCTTTAGATTTCGCCAACTCTACAATCTCCGGTGCGAGCTTACCCGGAAGACGTCCACTTTTACCCAGAATCATATCCCAAGTGTGGTTATCTATCATTGTCCAGCGATCTTCTCCTTTTACCTGCTGCATAAGATTCATTAATGCAACATTCTTCACATACTGGCTGAAAGGAGTCACCAAAGGAGGATACCCCAGCTTAGGCCATACATATTCCACTTCATCAAAAAGCATCACAAGCAAATCATCCAGACTAAGTTCCGGCTCATTCTTACTCCTTAATATCATATTGATACCGGAATGTACTCCTTTCAAGTCTGCCATCATGGAACCCATCATACCACCCGGCAAACCACACTTCAGTAGAAGTGAAGACATGTATTTATTGGTAGGATCCATAAAATAACCCAGAAAATCATCAATGAATTTTTGCGTCATAGCACGAGCTTTCATATATGCTTTCATATTTATGTCGGGAACCTGGAAGCCTAAATCTTTCAACATAGCCTGCACAGAGATTACGTCCGGATGCACTTTGCCCCAAGACATCGGTTCCATAGCCACATCAATGATGTCCGCACCATTTTCGCAAACCTCAAGGATAGAAGCCATAGACAATCCCGGTCCGCTATGACCATGATATTGAATCAATATATCCGGATGTTTCTCCTTGATAGTCCTGACCAATTCTCCTAACATACCCGGACGACCGATACCCGCCATATCCTTCAAGCATATTTCAGGTGCACCGGCCTCAATCAGTTGATCGGCAATTCGGGCATAATACTCAACAGTGTGTACGGGAGAATAGGTGATACAAAGAGTTGCCTGCGGAATCATACCTGCTTCCAGAGCATATTTAATAGAAGGAATGATATTTCTTGTTTCGTTCAGTCCACAGAAAATGCGTGTGATGTCCACTCCTTGCGCATGCTTGACTTTATACATCAATTTACGCACATCTGCCGGAACCGGATACATGCGCAACGCATTCAATCCGCGATCGAGCATATGCGTTTGAATACCCGCTTCTTTAAAAGGTGCGGTAAAAGCACGGACGGCCTTATTAGGATTTTCGCCGTACAACAGATTCACTTGCTCAAAAGCACCGCCATTCGTTTCAACTCTGGCAAAACAGCCCATCTCAATAATCAAAGGAGCGATACGAACAAGCTGATCAACCCGAGGTTGATATTTACCGGAAGATTGCCACATGTCCCGATAAACAAGACTGAATTTAATTTCCTTTTTCATCATAGCCAATAATAAGTGATTTTTTTCTTCGGTTAACTTCACATATACAAATATAAAGGTTTAAACTGACATATAGTCAAATAATCACCTTAAAAAAATAGATATAAAGAGATGTTTAATATCATAATGCAAGAAAACTACCTCCATATAGATCCATTTACTATAAATAACAAATCAAATTGTTTTATGTTCGCATTTATTCTTTTAAGAATACTAACAAGTCTGTTAGTAACAACATTGTTAGTAACAAACTTGTTAGTCTTTCAAAGAATCACTATATTTGCCCAATAAGAATAATAAAGAATAGTTATGGAAAAGCCGTTTGTTTTTGGTGTAGCCACTTCCGGAGATAACTTTACAGATCGCGAAAAAGAGACTCAACGTTTACTCCTAAACTTTGCACATGGTGTAAATACAGTGCTTATTTCTCCTAGAAGATGGGGAAAAACATCACTAGTTAAGAAAGTAGCCCAGCTATCACAAGATAGCAAGAGAAAAGTGATCTACATAGACATTTTTTCCTGTCGCACCGAAAATGAGTTTTATCGTCTCTTTGCCACTTCTATCTTAAAACAAACTTCTTCCAAATGGGAGGAATGGATAGAGAATACTAAACAATTCCTCTCACACATCAATCCCAAAATCTCTATCGGAGCAGATCCGATGAACGATTTCTCTATATCATTCGAGTACAACATGCAAAATAATACGGAGAATGACATCTTACAGTTACCCGAAAAAATTGCAATAGAGAAAGGAATACAGATAGTCATTTGCATTGATGAGTTCCAACAAATTTCAGATTTCGAAGATTCCAAAACGTTTCAGAAAAAGCTACGTAGCGTATGGCAATTACAACAACATGTCTCATATTGTCTTTTCGGAAGTAAAAAGCATTTAATGAACGAACTTTTTGAAAAGAAGAATTTACCATTCTATAAATTTGGAGATGCTATCTATCTCGCAAAAATAGAAACAAAATACTGGATTGAATATATATGCAAACGATTTGAAAATACAGGAAAACACATTTCTCCCGAACTTGCAGAAGAAATCTGCCGCCTTGTAGACAACCATTCGTCTTATGTACAGCAACTTTCCTGGCTACTTTGGATACGTACCATTAATACAGCAACCACAGAACAACTTTCTTATGCATTGGAAGACCTACTCGACCAAAACAATATTCTATTCCAAAGTGAAACAGAAAACCTTTCTGCCTATCAAATGAATTTTCTAAAAGCAATTGTTGATGGAATACACACTAAATTCAGCAGCAAAGAAGTCATTTCAAAATACAATTTAGGAACATCGGCCAATATTGTCCGCTTAAAAAATGCATTACTACAAAAGGAGCTCATAGAGACAAATGGAAAAGAGATAGTTCTTGCAGATCCAGTATTTGGAGTATGGTTTAAAAAAGAAATGCTTTACTGACATATATACAATAAAAGATGCACAGATTGCCGATCATAAATCGATTCTCTGTGCATCACTACTACTCTAAAGACACTTTTAAGACAAAACTAACTAAATTATGGAAGAATATATAATACCGCGCAGAAAACGTATCCCATACGGCATGATGAACTTCGCAGTAATCCGCCGCGACGACTGTTATTATGTGGACAAAATCCGGTTTATCCCCATGATAGAAGAGGCAGACAAGTTTTTCTTCTTTATTCGCCCGTGCCGTTTCGGCAAAAGTCTTACAGTAAATATGTTGCAACATTATTATGATATACTTGCCAAGAATAAGTTCGATGCCCTGTTTGACGACCTTTACATCGGAAAACACCCTACCCCCTGACCGGAACAGGTATTTGGTGCTGTATCTCAACTTCTCCGGAATAGTCGGTGAACTGCACAACTACCGAAAGAGGCTGGATGCGCATTGTGGCACCACCTTTGAGAACTTCTGCAAAATATATGCCGACTATCTGCCACAAGATACGGTGGACGAATTGATAGAAATAATAAAACCCTAGTATGACAACTACTGCTTTACGGAAGAATGTTATGGCGAAACCACCATGTACAACTCAAATATGGTGCTCTACTTCGCCAAGAATTATATTCAACGAGGCAAAGCACCCAGGGATCACCACCCCCGACAACTTTGTGAGCCTGCTCTATTATTTCGGCATGCTTACTATCAGTGGTATGTATGAAGGAAAGACTAAACTTACCATCCCCAATCAGGTAGTCCGCGAACAAATCTACACCTATCTGCTGAGTACTTATGACGAAGCCGATCTCAGTTTCAGCGGTTACGAGAAGAACGAACTGGCCAGCGCCCTTGCCTACCACGGTAACTGGAAAGCCTATTTCGGTTATATTGCCGACTGCCTGAAACGTTCCACTTCCCAATGCGACAAACAGAAAGGTGAACTTTTTGTCCACGGCTTTACGCTTGCCATGACGGCACAGAACCGCTTCTACCGTCCCATTTCCGAACAGGATACACAGGCAGGATATGTCGATATTTTCCTCTGTCCGCTACTGGATATCTATTCTGGCATGAAGCACAGCTACATTGTAGAACTGAAATACGCCAAATATAAAGACCCCGAAAGCCGTGTGGAAGAACTGCGTCTGGAAGGGATTACACAAGCTAACCGCTATGCAGAAACCGAGACGGTGAAGAATGCGGTCGATGCCACACAACTTCATAAGATTGTGGTGGTGTATAAGGGAATGGATATGCCGGTATGTGAAGAAATTTAAAGCAAACTCAGCAATAAAGCTATACAGAATCTCGAACATCACTGGGAATGGAAGCATATTGTGCCCGTTAACAGTGAAAATCCGTAAAAGAATTCAAAAGAGAAACAAATACAACAAAATTATTTGGAAAGGGCAAGAAGAAGGCTTATATTTGTCATGTGATTTTTTTCATAGTATTAGATTTAAGGTTAACAAAGGTTGGAGCAAGGCGTTGCTCCTTTTTTTATGTCTTATTCCCTGCCGCCAACAGTTTCCCGAACAAATTCAGAATCCCCGCTACACTCTCTTTATCAGATACAGGTATCCGAATACTAGTCCGACCTGTCTCCTTATCTTCCTCTACAATAGAATCAACCAATCTCTGAGTAGCTTCTGGCGAACTAAGCGTACGTGCCAGTCCGCTAAGGAAAGAAAATCCCTGCTGAAGCAATTGCTCCGGATTATTATCTGCCGCAGATACAGAAGACTTCTTTTCCGTACTCACCTCTGTTACTCCTTCTTCAGGTGTTTCTTCCTCAAGCAATGCCAATGAATCCGTGTCCGTCGTTTGCAAAACAGCCGTTTCCTCCACAACTTTCTCTTCATTATCATTCAAATCAATACTGCAGCCCGCCATACGATTATGCGCTCCGTCCACTTCTTCAGACGGTTCGGCCACCACCTTGAGACTATCCATCATCTTGTCGAACTTGCTGTTTTCCAAGAAGATGGTATCTTCACCATTATCAAGGATACCCTCAAAAAGAGAAGTTTTGAAGTTGAGGGTAGACAACATCCTCTCTTCAATAGTCTGGCTGGCAACAAGATTGATAACCTGGATATTCTTTTTCTGACCGATACGATAAATACGGGCAATACGCTGCTCGAGAACGGCCGGATTCCAAGGCAAATCGAGATTGATAAGTATAGACGCAACTTGCAGATTCAGCCCTGTACTTCCGGCATCAGTTGACAGAAAGACACGGCTTTCCGGCAGTTCGGTAAAGTTATCCGTCAGATTTTTACGGGCTTCGGAAGGAATCCCCCCATGAAGATACTCATACCGGACACCTAAAACGTCCAGTTCTTTCGCTATCAGACGAGTCATCCTCTCCCATTGGCTGAAAATAACCACCTTCTCATCTCCACTCTCAAAGACATTCCTGAGAATATTCAGCGTTTCCTCCACCTTCGTATCATAACGGGTTTTCTGGTCAAGAATATAAGTGCTGTCGCAAAGCATACGCATCTGGCTAAGCATCAACAATAGCCGCTTCCGGTCTTTCTCACTCAGGAAACGGGTTTTCGTCCATTTGAATACTAGTTGCGACACGATAGACTGATATTCATCATGCATATTCCTCTGTTGCTCAGTCATCGGCACAAACAGAACTTTATCCATCCGCCCGGGCAACTGGAGAGCTACATCTTTTTTCCGGCGGCGAATCAGTACGTTCTTCATCTGCTCGCCAATGGCATTCAGATTCTTGTAAGAAACCACCTTACCCGTATCCGACCGGACAACAGTCTGGTCAAGAAACTGATAATAAGGTCCCAAACAAAACTGGTCGACAAACTGCATGATGGAATAAAGTTCCTCCAACTTATTCTCCAATGGAGTACCGGATAAAATAACCGAATAATCCGACTCAATATGACGGGCTGCTTTGGATATTTGAGTATTCCAGTTCTTCAGACGCTGCACTTCATCCATGATAAGGAAATCAGTATGAAGAGACTTCAAGATTTTAATATCATTGCACACACTGTTGTAAGACACTATCTTATAAAATTCTTCCGCTCCATATAGCACTTTCCTGGTCAGGTGATTTCCTTCTACCACAATAGCCTTGGCATCGGTAAAACGCTCTATTTCCTTTTTCCATTGATATTTCAATGATGTAGGGCATATAATCAGAGCGGAAGATATAAACTGATGCTTCCTCATCAGTTCAGCCGTTCCAATAGCCTGGATAGTTTTGCCCAGTCCCATTTCATCCGCGATGATAGATTTTCCGGCACGAAAAGCAAAACGGATTCCTTCTTTCTGATAAGGGTAAAGTTTTGTTTTCAGCAATGTGTCCAATGCTGTGTCCGAAGCATAGTCCGGTAGCAATTGCGACCGCCGCCGCAAATCACGCTGTTCAAGTATAAATCCCAGTGCGTCGGGATACCAACGGAATGTGTTATTCAGGCGGGTAGCAGCCCTCAAGAATTCAGTTATCGAGTCAATGGCGGCAGGGCGCATCACTCCGTCGGGAGTAAAATAAGGACTTGCCAGTTTGCGGAACTCCTCCTCATTGTCCGTACCGATTCGCAAGCAAACTTTACGCTCTCCCTGATAAGACAGGTATACGGAAGAATACGGTGGCGTGACACGGCAAACTTTACGTCTTTTCTCTCTAATCCATAGTTTGACTCCTTCCAAATGTTTGCAAGTACCCAATTGGCTTGCCTTAAAATCCATACACGAACAATAATTCCAAGGACTCTGATGTCCTCTATATACCACATTATATTCATTGCCGGATGTAGGATTTATCACCGTATAATAACCGGGATATTCTTTTTTGTCTCTCTCAGATATTACAAACTTCTCTTTCATTGCCGCCTGCCTCCGCAAAGCAATCTGCCAGTCTTGCAAAGTCATATTGTCCGGTCGATAATGATAAGAAACTTTATTCACTGTGCTTTTCGTCTTTTTATCTGCTTTTGTCTTTTTTGCCATGCTCATTGTACCTTCGAAATTTTGCCAAAAATACGAAAAGGTTTCTGTTTCTCCACAATATAAAGTATACAAATTATCAGGAAATTACTATAATAACTGGTACATTCCCCCTACCAACACACGAACTACACCTTTCATTTCAAGCTCGAAAAGAATCGTATTCATTTTCTGCACGGGAATATCCGCTTCAACTACTAATGTATTAATCTGTAAATCGCCTCGTTTCTCAAGAATTTCAATAACCTTTTGCTCCTCTTCAGACAAATCAAGAAAAAGACTACGCTGCACATTTGCCACTTTTGCCGAATGAGCACTAACCTCCCAGCCCATAGCCTTCACAAAATCTTCGGCTGATAATAACAAAGAAGCTCTGTTTTCTCTGATTAACAGGTTGCATCCTTTTGAATATTCATCATTCACGCGACCGGGGAAAGCGAAACAGTCGCGATGATAACCTTCGGCAAGTTCGGCTGTAATCAGTGAACCGCCTTTCTCTGCTGATTCAATGACAATTGTAGCATCACACACACCGGCGACAATACGGTTACGGCTGACAAAGTTATGCCGGTCGGGATTGGTGCCGGACAGAAATTCGGTCAGTAATCCCCCTTTTTCAAGCATGTCAACAGCTGTTTTCCGGTGGACATGAGGATAAATACGATCCAGCCCATGAGCTAAAACACCTACTGTAGGTAATTCATTGGCCAAAGCTTCACGATGCGCATGAATATCGATTCCATAAGCAAGACCACTGACTACAAGCACTTCAGGACAAAGTGCTTTCAGATCCCGCAGAAAAGAGGCGCAGATTTGTGTCCCATAATCAGTAGCATTACGGGTTCCTACCATATTCAGGATATGAAGGGAATTTAGATCGGTATTTCCTTTAAAGAAAAGAACAATAGGGGCATCTTCACATTCCCGCAAACGGGAAGGATAAGCCTCATCATGAAAAGACAGACAAGAGATCCGATTCTTCCGGATAAATTCATATTCTTGTTCGGCGCGGAGCACAGCTTGTGGACAATCCAATGCCTCTACCACCCGTTGACTTACTTCTGGAATACGTTCCGGCATTTCTTTGCGCAGACGGAAGACATCAACGGCATTACCCATTCCATCTATCAAATGTTTTGCTCCTATGTGCCCGATACCGGGCACCATTGTCAGAGCAATACTATAAATTTGTTCTTCTTCCGAGCTGTTCATTTCAGGTAGGGCGCAAAGACATTATCGAACAATTCGCTGTCACTTAAACGTCCGTTTACCACACATACCGTCTCAACAGTGGATTTCACTACTACTTTATTATCATTCTTACGGAAGATATCCTGATAAAACACATATTTGATACCTTCCTTTTTCATATATAGTTTCGAGACAAACTCATCTCCGCTTTTCAATGGAGTCTTGAATGCCATACTAATACGTGCCACTACCGGATCGACTCCTTGCTCATGAAGTGCAGCAAAACTGACACCCACCGAAGTCAGAAACTCGTGACGGGTATGTTCCAGATAGTGCTGATAATTGGCATTATTGACAATACCTTGAAGGTCACATTCGTAATCGCGAACCTTCATTTCCAATTCATAGATATAGTTCATTTAAATTGAGAATTAAAAGTTGAGAAATAACAGTTAGCCTCTTTTTTGCTCAATGTCGAGTCCTTTGAACTTCCTCAATTCTTCGGTCGATACCAGTTTATACAGCTTGTCACTGGGACGTATCTTATCCGATTTCATGGAGAAATGTTGTCCCTTCTTCACTGTTTGCACAGATTCCAAGTCAACACGAGCTTCTTCCAAAGTCATAAATAGGGCACCGGTAGTCGGCCCTGTAATGAGAAGCTTATCGCCTACACTTACTTCAGCCGCTTCTACCAGGAATTCGGAAACTCCGATATTAGAGAAGTATTTGACACCTTTACCTACATAAATCTTACGTTCCGTAGCTGCCGAACCATAATTCCTGGTCCATTCGCCCAAACGCTGTCCCAAGTAATATCCATCCCAGAAGCCACGGTTGAATACGGTTTTCAGGCGTTCATCCCAAGCCGCAATCTTTTCATCGGTGAATGTTCCATCCAAATAAGCCTTGATAGCTTCTTTGTAACATTCAACCACCGTACGTACATATTCAGGTCCGCGGGCACGGCCTTCAATCTTGAATACACGTACACCGGCATCCAACATTTTATTCATAAAATGGATGGTCTTCAAGTCTTTGGGAGACATGATATATTCGTTATCAATATCCAGTTCCACATCCGTTTCCTTATCACGAACCGTGTAAGAACGACGACATACCTGCATACAAGCACCGCGATTGGCCGAATGATTCATCTCATGTAAAGAGAGATAGCATTTACCCGATACTGCCATACAAAGCGCGCCGTGGCAGAACATTTCGATACGAAGTTGTTCGCCGCTCGGACCACAAATATGTTCTTCCTGTATCTGACGATAAATCTCGGCCACCTGTTCCAGATTCAACTCACGGGCCAATACTACCACATCTGCAAATTGCGCGTAGAATTTCAAGGCCTCCGCATTGGAGATATTCAACTGGGTGGAAAGATGCACCTCCTGTCCTATCTGACGGGCATAATTCATCACTGCCACATCAGCTGCAATCACCGCAGAAATTCCCGCTTCCTTGGCTGCGTCGACAATGGTATGCATCAAAGGAATATCTTTATCATAGATAATCGTATTGACCGTCAGGTAACTCTTCATCCCGTGCTCGTCACACGTACGGGCTATTTCCCGTAAATCATCAATCGTGAATGTATTAGCCGAACGGGCACGCATATTCAGGTTTTCTATACCGAAATAGATAGAATCGGCACCTGCCTGAATGGCCGCAGCAAGAGATTCGCGCGAACCCACAGGAGCCATTATTTCAAAATCTTTTATATTCATTTTACTGTCCAATAATCATTAATATGATAGAAGTGTGCAAAGGTACGAATTTATCCGTATTTTTGCAGAGAATAAAGCAGAAAGAAGAAATGGAAAATAAGAAACCAATCGTACTCAACAATCTGGAAGAGTGGGATTTCACCGACTATATAGACTCGTTGATACAAAAAGAGGAAGCTGTAGATTTGGAATTCAAGATTGCCAAAGATGGTCTTCCCAACAGTTTATGGGACACTTATTCTTCTTTTGCCAATACAGATGGAGGAGTTATTATACTTGGTGTGAAAGAGTATAAACAGCAATTCATTATTGAAGGACTGACAAAAGAACAAATCAGCCAGTACAAAAAAGACTTTTGGAATCAGATTAATAATCCGGATTGTGTAAATGAGAATCTGCTTTCTGATAACGACCTGTATGAAGGTTGTTATAAAGGAAAAAATCTGCTCCTCATTTATGTTCCTCGTGCAACCCGTATACAACGTCCTATCTACAGAACAAGAAATCCTTTTGGCGGACATACATTTAAACGTAACCATGAAGGCGATTATAAATGTACAGATGCTGAAGTGAAACGCTTGATTGCAGATTCGGACGAAAACCACCCACGTGATTCCAGAATCCTGTGCAATTATTCCATAGAAGATATTGATAAGGAAACCCTGACACAATACAGGCAACTATTTGCCAATCTGAAACCATCTCATCCATGGCTTAGCCTGAATGACCTGGAATTTCTGACAAAATTGGAAGCGTATCGTAAAGACCGGCATACTAAAGAGGAAGGTTTCACTTTAGCCGGAATACTTATGTTCGGCAAAACAGAAAGTATCACAGATCCTGAATGCGCTCCTAATTATTTTCCAGATTATAGGGAACATTTAGGAGCAGACGATTCTATCAGATGGTCAGATCGTATCTGCCCGGACGGAACTTGGGAAGCAAATCTCTTCCAATTTTATCGCAAAGTATACCCTAAACTGACTGTCATACTCCCTAAACCTTTCCAAATAAGAAATGGTATACGAATTGATGAGACTCCCACACATATTGCAATACGTGAAGCATTTATCAACACACTCATTCATTGCGATTTCTCGGAAGAAGGAAACATTGTTGTTGAACAGTGGGTAGATAAATACCGCTTCAAGAATCCCGGAACAATGTTGGTCAGCAAAACACAATATTATTCAGGGGGAGACAGCGTATGCCGTAATAAAGCATTACAAAAAATGTTCATGCTAATCGGTTTCTCGGAGAAAGCTGGTAGCGGTGTAAATAAGATTATAAAAGGTTGGAGAGAAGCTAACTGGCAAAAACCGTATGTTGAAGAATTGAACCGTCCGGACAAGGTGGAACTAACTTTACCTATGATAAGTTTATTACCGGATGATGCTGTAATCAAACTAAAAGAACTATTTGATGGAAAGATTGAAAAACTAACCCAAGATGAGTTAACGGCTTTGGTTACTTGTTATAGTGAAAATGAGATTAATAACACTCAACTACAATACGTTGTTCCTCAACATCGTTCAGATATCACAAAGATGCTAAAAAAACTCTGTAATGAAGGATTTTTGATTGCAGAAGGAAATGGCAGAGGAACGAAATACCATATTAATGAATCTGAGGGAAAGTTTGAAACTTTGGAAGATAAGGTTGAAAGTTCAGAGAATAATATGGAAAGCTCGGAAAGTAATATGGAGAGCTCGGAAAGTAATATGGAGAGCTCGGAAAGTAATATGGAGAGTCTGAAGAGTAACATGGAGAGTTCAAAGCAAAATAAACAAAGAATGACTTTTGAAGAATTGCAAGCACTCATCATTTCGCTATCACAAGACTATATTAGTATTGAAGAAATAGCAACAAAAGTTCATAAAACACTTAAATATCTTATCAATTTTATTATCCCCAGAATGCTTCAAAACGGTACAATAGAGAGACTATACCCCGGAATTCCCAACCATCCGAAACAGAAATATAAAGCAACCAATAAAAACTTTAATAAGCAGTAATATTATATATGAAAATAGCCCATATAGATTTAGGAAAACACCCCATCTTACTTGCCCCGATGGAGGATGTAACCGATCCGGCTTTCCGCCTGATGTGCAAGAAATTCGGAGCAGACATGGTGTACACCGAGTTTGTATCGAGTGATGCACTGATACGTGCTGTCAACAAGACTGCACAGAAACTAAGTATCAGTGACGCAGAACGTCCTGTCGCCATCCAGATATACGGGAAAGATACAGAAACAATGGTGGAAGCTGCCAAGATTGTAGAGCAGGCACAACCTGATATTCTGGATATTAACTTCGGATGTCCGGTGAAAAGAGTAGCCGGAAAAGGTGCAGGAGCAGGGATGCTACAAAATATCCCCAAGATGCTGGAGATTACCCGTGCCGTAGTAGATGCAGTGAAAATACCTGTAACAGTGAAGACTCGTTTGGGATGGGATGCAAACAATAAAGTGATTGTAGAATTAGCGGAACAGTTGCAAGATTGCGGCATCGCCGCATTGACTATACATGGCCGTACCCGCGCACAAATGTATACCGGAGAGGCGGATTGGACACTGATAGGCGAAGTGAAGAATAATCCAAGAATGCATATTCCCATTATCGGCAATGGAGACGTGACCAGCCCTCAACGCTGTAAGGAGTGTTTTGACCGTTATGGAGTGGATGCTGTAATGATCGGTCGTGCCAGCTTCGGTCGTCCATGGATATTCAAGGAAGTAAAACACTATTTAGAGACAGGTGAAGAATTACCTCCACTTAGTTTTGAATGGTGTATGGAAGTACTTCGCCAGGAAGTGGTAGATAGCGTTAGCCTGCTCGATGAACGTAGAGGAATTTTGCACGTGCGCCGTCATCTGGCCGCAAGCCCTCTATTCAAGGGAATCCCTAACTTCCGCAACACACGTATTGCGATGTTACGGGCAGAAACAAAAGAAGAGCTTTTCCGGATATTTGATGAAATCACTTCCCAACGCAAAGAAAATCCGGAAATTTAAATCAACACCTATTATATCTATTCTTCAGGAGCTTGTACTTGTTCCTGAAGAATAACATGATCTAATTAAACGTCAAGATCTTTGGTTTCTATTTAAACATCGGCTGCGCAAACCACTTTTTGAACATCCAAGTTACGACTACATACAATAGGAATGCAGAGAAGAAACCAACAATGGCATCAATCACATAATGCGCCTGAATATATACGGTAGCCCCACAGAGCAACATATAGAAAGGTATAAGACAGGCAAACAACTTCTTGCTGCCACGCCAAGCCATAATCATCAGAATAGTAGAAATGCCTACATGCGAACTGGGGAATGCCGCCGTAGGACGTTCACCCACTTGCTGCGAGCCTTCCACCAAACTATAAAAAAATCCGTGCTGATAGCCCGGTCCGGGAAGTAACTCCTGATTATGATTGAAATAATCGCCGATAGCAGGAAAAATACCTTTAGATACATTATCAATACCAATGGCAGGAAAATAGAATTGAGGGCCTGCAACAGGAACGAATATATAAATCAGATAGTAAATAAAGAAAGAAGTGACAAGCACAAAAGACATCTTTTCGAACCACTCAAATTTATAAATGAAATAGAATAGAGCCACAATCAGCATCATCGGATAATAAAAGAAATATCCCATATTGAATGCCTCGCTGACTATAAGATGCGGAAACGTATGACAGAACCAAATAGCAGGCTGACCATTGAAAATAAACTGTTCGGCAGTTGCAAATACATGATCTAAATTCGGAAAGAAACGATTGAACTCGAAAGTATCCGGATACCAGTAAGACAGCAGACTCATCTGAATAACAATACGCACAAACGCCGAAAATTTACAGGGAGCAAGACGATAAAGATACATCAATAAAAAAGTCATAGCCGCGATCATCGCCCTATCCAGCAACATGTGCCATGGATGATCCATCCGCTGAAACAGGAACAGAATCAATATGGAAGTCAACAGATTATAAATCAATGTAATCTTTTCCACAGCAAACAACCCTTTCCGGGTTTCTATGCGCTTAAATAAGTCTAAAGCCATCCTTCATTTTTATACCAGGCAATGGTTTCCCGAACTCCCTTTTCCAAATCATATTCGGGCACATACCCCAGTTCATCCATTACCGGGGTTATATCGCATTGCCAGTTGCGTTGTTTCATTATCTTATATTTATCCGAATTCAGGGTACTGCTCCTCCCGGAACGTGTAGCAACGAATTCAGCGAACAAAGATATAACTTTTAGCACAATTAATGGACATTTCAAGTGAAGAACAAACGGATTACCCAATTCTTTTTGTATCAAATCCGAAAAGGCACGGCTTTTATAAACTTTCCCGTCTGTCAAGAAATACGCCTTACGAACTACTTTTTTCTCTATTCCCAGGAAAATAGCCTGCACAATGTCTTTCACATACACAAAAGTCAAATCCTGACGACGGAAACCAACCGAGAAATCAACGTGTTTCCGGATAGACTTTGCCATCAGATAATAATCAGCTTCACGAGGTCCATAGACTCCTGTAGGACGATAAATGACATAAGGGAAACCAGGCATACTCTGAATATACAACTCCGCTTTCAGTTTGCTCAATCCATAAGCAGTATTGGGTACCGCAGGGTCGTCCGCTTTTATCGGAGTATAGTCCTTCTCACGTACAGGTCCGAACACACTCAATGTACTGATATAGATAAACTGTTTCGGAACCATATTCAGCTCCTTCAACGTATCGATAAAATATTTGGTCTGAAGATAATTCACATAGTCAAAAGAGTGCTTGTCGGGGCACTTTGTAACACCGGCGCAATGAATGATATAATCAAATTTGTTATAAGTGCCTTTATGCCCGGAGAGTTGGGCACGAAGTTCATTAGGGTGCGCAAAATCCAGTTCCAGAAAGTGGATTTTCCGGTTTTTCAAATACCGCTTGCTACTCGTAGAACGAATCCCGGCCCACACACCAAACTTTCGTTTCAACGCTTCCTCCACGATGAAACTGCCGATAAAACCACTCGCGCCTGTAATTAAAATACTCTCCATTATTACTTTTCAGGTCCTACATGAATATTAATTGAAAAAATATGATGCCACAAAGATACGATAAATATAAAATAAAAGCCATTTTGCTTTTCTCAATTATTATTTGTTTATTTGCAACGCGATTTATTTACTATTCAACACTTTTAAAGCACGTGGAAGATAAGGCCGATTTTGATTTTCTTTTTAAAGAGTACTATCCTCAACTTTATTATTATGCATTTCACCTGATTAATAATATGGAGGCTAGCAAGGATATCGTAAGCGATGCCTTCGAATTTATCTGGACCAATTACGCAAAAATTGATAAAGCTACAGCAAGATCTTATTTGTATATATATGTCCGTAATAAAAGCATTGATTTCCTACGCCATCAAAATACACACGAACAGTATGTACAAATCTACTCCGAACTGACTAAAAGTTATGTGGAAACGGAATATCAGGAACAGGATGAAAGAATGATACACATCAGTAAAGCTATGGAGAAACTTACTCCGCACACGAGACACATTTTAGAAGAATGTTATATCCAGCGTAAAAAGTATCAGGAAGTAGCAGACGAGTTGAACATCAGTGTCAGTGCGGTAAGAAAACACATTGTGAAAGCTCTGCAAGTAATACGTGAGGAATGTGCAAAAAAATCATAAAGCAGGTGTCTTTATTCAGGTGATTAAACGTAATATAATAAGATTGATATAGTATCCGAAAGTGATGAATGAACATACTGACAATATAAATAATACAGAAGAATCTGTAAAGAAGGCACTCGACATCATGGAGAGTCCGGCGGAAATAAGTGACAAGCAATTACAAGAATTGCTTGAAGATGAAGAATGTCTGCAAGCTTGCCGTGATATAATGGACAGTAGCCTTTTCTTGCAACAAAAAGGCGGAGCGGAACTGCCGGACATAGAAGCGGAATTAGAACGGTTCAAAAAGAGGAAAGCCGCGTCGCGCATGCGTTCTATCCTGTGGAAGACCGGAATCAGCATTGCCGCCATGGTTGCCATTCTCTTCGGAAGCTATTATTTCATAAACATCCTGACAACGCCTTCCGTCGAACCTATAACAGTATTCACCGCCGATACGGCTCCCCAGCACATCATTCTTCAAAAAGATAATGGAGAAAAAATCATGTTGGACGAACCGATAGCAAACAATCAGATTCCACATAGAGCGGCAACTGCAAAATCTGAAAAGAAAGAATTAGATTACAGGCAAGTCATCTCGAAAACAACGCAGACGCATGTGCTTACCGTCCCCCGAGGTGAAAGTTTCAAGGTCGTACTGTGTGACGGAACAGAAGTATGGCTCAATGCCAACAGCAACTTTGTCTATCCCACAGCCTTTGTAGGTAAAGAACGGGTTGTCACTTTAGAAGGAGAAGCTTACTTTAAAGTAACCAAAGATCCCAACCGCCCCTTTATTGTAAAAACCCAAACTGTGCAAACCAGGGTTCTTGGCACTGAGTTCAATATTCGCAGTTATTCTCCCGAAGATACCCACGTAGTACTTATCAATGGAAAAGTGGAAGTCAGCAATACTCGGGGAGGTTCTTATACCAGGCTTTATCCGGGAGAAGACGCCCACCTGCAATCTGACGGCAACTTTGTACTCACCGAAGTGGACCTAGACTCTTATGTCTATTGGAAAGACGGGTATTTCTACTTTGATGACATCACATTAAAAGACATTATGCAAAACCTGGGACGCTGGTATAATGTAAATATCGAATTCAGAAATAAAGAAGCAATGAGCTATAAGATGCATTTCGTTTCTGACCGTTCCAAAAACTTGGAACACACTATTTCATTACTTAACAGAATGAAAAAAGTAACGGTAACCTTGCAGGGCAACACGCTTACCATAGACTAATATATTCTTGCATAAGTATAACAAAATCATGCAAGAAACAACAAATTATCACTTTTATTAAAAAATAATTCGCAAAAAGGGTATCCATTTTTTCGGTTCATACGCACTAGTATTATAAACATATTCAAACTAGTGTTATTAAATTGAAACGTATGAGAAAAAATTGGAAGCTACTCATTGTGTGTTTTCTATGCGTATTATGCTTTTTACCTTATCAGGTAAATGCCCAAGCACAACCACAAAAGAAAATCACGATTGAATTTAGCAACGAACGATTACCGTCCGTACTAAAACGTTTGGAAAAGATCTCCGGATACAAAATCCTTTTTACGTACGATGATGTCAAAAAGTACACAGTCTCGGGCTCCGCGAAGGATAAAAGCATCGAGCAGGTTCTTGATATTATCTTAACCAGCAAACCGTTGGAATATCACATCGAGGACCAATTTGTCACCATCAGCCTCAAAGGGCCTTCCAAACAAGCAAAAGTATTCAATGTAAAAGGCGTAGTCATTTCTGGTGATGATAACCAACCGCTCATCGGTGCAACAGTTCTCATCAAAGGAAGCAAATCCGGCGTATTGACAGATATAGACGGAAAGTTTTCGATAGAGAATGTATCGAACAAATCTGTTTTGCAATTTTCCTATATAGGAATGAAAGCGCAAGACCTTACTCCTTCTCCTACGATGAGCGTTACATTGATGCCTGATGTACAAACACTATCGGAGGTCGTGGTGACAGGTATGCAAAAGATGGACAAGCGCCTGTTTACGGGAGCGACTAACCAATTAACAGCGGACAATGTAAAACTCGACGGTTTGCCCGACATCAGCCGCGGCCTCGAAGGACGTGCGGCAGGCGTATCTGTACAGAATGTTTCAGGAACATTCGGTACGGCACCGAAGATTCGTGTACGTGGAGCCACTTCTATTTACGGAAGTTCAAAACCGCTATGGGTTGTCGACGGCGTTATTATGGAAGATGCTATTGACGTGGGACCGGACGACCTGTCTTCCGGTGATGCAGAAACATTAATCAGCTCTGCTATTGCCGGATTGAATTCTGATGATATCGAAAGCTTCCAAATCCTAAAAGACGGTTCGGCAACTTCCATTTACGGCGCACGCGCGATGGCAGGAGTTATTGTGGTTACTACCAAAAAAGGAAAGGCGGGAGTTAGTAAGATTAGTTATACAGGAGAGTTTACCACCCGTATGATTCCCAGCTACAATGAATTCAATATCATGAATTCACAAGAACAAATGGGTATCTATAAAGAGATGGAACAGAAAGGTTGGCTAAACAGCGGTGACCTCTTCCGTGCTAAAAATAGCGGTGTATATGGCCGTATGTATAAACTGATAGACGAATTCAATGAAAGTAGTGGACAGTTCGGACTGTCCAACACTCTTACGTCACGAAACTCCTACTTACGCGAAGCCGAGATGCGTAACACGAACTGGTTTGACGAACTATTTTCAAACAATATTTCACAAAATCATTCTGTCAGCATAACATCCGGTTCGGAGAAGTCTTCGTTCTATGCTTCATTGAGTGCCATGCTCGACCCGGGGTGGTATAAACAAAGCGAAATCAAACGCTATACTGCGAATATAAACACCAGTTATAACATATATAAGAATTTATCCATCAACCTGATTTCCAACGCTTCCTATCGAAAACAGCAGGCACCCGGAACGATGAATTCATCATTAGACGTTGCCTCAGGAGAAGTGACTCGTGACTTTGACATCAACCCGTATTCATACGCATTAAATACCTCACGCACGCTAGACCCTGCTGCTGATTATGTAGCTAACTATGCGCCGTTCAATATCCTGCGGGAATTAAACAATAACTATATCGAACTTAATGTAGTGGATGTAAAATTTCAAGGAGAGTTAAAATGGAAAGTTCTCCCCGAACTAGAAGTCAGCGCTTTGGGAGCCGTCCGCTACCAAACTTCTTCACAGGAACATAATATACTGGATGATTCCAATCAGGCCATAGCCTACCGTAGCGGACTGGATGATGCCACTATCCGTAAAGAAAATGACTGGCTCTACATAAATCCTGATAACCCCTATGCATTGCCAATCTCCGTACTTCCCGAAGGTGGTATCTACCAACGCCAAGACCGTAAAATGCTGGGGCTCGACTTCCGCTCCACTCTTTCGTGGAATCATTTGTTTGCGGACAAACATATTACCAATTTCTTTGCCGGAATGGAAATCAACGACCTGCAGAGAACCTACTCTTCTTTTCAGGGTTGGGGAATGCAATATTCTATGGGAGAAATTCCATCATATGTATATCAGTTCTTTAAGCAAGGAGTAGAAACCGGAAATAAGTACTACTCATTGAGCCATTCTCAAACCCGGAGTGTAGCAGGATTTGCGAATGCGACTTATTCATACGACGGACGTTATACCATCAACGGGACTTTCCGGTACGAAGGGACCAACCGTATGGGACGTAGCCGTTCTTCCCGCTGGTTGCCAACCTGGAATGTATCCGGTGCCTGGAATGTACACGAAGAAAAGTTCTTCAAATCTTTAGAGCCAACCATGTCCAACCTGACTCTGAAAGCATCATATTCGTTGACGGCAGACCGCGGACCGGCGGACGTCACCAATTCACAAGCTATTATCCGCAGCTATTCACCGTATCGTCCTTTTACCGACATTCAAGAAACAGGATTATATATTGAAGACGCTGAAAACAGCGAATTGACTTACGAAAAGAAACACGAACTAAACTTGGGGATTGACATTGGATTTATTAATAACCGGATCAATTTCTCTGCCGACTGGTACACTCGTAATAACTACGACCTGATTGGTCTTATTCCAACCCAGGGAGTAGGAGGAAACATCTATAAATTCGCCAATGTAGCCACCATGAAATCTTACGGAACAGAGTTTACCCTCTCAACCAAAAACATCAAGACAAAAGATTTCTCATGGAGTTCTGACTTCATTTTTGCACATGCAAAAAATGAAGTAACCGATTTAAAAGGACGTACACGCATGATGGAACTCGTTTCCGGAAGCGGATTTGCACGTGAGGGTTATCCTGTACGCGCACTCTTTTCTATCCCTTTCGCTGGATTGGATGAGAACGGAATACCACAATTTAACATCAACGGAACTGTAACCTCAACAGATATAAATTTTCAAGAGCGTGAAAAATTGGATTACCTAAAATATGAAGGTCCCACAGACCCGACTGTTACAGGTAGTTTTGGCAACATCTTTACATACAAAGGTTTTAAATTAAATATATTCATGACCTATTCATTTGGTAATGTAGTTCGTTTAAATCCTTATTTCAATTATAAGTACAGTGATTTAAGCGCCATGCCGCGTGAATTCAAAAATCGCTGGACACTTTCCGGAGATGAGGTCAAGACAAATGTTCCTGCTATACTAAGCAGCCCGCAATATGAAGCCAACCGAACCTTGTATCGAGCCTACAATGCATACAATTATTCTACAGAACGTATCGCAAAGGGAGACTTCATACGCATGAAAGAGATATCAGTAGCCTATGATTTCCCGCAAAAATGGATTGCTCCGGCTAAGATATCCAATTTATCCTTGAAGTTGCAAGCCACTAATCTATTCTTAATCTATGCTGACAAGAAATTAAATGGTCAAGACCCAGAATTCTTCAATACAGGTGGAGTAGCTTCACCCGTACCCCGTCAGTTTACATTAACACTAAGACTCGGTCTATAATTATTATATACAGATAAAAATGATCAATATGAAACATAAGAATATATTTTATACCTTGCTACTAATGACCGGAATAGCCATGAGTTCCTGCAACGACTTCCTCGACAAACTCCCGGATAACCGTACGGAACTGGATACGGAGCAGAAGATTGCAAAGTTACTTGTCTCGGCTTATCCCCAAGGAACAGCCAATGCCCTATTCGAACTTTATAGCGACAATACAGATGATAATGGAACCAGAGCCCCCTATTATAAAATTGCGGAAGAAGATTGTTATAACTGGAAAGATACCCAAGAAGAGTATCAGGATACCCCAAACTATTTGTGGGAAACATATTATGCAGCTATCGCCGCCTCCAATATGGTTTTAGATGCCATTCAACAACGGGGAAACCCGGCATCATTAGCCCCACAACAAGGAGAAGCATTAATATGCCGTGCTTACAGCCATTTTATGCTGGCCAATATTTTCTGCAACGCTTACAATTCCCATGCCGGTCAGGAACTGGGAATCCCTTATATGGAGGAGGTGGAAACAACCGTACTCCCGCAATACAAGCGCGGCACTTTAGAAGAAGTATATCAAAAGATAGAACGTGACCTGTTAGCCAGCTTGCCATTAATCTCTGACGACAGCTATTCTGTTCCCAAATATCACTTTACAAAAAAAGCCGCTTATGCTTTTGCTGCACGCTTTTATCTTTACTACATGCAGCCAGACTTCTCGAACTGTGACAAAGTAATAGACTATGCCACCCGTGTGTTGGGAAGCGACGCAAGTAACCAGTTAAGAGATTGGGAGTCATGGGGAAAACTGACAGCTAATGATAATGTACAACCTGATGCCTACATCGCATCAACCAATAAGGCGAACTTACTTATCAGTAGCACCGTATCTAATTGGGGAATCCTTATCAGCAACTACATGACCGGAAAACGTTATATGCACAACAAACTAATAGCCAGTAACGAAACCGCACAATCATCCGGGCTGTGGGGAAATGCCAATAACTTATATGTGAAACCATTCACCACCAGTGGATATGAATGTAGCTTCATACGTAAAAGTGGCATGTACGAGGGAAGTGACTATTACTACTATATGCCGATAATCTTCAGCACAGACGAGATATTGCTCTATCGCGCCGAAGCGTATGCTTTAAAGAAAAACTATACACAGGCAGCCTTCGACATCACAACCTGGCAAAAGGCATATACGAATAACAAAGCCACATTAACACCGGAAAAGATTAACGCATATTATGAAGAAATGCCGTATTACAACCCGCTAAAGTCACTGACACCCAAAAAGGAACTGCATCCGGACTTCACAATCGAAAAGGGCATGCAAGAAAATATAATTCAATGTATCCTTCATATACGCCGTATGGCTACTTTGCATGAGGGAATTCGCTGGCCCGACATCAAACGTTACGGCATCGTCATCTATCGCCGATTAGTCAGTGACGGTTATATGACAATAACAGACGAAATGCCTGCAAACGATCTGCGCCGCGCTATACAGATTCCTAGAAGCGTCATCCTGGCCGGTATGCAACCTAACCCAAGAAACAATGAATAAAGGAAAGGAGAAAGATATGAGAAAATATTATATATACGCATTGATAAGTATATCGACCTTCGGCATCGTAGCTTGCAACAACGATGATGAAATTGACCGTGACCATAGCATATTTACTACCGAACCGGTAGAATATAATAAATTCGATCAGTGGCTCCTTAAAAACTATACATATCCATATAATATCGACTTTAAGTATCGGATGCAAGATATTGAAAGCGATCAGAAGTATAAACTGGTTCCTGCTGATTATGATAAAGCGATTATGCTTTCCAAAATTATAAAACACGTGTGGATGGAAGCCTATACCGAACTCGCAGGTCCTAACTTCGTACGTTCATATGTACCTAAGACATTTCACCTGATAGGTTCGCCGGCTTATGACAGTAGCGGTACTATGGTACTCGGCACAGCCGAAGGAGGAAAGAAAATCACCCTCTACAATGTCAATGACCTTGATGTAAACGAGATTGACATTGAACTACTCAACAAATACTATTTCGAAACCATGCATCACGAGTTCGCACATATCCTGCATCAGAAACGAAACTATGACCCCTCATTTGAGAGAATCTGTGAGGGAAAATACATAGGGACAGACTGGTATCAAGAAGCAGACCGGGATGGTGGCAATACCAATGCATGGAAGCAAGGGTTTGTTACGGCCTACGCAATGAGTGAAGCCCGCGAAGATTTTGTTGAAAACATTGCCATGTACGTTACACACAATGAAACATACTGGAGTAACATGCTGGACAAAGCCGGAGAAACCGGCGCGAGCATCATCAATGAAAAGTTTGCTATCGTCTATAATTACATGTTTGAAACCTGGGGGATTGATCTTAACGACCTACGTGCCATTGTATTGCGCCGCCAACTAGAGATTCCCGAACTAGAATTAAACACTATTGAATAAATGTCTATGATTATGAAGAAAATATTATATTTCCTGTTAGCTTCCTTATGCATTAGCTTACAGTCATGTCTATATCAAGAAGACAGTTATTTTGATGATTCCTCTGCCAACCGGGCTACCGAAGATGTAGAACGTTGCAATGAATTATTAATGAACGCTCCCAACGGTTGGAAGTTGGAATACTATGCCGGAAAGAACTATTCAATGGGAGGAATTACATTACTTTGCCAATTTGACGGGAAGAATGTAAAAATCATGTCCGAAATAGGTTCTCTCAATGCCAAACCCGGAGCCGAAGCCACCTCACTTTACAAAGTGGTATCCGAGCAAAGCACCTTATTGACATTCGACACCTTCAATGAATTGATACACTGTTTCTCCGAACCTATTTTAAAACAGAACAGCAATTTCCAGGGTGATTATGAATTCGCAATAATGAGTGCTTCCGAAAATGAGATCATACTGCAAGGCAAGAAATATCAGAATAAAATGGTTATGACCCCAATGCCGGCAGACACCGATTGGAGCACATATATCAACGACCTCAACAAAATTGCCGATGAGGCTTTTCTAAATACTTATATATTAAAAGCGGGTGGAGAGAAGGTAGGAGAAATGGAACGCTACTCACGTGTTTTCGGCATTTCCACCCAAGCAGAGTATCAGGAAGCACCGTTTGTTTACACTCCGGAAGGGTTTCATTTCCGTCAACCGATAACGATCGGCGGAAAAGCATTACAGAATTTCAAATGGAATAAAACCAGAATGGCTTTTACCTGTACAGATGCAGGAGCCGAACATGTCAGTATCGAAGGAGTTTATCCCGAAGGGTACAAGAAATATGAAGATTATACCGGCTTTTACTACTTTTACTACAAAACACTGGAAATAGACGCTGCAGGTAATTTTAATTTTGTAGATGCCATGCCTTTCATAGTACAGCTAAAACAACTGGTAGATCAGAAAAGCTATATAATGATAGGTTCTGACTTAGAAGCAGACATCATAGTTACTTATGATAAAGCGATGGGCAAACTAACTCTCAAGCCTCAAAAAACAGGTGATATCACAGGAACCGGGCAATTCTACGGAACATATATCTTGGGAAACAACGAAGCTTATGCAATACCGGCGCATCTAGGAGCGGATTTCGGCTATATCGCATCTTATGCAGGTTATGACTATGGTTTAGTTTCAGAAACATCGGACGACGGCATCTTGTCTTTTGTCGAATATGGCACACTTTTCAGTTCATTAGTGGGAGAACCAGCCACTTCCTTTGTCCTGACAGCTTACAACTCTGACAAATACTCCAGTAGCACATATCTCGGATATTTAAGTTGGATGGATTCCATTAAACTAATGCCTTATTGAAATTAAGTTCAAGTAAACAGACAGATAATAATATGAAAAAAGTAATAAACATATTCCTATTCATCCTCTGCTTCACCGTTATCAGTTGCCATGACGATGATGCCGTCATTCCGGCATTGTCTATCATTAAGGCAGACACCAATCTAAAGGCAACAGGTGGAGAAGCAAGTGTACAAATACAAGCTATCGGGGAAGTCAAAGCTACGACAGACGTAGAATGGTGTAAAGTTACAGAAGTCACTACGGAAATCGTCAGACTTTCCGTTCTGGAAAATAAAGGTTATCCGGGTCGTTCGGCACAGATTATCATCACTAATGGCGAACATGCCAAGCAAGTTACTCTTATTCAGGAAGGCGCTATATTTATTTACGACAAATACGAACAAGTACAAAGTACGGATAATAAAGCGGCAGTCTTACCGATTAAACTATCCAGTTCATTTCCTATACAAGTGGTAATACCCGAAAAAAATAAGAATTGGCTGTCATTTACCCCTTCAGCAGACGGTGGCAACTTCATTGTCAGTGAAAATAACACAGGGAGAGCACGTGGCAGTGACGTGACAGTAACAGCAGGAGAGCGTACGTTAACCTATCAGATAATGCAATATGACGCCGAAAATTTTGTTGGCGATTGGAAAGGTGCATATGTAAATCAGGGAAAACAATACAGCTTACCCGAAGTTTCAATTTCAGTTCCGGACGAGAATGGTGTATATACTATTTCCGGTCTTTACAAGAATAGCACCTATGATTATAAGATACAAGCCACCTATCAAAATAATATGTTTTATGTAACAGCCGGACAATTTGTGGGCAGCAATGTTTCAACCGGTTTACCATTAAGCGTATATTTCTGTATTGTCGACGACATGGGACTTCCTCTATTTACTGCAGACAACAGCATAGGATTAATTCCGGTACTTTTATCCGACGGTTCCTTTGTACTCGCATTTGCAGATAATGGCGGCGTGCCGGGTGGAGTAGCAACCAAAATATCGTTTGCCGGTTTCCTCGGCGAACCTAGTCTCAATTCCTTCCAAGGTAATATAAGAATTTTAAGTAACTGTTTCTTTTTCTAATACCCCAAAAGAAACAATAGAAATAAACGACTAATATTAATCTTTTAATAATTTACATTATGACAAAGAAGTACACAAACTTTTTCCTTAGTGCTTTACTAGCGCTTTGCGTTATCACAGGTTGTGATGACAAAGATGATGATGCACCTGCAATAACAGTATCTTCCAATTCTGTTACGATTCTGGCTACCGGCGGAGAAGAGTCTATTGAAATCACCACCAACCAATCAGAATGGACTGCTACACGTCCTGAGTTGGATAGTTGGTGCACGCTAAAGACAAATGGCAATGCATTAAAGATCAGCGCATCTGCCAATGAAACAATAACCCCTCGTTCAACAATGATTACAGTTACTGCCGGAGTTGGTTCCAATGCAAAAACGCAAGAAATTACCGTGACACAAAAGGCGGCAGATCCTTCTTTGGAAATTACAGGAACACCTGTACATTTGGATGCAGCCGGAACTGCTATTGAATTGACAGTTACTACAAATACTGGTGTATGGAATGCCAGTCGTCCCGATGGCGATACTTGGTGTATCTTATCACAAGAGGGAGACAAACTAACTGTTTCAGCAGAAGCATATACAGTCAATGCAGAACGTAAAACAACTGTTACAGTAACTTATGGAGAAGATGCTTCTCTCACTCCAAAGACATTTGAAGTCACACAGCAAGGGGCAGCTCCGGTATATGCTATTGAAATACCTTCTGATTTCTCGACAGGTGATGTACAAAAAGTAATGTATCAGAATGTAAAAGTGGCAGAGGTTTGTCGGGAATATATCAGAATAGCGTCATCTTCTATTGACAAACAAATGATTGTAATTTATCCTGTAACAACAGAAGGCAAAACAGACTTAACCAAAGGTTTTACTATCCCCGATGGTGGTGCAATAGTTTGGGATATAGCAACCAACACATGTACTTATACCCCAGGTACAGAATCTGCTTTATCCAAAGTCTACCTGGCAGAAGGTGATTTTTCATCAACTACAACAGCGACCTCTCCTATTAATGCTATGGTAGAAGCCGAATTATTAACAGATACTCGCCCTAATGATACTAGATTTAATTATAAGATAGTAAAGATTGGTACACAGTATTGGATGGCTGAAAATTTGAAAGCACAGAACTATCTGAATGGAACCGAGATTCCACGTATCACAAATAGTACAGATTGGAATAGTAACACAACAGGAGCACATCGTCTCCCATTTGCTGATACACAGAGCTTTCTTACTTTCGGAGCTTTCTACAATGGATATGCTATGTATAATGAAGCTGGTCTCGCTCCTGAAGGATGGATTGTCCCATCAAACACAGAATGGGATAAACTTAAAAAATATATTGGAACCAATAGTGGGCAAAAAATGAAATCAAAATTAACCTCATATTGGGGAGGTACTACTGCCGGAGCAGGTACAAATATAACAGGATTCGATGCAATAGCAGCTGGTTTTTATTCTTCTGCAACTAGTGACGAAGAAAATGGCAAAAAAGCTACATTCTGGAGTACAACCAAAAGCCTCAACCTTATAGTAAAAAAACAAACCCCATGTTTTTATTATTTAGATTCTAGTAGTAAGATTTTTGTATATGGTAATGAACACGACTTCATTTTTGGTCATTCCATTCGTTGCGTCAGAAAATAACAAGTAATAAAAGCGAGCGAGCTAAGTTAAATTCTCTCTCTAACAAATAGAATTTAGCATTAATTGTTCATTAAAAGAGTTGTTTCCGCTGCGGAAGCAACTCTTTGCTTTCTTCCCCTATTCTCTTCCAAAGACAATTTTTCTTCCCCCAAAGTTTCCATAAGGAAAATAATCGTCTATCTTTGTAACTACATATTTTTAAAAGACTACATTATGGCGAAAAAGAAAGAAAAGAAAGAGAAAAAAGCCGGCAAGAGAATGAGTAAGAAAGAGCTGGCAGCGTTGTTAATAGACTTTTTCCATGCCAAACCCAATGAGACTCTAAGCATGAAATATATTTTCTCGGAATTGCGTCTCACCACCCATCCCCAGAAAATGCTATGCGTCGATATACTGCATGACCTTTTAGATGACGATTATATCAGTGAAATAGAAAAAGGAAAGTTCCGTCTCACCAATCATGGAACAGAGATGGTAGGCACTTTCCAACGGAAGAGCAACGGTAAGAACTCGTTTATTCCTGAAGAAGGGGGCGACCCGATATTCGTGGCCGAACGTAATTCCGCACATGCGATGAATAACGATAAGGTAAAGATAACTTTCTATGCCAAACGGAAAAACAGAGAAGCCGAAGGAGAAGTCATCGAAATACTGGAACGCGCCAACGATACATTCGTCGGCACACTGGAAGTAGCTAAGTCATACGCATTTCTGGTGACAGAGAACCGTACATTAGCCAATGATATTTTCATCCCGAAAGATAAGCTGAAAGGCGGAAAGACCGGAGATAAAGCCATTGTGAAAGTAACCGAATGGCCGGACAAGGCAAAGAATCCTATCGGACAAGTAATAGATATATTAGGTCAGGCTGGCGATAACACCACAGAGATGCACGCAATTCTTGCGGAATTCGGTCTGCCGTATGTATATCCAAAAGCAGTAGAGACAGCAGCAGATAAGATTCCTGCCGAGATTTCAGCAGAAGAGATTGCCAAACGCGAAGATTTCCGTAAGGTAACAACTTTCACCATCGACCCGAAAGATGCCAAAGACTTTGACGACGCACTTTCCATCCGTAAACTGAAAGACGGATTGTGGGAAGTAGGCGTACACATTGCCGACGTGACACATTACGTAAAAGAAGGCAGCATCATCGACAAGGAAGCAGAAAAGCGGGCAACTTCCGTTTATCTGGTAGACCGTACCATCCCGATGCTTCCCGAACGGTTGTGTAACTTCATTTGTTCACTCCGCCCGAACGAAGAAAAACTAGCTTTCTCCGTTATCTTCGATATTACGGAAAAAGGAGAAGTCAGAGACTCACGCATCGTACATACGGTTATCAACTCCGACCGTCGCTTCACCTACGAAGAGGCACAACAAATCATAGAAACAAAAGAAGGAGACTTCAAAGAAGAAGTACTCACATTAGATACGATTGCCAAAGCACTGCGCGAAAAACGCTTCTCTGCAGGAGCTATCAACTTCGACCGCTACGAAGTGAAGTTCGAAATTGACGAAAAAGGAAAACCAATCAGCGTTTACTTCAAGGAGTCAAAAGATGCCAATAAACTAGTGGAAGAATTCATGTTGCTCGCTAACAAGACCGTAGCAGAAAAGATAGGATGTGTGCCGAAGAACAAGAAAGCCAAAGTGCTTCCTTACCGTATCCACGACCTGCCCGATCCGGAGAAGTTGGAGAACTTGTCACAGTTCATCGCCCGCTTCGGCTACAAAGTGCGTACAAGCGGAACGAAGACTGATATTTCAAAATCCATCAATCATTTATTGGACGACATACACGGAAAGAAAGAAGAGAACCTGATAGAAACCGTATCCATCCGCGCCATGCAGAAAGCACGTTACTCAACCCATAACATCGGTCACTACGGACTAGCTTTCGAATATTACACTCACTTTACTTCTCCCATCCGCCGTTTCCCGGACATGATGGTACACCGTTTGGTGACGAAATATATGGACGGAGGACGCAGCGTATCCGAAGCCAAGTACGAAGACCTCTGCGACCACAGCTCGAACATGGAACAAATTGCAGCCAATGCCGAGCGTGCTTCCATCAAATATAAACAGGTGGAATTTATGAGCGAACGTCTGGGGCAGATTTACGACGGTGTAATCTCCGGCGTAACCGAGTGGGGACTTTATGTAGAACTGAACGAAAACAAATGTGAAGGTCTGGTCCCTGTTCGTGATCTGGATGATGACTACTACGAATTCGACGAGAAGAACTATTGTCTTCGCGGACGCCGCAAAAACAAAATATACAGTTTGGGAGACGCTATTACTGTTCGGGTAGCTCGTGCCAATCTGGAAAAGAAACAATTGGATTTTGAATTAATAGAAAAGTAAAAGTTTGAATATTCAAGCAAACTGAAAAGCTCATTCAACCCCTGATAACATTAGTACAGAAATACGATTGATTAGATAAATCTGTGAAAGTAACGAGAAAAAAGTTCGCATAGATTTGTGTAATCAGTCGTAAGTCTGTACTTTAGCGTATCATTTTGATTATTCTTACTATTATAACATTCATATATCCATGAAGACTGTCATTATCGAAGACAAACAACGAATCGAGTCCATTATCCTGCATTGCGATGCCTGTTTTGTGGGCATTACAGATTTAGAAGGTAATCCCTATGTAGTTCCCATGAACTTCGGTTATGAAAATGGTATCATATATCTGCATTCAGGTCCCGAAGGCAGCAAGTTAGAGATGTTGGAACATAATAATAATGTATGCATCACTTTCAGCCTTGGACATAAACTTGTCTACCAACACGAAAAGGTAGCCTGCAGTTACAGTATGCGTTCCGAAAGCGCGATGTGTCGGGGGCAAGTAGAATTCATCGAAGAGATAGACGATAAACGTCGTGCACTGGATATTATCATGCGTCATTATACAGACAACGCATTCAGCTATTCCGATCCTGCCGTACGTAACGTAAAAGTGTGGAAAGTAGCTGTCCGGCAGATGACAGGAAAAGTCTTCGGTCTGCGAGCCAACGAAAAGCCATAAAACAGTTTCCGGCTTTCGGCTAATGAATTTAACTTCATGTGCCACACCCGTTTAAGAAACGAATTCAGCATTCAAGAAGCATGACGGAGTATCTCCAAGCAAATTTCTCTAAACAAAAGTTTAGAACACTTTTACCCTCACACCCTCATCCTCTGCTTGTATCTCTTTATCCATCGGCATTACAGGTGTGAGGGTAAAGGTGATAGTAAGTGAGGGTAGGCAATTACCCTCACCCTGTTTCATTCTAAATGTTGTCCTACTTCCTTGTATTACATAGGAAGTGCAACCGGTATATATCTATTATCCCTTCATTATCCATCCGTTAAACCACCGATATAGTTAATTCACCACAGCCGTGGTGAGATCCTCCCACAGCCGTGGTAACTTCTCTTCATGGCCGTGAAGAGAAGTCGTCACGGCCGTGGGAAGCTAACTATATCGGTAGTCTGATGCAAGAAGAGCGGTAACTTAATACAAACATAAAGGGGAGATAAGGTATTCTTCCCTGCTTCATAATATCCATTCTCCCTATACACCAGTACCAAGACAGCCGTTTATAACATGATTATAAAGACTATTCTATCCTCTCATATCAAATTCTTTTTGTATACTTGCAACATAAATAAAATAGATAAGTACTCTTGCAAAAAAAATAGATTATGAAGAAACTACTATGTCTCGCCTTGTTAGTATCCGCCGGAAGTATCTACTCCGGCAGTATCTCGGCAAACAACAAACCTACTGATAACAAATCCGGCAACAACTCAAAGGACATATACAAAAAGACCTGGATCGACTTCAACAAAAACGGTATAAAGGATGTATACGAAGATACCTCCGCTCCTATCGAAGCCCGCATCGCGGATTTGCTTTCGCAAATGACGCTGGAAGAGAAAACCTGTCAGATGGCTACTCTCTACGGTTCGGGACGGGTATTGAAAGATGCATGGCCTACTGCCGGATGGTCAGCAGAAATCTGGAAGGACGGTATAGGAAATATTGATGAGCAGGCGAACGGACTGGGTAAATTCGGTTCTGAAATCTCCTATCCGTATGCCAACAGTGTAAAGAACCGACACACCATTCAACGCTGGTTTGTAGAACAGACACGACTGGGTATTCCGGTGGACTTCACCAATGAAGGAATACGCGGATTATGTCACGACCGGGCTACCATGTTTCCCGCTCAATGCGGGCAAGGTGCCACGTGGAACAAGAAACTGATCCGGGAAATTGCGAAAGTCACTGCAAATGAGGCAAAAGCATTGGGATATACCAATATTTATTCTCCTATTCTGGATATTGCACAAGATCCTCGCTGGGGACGTGTGGTAGAAAGTTACGGAGAAGATCCGTATCTGGCGGGCGAATTGGGAAAACAGATGATCCTCGGTCTGCAAAGCGAAGGTATTGTTGCTACTCCCAAGCATTTCGCCGTGTATAGCATCCCGGTCGGTGGACGCGACGGAGGTACGCGTACGGATCCGCACGTGGCCCCGCGTGAGATGAAGACTCTTTATCTGGAACCTTTCCGCAAAGGTATTCAGGAAGCGGGTGCTCTAGGAGTGATGAGTTCGTATAATGATTATGACGGGGAGCCAGTTTCCGGAAGTTATCATTTCCTCACGGAAATTCTGCGTCAGCAATGGGGATTCAAAGGATATGTAGTATCGGATAGTGAGGCGGTAGAGTTTCTGCACACCAAACATCGTATCACCCCGACTGAAGAAAAGATGGCGGCACAAGTGATCAATGCAGGATTGAATATCCGTACCAACTTTACTCCCCCGCAAGATTTCATTCTCCCGTTGCGTCGTGCTATCGACGAAGGTAAAGTCTCTTTGCATACGCTCGATCAACGCGTCAGTGAGATTCTGCGTGTCAAGTTTATGATGGGGCTTTTTGATAATCCGTATCCCGGTGATGACCGTCGTCCGGAGACAGTCTTACACAATGACGCTCATAAAGCAGTATCTATGAAAGCCGCTTTGGAGTCTGTCGTTCTTTTGAAGAATAAGAATCAGATGCTTCCGTTATCCAAGAACTTCAAAAAAATAGCTGTGATTGGTCCGAATGCGGAAGAAGTGAAGGAGCTGACTTGCAGATATGGTCCTGCCAATGCGTCTATTAAGACTGTATATCAGGGAATCAAAAAATATCTGCCTAACTCGGAAGTTCGCTATGCAAAAGGCTGTGACATTATTGATAAATATTTCCCGGAGAGCGAACTATACAATGTTCCATTAGATACACAAGAGCAGGCGATGATTCAGGAAGCGGTAGAATTAGCAAAAGCTTCGGATATCGCTATTCTTGTACTGGGTGGAAATGAGAAAACGGTTCGGGAAGAGTTTTCACGTACCAATCTTGACCTCTGCGGGCGGCAGCAACAATTATTGGAAGCGGTTTATGCAACAGGCAAACCTGTCGTTCTAGTGATGGTGGACGGAAGGGCAGCAACCATCAACTGGGCAAACAAATACATTCCTGCCATTATCCATGCCTGGTTCCCCGGAGAATTTATGGGAGATGCCATCGCTAAAGTTCTTTTCGGAGACTATAATCCGGGAGGACGTCTGGCTGTCACTTTCCCGAAATCTGTGGGACAGATTCCTTTTGCATTCCCATTCAAGCCGGGTTCTGACTCTAAAGGGAAAGTCCGTGTAGACGGTGTACTTTATCCTTTCGGATATGGTTTAAGCTATACGACCTTCGGATATTCAGACTTGAAAATATCTAAACCGGTGATCGGTCCGCAGGAGAATATCACTCTTTCATGTACTGTGAAGAATACAGGAAAGAAAGCAGGGGATGAAGTAGTCCAGCTTTATATCCGTGATGATTTCAGCAGCGTTACCACCTACGATAAAGTTTTGCGGGGTTTTGAACGTATTCACTTGCAACCAGGAGAAGAACAAACTATCAACTTTACCCTTACGCCTCAAGACTTGGGATTATGGGACAAGAATAATCAGTTTACGGTAGAGCCGGGAAGTTTCTCGGTTATGGTGGGAGCTTCTTCACAGGATATACGGTTGAAGGAGAGTTTTGAGGTGCAATAAACTTGAAAAGACTAAAAAGTAACCACTAATAATTTTGTACCGGATGACTTAAAAAGAAAAGAGTATTTGAAAAGCCTTGAATTTATAAAGCAACTTCTGATTTAAAATACTTATAAAAATATGGTCAAACAATAAATTGAGACTTCATTCTCTTTCTATCGTTTGACCATATTTGATGAATATACCTAGACTAACCTTAGTGAAAACGTCATTTTAGCATATATGTATTATTGCAAACTGAATTTCTTTGTTTGTACATCGCGGCTATTTCCACCAACCATCACTTCAAATTCTCCCGGTTCACATACCCAATTCAGCGCACTGTTATAGAATTTCAGTTGTTCTGCTGTGATATCAAAAGAGACAGTGCGGCTTTCCCCTTTCTTCAAATGGATACGTTCGAAGCCTTTCAATTCTTTCACCGGACGTGCTACACTCCCTACCATATCACGAATATACATTTGTACGATTTCGTCAGCATCATAGTTGCCCGTATTGGTGACAGTGACAGAGGCGGTTATCTTCCCCTTTTCATTCATTGAGTTATTGCTAAGTTGCAAATCACCGTAACGGAATGTGGTGTATGACAATCCATATCCAAATGGATAAAGAGGATCATTGTCTATATCAAGATAGTTGCTACGGAATTTACTGAACCACTTTCCTGCCTCTAAAGGACGACCTGTATTCAAATGGTTGTAATACAAAGGAATTTGTCCTACGTTCTTCGGGAAGGTCGTAGTCAGTTTTCCACTCGGAGAAACATCTCCGAATACTACATCACAAATCGCGTCGGCTGCTTCACTGCCTCCGAACCATACATTCAGTATAGCCGGGAAATTTTCCTGTTCCCAAGTCATCACAGTGCTGCGACCTGCAAAATAGACCAGTACAATCGGTTTGCCTGTCTTTTTCAATGCTGTCAGAAGATCACGCTGCGCATCCGGCATTTCAAGATTAGTACGGCTGCTGGATTCACCACTCATTTCAGACGATTCACCAACTGCCGCCACAATCACATCTGCTTGGGAAGCGACATTCAAAGCCTCATCAAGCAACTCCTGCGCACTACGCGAATCACGCATTTCACGACCGAACATGGTAGCTTCCGCCTCTCTTTGAGCATCATACATCAGATTTGAACCTTTGGCATAAAGCACTTCCGCTTTACCTGCCAATGATTGCTTCATGCTTTCATACAGGGAATTGTATTTGTCAGAAGCAGCTGCCACACTCCATGTACCCGGCATATTGGCCTTTGTATTGGCAAGCGGGCCGACAAGAGCTATTTTGCCTTTACGCTGTAATGGAAGCAGGTTATTTTCATTCTTCAAAAGCACAAATGTTTCAGTAGCTATTTTACGGGCTACGGCACGGTTTTCTGCCGTAAAGATATCTTTCTTTACACGGCTTGCATCACAATATTTATAAGGATCATCAAATAATCCGAGCTTGTATTTTGCTTCGAGAATACGACGGCAGGCTTTGTCTATTTCAGCCATTGTCACTTTTCCTTCTTTTAGAGATTTCTCCAAAGTAGTGAGGAACCCGTCTGCAACCATATCCATATCAGTTCCGGCACTAAGTGACATGGCAGATACCTGTTGAAGATCTCCCATTCCGTGAGCAATCATCTCGGAAATAGCTGTGTAGTCTGTCACAACAAAACCATCAAATCCCCAACGGTCACGCAAGACATCGGTCATCAGCCACTTGTTGCCGGTAGCAGGAATACCGTCAACCACATTGAAAGAAGTCATCACACTACCCACACCAGCGTCAATAGCTGCTTTATAAGGAGGAAAATAATTATTGAACATACTTAGATGACTCATGTCTACTGTGTTATAGTCACGACCAGCTTCGGGTGCGCCATACAGGGCAAAGTGTTTCACACAAGCCATAATAGTGTTCTTATCTGTCAGATCATCACCTTGATAACCTTTTACCATGGCTGCCGAAATCTCCGAACCTAAATAAGGATCTTCGCCTCCACCTTCAGCCATACGTCCCCAGCGGGGATCACGACAGATATCAACCATAGGACTGAAAGTCCAGCAAATACCATCGGCACTGGATTCTTTTGCGGCTATACGGGCAGATTCTTTGATAGCCTCCATATCCCAGCTACAAGACAGTGCCAAAGGAATAGGAAAAACAGTCTCATATCCGTGGATGACATCCATACCAAACAACAAAGGAATTTTCAAACGGCTCTGCTCTACGGCAATCTTTTGGACTTCCCGAATATTCTCCACTCCTTTTACATTGAAAAGACCACCGACCTGACCTTTCCTTATCTTACCGGCCACATCACTGCTTTTAGCTTGTCCGGTAACAATCTCACCCGACACAGGAAGGTTGAGTTGACCGATCTTCTCCTGCAGAGTCATCCTCCCCATCAGGTTGTCAATAAACTGATCCATTTTCCCCTTATCGGCTTGCGGGGCAGCCATAGCAGTGACAGCAGACGCCGTAATCACTGCAGTTAGCAAAAATCTACCTATTCTCATATTCTGTTTTTATATTTATATTATTCTTTCTTCTGTTTTTATTCGGCTGTTGTAGAAGTGAAGCCTAGCTTTTTCAGTCCGTCCTGAATTTCCGGACAACTCATGAATAACCGCCAAAGTAGTCCTGTACGGTAGTTCTCTATCATTGGCGCAATCGTACACTGGTCGATGGCAAGATAATGCGGAACAGTCCACTTCTCGTTCAGTGAGAACGCATCGTGAAATCCATATTTCCCCCAAATCCATGCTCCTTGTTTATAGAAACCTTTCAAGGCGGCCATCGACTCTTCCGGTGTATAAGGAAAAGAGGATAAAGCGGCAGTAGGAGTAATCACACCGAGATCATTGTCGGGCATGTGGGCTGAATAGCCATTTATGGAGTAACTTGCTGTAAGTCCCCAGCAATCAGATCCATATCCTTTGTAACCTTTCGGATTAGTGACACAATATTGATAATCACTCATCGCATGATTGCGTACCACATTCCAGTAGTTGGCATATTGATCGGTCAAGTTACGCGGATCAAGGCCGATGTAAGAGTAGTGTGCCCAGAATAAGGGACCGCCTTTCTCTTCTGCGCCATTATGCTTCAGTTCGAGCGGGTAACCGTAAGGTTTGGAAGCGCTTTTGATGCCACCGCTACGCGCCCACCCTTCATGGTAACAGGCTACCGGAACGGAATGTGTAGGGGATGAAGCTGCAAGGATATAGGTAATCAGACATTCATTATAGCCCTCGAGCGGGAAGTTCATTTCCCAGCCATAGTTAGGAGACCAATGCCAGTATAATACATTCTGATCGCCGTTGCGATACCAGTCGAATTCCATCCCGTGCCACAGTTCGTCTATTTTAGCGGCCAGTGCTTTTTCTTTCTCGTTGCCATCCTTTACGTATTGCCGTACACACAACAGGCTTTGCATAAGGAAGCTACTTTCTACCAGGTCGCCACCGTCATCTTTTGTTCCGAACGGTTTCACTTTGCCCGTAGGACCATGGAGCCAATGCGGCCATACTCCATGAAAACGATCGGCTTTTGCCAGATAGTCTACAATCTTTGTCAACCGGGCTACACCTTCTTCCCGGTTGATAAAGTTTCGTTCGATAGCCACCAACAAGCCGGCAATTCCAAATCCGCTACCTCCAATCGTAATTACATCCTGGTCCTGTTGTGGGTAAACATTATCAAGATGTATACGTTCGCAGGCCAGTCCGGAAGTCTTTTCCGCACCTTCCCACATATAGTTGAAATGCGTCTTTTGAATATAGTCGAGTAGTTCATCGTCGTTCGCAAATGCCTCGGGGCGATCAGGCTCCGCATCGGTCACAGTCTTGTTCTTTTGTGTACATGCGCATACCACTACGAGTAGAGTAATAAATATGCCGGTTCTTGTCCATTCCATCATCTTATAAAGTATTTCTTCTGATTAATAATTATTGTTTCACGACTTTCGACAACGCCGACCGTCCCGATTCATTCAAAGCTTCAATGGCAAAGTAGTAAGTCGTACCAAGGTCGAGTCCCCGGAAGTCATAATGATCCGCACCGTTCACGGTGATGCAGTTATATAACTTTTCGGGAGCAATGCCATAATAAATATTATAGCCGTAGGCATCGGATGAGGGATTCCACGAAATCATTGCATTGCGCTTATCCTGTTTGTCACGCACTATCTTGAAATTTCGTACGGGCAGAGGTTTCTCTCCATCAGCAAAACCAAACACCCGGAACTCCGAAAGACAAAAATTGCCGGATGGAACATGAATGTTTTCCAGTTTCAGATAGCGGGCATCCAGCGTCTCACCCAATTCGATGTAGTCATGAGGCACATCTTTATCGTTATCACTTTTATCTACCGCCAGTGTCCAGTCTGTCCCGCTATCACTGGAGTAGATATGATATTGATAGTATAAATCGTTTGCACGATTATGCTGCACACTTTTATGGTCATAGTAGTTGAGTTGGATCGCCTTTATGTGTTTCATGGCGCCAAGGTCAATTTCTATCCACTCACCCGGTTCCCCGGTTTTAGCAGCCCAATACGTACGCATATTTTCATCGGTAAGATTGGAAGCGGAATAGATGCTGTCGGTGCTGGATACTTTTACCGGTTTCTCATAAGAAAGAAGCATCCATCCGGTAAACCGGTCAGCCGGATTTTTAATATCGTAGTCGGCATTCCAGCAAGGATAATCGCCGAATGCTGTGGTAGAGTACATCACCCCATCCGGATCGAATGTTGTAGGATATAATCCGATACGTCTTTCAAACTTATATTTGAGGGATAACATACAAGTACCCACATGCCAGTAGTTTCCTTTCAAATCTTGAAAAGTACCACTGTGTCCTACTCCCTGTACAAATCCACCGGGCTTATAGCTCATTGGATTATGCTGCTGGTAAGTGAACGGTCCTAATGGCGAATCACTGACATATACTCCGTCGGCATATACCTTAAACTCCGTTCCCGGAGCACCGTACTGAAAATAATATTTTCCATTATGCTTCGTCATATAAGCCCCTTCGGTAAACGGACGCAACGTCACTTCATCATCATTGTTCATGCCAAACCGTTCCCAGCCATGTTCTTCCGGACGAAGCATCATGATATCATAGATCTTACTGACCGGACGAAAATCATCACGACTCACTTGTACGCCTTTAAGAGGATACTCATTGCTCGAACCGTAATAAAGATAGAGCTTACCGTCATCATCCAAAAACAAGCAAGGATCCCATGAAGGTAACGTATTACGTTCGACAGCACGCTTAAAACGCCCGGATTTGGGAGACGTGCTATACCATACGGGCAATCCTTCATAAGTAGAACCGGTATAGAACAGCGTATCTCCGCTTACAAATGCTGCCGGAGCACACATATCGTCGTCCGTAGGACGACGCTGGAAAGAGGCCGGAGCAAATTCCCAGTCACTTAGATTCTTTGAATAATGGAAGCCTCCCTGGTTCGTGGAAAACAGGAAATACTCATCTTTATAAGTTAATCCCATCGGATCGGCAGAAGATCTGAACGATCCGTTAGACTGAACATTGTTGTTATAAGGTTCATAGTTATAACTAATATTCATAGGATTACAATAGGTACGAGTGACAGGATGCGCAGGGTCATACCACCTTGTAGCTTGAGCAGGCTGACGCTGCACAGACTTATGCTTTCCTGATTGCATAACGATTTTCACTTGCCGGTCGTCAACAGCACGTTTTACATTGGCAAAAGATTTTCCCGGATAATAGGCATAAAGATGCACATCGTTATCAGTAGCCTTCAACGTATAACGGCCTTCTATGTTCGTGTTACAATGAACCGGACTTGAGAAAAACATAACGGTAGCCCCTTCAAGCGGATTACCCTGTTCATCTACAACCGTTCCGGTTATTTCGTATTGATTTACTACCGGGATATAGTAGTCGCTTACCTGTCCTTTTACTACTTTTATAGAATCTTCCGGTGGTAGTGCGTTCCCTGCCAAGGCAGAGAACGCTATCCCAGAACTTAGTAATATCTTTTTTACTATTCCTGTCATTTCCTAATTTTATTTAGACATAATTACTCGTCAATCGGTTCGTTCGTCAGACTTGGGATATTAGATACCTGATCGAAAGGAAGCGGATAATAGGTTTTATCTTCAGTCCATCCTTTGGAACCAAGCACAGAAGCAGCCTTACCGGTACGAATCAAGTCATTGTAACGTTCTCCCCACTCACAAACAAGTTCCATACGGCGTTCATCAAGGATTTGGTCTACAGTCGCACCATCAATCTCGGACATTCCCGCACGATCACGTACAAGTTTCAATGACGCATCACCATCCTTACCCAAACGTACCTTAGCTTCTGCATTCATCAATAATACATCAGCGTAACGGAATATACGTACATTGTTATTTGCACCATATTTGGTACGGCCCGGTGTCAACTGATCTGTCGGAGTATAGGCTTTTCCATTCCAGCAATCTGTTTGAGTAGAGTTCTGCAATTCACGAATCACATCACCGCTTGGAGTAGTTGTACCAGCCAACAGGAACGAAGTCGTAGCACGGATAGTCTCACCACGAGCCGCTGCCCAATCACGGAAATCTTTATATATACCGATAAATCCCCAGCCTGAAATATTTCCGTCGTTCGCCGGTCCTTGGAATACAAACCAGTTATCAGCATCTACCATATCACCTGACCCAAGACCAAAGTCAGTACACTGACATTCGAATAACGATTCATCACAAACCTTACCCGGAATCTTGAATAAATTATAGTAATCATCATAAAGCTTAAATTTCTTGCTACCGATAATATCATCTGTCAATGTTTCAACTTCTCCATAATTACCCTGATTCAGATGTATCTTTGCTGCAAGCATCTCTGCCGAGAAAGCAGTGACAGCACCATAATGAGCCATTTCATTCGGACGTAATCTCGGAGTATGGTCCATCGTATACTGTAGATCTTCAAGAACATATTTATATACAGCATTGATCGTTGAACGGGTCATGTCGGTTTGAGTATTACTACGCAAAATAGTTACCGGACCAAAAGCCTGTACAAGTCGGTAATAGGCATAAGCACGAAGGAACCTCACTTCACCACAGTAAGAGCGGTAATTAGTCATATCATCGTCCGACGTGATATTTTCTGCGTAGGAATCCAGCGATTCAAGAGCAGCATTGGCCACTTTTATGATACCATAATACTGATTCCACATCTCGTTGAGTCCCCAGAAAGAACTGTCGTAGTTGTAGTTACCCATATCAATAAGGGTTGCCTGGTCATCTATACGTCCGGACCAAACATCATCATCACGCACGACAGACAATGGCCATATCACCCAGTGCATACCGCCTGTTCTAACTTTAGCATATACTCCAGAAACCGCTTGATACATATTCTCAATTTGAGTAAAGTCTACATTCTCTTCCGGAACCTTATTTTCGGGCTCTTTATCAAGATAATCACATGATGTATTGCATAACATTAATGCTGGCAACGCATATATTAAGATATTCTTTAGTATTCTCATTTTCTTGTTCTTTTGTTAGATTAAAATTAATTTTTCCATTCCGGCTTAGAAATCAATCTGGATTCCAAAGCTATAAGTAGATGTCAAAGGATAAACTTCTGTATCCCATCCTTCAGCATCGCTCAACTCCGGAGTGAATGAATTCGCCTTAAATGTTGTGAACGGACGGTCTGCCGTCAGTGAGAAACGGATACCCGGCAATGTGTAATTTCCCATCTTGATATTACGCAAACTATAACCGAGAGTTATGTTCTGAATACGGAAGAAATCGGCACTTTCTACAAAATAAGAGTTCACTCTTTGGTCAGATACATTCCACCCCTTTACCAATGCTGCTGCAGACGGATGCGAGTTAGTAGAACCCGGTCCGGTCCAACGATTCTCATACTGTGCTTTATCAAAGTTATAATTAGACTGTGCATAACGCAAAGCACGTTTACGGTTGTATATCTGTCCGCCTGTTTGACCATACGTAGTCAATTCAAAATCCAGATTCTTCCAGTTCAAACCAAGATTAATGCCGTATGTAAAATTAGGTATGTAAGAGCCAAGTACTTGGCGGTCATCACCATCAATCACGTTATCACCGTTTACATCTTCATACTTGAAGTCACCCGGTACAAGATTGTTGGCCACGGCAATCGGATCTTCCGCACATTCTTCCAAAGTCTGATAAACTCCTACAACCTTATATCCATAGTATGAATTCATTTCTTTGCCTACCATATTAATGGTCTTTCCTCCCTTGATAGAGCTCAATCCTCCAAGGTCTTTTACCTTATTCTTCAAATATGAAAGGTTCACTCCCAAATTATATTTGAAGTCTCTTCCGATATTATCATTCCAGTTAAGTGATAAATCAAAACCCGAATTCAGAATCTTACCATAGTTTCCGGCAAGTACGTCATTGCTGAACGGTAAACGCGGAGATATAACAGCTCTTTTTGTCAGGCGATAGAAATAGTCCAAATCTACATTCAAACGATTCTTAAAAGTAGAGAAGTTCAAACCGACGTTTGTTTCATCTACCAGCTCCCACTTCAAATAACTGAAATAAGTTGTATTTTGATAGCCTGGGAAAGTAGAGTTTCCAAATACACCGGATGCAGAATTACCTGTGGTAATTGAAGCAAAACCGTCACTTGCAGCTACGTGGTCATTACCCAAACGTCCCCAGCTGGCACGCAGTTTCAGGTAATCGAAGAACTTTTGATCTTTCATAAAATCTTCTTCACTGATAACCCATGCAGCACCAACAGATGGGAAATATCCCCAATGTTCCTGATATTTGGAAGAACCGTCCGCACGCATAGTGAATGTCAACAGGTATTTCCCTGCATAGTCATAACTTAAACGGGTGAAATAAGACTGACCGCGATAGCAGTAACCATCGTCTCCAAGAGTTACACCTTCAGCATTTCCCTGACTCAAATAAAGCCATTCGTCCTTTCCTTCCGGTACATTATTAGCTTTTCCCCACATATATCTGTACTGTTGTTGCCGCATAGAGTAACCTAACATGGCTCCAAAGTTATGTTTTCCCCACTGATTATTATAGGTCAATATATTATCCCAAATGTAATTGTAATAGTTCGTATCTTTCTTTGTCAATTCTGAAACGGCCTGTTGTTGCCAGCTACTTACATAGTAGGGAGCTATATATTCACGACCACGAATGGCTGAATAATCATAACTATAACTCGTTCTGAAATTTAACTTCTCCGGCAAGAGTTGGAACTGTGCATAGAAGTTAGTCAATACCTGATAGTTCTCATTTTGTGAATCATAATAGTTGGCTGTTGCCACAGGATTGTAGAAGTTAGCAGTGAAACCAACTGCATCAGGTGATGCATACTTGTCGGGGAAAGTATTGTCATTTGCCGGATCATAAACCGGATAAATGCCCGGAGCATTAAATGCCTGCTGCCAAGCTTTATTTTGTGGCAACACTTGGGTAGAGTTACTAAATACACCATTGAAACCGACCTTCAGCCAGTTGGTTGCTTCATAATCGAGTGCTGCACGGAAATTGAGACGTTTATAGTTATTCTCTACATCCATTACACCATCCTGATACAAATAACTCATACCTACGGAATAAGTGCTTTTCTCTGTTCCACCACTAATTCCCAAACTGTGGTTAGTGATAAGCGCACTCCGCAGTAACTCCTTATACCAGTCTGTGTCTGAATCGAATTTCCAGTTATGAAAATCCGGATCGGAATAGTCACCGCCGAATTTATCAATAGAGGCCTTCATGGTAGATACATATGCATCATAATTAGCTTCGAGAAGCATAGTAGAATACTCTTGAGAGTTAGCCATTTCTAAAACGTTTGTAGCTTTCTGTACACCTATATATCCGTTATAGGTAATTTTAGCTTTCTGATTACGTTGGCCTTTTTTGGTAGTGATAATAACAACACCATTAGCGGCACGCACACCATAAATGGCAGCAGCCGAAGCATCCTTCAACACGGACATATCCTGAATGTCATTACTATTGAGGAAATTGATATCATCATAGAACATACCGTCTACTACATAAAGAGGCGAGCTGTTGGAAAATGACCCTTTACCACGAATGGCTACCTTCGGCCCTTCTCCCGGAGTACCGCTATTGGTAACGTTTACTCCGGCCACTTTCCCTTGCATAGCAGCCATAGGTGAAGAGGCGGGAGTAGAAAGTAACGCTTCTCCCTTGACTACCGTAATGGGAGAAGTCAAGTCCTTGGCTTTGGCTGAACCGTAACCGATCACAACCACTTCTTCCAGCTTCTGAACATCATCTTTTAATTGAACATTGATTACATTCTTCCCTTTTACAGCAATTTCTTGAGGTATCATTCCTATATAAGAGAAGGTAATAATAGCATCTTCGGGAACGTTTTCCAAAGTATAGTTACCATTAAGGTCCGAGATAGTACCAGTGTAGGTACCTTTTACATGAGCAGACGCACCAATGATCGGTTCACTAAAGGAATCAACAATAGTACCTCTGATTGTTTTGTTTTGAGCAAGCAGTGTTTGTAAACACAACACTGCAACTACAAGAAAAGTAATCTTTCTCTTCATTTTTTTACGTATTAGTTGATAATAAGGTTGCTAAAAAATCGATGCAACAAAGGAATGGAGTTTTTAAAATTCTTGCAAAATAACGCATACTACGCTACTACTTTTATGCTGTACAACACTACGTTTTTAGTACGTTTATCGCTTGTAGACACTTATTTTGGCATGTTTTTTCGCTGATTTGGGATTTTTTAATTATTTGGTATTATATTTGAAATTATTTTTCATCACCATAATAGAGAGAGTATTCTATGAGACGCACTGATTTTATCTATTTATTATTTATTTTCATAGGAGGATGTTTATCCCCGGTAATAAGTCATGCATCTACATTTATGCCCATTGTGACCAACTATACAGCCAAAGACTACCAAGCGGGATTACAAAACTGGGCTTTAGCTCAAGGAAAGAACGGAGAGATGTACATTGGAAATAATACAGGACTATTATGTTTCGATGGCTATACGTGGAGTAAATATCAAATGCCCGGTAATCAGCTTGTGCGATCCATACTCATTGATGGTGACCGTATTTATGTGGGAACATACGAGGATTTCGGCTATTTCAGCCGCAACTCTCTTGGTATACTTGAATACACTTCCTTATGGAGCCAACTCAAGAATATCGAAACACACAATGATGAAATATGGAATATACTCAAAATAGGTGAATGTATTTATTTCCAATCATTCAGTTCTTGGTTTAAATATGACGGAAAGAAAGTAACCGCACACTATAACTCTCAACATTTGCCATTGTATTTTCATAAAGCGCATGGACAAATCTATGTACAGATGGTCAACGGTGATTTTTATCTTCTGGAAAATGATGAATATAAACTATTGATTAAACGTAAAGCATTAAAAGATGACTCTGTGGTTGCAGTCATTCCCACAGCAGGAGGAAAAATGATTCTATGTACCGAGTGGAACGGACTGTTTGACTATGACGGAAAGACACTTTCTCCCCACCCTACCGCTATCGATCAGGAATTAAAAAGTCAGCAGATGAATCGTGCCGTAATGATTCCATCAGATTCGACAATCGTACTCGGAACGATCCGCAATGGTATTTATGCCGTTGACAAAGAAGGAAAAGAGAAGTGGCATTATGATATGGAAAATCGTTTATATAACAATTCTGTATTACGGCTTTTCTGTGATCGGGATAATAATGTATGGGCGGCACTTGATATCGGCATTGCATTAATCCATACCGGTTCTCCCTATTCCATTCTGATACCTGACCGCAATTCACAGTCATTCGGAATGGTATATGGGGTCAATGCATTTAATAATAGTCTATATATTGCTACTAACCAGTCTGCCTGGTTGTACTCTTTTGCCGACCAAACAATTGTTCCTATCCAGGGTACCGAAGGACAGAACTGGCATATCAGTACATTTGATTCACAAATTCTGCTGGGAAACAATTTCGGAACTAAAATTATAACGGGAACTGTAGCCAGTAACATCCCTGAAACAGAAACCAGTAGCACGTGTCTGCGCAAATGTATAATTAATGGGCAGGAAGTTCTCATTGAGTCGTCTTATTATAACCTCCGAGTCTATCGTAAATATAATGGTAAATGGAGTTTTTCTCATTCCATTGATGGCTTCTGGAATCCGGTACGCCAGTTCGAGGTCGATCATAGTGGAAATATATGGGCTGCACATATGAGTCTCGGTATCTACAGGATAGAGCTTTCAAGGGATTTAAAAAAGATGGAAAAGTGCACGTATATCAAATCATTGTCAGACGAAGAGAATAATGCAAGCCTGATGCATGTTATGAAGATACGTGGAAGAGTGGTATTGTCGGACAGCAAAAGAACGTATACTTATGATGATATTAACCAGCGTATCATACCTTTCGTACAACTTAACTCCATTCTCAAAAATGGGATTAATATGGCTATACCGGTAGATGATAACCTCTATTGGCTTACCGACTATCGTGGATACACCCTGATAAGATATGATAATGACAATTTCAGGATGGAACGCTTCATCCCTTCCTCTTTTTTCGGACTTGAATGCAATGAAAACAATAATAATGTATATGTAAACAATAACACCACTTATTTCTGTCTCAACAATGGTATAGGGCGTTTGGATATGAATCTGAAAAAAGACACTTTGCTGCAAAGGAATTCTTTACTCATTAGAAAAGCTACTTCTTTGTCGCAGGATTATCAATTGCATCTAATGCCTGTATCTGCCGAAAAGAAAGACAACAAGAAAATATGGGGGGATATAACTTTCCATTTGTCTTATCCTAATTTTAACTGCGAACCTCTCCGTTTTTGTTATCACCTCACGGGAAGTAGCTTGGATCTGATGTCAGAATCAGCCGATCCGGTGGTCACATTTGGTAGCTTAGGGTATGGAGATTATCATTTTACGGCTTCAGTGAAAAATGTCGATGGTCAGGTACTTAGTTCCGTAGAATATTATTTCAATAAACCATGCCCATTTTATCTGTCCATATATGCTTGGATAATATATGTGCTTCTTGCGAGTGTAATAGTATACTTCTACTCTCGTTGGCATGCTGCCAAAATGCTAAGAAAACGTAATAGGGAGTTTGAAAAAGAGAAAATGAAACAGGACTTCAAGATGTTGGAGCAGGAACATATCATTGCGCAACAACGCGAGCAATTACTTGAAGCAGAATTACAGGTCAAAAGTAAGGAATTAGCCAGCCTGGCTCTCGATGCCGTAGTCCAACGTAAAGCGGTTGAAAGCTTGAAAGAAGTTATGTCTGAACAAGAACATAAGGGAATTATCAATCAACATGATATAGACACCATACTAAAACAGATTAACGGAAACCTGAATGAGGAGGAATTCTGGGATATTTACCACAAGAATTTTGATATGATCCATAAGAATTTCTTCCGTAACCTGCGTAAACAATATCCCAGTCTCACAGCCAGTGACTTGAGATTTTGTGCACTGTTACGGCTAAATCTATCGACCAAAGATATTGCGCAGTTCACCAATCTTACTATTCGTGGGGTAGAAACAGCCCGCTATCGAATAAGAAAGAAACTTGCCATTCCCGGAAATATTAATCTTGTTGATTTTCTAATTGACTTTACATAGGAAGATTTACCGAATATTCCTTCTAATTTCACACCCCTATTCTGTTGGGATTTTCTAAAGAAACTTTATCTTTGTAATGTCAACAATTAAAAGAATATGGTTCGTTTTAATCTTGTTATCACCTTACTACTAATGATAAGCATAGCTGTCAAAGCCGAACTGACCAACCGGATGTTCGATGTCAGGCATGTAGGCTATGCAGAAGGCCTTAGTAGCCAACGCGTTTTTTCGATTGTCGAGGATGGAGACGGTGCTATGTGGATTGCTACAAAAACCGGAATAGACAGATACAACGGTCATACGGTAAAGAACTATGATTTGCCGGGCAGTTTCTATTATGGTGATCTTGCCGGACGCAGGCTTTACTTATTGTACGACGCACAACAAGGACTGTTCGCCTACGACCACACCGGACGAATCTACCGATATTCCACCATCCTGGATCATTTTGAACAAGTCCTCCACCTGGGACAATTGATTCAGGAAGAAGTCATCTTGAACAAACTCTGTTTGGATAGTGACGGAACCTGGTGGATGGGGGCGGATAAAGGACTATACAAGCAAGAAGCGGACCATCGTATAGTTGCCGTGTTGAAAGGACAATATGTCAACGACATCGCATTTGCCGGCGAGTCGCTTTTTGTGGGTACTTCTAACGGAGTCTGGCAACTGTCACACGCCCTGCCGGATAAGAAACGCCAGCTGCTGGAAGGGTGGAATGTACAAACATTGTTCTGCGACAAACCGAAAAAAGAACTCTGGATAGGCACATTTGGCAGCGGTTTGTCTGTGATGAACCTCGACACTTCCAAAGTGCTTGCGCTGGAGGGACAAGGGAGCACGTTCCTTCATCCGATACGGGCAATTACAGACTATGATGTACATACCATACTCATAGGCGTGGACGGTGGCGGTGTGTATGCGATAGACAAGGACACCAAGAAAGCCCGTTTACTGATGAATACCAGAGATGACACAGATACTTATCTGCGCGGAAACGGCGTATATGCCGTAACCAGAGACGACCAAGGCAACATCTGGATAGGTAGTTATACGGGAGGCGTATCCGTGGCTATCCTGCTGAAACATCCCATTTCGATATTAGCACACGAAAAGGGAAATACCCATTCTCTCATCAGCAACAACGTAAATGATATCGAAGAAAACCCGGATGGCAACCAATGGTTCGCTACCGATGATGGAATCAGCATCCGAAACACCCTGTCAGGCACTTGGAAACACGTGCTGAAAGAAATCGTAACCATTTCTCTTTGCACATCCGGAAATGGGAACGTATGGGTAGGAACATACGGAGACGGAGTGTATCTACTGGATAACAACGGACGCGTGTTACGCCATCTCACCAAGCAACAAGGGCAATTGACCACCAATTATATTTTCTCCGTCAGACAAGACATGGAGGGAGACTTATGGATAGGAGGTCTGGACGGATGCCTGATCATGTTTGAAAAAGAAAAAGGCAGCAAACGGTCTTTCGACGTGAATTGGGTACAGTCCATTGAACCTATCGACCGAAACCGGGTAGCGGTGGCTACCGTCAACGGTTTCTTCCTGGTGGACAAACATACAGGGAATATACAGCACTATGCCAATTCCCAGGAATTTCACAATCAGAATGTCAGTGCTTATATCATCTCTATGCTATTCAATGACGACGAAACCGTGTGGCTGGGAACCGAAGGGGGAGGATTGAATCTATATGACATGAAAAACCGGACGGTAAAGACTTTCACTGTTCAAGAGGGATTGCCGTCCAATGATATATATAGTTTGCAGCAAGACGACAAGAAACGCTTGTGGGTCAGCACCGGAAAAGGAATTGCCTTGATAGACAGCCTGCGCGTGTCGAACCTCAACTATGCAGGCAATATAGACAAGGAATATAACAAATCCTCATTTGCCCGGTTGATGAACGGCGAGTTTGTGTATGGCAGCACGGATGGCGCTGTCTTTATCATGCCACTCGACATCTCAACCGTAGACTACTGGACGCTCCTGCGTTTCACGGGGCTGACGGTTGATTATCAAAACGTCCAGGAAGAAGAATCGTTGAGACCCGCCATCCATGATATGCTTGCCGACCGTGCGGTACGGCTCGGCTATAAATACAACTCGTTTACTGTTTCTTTTGAATCTATCAACTATCGTTTCCAGCGCGATATTGTCTATCAGCATAGTTTAGAGGGGTATGACAATGACTGGAGCAAACCGTCTGCCGAGGGCAAGGCATCCTACACCAAGGTATCGCCGGGCACTTATCTTTTTAAGGTGCGCAGCCTGCGGCGCAGCGACGGAAAGACTATCTCCGAAAGCACCTTAGAAGTGAAAGTGAGCCAGCCATGGTGGAACTCGTGGTGGGCTTGGACTATTTACCTATTTATAATAGGCTTCGTTTTCTATTTCATCCTGCGCTATAAGAGCAACCAGCTCCAAAAGAAATACGACGAAGACAAAATACGTTTCTTCATCGACACGGCGCACGACATTCGCACGCCGGTAACGCTTATCATGGCACCTCTGGAGGATTTGAACCGGGAACAAGATCTCTCGGACAAAGCCCGTTATTACCTGAATCTGGCCCATGAAAGTACCCGGAAACTCCATTCGCTCATCACACAGTTGCTCGAATTTGAAAAGGTAGACGCCCACAAACCATCCTCTTCATCGGTTCCGCTTTGTCTGAATGAAGTTTTGCTGAAAGAAGTCTCCGTCTTCCGGTCTTTTTGCGAGAAGAAGCAGTTGACACTGAATCTGACCCAACCCGACGAATCCATTTTCGTTTCAGCCGACAAACACCTGATAGAGATGTTACTCGACAATCTTCTTTCCAATGCCTGCAAATACACCATGCCCCAGGGAGAAATCAGCCTGGATTTGAAAGCTACGAAACGCAAAGCCATCCTTTCGTTGAAAGATAACGGAATAGGCATACCGAAGAAAGCGAAAAAGCATATCTTCTCCGATATTTACAGAGCCGAGAATGCCCGGCAGTCACAGGAAGAAGGAACCGGATTCGGACTGTTGCAGGTGCAGCGCATTGTAAAGATGCTGCATGGAAAAATCACTTTCTGTTCCGAGGAGGGCAAGGGAACTACTTTCATCGTAACATTGCCGCGAACCACCACCGTAGCCGAACCCGTGTCGCACGAATCATCCCTCGAACACCTTGCCGGCACATCGGATAATAACAGCCCCGAAACGGACAAAATGAAAGATCCGGACGACCGGAATACATTGCTCATTGTAGAAGACCACGAAACTCTCCGTCACTACCTCCGCCAGACCTTTGAACACCTCTATCGGGTGATTGATGTTGCCGACGGACACGAAGCTATCGCCTGTCTCGCCAATGAATATCCGGACATCATCCTCTCCGACGTCATGATGCCCGGCATACGGGGTGACGAGCTTTGCAGAATGGTCAAGGAAAATCCTGACACATCAGGTATTCCCGTCGTTCTGCTGACGGCAAAGGCTAACCACGAAGCAATAGTGGAAGGATTGAAGAAAGGCGCGGATGATTACATCCCCAAACCATTCAGTACAGAGATACTGAAATTGAAAGTACAAGGATTGATTGACAATCGAAACAGGCAACGGCAGTTTTTCATGCGGCAAGCCATCGCTCAAGTAGAGGCGGGCGACAAACGTGACGACAATGAAAGCAATGAAAACAATGAAAGTATCGACAACAAAAACGTAACGACAGCAAGCGAAACAATGGCCGAGGGCGACCGACGGTTTATCATGCAAGCTACCCGGTTTGTTCTTGAACATTTGGATGAACCCGATTTCAACATCAATCTCTTGTGCCATGAAATGGCAATGAGCCGGACACTATTCTACAGTCGCCTTAAATCACTGACGGGAAAAGGGCCGCAAGAGTTTATCCGTATCATACGGCTACAAAAAGCTGCCGAACTGCTGAAAGAAGGTAAAAGCGTAACCGATGTCGCCGCCGAAACCGGATTTGTCAACACGAAGTATTTCAGTTCATTGTTCAAGAAACAATTCGGGATGCAGCCAAGTAAATATAGTGGGAAGTAGACAAGCATTCATGTTCGGTTTTGAATTAAAATTAGCTCGTTTCCGGTACGGTAATGAACCGTTTCAGCTTATTCTAACAAGGGTATATTCTCACTGTAATGAGAAAAAGTTCTCATTGTAATGAGTATTTTTTCTCATAGGGATAAGTATACTTGAGAATGTGTACGGAAGTTTTTTTGAATTATAATTGTATGAGTTTACCTCATTCTTGTATAGCAACAACCTTCGAAAAAGAATGGGTAAGATAACGTCAGTTCGATAAAAATCAGCAGATTTGTCAGCAATCAAACCTAATATGTCAGCAATCTAACCATCGTTTCAACCGGATATTAGCATCTTTGCACCAAGCTTTACAAGTATAAAGCACATATTACGTTTAACCTTTAAAATGCTAAAACGATGAAAAAAGTAGCACTATTCCTATTTTTATCCGTTTGCTTCGCGCAACAATCCTGTTCGTCGGATTCTGTTGGAACGGAACCGGAAGAAAATCCACAAGACATTCTTTTTAAAGACGATTTCAACTTCTTCGACGAAAAAGTATGGACGAAAGAAACTCATGAACCCGGTTGGACCAACCAAGAGCTACAGGCATACGATGCCGCTCATGTATCGGTAGGAAAAGACGGGGATAAATCGGTTCTGATTCTTACCGCCGAACGCAAAGGGAATAAAATCTATTCAGGCAGGATCAATTCAAAAGGGAAAAAGAGTTTCAAGTATCGCAAGATAGAAGCAAGTATCAAGCTTCCCAAGACTAACGGCGGACTGTGGCCTGCGTTCTGGATGATGGGAGATAACGACAAAGAATGGCCGGCATGCGGGGAGATTGACATTATGGAAATGGGAGAACAGAGCGGAATGGCTGCGGGCGATTCGGAAAAACAAGTGAACACCGCCATTCACTATGGCCCCAGCGTAGCGGCTCACGAACAGCAATACTACAAAGCCAATGTTGCCAACAGCCTGCAAGACGGCAATTATCACACCTACTCTCTGGATTGGGATGAAAACAACCTGACAATATCCATCGACAACGTCAAGTTTCATACGTTCGACATTAGCTCGAATTCTTGCTTTCACGACAACTTCTACATCCTGTTCAACCTCGCCGTGGGAGGTGCGTTTACAGGGATTACCGACATTAATAAACTGACGGGCCTGAAAGACGGTCAGAAAGTGAAGATGTACATCGACTGGGTGAAAATATTATAGGAATCTTAAATATACATGCTATGAATATGGAAAAATGTAAGTATCTACTGTTTTGCGGAACACTCGCCCTTTGGATGGCAGGAGGTTTCCAGCAAGTGTATGCAGCAACGGAACCAAGTTCCCAGGCTGTTCAACAACAAAGCAACAAGGTAACCGGAAAAGTGAGCGATGCCACAGGCCCTATCATTGGGGCTTCCGTAGTGGAGAAAGGAACTGCCAACGGAACGATTACCGATCTGGATGGAAATTTCAGTTTGAATGTAAAAGCGGGAGCTACGCTCGTTGTCAGCTACGTGGGTTATAAATCCGAAGAAGTAAAAGCGGGAAGAGGTCCTTTGAACATCACCTTAAAAGAGGATGCCAAAGCATTGGATGAAGTGGTAGTTACCGCCCTTGGCATCAAGAGAGAGCGCAAAGCGTTGGGCTACGGCATTGATGAAGTGAAAGGTGAAGCCTTGACCAAAGCGAAAGAGACGAATCTCATCAACTCCATGGCAGGACGTGTGCCGGGCTTGGTAGTCAGCCAGACCGCCGGTGGTCCTTCCGGTTCTACGCGCGTTATTCTGCGAGGCAGTACCGAAATGACCGGCAATAACCAACCTCTTTATGTAGTGGACGGTGTACCTTTGGACAACACTAATTTCGGCAGTGCCGGCACAAACGGAGGCTTCGACTTGGGCGACGGTATTTCGAGCATCAATGCCGATGACGTAGAAAATATGTCGGTATTGAAAGGCCCTGCAGCATCTGCACTTTATGGTAGCCGTGCCAGCCACGGTGTTATCTTGATTACAACCAAGCGAGCCAACAAGGATAAAATCAGCGTGGAATATAACGGAACGCTGACTTTCGACACCCAACTTGCCAAATGGGACGAAGTGCAACAGATATACGGTATGGGAAGCAACGGTACTTATAGCTATGATGCCATATCCAACACAAACAAAAGTTGGGGCCCAAAAGCGGACGGTTCAAACATGTTGAAGTATTTCGACGGCGTAGAACGCCCTTTCCTCATTGTCCCCGACAATACGTCCAACTTCTTCCGCACGGGTATCACCGCCACCAACTCCGCCATCATAGGTGTGAACAGCGGAAAAACCGGAATTCGCTTTACCTATACGGATATGCGCAATAAAGACATTGTTCCCCAAACGCACATGAGCCGTGACATTTTCAACCTGCGCGCCAATACGTCTGCAGGAAAGGTAGACCTGGATTTCAGCGTCAACTATACACGGGAAGACGTGAAGAACCGTCCGGCACTGGGCGACAGCAAGTCCAATATCGGTAAAAACCTGATGACCCTTGCCACCACCTACGACCAGGAATGGTTGCAAACCTATCAGACTGCCGACGGCGAATATTCCAACTGGAACGGCATGGACCCCTACAACGTAAATCCGTACTGGGATATCTATAAGAACTTCAATAAATCCAAGAAAGACTTGTTCCGCATGAACGGCAAGGCCGTATGGAACATCGACCCACATCTGAAACTTCAGGCAACGTTGGGCGCCGAACTCAATTGGTTCACGTTCGATGATTATAAAGCACCTACCACTCCCGGATTCGAAGCCGGAAGACTTCAAAACAGCGCTTTCCGCAACCGCATGTACAACTTTGAAGTGTTGGCTCTCTACAACAACCATTGGGGTGATTTCGATTTCAACGCTACGTTAGGCGGTAATGTATATAAGGTGAACAACCAGACTACCGTTACCACCGCTCAAGACATGAAGATACGCGATGTCCCTTCATTGACGAGTTTCAACGAGATCAGTGTAGTGCCCGGCAGTTACCGCAAGCAGATTAATTCGGTTTACGGAGCAGTGAACGTGGGCTGGAAACACATGCTTTACCTCGATGCTACGTTGCGTGGCGACCAATCGTCTACCCTTCCCACTGGCAACAACATGTATATGTATCCTTCTTTCTCCGGCAGCTTTGTATTCTCCGAGCTGACAAAACTGGGCGACCTCCTGCCTTACGGAAAGGTGCGTATGTCATGGGCGCAAGTAGGTAGCGATACCGATCCTTACCAATTGGGACTCGTCTATACGAAATCCAAATATGCTTATCCCGGATATACCATCGGATATATCGATAACGGAACCATCCCCAACAAAGACTTGAAACCAACCAAAACAAACTCCGTGGAAATGGGATTGGAATTGAAATTCCTGAAGAACCGTATCGGACTGGATTTCACCTACTATTCTCAAATCAGTAAAAACCAGATTATGGGAATGGCAAGTTCCTGGACAACCGGTTACAACTATCGCTTGATTAATGCCGGCAAGATAGAAAACAAAGGTATTGAGATTGCCCTTAGCACACGACCGATTCAAACACGCGATTTTTCCTGGGACATTAATCTGAACTTCTCCAAAAACAGCAACAAAGTAAAAGAACTGGATGGCGAATCAGATATGTTTGAACTGGAAAAGGCGTCTTGGCTCGACGTTCAGGTGGCCGCTAAGGTAGGCGAGAACTTTGGTTCTATTGTAGGCCCGGACTTCCAACGGAACGAAAAGGGAGATATTCTGATTGACCCGCAAACCGGTCTGCCGCAATATGACAAGAGCAACCATGTATTAGGTAATGCCTCTTGGGACTGGACAGGTGGATTACTCACCAACTTTACCTACAAGAATCTCTCGCTGGTAGCAGTATTCGATGTGAAAGTAGGCGCCGACCTCTATTCTATGTCTGCCCGTGCTGCTTACGAATCGGGTAAAAGTCCGGAAACATTGGCAGGACGCGACGCCTGGTATCGCTCGGAAGAAGAAAGATTGGCAGCCGGCATTGCAAAAGGAGCCGATAACTGGAAGCCGACAGGCGGATTCGTTGCTCCGGGTGTCATCGACAACGGTGATGGAACATATCGTCCCAACGACATCTACATCAATCCGGAAGACTACTGGATGAGCGTTTGCCGTAATGCACCTTCTATGTTTATTTACGACAACTCATACGTGAAATGCCGTGAGCTGACGTTGAGTTACAATGTACCCAAATCCTGGCTGAAGAATGTAGTAAGCGGACTGACCGTTTCGTTCGTTGCCCGCAATCCGTTCATCGTATGGAAGAATATCCCGAATATCGACCCGGATTCCAACTACAACAATACCACCGGTATGGGACTTGAATACGGTTCGTTGCCTTCACGCAGAAGCTATGGTTTTAATGTAAATGTGAAATTCTAAAAAGATATATCATGAGACAATCTAAATACATCACAATCATCACGATGGCATGTGCCCTGTTTTTCGCTTCTTGCAGCGATGAATACATGGAAAACATGAATACCGACCCTTCCAAGGCCGCTACCATCGACCCGAATGCGCAGCTCACCACTGCCCAACTGCAAACGTACGGAGACCTTAGTATGATGGAAATCTACCGTAACTACCATTATGCATTCACCCAACAACTGATGGGATGTTGGAACACCACCAACTACGGCGGACGCCATACGCTAGACAATAATGAAATGAGCCGTATCTGGACATCGTTCTACACTCAATCCCTGAAGAATATCATTGATGCTCAATATCGCACAGCCGAAGATGCAGAGAAAGTGAATATCAACTCTGTACTCCGCATTTATCGGGTTTATCTTATGTCTATCATCACCGACACTTACGGAGACGCTCCTTTCAGTGAAGCCGGCCTGGGATTCCTCGAAGGAAAGTTCAATCCGAAGTATGACAAACAGGAAGATATTTACAACGCTTTCTTTCTGGAGCTGGAAGATGCCGTCAATAAAATCGATCCGACCAAAGATAAAGTGACAGGTGACCTCATCTATGCCGGTGATGTAACTAAATGGCAACAACTGGCAAACTCGCTTCGCCTACGTTTTGCCATGCGAATATCCAGTGTCAATCCTACAAAGGCACAAACGGAATTTGAAAACGCTTTGGCTGCCAATGGGGGTGTGATAACGGACGTCTCAAGCGATGCGCTCATCAAATACATGACAATCGCATTTAGTTTCGGACAAGAAGCTTACTCTGATTATCGCGGAAATTCATTGTCACAGTTGTTGTTCGGCAACGACCCCGCTAATAATCCAAGTTACCTCTGTTCCACTTTCTTTAATCAGTTATACAATTCCGGTGACCCCCGTACATTCAAAATTTCCCGTTGTTATTATGACGGGCTGATGAGTGCCACCAGTCCCGACAATCGTGTCGACATCACCCAAGAGATGATTGAAAAAGGGATTGCTTTCAGTCCGCGCGACCCAGGTGCCTACTCGTGGGAACCATGGCCTACAGGGTACGACAGCGATATTTGTGCGGAATTAGCCGTTAACAACCCTTCCGTTACAGCAACCATGGCTCGTGAAGTGGAACCCAAACTTGCCAATAATTTCCTAAAAAGCGACAATCCGGGCGTAGTGATGACCTCGGCAGAAGTGAAGTTGCTGATGGCGGAAGCTACCGTGAAAAAATGGAATGTCGGCAGTGTGTCGGCAGAAGAACTTTACAAGCAAGGAGTGCGTGCAGCTATGGATTTCCTGACAGACAACTACGGTTGCACGGCTACTACTGATGCAGAGTTTGATGCATTCATTCAAGGTAGAGGGACGTTCGGACATACGGACAATCAGAAACTTGAAGCTATCAATACACAGGCCTGGATTCTTCACTTCACCAATCCTGCCGAATGTTGGGCAAACGTGCGTCGTTCCGGTTATCCGAAGTTGAAATCACCGGCAGAATATGGGTTCGGACAATACCTCACCGGTGGAACGGAAATTCCGGTACGTCTCTGCTATCCTGTATTGGAATCTTCCTATAATAAGAAGAGCTACAACGAAGCCATCGAGCGCATGGGAGGAACAGATAATTGGCACAGCCTTCTGTGGTGGGATACTGAAAACTAACTATTAAACAATCATCCATTATGAAAAAGATATATATTGCACTATTTGCCCTACTCGCTGTAGGCTCCACATTTACTGCATGCACCGAGGAAGAACCGTTCGCTACGGTGACGGAAAATGATGATCCGCATATCCTTGCCCCGGTATTCCCTGACAGAACAAACGGGCAATTGGCTACATTCGCCAACATCAGCCGGGATGCGAACTTATCCATCGCGCTGACCGTGACTCCGAAAGATTACACCACAGTAACCTGGTTCATTGATGGGCAGGAAGTAGAATCGGGTACCGACTCCGACAAAGAAATCAACCGTAGTCTGAAGGCCGGTACGTATAATTTGAAAATAGAAGTGGAAACCGTGAAAGGGAAGAAGACTTCCCGTGAAGGATTGGTGGTGGTCAATCCGTTGGCTGATGACCCTCAATCTAAAGAAGTAGCCTTTGAGAGAATTGTATCTCCCGGTAAGACTGCCCGTTTATATGGCAGTAATTTACAGAACGTAACAGCCATCCTCTTGGGAGGAAACACGATCACCGATCCTACTTATGTTGAATCGGAAGACGAGAACTATCTGGAATACATCGTTCCGACAGGCGTAAGCGAAGGCGATTACCGTATCGTTCTGCAAGATGCCGCCGGCAATGAATATGGAGCCGACATGGTGAAAGTGACCAATGCTTCCCTTGTCATTTCGGGGGCTAACCGGGCTACTGCCAACGTGGACTGGACCATTTCCGGTATCAATCTTGAAAACATCGCTTCTCTAACTATCGGCGGACAGACGGTGTCTCAATTCAGCAATCAATCTTCTACGGAAGTTACGCTGACTTGTCCGGATTTGTCTGATGGAAGCTATACGCTGACAGGCAAAGCCCGTAGCGGAGAGGCTGTGCAGTTCTTGAACGACAATGCTACGACTACCGAACAGACTGTGACCGTATCTACCGAAATAACGCTTTGGTCAGGACACCATTACGTTTCGTGGGATAAGCCGGACGGTGACCCCAACAAGAGTTTCGGTCTGATTCCAAAAGATGTGTTTGCCGGTATCACAGCCGGATCAACACTGAAAGTAGTCTACTCCATAGAACCAACTGCCGAATATCATCAGATGCAACTTGCCACAGGTTGGTGGACTGGCCTGGCAGATAAGATAGAATTTACGGAAAACGGTGAATACACACTGGTACTGACACAAGAGATACTGAATAAGATTCAAACTGAAGACGGATTCTTATGTACGGGTCATGGCTATTATGTAGACCTGGTAACCGTGAAATAATGTTCCTAAGTAAGTTTAAAAATCATTCATACCATAAGTATCTGTCATTCTTCGGGTTAAATCCCTCTGAATGACAGATTACATAAACGATGCTACTTAAAAACAAATCATAATGAAACTAAGAAATATTATATTAATGACCGCATCTATCGCAATGACTGCCTGTTCCAAACAGGCAGTTCCCACTGCCATTCCTGAAGACGCAAAAATAGAACAACAAGTGGAAGAGCTTCTATCAAAGATGGACCTCGATGCCAAGATTGGGCAGATGACCGAGCTTGCCATTGATGTATTAGGAGAGACGATAAATGGTGAATTTCAATTGGACGAGGCAAAACTCCACAAAGCGATTGCTGAATACAAGGTAGGTTCGTTTCTCAATGCTCCCGGCCCGGTAGCACAAAGCCCTGAAAAGTGGAACGAGATTATCGGTCAAATACAAGAACTGTCGATGGCGGAGATTGGTATTCCATGTATCTACGGCCTGGATCAGAATCATGGTACTACCTATACATTGGGCGGCACGCTCTTTCCTCAAAATATCAATATGGGTGCTGCCTTCAATCCGGATTTGACCTACGAAGCGGCACGTGTAACGGCTTATGAAACAAGGGCTAGCAATTGTCCCTGGACATACTCCCCCACCGTCGATATGGCACGTGATCCCCGTTGGCCGCGTGTATGGGAAAATTATGGAGAAGACTGTTTAGTCAATGCCATTATGGGCAGCACTGCTGTCCGAGGCTTCCAAGGAGATGATCCTAACCATATTCCCGCCGACCGAATCGCCACCTCCGTGAAACATTACATGGGATACAGCATGCCACGTACCGGTAAAGACCGCACACCGGCTTATATATCGGTTTCCGAACTACGTGAGAAATGTTTTGCACCGTTCAAGGCTTGTGTGGAAGCTGGTGCACTGACTATAATGGTCAACAGTGGTTCCATCAACGGAAAGCCTGTGCACGCCGACCGCGAACTCCTTACACAATGGCTGAAAGAAGACTTGGGATGGGACGGAATGTTAATCACCGACTGGGCGGACATCAACAATCTTTATACCCGCGAACATGTGGCGGCAAACAAAAAAGAAGCCATCGAAATGGCAATCAATGCAGGTATAGACATGGCTATGGAACCGTATGATCTCAATTATTGTACACTATTAAAAGAGTTAGTGCAAGAGAAGAAAGTGCCCATGAGCCGTATTGACGATGCCGTCCGCAGGGTGCTTAGACTTAAATTCCGTCTAGGTCTGTTCGATCATCCGAACACTTTATTGAAAGATTATCCTCTCTTCGGCAGCAAGGAGCATGCACTTATCGCACTTCATGCAGCTGAAGAATCGGAAGTATTGCTAAAAAATAAAGATAATATTCTTCCGCTTCCTCAAGGGAAAAAGCTACTGGTAACCGGTCCGAACGCTAACTCTATGCGCTGCTTGAACGGCGGTTGGAGCTATTCGTGGCAAGGACATCTGACCGACAGATTTGCCGACAAATATAACACCATTTACGAAGCAATCTGCAACAAATTCGGAGCCGATCATGTCCGTCTGGAACAGGGCGTAACCTACAAACCCGAAGGTGCTTACATGGAAGAAAATGAACCGGAGATTGAGAAAGCTGTGGCCGCCGCCCGCAACGTGGATATTATTATCGCCTGCATCGGTGAGAATTCATATTGCGAAACACCCGGTAATCTTTCCGAACTTGCCATCTCTGCCAACCAAAGCAAACTGGTAAAGGCACTTGCCGCTACAGGAAAACCGATCATCCTGATACTCAATGAGGGTCGTCCCCGCATTATCAACGAGTTGGAGCCATTGGCTGATGCAGTTATTGACATTCTATTACCCGGAAACTATGGTGGCGACGCATTGGCGAACATTCTGGCAGGAGACGTGAACCCCAGTGCCAAGATGCCTTACACATATCCGCGACACGAAGCAGCACTGACTACCTACGATTATCGGGTGAGTGAAGAAATGGACAAAATGGAAGGAGCTTACGACTACAATGCGGTAGTCTCCGTTCAATGGCCTTTCGGATACGGATTGAGCTACACCACTTTCGAATACAGCAACTTCCAAACGGACAAATCTTCGTTTACCACAGGAGATGGTTTGCACTTTTCCATAGATGTAACCAATACCGGTAAATATGCCGGAAAAGAAGTTGTGATGCTGTTCAGCAGTGATCTTGTGGCATCGCTTACTCCCGAAAACCGTCGGTTACGAGCCTTCAAAAAGGTGGAACTGCAACCGGGCGAAACCCAGACTGTCACTCTATCCATCAAAGGCAGCGACTTGGCTTTTGTCAATTCTGACGGGCAATGGGTACTGGAACAAGGGGATTTCCGTATGCAATGCGGAAATCAAGTAGTGACTATTACTTATAAGTAGGCATTTATAAGTAGGTATTTATAAGTAAATGCGCATTATTAATGTATACACTCCCGACAATAACTCTATGAGACACTGCGTTACTTTGTGGTGAACTCAAATTATCATCTAACCGGTTGAACAGCCTCAAACGGCTGTTCAACCAAATTTAAACAACCGCTCCTCTTGATCCAAACGACCGTATGTCTACAACAAAAAGACAATCGTTTGAGCCCAAAGGAGCGATTGTTTTTATCTGAAGGAAAGCGGCATTATTACAAAGGGTATTCCTCAAAAGCATACAAAATGGTAGATAAATAACGTTCACCTGTATCGGGTAATAATGCAACAATCATTTTCCCGGCATTTTCCGGTCGCTTCGCCAGTTCCGTAGCAGCATATACGGCTGCTCCTGAAGATATGCCTACCAACAAACCTTCCTGTTTAGCCAATTCACGACTCGTACGAATGGCATCGTCATTCTGCACCTGAATAATTTCATCTACGACAGAAGCCTTGTACGTCTTAGGAATAAACCCTGCACCGATTCCCTGAATCTTATGCGGACCTGGTTTACCTCCCGATAGTACCGGAGAATCAGAAGGTTCTACTGCCACAATCTTTATACTCGGATCACGCATCTTCAGCGCTTCCCCTACACCGCTAACTGTCCCGCCAGTACCTACTCCGGCCACAAAGATATCGACTTTCCCCTCGGTATCTCTCCATATTTCCAGACCGGTAGTCCGTAAATGCATGGCAGGGTTAGCAGGATTCTCAAATTGTTGTAAAATGACAGCTCCCGAAGTGACCGCCTTCAGTTCTTCAGCTTTGGCAATGGCTCCTTTCATGCCATCCGCACCAGGAGTCAATACTAATTCCGCCCCTAAAGCTTTCAGAAGATTACGCCGTTCGATACTCATGGTATCGGGCATCGTCAGAATCAGTTTATAGCCTTTAGCAGCTGAAACAAAAGCCAATCCCACACCGGTATTCCCACTGGTCGGTTCAATGATAGTTGCTCCGGGATGCAAAATTCCTTTCGTTTCTGCATCCTCAATCATAGCCAATGCTATGCGGTCCTTCACGCTTCCTGCGGGATTGAAAGATTCAATCTTTACAATCAGACGAGCTTTCAGGTCGTTACTTGTATTATAGTTACTAAGTTCCAATAACGGAGTATTACCTACCAAATCCGTCAATTTTCTTGCTATCTTTTCCATATATATCTGTTTTAAATTTCTCTTGTTTTAATATATGACAAAGATAGTGCGGATTCTGTTCAGGGTAAATACCATATATATGGTAAATTCATACCACATATATCTGACTTCTTGCCAGAACAATATATCATTTGAATCTCTTCACATAATCTGCAATCAGATAACATGCCGGACCGAGTACTTGACCATGATCGAATCCTTGCATTTCGTACAAAGTCACTTTCTTGTTACCTATACTTTTCAAGACAGCTTCCAGCAACGCATTTTCTTCATACCTTGCCGCCATCTCCAGATGCTTGTCCCCCGTAATCAACACGAGAGGAGCTGTTTCCTTACGAGCCTTATTTACCGGAGCATACTCATCAACCACCGGAATACCGTCAGGCAAACCGCGTTCCTTGCGAATAGTGAAATGTGTCACTGTCTGACCACTCACCGGAAGATAAGCAGCTACACTATCGGCATCTGCTCCGTATGCTGCCATGTACTTTTTATCCATTGCCAGAATCAATGAAAGATAACCTCCCGCAGAATGACCGGAAACAAAAATATGATCCCTACGACCACCATACTTTTCAATATTCTTGAAAACCCATGCCACAGCTTCAGCCGCATCTTCGATGTAAGCCGGATTCTTTGCTTTCGGACTCAAACGGTAATTCACCGTCACTACTGCAAACCCTTGTTCTCTCAATTCTTTTGGGACAAATTTATTTCCGCCTTCCATACCACCACCGTGAAACCAGACAATAGTTGAGAAATCCTTCTTGTTTTCAGGGTAATAAATATCCAGTTTACAACGTTCCAGACGATAGGTATCCGTTTCGGAACCAGAGACATAAGATATATCTTTGTCTGTGCGATAAGCATTTTGTGCTTGAGCAATGCAAGTACAAAACAAAAAGAGAAGAAAGCAAATCTTTTTCATAACCACATTATTCAGTGTACTTAATAAAAATGCAATATTACGAAATCTTAATAAGAATAGAAAAGGAAAATTACTCCAATAACTACCACTCCACAAATCAACCAAACATTTAAAAGAATAAAAGCGTAAAAATCTCACAATTTTTATTTATGTTTATGACCTTATTTAACGGAAAGAGCCGCATAAAAAGTCATATATAAATAAAATCATTAATGGACCAATAACAATAAAGAAACTATTAATCTATCTTTCTCTAATTACAACAGGACTATTGTCCACTATACAAGTATCCGTCCAAAAAGAAATTGCTCCAGGGGTTATTAAACTACAAAAGGGAGAAATTGACCCTTTCACCCCCCCCTATTCTCTATTTGGCGGAAAGCCTGTTATAGAAACTATGAAGTCACTTCCTACAGCCAAGTTACCTTTCGACATTCAAGAAATACAAATAAAAATAACAGATAGAGGATGCTTGATAGAAGCCCCCTTGGAAGACAATGAACAAATCTATGGCTTCGGACTCCAGTTTGAAACCTTCGGTCAACGTGGCTTACGTAAACGTCCGATAGTGAACGACAACCCTCTAAACTGACTCGGATATACACACGCCCCACAAACATTCTACGTCTCTACCAAAGGTTATGGCATTCTCGTCAATACAGCACGTTATACCACTTTTTTATGCGGATCCAACCAAAAAAACAGCAAAATATACAAAACGCGAAAACCCGCAAACATATTTCCACCACCACGGAAGACTTATATAAAAATAGAAGCAATGGAGACAAAGTTTTTATCGACATTCCTGGTGCAAAAGGTATCGAAGTATTCATTATCACCGGACCGGAATTACTTGATGTAATGAAAAAATATAATCTTCTCTCCGGTGGAGGCTGTCTCCCCCCAATGTGGGGACTCGGATTCAAATACCGTGTGAAAGGAGATGCTATACAAGATTCTGTTATGCGTTTTGCTGATTATTTTCGTAACAATCATATTCCATGTGACGTACTAGGGCTTGAACCCGGATGGCAAACGGCTACTTATTCCTGCTCGTACATATGGAGTAAAGAACGATTCCCACAACACAAAGAAATGCTAGCCCAACTCCAGCAGAAAGGCTATAAGATCAATTTATGGGAACACGCTTACGTACACCCCACCTCTCCCATCCGAAAAGCGTTGGAACCTTACCTTTATACAGCTTTCCACACATACCAGCAAGAGGGAATACCTCCTTTTCGCCCGCTGCTGATGGATGATCCCAAGGATGAACGTCTGCGCACCATCAGCGATCAATACATGATTGGCAACGGAATGATGGCTGCTCCCCTGTACGAGAATAAGAAATCACGGAAAGTTTACTTCCCGGAAGGAGTCTGGTACAACTTCAACACCAATGAAAAGTACGAAGGTAACCGTGAATATGAGATAACGACCGAGCTTAATCAATTACCACTCTACGTACGTCAAGGAACGTTATTGCCTCTTGCCGAGCCTGTTCCTTATATAAATACGCAGACCGTATTCAACCTGAACTGCAAAATATACGGCACTCCCACCGCTACTTGCCAACTTTTCGAAGATGATGGTGTAAGCTATAATTTCCAGAAAGGGCAATTCAATCAGGTTACGTTGAATGCAGCTAAGGGAAAGGTCAAACTTACAAGAACAAAAGGCTGCAAGATTAAAAGATACAAGCTCAAAGGCTACGAATTTATCAACTAGAGCATGTCTTTTTAAGAAGATATACTTACTATATAACTTTCTTGAAAGGACATTTTCACCAGGGACACAATACGACAATCTCCCGCCCGAATATGTACCCGAAAACACATTTCCAGACAGGAGATCCACCATTATAGACAACAAAGTCCCTCTCTAAAGTTTCTTGATGGAGAAATCGGCGAAACGGATTTCTTCATCGCGCAACTGGTCTTGCCAGCTACGGTTCTCGCCCAAATAGCGGTAGATACCCCATTTGGGGCGAAGTCCCGTACAATCGGTGCGCCACATATCCATCTTTTGGGGATCGAGTTTCAAGAGAACTTTCCCGTCTTTCACGCGCGTGATGGTTACTTCATAAGAACCATCCTCACCGAAACGGGCTTTCTCTTCCACCTCTACCCAGTTACCGAGGAAGTCGGCCAAATCCGTGCTGGCAATAGTCGTAGTACTCTCGCCACGCTTGTCATAGCGCACACGTAACTGTTGTCCGCCCTTACTATTCGAATAGGCAGTCAGTGTGATGAGCGGAGAGCTGACGTCTGCCGTACCGGATGCGTTGTCGATGCCTTTCAACTGGTGAAGATGGGAGAATTTGGTAGTTGTACGAAATCCTGCCGGCAAACAGAATTTCCAACGGAACACCATTGTCTCTCCTTGCTGGCCAACAAGGCTTTGCGGAGATTTATTATCTGTTTTTATTTCATTCCGCTGACGGTCTGTGATATTCGGCAGACCGCGGTCGTCGTCTATCGCAGCATGAATAAAAAATGCGAATACATATTTGTTCAACTGATTGTCACGCACCTGCTGAATATGCTGGAAATGCTCCGTTTTATGCTCGCGCGAAGAATCGGGAGCCTCGTGGTTGTAGCCCGAGCGCTTTATCAAGTCGTACGTTTTCGCGCTGTTGCCATCGGCTATTAATGAACCGTCCACTTGCTGTTCCGGTTGTTCGGGCTTCGGCTGTTCCTTGTCGTCTATCACTTCGGATGAACTATTGGAGCAGGCAATAAAGGCAAAGAGGGCTAAGAATAAGATTCCTGTTTTCATACGTTTATTTCATATAGGTGGTCAGGAAATCGACAGACTTGAAGAAAATCTCTTCCATCTTATCAGAAGTCTTTGAACTTACGTTGTGGTCATAATACTTATACGTCAGCAGGTTGCAGACGCCTCCTTTTTTCTTTAGTGCCGATGCAAACATTTCACTTTGCTCACACTCTACCGTCACATCACACGTGCCACATACCAGCATGGAAGCAGGGATGTTCTTCTTTGGAATGAGATTGATAGGAGATGCTTCGCGCAGGACTTTCGGGTTCCGGTCACAGAAATAAGCGATGCGTTGAGCATCTTTTGTCTTCATGGTGATGGCAGCCTTTTCCAGGTCATAGATACCGGAATAGCCGACAAGTGCTTTCGTTCCGGGAACAGTCATGGCAGCAACTGCCGCTAGGTGTGCACCTGCAGAAGTGCCCAGGAAGCCGACACAGGCAGGATTTACATTCAATTCGGCAGCATGCTCCTGCACGTATTTCACAGCATCCAGAATATCTTGAATGGAGACTTTCACGGTTGCGTCGGATTGCGGTGCCAGTGTATAAGAGACACGTACACCTGTAATACCCTTTTGCTTTGCCAGGTATTGAGACAGAGATCTGGACGAACCATTGTCTCCACGTGCCCATCCACCTCCGTGGATGTAGACCACGAACGGAGCGGGCTTGTCAGTCTCTGCAAAGTCTACTGTGAGTATCAGTTCATAATCCTTATGTTTCTTATACACAATGTCTTTGGTAGTCACTCCCTTATAGTCCTTGCTTTTCAGGCGGTCCGGCTGATAGGTATAAGGCACCATCACATCGGGAATGGTATTCACATCGATAAACTTCGCATATTTCTTTGCATACAGCAGCGCATAGGAGCCGTCCTCATTCTGCGTCATCTTCATGCCATAGCGATTGGAAAATTGCTGCGGTTGCGCTTCCTGGGCAAGGCAGAAAAGCGGCAGCATACACAAACATAAAATCAGTTTCAATTTCATGATATCACTTCATTAGGTGGGATAATCTTATTTCTTCTTTAAAATTAGATATGGTATCGTTTCTACATCCGACGTACTGTATTTCAGTCCGATGCACTTTGCCGTATCTATGTACTTCTGATTGCCCAATGCCGTTCCCGCTTCATAAAGAAGAATGGCGGCACGCGACTGGTCGAATGGTTTAATCTGCTTGAACTTCCAGCTTTCGGGGTTCACATAATAAGGATACAGATAGTCTACTGCCTGCGAAGCCACTTTGCCGTTGGCGGCCGGAGTATTCCACAAATTGATACCTATCTGGCTGGTAATCTGATTGGCTTCCATCAGAGCTTCGAGAGCGAAAGTTGAATAATGCAGGGAGAGCGTCCGTTCCAGTTCTTGGGGTAGTGAGCCGTCATCGGCAATCTGTGCACCCATTTTGGGGAGGATGCTTTGCTCGGCTACTTCACGGATGCGGTCGGTGCGGTCCAGATAGGCGAGTACCATCAGGTGAATGGCTTCGTACCACAGGCCATGATTGTTGGCAGCATGAGATTCTCTTTGTCCCTGTGTGCTGTTCTCCATCCAATAACAGAAAGCGGTAGCCCAGTCATCGAGCTTTTTCTTGTCCGAGGCAGTCCAGCTTTTCGAGCTTTCTATCAATTTGGCAACTCCCAGTGCACGACTGAAACGACGGGAGTCAATGAAGCCCGAACCACGCATATTTTTCATTCCCGGAACGGATTGTGCATAAGTCATATTGGGGTTCATACCCAATTTCGGGTCGGTAAACCATGTTCGTAAATGATCGGCACAGGCTTTGGCGTAGACTTCTTTTCCGGTGATGTAATAGAGTACGCCCAAACAGTAGGCAGCGTCGCCAAAACGGTTGGCATTCTCACGTTCAGGGTATTCATAAACTTCCGGGTTGCGTTCGCCATCCTTACGGATATAGGGAAGCCCATCTGTCTTCGTGGAGTCCGGCCACCAGTATGGGGATAGAGTCATATAATCCCGGGGGTCCTTGCTGGGAGGTAATTTCTTTTTAGCTGTTACCGACAGAGGAGACATCTTTATATATTTCTCTGCCGCCTTTTCCTGTAATTCGATGTACTGGGTCACCTCTTTATCGCCTTTCTGATAATCGGTCTTCAGCTTCTCGAGCAATGTCGCATTAAACGGTCCCAACGGTGCCGCGTTCAGTACTCCCCAACAAAGGTATAGAGCCCATATAGCAAAGATTCGTCTCATAAATGTATTCTTTTAGAGTAGTGGAGATGAGTGGTTAAAATAAGATGTGTAATGGTAAGATTAATAGTGAAGCAAGTAAGAGGTAAGTTAGCAAAAAGCAGGTAATCAGGAAATAAGCAACCAAGCAGTAAGTAGTTGAGTATAAAACATTTGCTACTTAACTACTCACTACTTGATTGCTAAATCTTTACTACTTATACTAGCTCCAGATTCGGTGATTCTTCTTTAAGAGAAGAAACAACCACCGTTAATATCAATATTCGTACCTGTCAGGTAAGAAGATTCGGAGCAAGCCAAGAAGCAAACCAGTTCGGCAACTTCATCAGCAGTTCCCTCACGACGCAATGCGTAAGAGCCTTTCATACGTTCACGATTCTCCGGTGTATTGAAGCGGTCGTGGAACGAAGTAGCAATCGTACCCGGACAGATAGCGTTGCAGCGGATTCCTTGAGGACCGAGTTCTTTGGCCATAGAGCGAGTGAATGTCATTACAGCGCCTTTGGCAGTTGCATACATGGAAGCTCCGTTGCCACCGCCGTCGCGGGCAGCCAATGAAGAGAAGTTTACGATAGAACCACCCTCCGGCATCATCGGAACTACCTCACGGGTACAAAGGAATACGGAACGCATATTGACATCCATCAGGAAGTCATACCAGTCTTCATCCTGTTCGGTGATTTTCTTACGACCTACGATTCCGCCTACTACATTTACCAATACATCTACCTTGTCGCCAAAAGCCTTGTTGCACTCTGCAAAAAGATTCTTCACCGCAGCAGCTTTCGTCATATCACCCTGAACAGCGATTGCTTCACCACCCACGTTTTTAATCAATGCTAGTGTTTCCTGTGCATCGGCTTCATTATCAAAATAGTTCAAACAAACTTTAGCGCCTTCTGCGGCTAATTTTACAGATATTGCGCGACCCAGGTCACGTGCACCACCAGTTACAATAGCAACTTTTCCTTCTAATTTCATAATTGTCTTTTTTAAAATACGTTTATTTATTGATTTGTTTAATCTCTCCTACTGTCAGGAAGATGGAGCACAACGATAGTGGTACCAAAGCTCCCAACAGGCTGAATAATAAAATCCAGTTTGTAATATAGCTGGCAAAAAGAATAGCCAGAATTGTACCCAACACGGCCGAAGCACCTCCCAGACCTGCCAAAGAACCTACCGACTTGCCGCTATGCAAATCGCTCGGAATGGTCTGCAAGTTCGTCATGCAGAACTGGAAGCCTCCCAATACCAGTGCCATAAAGAGAATGGCAACCGGAGCCGTGGTAGACATGATAGCTGCCAGAATGGACGGAATAATTATAAATCCACCAATCAGCATGGCTGCTTTGCGGGCATAGTTCACAGTCTTTCCACGGTTTATCAGCCAACCGGAATACCAGCCCCCGGCAACACTTCCCAAAGCCGCGCCCACATAAGGCACCCAGGCAGAGAACGCCACCTCTTTTATATTCAGATGGAATACGTCGGCAAGATAAAGCGGCAGGAAGGTTACAAACATCCACCAGATAGGGTCGAGGAAGAATCGGCCGAGAATGACAGACCAGTTCTTTTTCACACGCAACAGTTCGCCCCAGCTCTTTCCTTTATCTTCTGTCTTTATCTCCTTTTCGGGCTGACCGCTTAGAATATAAGTACGCTCTTCTTCCGTAATCCAGGGATGCTCTTTCGGAGTTGCCTTATTGATTATCAACCAGGGAATCAGCCAAATCAATCCCAATCCACCGACTACAATGAAAGTCAGTTTCCAGCCAAAGGCGATGAACAGCATCAGAATGATAATCGGAGCAAGAATGGAACCGATGGAAGCTGCCGCTCCAAACAATCCCTGTGCAAAAGCACGTTCTTTCTGCGGGAACCATTCGGCATTACTTTTCGTAGTGCCCGGCCATGGGCCGGCTTCACCCAAGCCCAACATCATCCGGAAAAAGGTCAGTGAGAAGATTCCTCTGGAAAGAGAGGCCAGCGCATCCGCCGCTCCCCATACCAGCACACTCCAGAAGAAACCTTTCCGGCATCCGATTTTATCGTACAACTTGCCGGAGACAAGTTGGCTGATGCCGTATGCAATCATAAAGAAAATCGTAATCAGGCCGAGAATGTCTTTCGCTTTCTGCGACGCATCGGGATCGTTACGGTCTATCAGACCGAGGTCGATGGCGATACCCTCGCGATTGGTGACAAAGGTGACTCCGTTCTTCTCTTTCATCTGCACATTGGCTACGCTGACCGAATCGCGGTTTCCGTTGGCGGCTGTCAGGATATACTGGTCGCCCACCAATGCGGCGTGGTTGCCTTTATCGCTCAACGCCTCCGCCTCGGGCAGAAGACGATAGTCGATATTAGCCACCCACATATAGTTGAGCGTGCCTCTATCCAGATAATTGATGATGGTTATCAACATGATTAATCCGATAACCACCCATCTAAGTCCTTTTACTTTCATGCGCCTAGAGGTTTAAGAAGTCTGCACGCACGGGACTAAAAGTATCAATCAGAATACCGGCTTCCAGGCAAACGCATCCGTGCCATTCATCCGGTGCTACGTAATAACCATCTCCGGCAGAAAGAATCTCTTTCTTATCGCCGATGGTGAGTTCGAATTTGCCGCTCACCACGTAAGTGGCCTGGCTGTGATAATGCTCGTGCATGGTTCCTACCGCACCTTTATCAAATTTCACTTTGACCATCATCAACTGTCCGTCATACGCCATAATCTGACGATTGACACCCGGAGCGGGGTTTTCCCACTTCAAATCTTTCTCAAACTGAAAAGTTTCACTACATGTTTTCATACTTTCTATCTATTAATGGTTTGTTCTCATTTGGCAAAAACTCCGCAACGACCGTTCCAGTCGTAATTCTTTCCTTCGACGGACAAGTGATGTTTATTCTCTTTGCTGTCTTCTGCGTTGGCCAGACAGAGTGTTACGGAATGTCCACCTTTATATATAGCTTTGATAACGGTGTATTCGGCCGTATCCATCACCACTTTCACTTCCTCGCAGGAGGATGTCAGATTGTTGGAAGTCTCCATCACTACGTCATAATCTCCATGCGTTTCGATGGAAGTAGCAAACGTGTGATTCTTCTGTTCTTTTTCTCTGATTAGAAACGCTGTCTCGTTTCGCAAATTGAAATCCGGATCATTGGCTCCCAGGCGAAGCATCTTTAGCTCTGTCTGGGGAGTGGTGGCCGCACTAATGGTATAGAGGCGGTTGTCCTTGACAAAAGTGAAACTGGAGGTGTTCGTTTTCTCATTCTGTCCCCAGGCTTCCAGCCACAGATGCTGATAACCGTTCTTTGTTCCGAGAGTTTGCAATCCGTTGCTTGCTTTGGTATATGGGAAATTCAAAGAAACGAAGTGCCCGTTATACCATAGCGGATAGTCGTATTGGTGTTCCTTGTCGGAGTTGGCCTGCAACACGTCCAGTATCAGCGGGAATTGCAGGAAAGGAGTAGTCACATACACCAATGTACGTTTCATTTCCACTCCGGAATATGCATTGGTTTCTTTGGCTACCATCACTTGGAAATGATCTCCGTTGAAATCACTGTAAATGATGTCCGAATGATAACGGGAAGACACTTTTATATCGCCGCCGAAATTGGACGTTTCATCGACCACCAGTGTGTTGTGTGCAATGGTCTGTTTGGCAAACGATTCGTTCTCACGTGTGTAATGTCCCTTATTCTTGGCTTCGATATTGAGAAAACGGGAAGCTCCGTAATCTGTCAGAATCTCGTTTCCATTATCGTAATAGGCCATTGTGAGTTTATCGTAATGTCCGTGGCTAAGGCCATGAGAAGTGGCTTTCAGGGTCAGGGCACTATTCAGTTTAGGGTCTGTCGAGCGAATCACGGCAATGCCTCCCTCGTCTCCTTTGCGTCCGTCGCGGAACACACTGCTGCGATATACGATTGGAGCAGCTTCGCCACGGGCAATATCACGGGCTACCCGGAAACCACCGATTGTAGGCAGATAAGTATGCTGGTATTCGTTCGCTACGAAGAGCAATGATTTATCCGACGGATGGACATTGTATAGAATATCTGCAGCGTAAACCAGTTCCTGTGCAGAAAGTCCTTTCAGCAGGGCATCGTTGATGTGGAAGAATTCTCCCTCATAAGATAGCTGTATTAACGTGGAAAGTGCTTTTGAGAGTATGCTGTCGCGATAGCTGAAGATTTTCAGCTCCGGCAGTTTGTTTTCAATGCATTGGGCGAAGATGACGAAAGGCCAGATGGCATAACGTTGATAGTAGGCCCCCTCTGTGAAATAGCCATCGGGAGAGAATAGATAATCCATTTGACGGATGAATCCTCCGTGTTTGCCTGTTTCGTCGGAGCCATAAAGGGCTTTCTTCACGTAATCTTCACGATTCATGGCGAAACCAATCATACCTACGGCAGCCGTAGCCCAAGTGGCATGATTATGCATCTTGTTGAAAGTCTTATTGTTTGCATGGTTATCGCCCATACCATCCATGATGAAGTCCGCCATTGGGGCAAACAGATTCTTTTCGATGGTGGTGCGCTGCTTGGCCGAGAGTGTATGATAGATGCAATCGTATGCTACTGCTGTATGTACCAGCCATACACTTTCATTCAGCGTCTGCCAGAACAGGCGTCCGGGAACAGGGGAAAGTGATACGGGATGGAAACTCAGTGTAGGATAGAGCTTTGCATAGGCTTCCAGCATATCTGCTACGTAATGGGCGTATTTCTTGTCACCGGTCAGCTGATAGGCAACTCCGCAATGAAACATGGCATAATAGTTCGACTTATGCTGTTCGTGTACCACCCCGCCACCGCCATCTGTCGGAACGGGAACGGAGATAGGAGAATTCAACGCTGCGTCGGCTGCGCTCAATACTTCCGAGAGCGTTTTATCGAATGCAGGCACGGTTCCCTTTCCTTCCCTCATCTCGTTCACTTCTTCCTGTGTGAAAAGAAGAGACGGATGTTGGGCAAACGAAAGGAGACATCCTCCCAAGACCATGAATATACAAATAATAAGTTTTCTCATCTAATCATTATTTTCTTGTTCCACTTACGATTACGGTTATTGCGGGAGCGAATTCTTTTTCAAACCAATAGAGAGTTTTTCCAATTCGCTGCCCGGCACTGGAGTATAATTGTATGCGTCGGCATTGATATATGCGGGACGGATATTATACATTTTTCCTTGTATAGCTTGGGAAGTGGTAGTTACCATTCTGCCGGAGTTCCACAGGTTACAGTTGGCTATGCGAACTTTCTCCCAGGTGGCCTCATCCAAACGGATGGTTGCTCCTCCGCGTCCGCTGTTGTCAAAATTACAATTCTCTACTGTCAGTACTTGTGGACCAATCAGGCGCATCACGCTTCCACGCTCTTTGTTACAACAGTCTGCGAAATTACAATGTCTGATAGTGATATAAGGGCCAGCCGTACTTTCATCACTTCCTCCACGATAAATATTAATAGGTAAACCCAGCAAACGATAGAAAGAACAGTTTTCAATCAGCATATCATCCGCATTGTAACGACCGATATCGTCTTTCTCGGCGGCATAGTTGATGGCATCTCCGGATAAGTCGCGGAAAAAGCAGTTTTTGATTGTCACACTCTTGGCGAAAGTGGCTTTCGTTCCTTTGATGGCAAAGAAGCCGCCCTCTCCGAAGTTCTGAAATTCGCAACCGTCTACTGTCAGTGTATAAGGTTGTATCATATCGATGGCTGTAGAAATTCCCGCCTTAGCCAAGGCTTTACCGGGTTCCAGCACTCCGTCAAATGCGATATTCTCAATAATCAGTTCACCACCGTCGGCGATGGTTACCATGTTATCCGGTTTCTCTCCGTTGAAACGAACCAACGGTTTATTGGCTGCGTTGGCAGCGCGAATTGTCAGCGGTTTATCGATGAACATGGCGCTTTGGATAGGATAGGTACCCTTAGCCAGAACAATAATCCCACCCGGTTCTGCTGAACGAATGATTTCAGAAAGATCAGTTCCCGGAGCTGCGTTGTATTCCTTATGAGTCTTTGCAGATGGTTGCGCTACCCGGTTTTCAAACCAAGAAGCACCTTTATCCTTACGTATTGCGGCCTGATCCGGCAACTGGGGAGCCTTTAGTTTCTCCGTAGTAAATCCCGGAGCCGAATAGTTCTTTGCCAGTTGCACTTTATTGCCTTTGAACTGAATACCTGATACATCATCAACGGCTATATAAGGTTGAGACAGTTCCTTATTTATTATGATATTATCCGTAAAGCTCACATTGTCCGGTGCAAGGGTACGTTCCATGTCTTTGCCTGTGCCGAATTCGATATTTGTACAGTCTACGAAAGTATTACGGTACATCTTCACGTCAACTACCTGGCAATAACGGTTAGGCAATGAATTAGGCACGGCATCCATCACTCCCAAAGCAGAGAAGAAACGGGTTCCTGCCAGACCGACCAAGGTATTGTCATAAATCTGATGTCCGGCATTGACCACGCGAATACCGCCTGTGTTACGGAGCCCGTTGCCAATAAACAGGTTATTATTAACCGTGTTACGGTCACCGTGTCGCAGTGCTACTACTCCCTCGCATTCTAGCAAGATATTGTTCCGAATCACATTATCGCTGGATTTTATAGAGATTACTTCCACTTCGCCGGAACAGCGTTCGAACAGGTTATTTTCAATTATTGTGTTCGAGGAACTGTATGCCTGTTGGGAAGTTCCCACACGCATGGTTTCCGCACCGTTCGAACCGTACACCGGCCTCTCTCCGAAATAATTATGGTCTATCTGATGATGATTTTCCAGACAACGTTCATCGTTGAGGATGACAATCAAGGTCACCCCCAAATTAAGTTTTCCTGTCAATGAGCAATGATCTACACGGTTATGACGACCATAAAGCAAGATATAGCTGTAAGCCTGGTCCCGACGGGACGGATTGAATCCGTCTATCACACAATTTGTCAGGCGACAGTGATTGGCCAGTTCCTGTCCGTTGCGGAATTCTATCACAGAACCTTTGGGAGCGTATCCATCTGTAAAATGTAATCCACCGACAGACATCCACTCTCCTGCTATCCGCAAAGTAGAGCCTCCCTCAATTTTTACTTTTCCAGGATTCAAGGCTTCTATCTTGATAGGAGCTTTCTCGGTTCCCTTACCTGTCCACTTCAACTGCATGTCTTTATACTGACCGTCTTTGATATAAATCTGGTCACCCGGTTGTGCAGTCTTCAAGCAGGAAGCTACTTCGGGAAGTGTCACATCATATCTCTTTGCAAAAGAGGTGAAGGGAAGCCCGATAAGTAAGGAGGCTATAATCGCTTTATGTATCTTTCGTGTCATCATTGGTTATTGAACTTTTGAGTAATCGTAGTCTTTCTTCTGCCAGTACATATCAAATTCAATGGAACTGGATGAAGGAGCATTGGTGTTATTGTACATTTTAAAGTCAATCGTCTTTATATGCAGTAGTCCAATACGTTTCACGTTATCAGCGACATTAGACGTCGAACCATTTACATTATAATATAATATAAGCAAGACGGCACCTACATTCACTTTTTGCTCTTTTCCCACTTCAAAAATACCAGGTGCCCATACATCTGTGTTTATTGATGTTTTCATGCTCGAAATGCTAAATCCACGACAAGTTTTAGCTTCAACATCTATCGGGAAGGTAGTTTCATCAATATTATCCAACGTACCGTTTTTCACTTCATCTATCAATGCTTTATAACCAGACTTAGTTGGGTCTAAGTATAAGAAAGTCAATACCGGAGTACCATAACAGTTTCCATTGATTCCTGGCACCCTATTCTCATCTGCCGAATTATTTATCATATAAAAATTCTTCAACTGTCCATTAGAACCCGCGGGGCTATTGATTTGCAATGTTCCTGCATTAACACCCGAGAAGAAGAAATAAGGATTCACAGAATTATATTCACTTTCAGAGACAGCCGGTTTATTATTTGCAGAACAAGTTGCAGCCTTGTATTGGTAAGATATTGGATCTACTTTTGTTCTCCAATCCGCATTTGCATACACCAATCCTGTTTCCGGAGAGAAGAATGAAGATAATTCTTCTACGTCACGGCCTTGTGCATATACTTTCTTGTTCTCCCAGAAATAAACGAAAGGCACTTTGACTACAAATGCATCTGTCAGAGTATGCACCTCACGTCCGTCAAAATAAGAAATCTTCAATGCCATCGTATTATCTCCATCCACATAGTTTTCCGACGAAGGTACAGCAAATTTCAGTTCATTCTCTGTTTGAAGAGCAATATTACATTCAATGGTTCCCAATATTACTTTATCAATCTTATTCAAATAAGTACCATTCAGAACGACTATATCTCCTATGTTTGCAGGTTCAAAAGAAGAAGTAGTAACATTCGGTTCATAACGTGCCACGGTCATCTGCGGTGCAGATTCAATCGGAGTTTCCACCTGTGACGTACCATTGAAATATCTGAATGTAATAGCAGCTTTATCACTTTCTACATAAGGAATCTTCACTAAGATTTCATCCTCATTCTGCGAAAGTATGCTAGCCTCGTTTCCAGTAGTATGTCCTTCAGCTGTAAAAAGCACAGCACTGATTACGTTCATATGGGAACCTGAAATCAACAGTTTATTACCCATCTCTACCTCGGTAGGCATTCCCGTTGAGGAAATAGTGGGAGCCGGATATTCAATGGTAAAATTGCCTTCTGAAACTCCTTCGCCAACTGAATTACTTAATACAATTTTTCCGCTCTTTGCATTACCGGTCACTTTGAGTGATAAACGCTCATTGGACACTTTTTGAAGTATCGTGACTTTTTCTCCTCCAATTGTCGCACTGACCACATCGTCCAGATACTCTCCGGTAACTACGATTTCACTTCCGATGCTTCCACTCTCCGGTGAGAAAGATACGATTTGTGGCGCACTGACCACAACGTCTTTCATGGATATAGAATCACAACTGGTCCAAAAGATAACACATGCAAATAAGGATGCAAGGCTCCATTTTCTATATTGTTTCATATTCGTATTCATTTTAAGAGATTAATAACCCGTATTCTGTGCAATATCCGGATTGATGTTGATTACACTTACCGGAATCGGGAGGAATGTCTGCCAATCAGCAATATCATTCACGACATAGGTATATTCCGAATAGAAAGTCTCACTTTTGAAATAATTATTCACTGTTTGAGCAGCCGTACCCCACCGGAGCATATCGAACCAACGCTGGTTTTCAAAAGCAAGTTCCAGTCTTCGTTCATTACGTACGGCTTCTCTGAAGTCGTAACGGTTAGAAAGATCGGCCAACGTATAAGTTGAAACACCGGCACGTTCGCAAATCATATTCAGATATTTCAAGTTATCAGCAGACGGACCCGATATTTCATTCGTCAGTTCTGCGTACAACAATGCGATATCGCCTACACGGATAATCGGCCAGTCACTCTCACCATCATACTGCGTAGACACAGGATTTGTGTACTTCTTGCAATAACGGCAGTTACCCGTAGTCACCCATTCTTGAGTAGTCGAGTTAAAGTACTTCTGGGCAATATTTACATCCAGGCGTTTGTCTGTTGCGCCTCTCATTGTATAGGCAGTAATGATATTATCACTTGGAGTATTATAGCCGGAAGAAGTTCCTATAATCACATTTGCACCATTATTGACCGGAGCAAACATATTACCGAATGGAGAACCGAGTCCTACATTACCCGAAAGATAACGGGCTGCAAAAATGATTTCCTTGTTCATCTCATTTGTGATGTCGAATATCTTATTATATGCTACCAGATCAGCACCTGTCTGCGGATTACCTACGGCAGCACTTTCAAGTACCTCCTTGCATAACTGTGCGGCGCGGGCATACTTGGCGTCTCCCGATTTATAATGAGTCGCATACACTTTTGCCAACAATGCTTTAGCAGCATTTCTGTCCGCACGCCCCATATCTGCATCCGCCATTCGTTCAGGTAACATTCCATTTTCAAGAATCCGTTCCAGATCACCCTCAATCAGTGCATAAACCTCTTCTACCGTAGAACGCTGCATATCACGGGCTACATCTGACGGAACCTTGGAAGTAACTATAAACACAGGACCCCATAAACGAACAAGATTAAAATATTCTAAAGAACGGAGAAACAAAACCTCTCCCTCATATTGATTCCGGGTAGTTTCATCTTCTACCACATCAAGATATGAAATCGCATTATTGACACGGGCAATCGTTGCATAACAAGAATTCCAATACTCTTCCACCCATTGGTGCTCTGCCACGATAGTTCCCTGGTCAAGCTGTTCAACCAATTTCGTAGTGCTGGCGGAAGAACCAGTAGCATACATACGTCCATTATCCGAACGTAATTCAGTCATTGCCCATTCATAATACATCACTTCATGAAGAGAATTATAGCAACCAAGTACCAGATTATTCACTGAAGAAGCATTTTTCACATATTCATCCGCAGCAACTTCCGAATAGGGATACTTGTCCAAATCACAAGATACAAACAGTAATGTTACTAACAGTAATGTTACTAACAGTAATCCTATATAATTTACCTTTTTCATCGTTCACTTTCCATTAAAAGTTAATATCAAAACCTGCGGAGATAGTACTGGTCAATGGGAATCCACCGCGCTGATATCCCGAAATCATAGAGCTTGAGTATTGAGAAGAAGTCAGGCGGGATTCCGGATTGATACCCTTATAACTGCTTCCCCAAATGTAGAGCAAGTTACTACCGGACACATAGAAACGTACACCCGACAGTTTCAACTTACGCGCAGCCGTACTTGGCAATGTATATCCCAATGTGAAGTTTCTCAAACATGCATAAGAAGCATCCTGCAAAGGATAATCAGTCAAACAGATATCATATCCCAACTTCAGATAAGGCACTTTTCCGTTACCCGGATTTTCTGCACTTACCCAACGATCCTTGGTGTAAGCTTTGTTCCATTTCACTGTCTCATTGTAATAAACGTCACCATTGTAAACGTCAATTCCCTGTACTCCCTGAATCAGGAACGAAATATCAAAATTCTTAATCTGGAATGTGTTCGTGATTCCCCATGTAAAATCCGGATACGGATTACCCAAAGGAACACGGTCTTCAGGAGTCAACGAACCGTCATTGTTGGTATCTACGATACGCAATCCACCCGGTACGTCATTCGAGAAGTGAGGATTCGCATTGATTTCCTCCACACTATTCCATACACCATTCGTTTTATATCCATAAAATTGAATCAACGGTGAGCCAACTTTAGCAATGTAACACTCGCTTCTTTCCCCCTGATTGATAACCTGTTGTTCACCTCCCAGCTCCAGCAATTTATTGCGCGACAAGGAGAAATTTATATTTGTATCCCATGAAAACTTACGATTCTTGATATTGTGCGTATCGATCTGTATTTCCACACCCGAATTACGTACCTTTCCAATATTATTCCAATAATAACTATATCCGGTGAATGACTGTGTAGGCTGCTCAAACAACAGAGCACGAGTCACAGAGTAATAAGCATCTATCGAGAGATTAATCCGGTTCTTGAAGAATCCCAGATCCAGACCATAGTTGAATTCATCTGTCTTCTCCCATGTAATGTGAGGATTAGCAAGCGAAGAAGATATATTTGCCGAACCATTAACCAGTTGTCCATTACCAGTACCTGTCACATAGTTCGCACTGTTCAATACTTCAAGAGCTGCATCATAACTGATACGGTTATTTCCCGTCACACCGTAAGAAGCACGGAGTTTCAAATTAGAAATAACTTCGATATTCTTCATAAACTTCTCCTCATTCACACGCCAGCCCAACGATACAGAAGGGAACCAGGCATTGCGATTTCCTTTCGAGAACAAGGAAGAACGGTCCAGACGTAAAGAAGTAGACAAGAGATAACGACCCAAATAACTGTAATTGATACGTCCCAAATAAGACTCTAATACCACATCCGGATAACGGAAAGTTCCCGTACCATCAGTATTCCCATTCCCTTTACTTGCCAATGAATAAACAGTTGCCGCATTCAGCGTATGAACATCATCAGTAGCAAATCCTGTTGCAGTCATGGCTACTCGCTGGTTGCGAGTGGACTCCACAGTATAACCCAACAAAGCATCAATGCTATGAGCATTATTTCTTCCGAAATCAATGTGATAATTCAATGTATTCTCGCTCAACAAATCTACATAGAGTGTGCTAAAATAAGTAGCTCTGCTCTCTTCTTTATCTTTTGTCGCGTCTTTATTACCATAATAGTAAGACGGGCTAAAACGGACATTCAAACCATTGGACGTCTTGAATTGCAACCCTTTACAAAGATCAATAGTCAGATACATACTTGCCAAACCCTGCATGGACTCACTCCAACGAGAAGTATTAGCCATCACACTACGGGGATTATTATTGGCTGACGAGAAAGGAGATGATTTCTCCAGCGTCGGATTTCCCTCCGCATCCGGTGTACCGGTAGGAGTCATGATATTATTGAAATGACTACCTCTTGCAAAACCTGAATACCCTGTCATTTCAGTACTCCAATCATTATGATAAACAGGAAGAAAAGACGGAGTACGATAGAAATCTATAAAATTATTTTTCGGACGTTCTGTTTTGGTATAAGTCCCGGATAAGTTGACCCCTACACTAACAATATTCGAGAGTTTGGCATCCAATTTCGTACGGAAATTCAATTTATCCAATGAGTTCTGCAACATCACACCCTCATCTTTGGTATAGGCAGCCGAAATAAAGTACTTCGTTTCTTTACGTCCACCGGAAACGCTCATCTGCACATTGGTAATACCTGCCATATCGCGCAATCCCTCTTTCTGCCAGTCGGTAGTCCCCATCTGACTTTCCAGATAAGCAGCGCCACGAGCTGCCGCCGGTACAGACGGACCTCCCATTTCTGCTTCCTGCGTCAACAGATTCAACCACTCGGAAGAAGTCATCATATCGTGCAACTGATAAGCATACTTAAATCCCTGATAGAACTTGAACGAATATTTCGGTTTATCGGGAGTACCGCTTTTGGTGGTTACCATGATAACACCATTTGCCGCACGTGACCCATAAATAGCGGCAGAAGCCGCATCTTTCAATATTTCAATAGACTTCACATCTGCCGCATTGATAGATGAAAGTCCACCGGCTACCGGAAAACCATCAATAATCACCAACGGCTCACTTTCAGCCGAGATGGAACCTGTTCCACGGACACGGATAGACGGTGTTACACCGACTTCAGACGTTTCATTAGAAACGGTAAGTCCGCTCATAGAACCTTGCAAAGCAGTAGTCATATCACTCACAGGAGCATTAATCAGTTTCTCACCTTCCAATTTAGAAATCGAACCCGTTAAATGAGACTTAGCCTGTGTACCGTAACCGATTACCACCACATCATCCAGCATCTTCGAATCTTCTTCCAACGTCACATTGACAACGGTGCGTTTGCCTACCGCCTCTGCCTTATCAACGTAACCGATATACGAATAAACCAAAATGGTCTTTGAGTTAGGAACTTTAATGGAGTATTTACCTTCAGCGTCTGTCACAGTACCTGTAGGAACAGCAGCATCTTTAATTGTCACTGAAGCCCCGATTAACGGACCTTGTTCATCTATCACCTTACCAGTAACTACATGCTGGGAGTAAACGTTCAATGCTCCAACTAACAACAAGAGCACCAATACGACTTTTTTAAAATGCAGAAGTTTGTTCATAGATTAGCGTTTTAATTTCTGTGACAAACGTAACGATTAAAATTGGTAAACCAAAATTTTGGTCTACCAATTATTATTTATTAACAACACTAAATAAACGTCTAATAAACAGTACGTTATGCGTACCTCTTTATAAAAAGGGAAAAGAATATTTTTGCTGTAAAGCTTTACTTTGAAAGATAATATTCGTACTTTTACACCCGAATTAAGAAAGAAAACCTTTTAAAATTTTTATATCTTATGAAGGACGAAGTAAATTCGCAACCAGTTAAACTTGTCATCGAGCACATAAAAAAACAAATCGCAGAACGTCAAATTCTGCCTGGTGAACGTCTACCGTCTGAACGGAAATTATCGGAACTGCTGAAGGTTAGCCGTTCCCATGTTCGTGAAGCTTTGCAAAAGATGGAGTTGTATGGTATTGTAAAAACATATCCTCAAAGTGGAACAGTGGTTTCCGAGTTCTCCAAAGATCAATTGGATACCATGATTACCGATGCTTTAAAGATAAGCAAATATGACTTTTCCAGTTTGGTATATGTACGCGTTCTGTTAGAGATCGAGGTCTGCAAACTGTGTGCATCAAACCGTACAGAAGAGGATTTGGAGAATATTGAAAAAACACTTATCGAATTGGAGGAAAAGTTTGATACAGAGCTTCGTGTTGAGAAAGATTTTGCGTTTCATCAAGCAATTGCACAAGGTGGACACAACCCGGTAATTAGTTCACTCTTGCTTATCATTACTCCTGATATATTAAAATATTATCAAAAATATAAAGTCTGCGCTGTTCCACAAAAAACAGTTCATGCAGAACATAGAGAAATGTTGCAAAAGATAAAAGATAAAGACAAGGACGGGATGAAAGAACTGGTACTTCGCCACTTGTCCAACCTGATTGATTTTGCCAAATTATCAGCTAAAGGAGAGATCCCTGAATTCGAATACGGGCATATCTAAAAAGCAAAAGAAAGCAATAAAAAATAATAGAGGAAGACATTTGTTCTCCTCTATTATTTAATATTATAACAGCCACTCTTTCAATTAAGCTGCCGGATCGGGAGCTTCCCCTTGATTGCCGCCCGGATTTTCGCCATTGCCAGGATCAGAGCCACTATTACTGCCACTTGTTGCCACAACATCCAATGGTACATATTTTGAGATACTCATCTTATTCAACATCGTTTTTAACTGGGTTCCCGGAGTAAAAACTATTTCTCTCACTATGATATTGCTACTATCGACATCCTTAGCTTCTATACCACTTTTAGCGTTAAAAGTAGGACGAAGTGTACCGAACTCACCTAACTTCACCGTTTTTCCCTCATCCATATATCCTTCCAATGAATCAAGCAGACCATCTAAGACTAATTTAACCTGACCACAATGAGTGCTACAAATCAATGATACATTTTTACACAATTTCGAAAAATCAATCACTCCGTCACTCACCGGAGCAGCAACATACTTCTTAGTTTTGGTTTCATCGAAATTAAAGACCCTTTCTTTTACTGCATACCGTAATCCCATAATTTTAAGTTTTAAATTATTTCATAAAAATGTTGTTTTGTGATCACGATGCAAAGATACAGCAGGAAAAAACCGTCGAAGTGCTTTAATGGTGCTTAACTACTCGTTAATCTAAAATAGTCCTTTTAGACAAATATTCGTGTAAGCCACCAGCACGATCTTCTTTCCATTGGAAACAACCTCAACTGGAAGGTTAATCTTATTTGATAAGATAAGTAGCCACTACCGGATAATGATCCGATTCTTTATCTGCCCAATAACAAACATTGTACGCCTTTACTGTAAAGGCTTCATTCGGAGCATAAATCAGCCAGTCGCAGGTATAAGTCGGACTTGGAACGGGCACCGTCCACGGAGCAGCATCACTCAAACAGTTTACTGTGAAATACTTTTGAAAAACAGCCATGGTAGCAGAACCACGACGGGAGTTCAAATCCCCACCGAGGATGATTGGTTTGTCCAGTTGTTCCATACAAGCAAGAATCTCATCAATCTGTTTCAGACGGGCAGCATCTTCGTACTCATGGTCCAGATGTGTCGTAGCAAAATAAAATTCTTTGCCCTCTTTCATCACTTTTACATAACCAAACGAACGAACGTAGTCGTTTTCCTTCAATACACTCAATTTAAAGCTTTTCTCTTCCGAAATCGGAAACTTGGAAAGAATTACATTTCCATAGTCTCCTCCGGTAGGAATATCAAGTGCGTGGGCAAAATAATAATACTTCATGCCTGTCAGTACCGATAATCTTTCAGGAGTATCCCAGGGATTAATCTCTGTATTTCTTTCTATTTCCTGAAGTGAAACAATGTCCGGATCTTCCAGTTTTATAACCTCGGCTATTTTATCAATACCTTGTTTGCGCCCACTGTAAGTATTGTAAGTCATCGCTTTTACTGTAACTTCTTTCTGCTTATTTTTGTCTCTCTGCGCCATCACAGGGGACAACAGACAGCATACCAGAAATAACAAAATGCATATTCTGAAATTCATATATCGTCAATTAGTGAGTGAATGTTATCCTTCAAAACAATCTTTTTTACCTAATACCCTATTAATCCTTTTCTATCTTGCGAATCTTATGATTCCAATAATCTGAAACATACAATGCACCGTCGAGCCCGAATTGCAGTCCTTCCGGATGATTGAATTGTGCCTTATCCAATGGCCCATCCGTAGTACCGGAAGTACCTGTACCTGTATAACTTGTCACTACTCCATCAGGTGTAATTTTCGCGATACGATGCTTTTTACGGACTGCCACATAAATATTACCTTCTTCATCCAAATCCATCTGACAAGGCTCCTCGAGTCTGGCATCGTTTCCTTGCCCTTCTACAAAGCCTGTTTTATCATACTGTCCAATCCAAATATGAAGATTAGAAAATAATCCGGTCACCATATCATAATCCCCTTTATAAATCACATCCTTCTCCTGTGAACTCATATACACTGTAGTTCCTGCCTTATCGAAAAGGATACAACGGATCTTCACTTTCGATGCATTCTTTCCGTCCGCATCGGGAAGTTGTTGTCCGGTAGTCACCATCGTATTCTGTTCCGGATCATATTTGTAAATCATGGCATTTCCATGAGCTACGGAAAAAACTTCTCCCGTAACAGGATGTACGCCCACATTGGTAACACCGTTACCTAAAGACGAAGTTATCGACCATATTGCAGCAAGACTTCCAGTATCATACTGATGCGCATCATTACTCCATGACATAGTGGCAATATGTGCGCTTCCAGAGCCATTCGCATCATTAGACAAGAACAAAGTGTTGCCATCCAGTGAGAAAGCGATATTCATCATTCTAAATGCAACTCCACCCGTTGCGTCCCCACGAAGAAAAGTAGCTACTTGATTATCTTTCGCAATACGAATATCACGGTCATCGTCTTCCACAATATACAAAGTGCCTTCCTTATCAAAGGCTATAGAACCCGGTTTCCAAAGGACTGCTTCCATCAAGGAACCCTCTTTTTTCTCTGTTTTGGCAGCAGGAACATAGCTGCCGATATACGAGCTTACAATAGGAGACTGAGAATATTCGAATTCCGTTTTATAAGTCAGTTCCTGAATGTTTTCCCCCTGACCGATATATATTTTCACCGGACCGGAGCCAGAACCTCTCTGCACATTGGCAGTAATAATATTCCCCAAAGCACCTGTCACCTCTGCATCTACTCCGTTGACCGTCACTCGGATATTATCCAAGTCCGTACCAAAATGAGTACCATATAAAGTCAGGCTAGTAGACTTTCCACCTGCCGTCGGAGTATACATCGTAATCTTAGGAGTAACTTCACCTTCTCCGATTTCAGGCGTCATATCCTGCCGATTCTCATCTTCGCAACCAGCAAAACCTACTGCCCCAAGCAATAGTGTATATATAGAAAATCGTTTCAAATGATGAATCAATGTTTTCATGTTTCTATCTTTTTAGATTAATCGTTTATACTGAATGTAGCTACTACCGGAAAATGGTCTGATTCTACATAAGCATCATAATACACATCATAAGCCTTCGGAGCCATTCCTTTATCCGGGGTATACAACACGAAGTCAATAGCCTTTACCGGAACGGGAGTTCCGGTCGTCAATCCATAGTTCCCGTTCAGGCAACCAATATCAAAACGCTCATACAATATCTTCATCGGACCCGAATCAGCCAACGCATTAAAGTCGCCGGTCAATATCATCGGGGCATCCATCCCCTTCGTTTTTTCCAGAATAGTTGAAGTCTGATTGATACGGTTGGTTTCATTACCGACATGAGACAAATGAGTTACTCCGAAATAGAAGTTCTTCCCCTCTTTTTCTGTTTTCATGACTCCCATAGAGCGTGGATAAACATCTTCCACGGTCTCTATTCTCGGTAAATCATAATTCACCTCGTCGCTTATCGGATATTTTGAGAGAATCAGATTACCGTATTCTCCACCATCCACATCACGGGTTTTAACGAAGAAAGCATATTGCATTCCCGTCACCTCCTTCATCAAAGCAATAATATCCGCATTCTCCACCTTATTGGTTTTCGTTTCAAACTCCTGTAAACCAACCAGATCCGGATTTATCTTTTTAATCACTTGAGCAATAGCCTCCATTCCTTTCTTTCCAGAATAAACTTTCTGGCCGCTGTATATATTGTAGGACATGACTTTTACCAGTACTCCATCCTTATCGTCAGGAGGAGTTACACCATCATCATCCGAACTGCAGCCGATAAACAAACCGTTTATCAACAGTACCAGTAATAAATAGAATTTATGTTTCATTGTTACATTCTTTTTTATCGTTTACCTTATCTGATATCATTCACAGTTACTTCCACCACCCGGCTATAGTTCACATACGGTTTGCTTTCCGCCGTTACCGTAGCCGCAACACGCACGTATACCCGATTCTTATTGGAAACAATCTTATAGTGATTCTCAATAAATTCGGTATCACTCATCAAGTCAATGACATGCGTACCACTGGCCTTTGTTCCCAATGAAGAAAGAGTAGCATGATTAGCATTGTTCACGTCTACTCCCGGAGCATAATTCCAGATAACGGAAACATCTGTCAGTTGCAATGTTTCGTTCGATGTCTTTGCATCGTAGGTAAGTGTCAGTTTATTATCTGCGGATACAGTAACATCAAGACTAATACGCGAAAATGGAATGGTATATAAGTCAACCTGCGTTTGTCCGTTCACGGTGACATATCCCTCACACACTCCAACAAAAGGGCCGTCCTTTGCCTGAATGCGGTAATTACCATTAAATACTTTGGTATGCTCAAATGTCCCATCCTGCCGGGCCCGGAAATCGACCGAAGCAGTAGCTCCGGTGTTCTGCTCATACAAACTCATCATCACCCCACTACTTCCCGGCACAGGCATGGGAATCGGCTCATTCGTTTCCTTGTCATAAATGGTGCCATGCACACCGCCATTCGGCGCATCATAATTGTCGATGTCATTTTCGCATGCTACCATGAAGCAGGCGAATAATGCAGTCAATCCTATATTTATTATTTTATTCATATCGGTTTTTCTTTAACTTATAATTGAACATATCAGTTGCCGTAACCCGGATTCTGCGTCATCAACGGATTTGTACTCAAATCTTCCGCACGGAAAACCGTATAATAGTTCTTTTCGAGGAAAAGACGTTTTCTCTTTTCAGGTACCCCAGTTTCAAATGTGTATTTTCCACTCTTGACATTGTAATATGGACAAAGAGCTGTACCACGGAAATTAGTCAAGCCACCTTTGCTGACATCCAAATGGGCCAGACGCCAACGTTTCAAATCCCAGTAACGATGCTTCTCAAAAGCAAGTTCCACTTTTCGTTCATGGCGAACCTTGTCAAGAGTCAGATCGCCGGCAGTCAACAGCTTGATACCTGCCCTGCCACGGATCTCATTGATATCTTTCAAAGCCACATCCAAATGCTGATTCAACTCCATACAAGCCTCTGCACGATTCAGGTAGATTTCTGCCAGACGGAACACAACCCAAGGAGTAGAAGAACGTTTTGCATCAATATCCGTATAATCCGTCAGACTTTCGTCCAAAAACTTACGCTGATAGAAACCTGTTTTGCTGGCGTCACCTACACTTAATGAACCACCGTCTTTCCCGGAAGTATTGTAAGTCTGTCCGTCGATAACTACCTTATTCTCCTTATCCGGTTGAGCGGAAGCTTCATATTTGGTTCCTATTCCATCCTGTCCGTTGATTACTCCGCGCATCCACTCTATTTTACCACCGCCATATCCTTTATAATCAGCGCCAGGCAAGTAAACGGAACCTAATAAACGAGGATCTTTATTTTTAAAGATGTCATACGAACTGTCGTAGCTAATCGCCTTTCCACCGCTATCCTTCATTTTTAGTTTACCTTCTGTACCGTCGATATATTCAAATTCCTCAACCATTTCCAGAACCGGAGACATACCACATCCCCAACCATCACCACGATATGAGAAAGGAACGTTCAGTTTATCCCACATATGCCCTTTTCCGGCAGCTACATTATACTGTTTCTGAAAAATATACTCTCCATTATCTCCGTTCACTGTCTTAGAAAAAAGATTATAAAAGTTCTGTGCCAGCTCTTCCGGATCCGTACTTGTCGACTTGTACAAGCTATATACACGAGGAACCATCTCATCCAAAATCTTTGATGAAGCTGTATAACATTCGTCAAAGTAACGCTCTGCTTCTGTCTCTGGAATATAAACATAGCCTTTGGAAACGGCTTCCCCCGTCAAGGTAAGTGTTTTAGAGTATTTGGCAATAGTACCGGCATACAATGCTGCACGAGACCACAAAGCCAATACCGCCCCACGATTGGCCCGATATTTGGCATCGCTGTTGCGCACTTCCGGCAATGATCCATAGATGGCTTTACACTCTTTGATTATAAAATCATACGTAGCTGCTTCCGTATCACGAGCCTGATACAGCGCTTGCGTATTTCCGGCGGTGTATTCTTGAGGAATAGTTTGCAAAGGCACACCTCCGTAACGTTTCACCAACCCAAAATACTGCATTGCACGGATAAAGCGAGCTTCTGCTCCAATCTCTTCTTTTTCATCCTCACTCAGCACTGAAGTCTTTTCGATATTCAGCAGGAAGTTATTTACGATACGGATCTGTTTATAACGAGTCACCATATCGTCATTAAATACATAATCGCCATAAGAATAAGTAGAATTTGATTTATCAAATGCACTCTCTTTCTGATAACTGGCCGTAGCCTCATCCGAAAGACTGGTCTGATTCGCCAAATTCGCTTTCTTGCTTCCATACCAATCATCAAACTCATCCAGCTTTAATCCGGAATCATACATATCCGCCAAAACGGCTGTAATTGCTTTCGGATTCTGCCAAATTAGATCCGGAGTGTTAACCCCACTGGTACTTTCACGATTCAGGTAATCATCACATCCCGTCAATCCGAGGATAGATACTCCGGCTATCCATATATATTTCAAATAATTTCTATTCATTGTCTTTATAGATTTTAGAAGGTTACATTCACACCAAAGTTATATGTCTTCATTTGCGGGTAATAGCGCACTCCGCTAGAGTTGCTTTCCGGGTCAACATTCTTCATCAATCCATCACGATTAGTGAAAGTCAGCAGATTGTTGCAGTTGATGTAAAAACGCACACGGTCGATAGCTGCTTTCTTCGTCAATGCTTTAGGTAGTGTGTACCCTAGCTCCAATGTTTTCAGACGCAGATAACTTGCATTGTGCAGTGACCATGAATTACCAGAACGATTATCCGCAACACCCGCTACACGAGCGGCAGGCATATACCCGGAAATCCACTTACTATAAGGATCGGTCGGGTCTTCCCGATGCCAACGGTCGGTCATGATGGCCAGTCCATTACCCAAACCCTGCTGGATAAATGGGTCCAGAATATCCCCACTGACATAAATATCATGACCTGCTGCCCCCTGAAAGAATACCGTCAGGTCGAATCCTTTATATTCTCCGGACATATTCAATCCATAATACATACGTGGAGTAGCACCATGTCCGAGTGGCTGCGTATCGTTATCATCAATAATGCCATCCCCATTATAGTCTTCAAATTTCAGATCACCTGGCATTAATGAACGGTTACCGTCTTTATCCTGAACCGGTGAATTCAAGATTTCCTCGAAACTGGAGAACTGTCCAATAACTTTCTTTCCCCAACGAATATCTTTATAACGACCGTTCGTGTTATTACGCCAATCATCATACATATTGGTAGAAGCAGCTCTCTCTACATAATCATACTTAATCCGGGTAGTAGAGAAATTAGCCGACACATTATAATTGAAGTTACCAATCCGGTTCTTATGTCCAACTACAATCTCAAATCCCGTATTAATATCAGAATTCAGATTCTCCTGCGGCATTGATTCTCCGAAAATAGTAGGTAATGATCCTACACGAGTAGCAGGAAGTCCCGAACGGTTTCTACGGAACCAATCGAATTCTACGGAAATCAATCCTCTATGATAAGAGGCTTCAAAGCCAATATTCATAATCTTTGATTCATACCAGGTCAGCCACGGATTGGCCATACCTACCGTAGTCATACCGGAAGTCACTCCGTTGCTGCCCATAATATAGCTCCCATGAGATGTATATCCATCCATATATTGAAAAGCGTCGAAGTCTCCTTCATCTCCCACTTTGGCATACGAAGCACGGATTTTCAGGTTGTCCATATCAGGCAACAGTTTCTTGAAAAAGGCCTCTTCGGAAACACGCCACCCTAAAGACACACCTGGAAAAAATCCCCAACGGTTACCTTCACGGAATTTATAGGTTCCATCGTAGCGGAAATTGAACTCAACAAGATAGCGATTGGAAAAATCATAATTCAAACGCCCCACCAGACCGGCATGTGCCGTTTCCTGTGTTTTACCGGAGGCTTCCTGATTGGTTTTATCTCCATAATCCAAGTCAGGAATGAGTCCGATAGCAAAATCACGTGTTCCGGTCACCCAACTTCTTTTGTCATTATACATTTCCCATACCAGCATAGCACCAATATTGTGCTTCTTGGCAAACGTATTATTATAGTTCATTGAGAACTGATAAGTCGGTTTATCATAATTTTCCAGTTTCGATTCCAGATGTGCGGTATTAATCACCTTCTCTATATACTCTTCATTGGCATAATCATAAGTATATTCCGACAAATCTTTCCTCCATGTTTTCCATTCCTTATTTGTATAATCATAAGCAACCAATGCTTTTGCCATCAGTCCTTTCACCCATGGAAGTTTCCAGGTAATAGCCAATGAGCTGTTAAATTCACGACGCAGACGATCTTCATATCCGCTGTCATCCGAACTGGATACATGTACAGGATTAGCCATATCACCTACCGCTCCCCAATAATCCGGATTATCATTGGCATACATGGAATAAGTCGGGATTGCCATTTGTGCCGAACGGAACAGATTATCGCCGTTATAAGGCTTCTTGCGGTTATCAAACCGTCCGCTCAAACGCAACTCTACGTTCACCCCTTTAGCAACTTCTACACTTAGGTTTGAACGGACATTGTAACGTTGGTAGTTCCAGTCGCCCGAACGGATGATGCCGCCCTGATCCATATATCCGATAGACATATAATATTTCACCTTCTCCGTACCTCCCGTCATGCTCAAGTTGTGTGAAGTTTGAGGAGCTGAGCTACGCATGGTTTCATTCCACCAATCCGTACCTGCCGTACCATTCCGGTAAGCTTCCAGCTGCTCCTGCGAGTAAGCAGAAGCTCCGCGCCACGGATTCGCATTATGAATCGCTTCATTGTAAAGTGAAGCATACTCATAGGCATTCATCATTTCCGGATAGCGGGTCACTTTCTGAAAACCTACGTAACCATTATATTCTATCTTTGCCTTTTGCTCCGTTCCTTTTTTAGTAGTCACCAATAAAACTCCATTAGAACCTTTAAAACCGTAAACAGCTGCGGCGGCATCCTTCAGTATGGAAATTGATTCGATGTCATTCGGGTCTAGTTGGGCATAATCACGCTCGATACCATCCACAATCACCAACATACTTCCATATCCGCGAATATCAACAGAAGCTCCGTCATCGCCAGGACTACCACTACGTTGCACGGCACGCAGCCCCGGCAAACGTCCGGCAAGCATATTTGTCACACTAGGAGCTTTTACCTCCATCAACTTATCCGAAGAGATGGCAGCTACCGATCCAGTCACAGAAGCTTTCTTCTGAATACCATAACCTACTACTACCACTTCATCCAACGTTTCCGTATCTTCCTGCAAAGTTACTTTCAATCCGGCTTGTCCGTTTACTTTCACTTCAGCCGTTTTATATCCGATATAGGATATTTGCAACACTCCGTTAGCCGGAACTGACAAAGTGAACTTACCATCCAAATCAGTAATCGTTCCTATACCGGTACTCCCCTTCAACTGTACCGAAGCTCCGATAACAGGTTCTCCATTGGCATCAACCACCACACCCTTTACCGAGATATTCCGTACCGTCTGTTCAACATCTGATATCAAAGGATTTTCTGCATATACCGTGAAAGGTAGACACAAGAACGTCCCTGCCATTAAAGCTGAAACAGTAGCTATCTTCAGCCGGTCATTGAACGACTTTGAGACAACCGTGTTCATTTTACAACCATGTTTCATAGATTAAATTAGTTATGTGTTTTGAGTTTTAAATCCATATTATTATCACATATCGCTACTGCAACCTGCGAATCAGCGCAGCCATAATAGAGATATAGTTTATTTTTGAAGTAAGCCAATCCTTCTATAAATACTGTTCCGTCTTTATATTGACCACTCTTCTCAAAAGCAGCCTCAGGCACAAAGAATGGTTTATCCAAACGACCCAGTACTTGATAAGGATCATCGGCATCGAACAAAAACTGCCCTGCACAATAAGCTCCAGCTGGATATTCCGAATCTCTTTCTTCTTTATATCCGTTCTTACCATTATACAGTAGGACAATACCATCTGTTGTTTTTATGGCAGGAGGACCACACTCTGTCAAACGACTATCAAAATAGCCGCTGCGGGGTTTGGCAATTTCTCTCAATTCATTATTCTCGTTCAATACCGGTGTCCAATCTGTCAGGTTGTCGGAAGTTGCTGCACATACGGCATTTTCCCCCCAATACATAAAATATTTGCCATTCACTTTCTCAATGACAAGTTTTCCATCCTTCACCCCGGTAACAATAGAAGCAGATTTGCTCGCTATATTGGCAAAACGTCCGTTATACGCTTTTGCAAAAGCAAGTCCATGCTTTGTCCAGTTCTTCAGGTCGGTGGAAGTAGCAACTGCCAGACGGGGGAGATGACGATTCCAAGCTGTATAGAGCATTACATATAATCCATCCTCCGTCATTGCCACACGCGGGTCTTCGCAACCTCCTTCCCATTCTATTTCTTTATAATCGTCTTCGGAAGGGAATAATACAGGGACATCCGATTGTTTCATCGTCACTCCATCCGTACTTTCTGCATAGCCAATGCGGGATGTTCTCTTTCCTATACCTTGCGCTGAATTATCTTCTGCCCGATAGAGTACTACAATCTTTCCATCTTTAACGGTGGCTGCCGGATTGAAAGTATCACTCTCCTCCCATTTTACCAACTGCTTGCGCATCGGGCATTGAAAAGTAGTCGGTTGTGGAGAAATCACCGGATTCACTCCTTCCGGACGAACGAAAGGACCTATTATCCAATGTTCGTTCTGCTCTTCAACAACAGCAGATGTTTGCTTCTGACCCGAGCATCCGGCAAGTGTCATCATACTAATTAAATAGATTACAGCTTTTAGTTTTATCATACGTCATTTTTTAGTTTTTCCGAATCAGTCGTTCCTTGTTTTTCTGTCAGCAAAACTACCCTCGCTCCACAAAAATTGAGTGTACTATATTCTCAAAAGGGTATATAGGTGCTGTACAACATAATAATTCATTCGTTTGCAACGACGATTTAACGATTTTGAAATATTAGCGAATAGCTTGATTCTGTCTGATGATGTTCCGGGCTAATGGATAGGCAATCAACTGCAAAGCTCCCACCAGGATCAATGCATACTTCAATGCAAAATCCTGTGATATGACAAATGCGAGTACCATAAAAAGTATTAGTCCGAAAGCACGTCCCAGAAATAGTCCGAACTCATGGCTTAAAATATAGGTATATTCATTTCTTTTTTCGATTTTTACTACTGCATCGATGGTTTGCATCATAATAGGGTAATAAGGCAAGTCAAACAATGGCTGAAAGATCACCTTACAGAGGACAAAGATAATCACTCCGGTGGCTGAAAACAAGATTCCGTTGAACAGAGTACCGATAAAAAAGACAAGTAGCCCGGCTATAAATACCTTCGACCGGTCTTCAGGTTTGGTTATTCGTCCCAATACATAAACCAAAACAGCTGTCAGTGTACCACTGATTCCCTGTATTAAACCCAATACGCCTTCATCACCTACTAACTTCAGAACCAGAATAGCAGGAGCGGTCACCAAAAATCCCTGTACCATTCCTTTCAGGGAAGCCAGCAACAACATTTTTTTCCAAAGTGTACAAAACCGGAAATACAGAAAATTCTTCTGCACCGGATTGGCGAACTTACCACGCCATAAAACGGCTACAGCAAACAAAGTCACTATGATTACTCCAACCGTCACCAACCGATAGGCTCCATTAATATCAATCAGGCATCCCATTATTTCCCTGCCATCTATCTGACTGATAAATGCTCCAATCAATAAAGGTACAGTAATCGAAGTAATGGAAAAGAAAAAAGACTCCAGCCCGAAGAAGTAGTTACGACTATCATCTGTCGTGTTATTCAGAGTCAGCAGATAGCGATTGGTCCAGAAGAAGCCCGATGCAGCTCCAAGTACAAATCCGGCTATACCCAATTCCACAAAGCCTAATGACTTTACCAACATCATGGCAAACATCGACAATCCACTAACTAATATCCCTCCTGCATACAGCATCTTCACACTCACATGTCGCAACAAGAAACCATTCACAAATGAGGTAGTGATGATACCAATGTACATGAAAAGCTGATAAAAAGCCACCGAAACCGGTTCACTGGTATGGCGCATCACATAAGCGCCCACAAAAATCTCAACTACAGGAAGCACCAGCGCATAAAGAAGATTAGTCATCAGCAAGACCCGTACATTAGAAGTTTGCTGTTTGAAGAACTGATACTCTCTTTTTAGTTTATTCATTATCTATCTTATTTATATTACGACTTTAATGAACGGAGAATCTCTGCAATAGACAACTCCGCCCCACAGATTACTTCATCACTGGCACCATAATAAAGCCTTATCTTATCTCCCTCTACCAAATGTCCGTTGGTGAAAACTACATTCCCGAAAAATCCGGTTTGTTCGTAAGGAGCAACAGGCTCCATGATAGGTTCTTTACTTCGGGCAATTACCTTTGAAGGATCATTTAAATCAAGTAGAAGAGCTCCCAGACAATAACGGTTTTGATAGTCCGCACCATGATAAATTTCCAACCACCCTTCCTCTGTACAAATAGGTGCTGCTCCTGCACCCACGCGGGCACAGTCCCAACTATCAGGACGGGTAGTTGCAATGCAACAGTGGTTGCCCCAATGCAGTCGGTCGGGTGATTCGGCAAGCCAAATATAGTTGCCACCCAACTCTGGGCTACTCGGACGATGCAGTGCAAGATATTTTCCGTTCACTTTCTCTTCAAACAGCGCGCAATCTTTATTATGAGGAGGGAAAATCATGCCATAACGAGTATAGTTTTTCCAGTCATAAGTATGAATCAGCCCTACACCAACAGCTACAGAAGAGACTTCCGTAAACGTAAGATAATAACCATCGGCAGTAGTGGCCACCCGGCAATCTTCAATGCCAAAAGCCTCTAATGCTCCTTTACCAAAAATAGGAGGATAATCCGGCTCTTCCTTGAAGTGAATTCCGTCTTCACTCGACACCAGTCGGAGATAAGACATGGTAGTCAGATAATTCTGCCCTGCATATCCTATCACACGAGGATCAGAAGCATCCAGTTTCGGGTCATTCTCATCGAAAGAGAGCACTTCTATTTTTCCATCTTTATTATATACGGGAAAACTAATAACTCCCTGTTTCTGCACAGGCCGTTCGGCCACTCGCAGTAATAACCAAATTTTTCCGTCGAAACGGAACACGCCGGGATTCAGGAAACAGGTGATTTCCATACCTTCTATTCCTGGTTGTAAGTCGGAGGGTTTCAACAATGGGTTTTGATGAAATCGTTTTGCAATATCCATTTTCAGATTATTAAATATGTGTTGTTTTTATTTCTGGTGACAAAGCTACCCTGCACAACAACGGAAAAGGTGTACTATATTCTCAAAAGGGTATACAGGTGTTGTACAGCATATTTTTATCTTTGTTTTCTTATTTTTCCTCTCTATCTTTGCGACATGATTCTACGAAAACACTCATATTTCCGCTACATCTGCATCCTTATTTATTCATGCCTGATGCCTGTTTTATTACATTCCCAGAATGTAGTGAAACAGATTTCGAATGCAGACGGGTTATCCAATAATTCAGTGAATTGTTTTCTGGAAGATTCGGAACATACTCTCTGGGTAGGAACATGGGACGGGCTGAATGCCTACAACGGACGTAGCTTTAAAACCTATTCTTATAATAAAAAAAATGCAGGATCTATCAGTAATAATGTAATCTGGCAAATTATCGAGCAAAATGACTCTGTCTTGTGGGTATCTACCGACTATGGTGTCAACCGGTGGAAACGTTCCACACAGCAATTTACTCCTTATTATTTAGGTACGCAGAACAATCCGCCCAAACAAGAGAAATCATTCCTGCTGGGTATCACTTCCGGCAAATACATTATCTGCTATGTGAAGGAACAAGGTTTATTCTATTTTGACGACCGGAAACAGGACTTTGTTCCATTGAAGAATAATCTTCCTGATGACATCAAAAATTTCGTTATTGATTCCAAAGACCAAGTATTCTTCCTCACAGGACATGGACAATTATTACATTATCAACTATCTGTCCATAGCTCTAATCCAGAACTCTCGTTCAAAAAAGAAATCAAACAACCTGCTTCCATTTCCGGCATTTATCTTTCTCAAGATTATCTTATCATTAACGATGACCGGGCATTAACTGTTTCTTTGGACAACCGCATACTGAATAGCATAGATATTCCAGAAAATAAAACGGTTTCGCAAGTTATCCGCCACAAAGAGTATCTTCTCATCAGCTTTATCGAAGGGGGATGTATCAGGTATAATCTGGAAGATAATGCTTCAATGGAATTACCTCAATTACCAGCGAAAGCATCCATTTTCACCATCTACATCGGTTCGCAGAATATACTCTGGGTAGGCACCGACGGGCAAGGAGTATTGGAAGTCTATGAACACAGTTCTCCATTCCACACCGTAAAAACTGATTATTCCGTACGTTGTTTTTGCGAAGAAGATAATGGTAATATACTCGTGGGAACCAAAGGAGAAGGAATTCTGCTGCTTGACAAACAGGAACGGCAGGTCGAACCTTATCTGTCAACCGGCAACGGATTGATTTCCAATTCTGTCTATACTATCCGAAAAAATATGTCCGGAGACATATTTATCGGAACCGAGGGAACGGGCATCAATTATATTCCACTTAATAGCAGTCAGGTAAAGAAGTTAAGCATTCCTGCTGAATATCCGACTTTCAAAGCTGTATACAGCATTCTGTTCACTCATAACGACTCACTATTATGGTTGGGCACTTCCGGCTATGGACTTATCAAACTAACCTTGCAAAGGGAAGGAAAAAGTTATAAAGTGACAGAAATGAAACAATATAAATCTCCCGGACCTTCCTCACCAAGTAATAATATCATTTATTCGGTCATTGCCGGGTATAATGAAAATGAACTTTGGCTAGGCACACGAGGCGGCGGAATCAATAAGTTCGATATCGCATCCGAATGCTTCCAACAAATTCATGAGATAGACTCTACTTTATCCCTAACCAACAATGATATACTCTATCTGACCAAAGGAGATTCTGCCAGCATTTGGATAGGCACCAGTTACGGCCTCAATCGATTATCTCCGGCAGACATTCCGCCATCTATTATGGAATATACGGATCACAACGGACTACCCAACAATACGATTCACGGTATTCTGAAAGATGAAAACGGTAATATCTGGGCAAGTACCAATCAAGGTATCTCTTTTATTAATCTATCTTCGGGAAAGATTACTAACTATTCTTCCAGAAACGGATTACAAAATGATGAATTTTCCGATGGAGCGATTTTTAAGGATAAAGCAGGATGGTTGTATTTCGGAGGAGTCAGTGGGCTGAATTATTTCGATGAGAACAAAATACGTTTACGGGACCATATTGCTACTCTAAGTTTGAATAGTCTAAAAATTAATAATACCAGCCAAAACATTTACGAGCGTATTTTTAATCATACGCTCCGGCTCGACTATGACGAACCTTACATTACATTAGGGTTCACAGCACACGACTTTATCAACAACGAGAACTGCGAATTTAGTTATCGGATTATTGACTTCGCCGATGAATGGATTTACAACGAAAACAACCCCAATATCGTCATCACCAAACTTCCTCCGGGGAAATATAAACTGGAAGTAAAATGTACTAATGGTGACCGTGTATGGAGCAATCAGATCTACTCTCTTCATCTGGATGTCGCCTATCCCTGGTGGCTAAGTACTACTGCCTTTATTATCTATTTTATTTTAATTGCTATTGCTATTTATATAACACAGTCTGTCATCAAGAATCGTATCCGACTGAATCGCCAGATTTTACTAGAACATATTGAAAAGCAAAATCAACAACGTATTCATGAATCGAAGTTGAACTTCTTTACGAACGTGGCACATGAGTTCTTCACTCCGCTAACACTGATATATGGTCCGGCACAGCATCTGCTGGAAAAAGCAGACCTTGACAGTTATACGAAAAGGTATATCTACATCATCAAGAACAATGCCGACCGGATGCAGAAACTCATCAACGAACTAATGGAGTTTCGGAAAGCAGAATCGGGACATACGGCTATCTATGCAGAGAAAGTAGATATCCAGCTACTCGTTGATTATGTGTCAGACAACTATACTGAAATTGCTGAAGAGAATAAAATAGACTTTAGTTTCAAAAGTAAAGAAGTGTCGTCTTTTACTACAGACCGGAATGCACTGGAAAAAATTATATTCAACTTATTATCTAACGCCTTCAAGTATACACCGTCCGGAGGATATATCCGGGCTGAAATAAGACAGAATGCCACTACCGGAACATTACATTTCCGTATACGCAACTCTGGTAAGGGATTGACTGAAAAGCAAACGAGCGAAATATTCAGTCGCTTTAAGATTTTCGAGAGCAGTAACCTGAAGCACGCCGGAAGTACCGGAGTGGGTCTGAACCTAACCAAAAGCCTGACTGAATTATTAGGTGGAGAAATCACTATAGAAAGTACTTTGGGAGAATATGTAGAATTCAATGTATCCCTGCCTCCTATGCACGTGAATTCCGAAAAAGAAAGTCAGCCTACAGAAGAAGAAACAGAGGTCAGTGAAATGCTTTTCATTCCTAAGCAGAAAGAAATTACCATACTGATTGTAGAAGACGAAAAGAATATCCGGGAACTGTTGAAAGATATTCTGCTTCCCTACTATCAGGTTCGCGAAGCTGCCGATGGAGAAGAGGCGCTGAAAGAAGTAGAACAAAAGCAACCGGACATCATTATCAGTGATGTATTAATGCCCAAACTAGATGGCATTACACTGACAGATATATTGAAGTCTAATGAACGGACAGCGCATATTCCGGTTATTCATATTTCTGCCAAAAACTCTATTGAAGACCAGATCAATGCCTATAATCACGGGACAGATTTGTATATCCCTAAACCTTTCCATCCAAGACATGTGTTGAGTGCGGTAGAGAATATGATTAATAAATACTCTCTGATGAAAGAGTATTTCAAATCCGGCCGTTCCTCTCTTATTGTAAGGGATGGGATCACCATGCACAAAGAGGATGAATTATTACTGAACAAGATTATCAAGTTCATTGAAGATAATATCGACGATGAATCCATGAATCCGGATTCTCTTGCAGACTTTATAGGAGTAAGTAAAGCAGGATTGTACCGCAAACTCAAAGAATTGACTGAAAAAACACCAAGCGAGTTTGTCCGTACCATTCGTTTAGAGTATGCCGCTAGCCTGCTAAAAACAACTAAGCTCACCGTTACCGAAATTATGTATAAATCAGGCTTCTCGAACAAGTCTTATTTCTACCGGGAGTTTGCGAAATTGTACAATACATCTCCCAAAGAATACAGAAGCGAACAAACAGAAGAAAAAGATACTAAATAACCATTTAACAATAAAAAGACAATGAGAAAACTTTTGATTGTATTGGCGCTCTGTGGTGTGTCAATACTGAATGCGCAGCAACTAAATGTAGCCTCCTACAACGTACGAAACAGTAATCCCAACGATGCCAAAGCGGGAAATGGCTGGGAACAACGCTGCCCGGTACTTACCCAGTTAATCACTTTCCATGACTTCGATATTTTTGGAGCACAGGAAGTGAAACATAATCAACTGGAAGACATGCTCAACGCTCTGCCTGCGTACAACTACATAGGTGTAGGACGGGATGACGGCAAGACAAAAGGAGAATATGCTCCTATTTTCTATCGGAAAGATAAATTCAAGCTACTCAAGTCCGGCAACTTCTGGTTGTCGGAAGACACTACAAAGCCAAATAAAGGATGGGATGCTGCTTATACCCGCATCTGCACGTGGGGAGAATTCAAAGACAAAACCGGTAAGTTCAAATTCTGGTTCTTTAATCTGCACATGGATCATATCGGAGTGGTAGCCCGCCGAGAAAGTGCCAAACTGGTTATTAGCAAAATTAAGGAAATGTGCGGCAAAGATCCCGTTATACTGACAGGTGATTTCAATGTAGACCAAACCAGTGAAAGTTATCAGGTTCTTCATGAATCCGGAATATTATCAGATTCTTACGAGGTAGCTCAAATGAGATATGCGACTAATGGGACATGTACAGGCTGGAATCCGAATACATATACTCCGAACCGTATTGACCATATCTTCGTAACCCCCAATTTTACTGTAGAGAAATACGGTGTATTAACAGATACTTATCGCACCAAGAACGAAACTACTGGAAAGTATGAATCTCATATTCCTTCGGATCATTTCCCGGTAAAGGCAGTATTAAGGTTTAATAGAAAGTAAAAAACTGTATTATGATAATATTATTCAGGATAATATCAAACTTATTTCTTATGGGCTATCATAAAGAAAATATTATCAATTATCCTGAATATATTTTCTGAAAGTAATCACTTTTCGGAACAGCATACAAAAGAAATTGATTGCTGACTCTAAGCATTAAGTTGTATATCCAATACAAAACATCTTCTTTATTTCACATCATCCCACGCATCCGTCCGAAAAGGAAATGCAGCCAATCCAAAAGTATTACGCAGTAAGACATTTCCTACATAGTTACGAAAAGCATACCGCACAGCTATCGGTTGATTGACTTGTTCACTCCAAACTCTCACTGTGGGTGTACGATCTACAATTTGTGCTTGAGCCGGATAAAATTTCTTATCAGCTCCTGCAATCTCAAATCCTTCCAAGTTACAGAATGCCGGCGTTAATCCGGCAGAAGCATTATCAAAAGTGACAATTGCCTTACCCTCTAAGTAATCGACTTTCGTCATCGTCGGCCCAGTAGGTGGAAGTCTACAAATGTTATATGTTTTAGTTAAAGCCAGAGTAGCCAAACGAAGCCCTACTATGTCTTTTTGAGGTGGATGAATACAAAACTCATCACCAATGTCGGTAGTAGAAACCATACCGGAATTGGGTATCGCTTCAAGAGCTTTTGTCTGCGCTTCTCTTAATAAAGCTGCATCTGTATCCTGACTATCTTTATACTTATGAGGAGCAATCTGGACATAATAAAAAGGCATATCCGGTGCTTCCCAAACCTCTCTCCATAACTGAACCATAGCAGTCATCATCGGAGCATAACAGTAATAGTTGAAGATATTCGACTCCCCTTGATACCAAAGGAAACCACGTGCGGTAAAGTTCCTCACAGGCCACAACATGGTATCGTACATGCACTCCAAGCGATGATGCATTTTTAATTTCGAACTTCTGACAGCCTCTATGTCTACTCCATCAATAGAAGCTAATGTTTTCTCATTCATCCATGATTCTATCCGGGAACCTCCCCAGCTACTAATAACCAGCCCTACCGGAATATCGAGCACTTCTGTGACTTGTTTTGCAAAGAAATAAGCAACCGCACTACAAGTCATGACCGCTTCCGGTGCCGATACCTCCCATTTTCTCCCTTCAAAATCAGTTCGTTGCTGTACATCTTTCGTTCTTGAAACAGCAATAAAGCGGATACGGTTACGATAATTACCAGCATGCAGAATTGTCTCCAATGAACGATCAATAGGCTGTCCCGTATTTCCCATCATACGCATATCCATATTAGATTGACCGGAACAAATCCAAACCTCCCCTATCAATATATCTGAAAGGATAACCTCCTCTCCATCACTAATTGTAATGAAATAAGGAGTATAGCTTGCCCCAGGAGTATTCACCTTAACCAACCAGGCTCCGTTCTTATCCGTTAGTACCTGATAAGTCTGATTATTCCAGGAGGTAGTAACAGTAACTTTCTTATTATCCGCCCATCCCCACAGTTTAACGCTACTATTTTGCTGGAGTATCATATGATCTCCCATCATAGCAGGTAATTTAATCTTTCCCTGTATAAAAGATGAAAAACAGAAGCATAAAATCAAAATACTTAGAAGCTTTTTCATATTGTTCATATAAAGTTTGGCCCAGGATTACATTAAAATTGTACCCCTGGGCCAAGATTCGTTCATATCCGTTAATTCATTACCAAACTCATATCGTCAAGGAACGGCTGTTGATTTCCATTTCTTCTCCAAACAATATATACATCTGTCTTATCAGCAGGCATAGTGAAAGTATAAGAAACTTTCTTATGCTCATCAGAACTGCTTAAAACGCCATCGGAAGCCGCAACAAATCCAAAAGTAACTTCCGGAGCCAATGGATTGGATAATGTCGGTATGTCCGTTTCATTAATCACCGCACCAAGCCTGATATTTCCCGGCTGAGGCATTTCCGCCGCTGAAGGAGTCTTGAACCAGAAGGAAAATGTATAAGACTTGCCTGGAGTCAACCCTTTCACCTTTCTCCATAACCAGTCTAAAGAATTGGCAGTTTCGTTCTCACGCATACGTACGAATAAATAAGATGATCCGGTATGAGGTATAGGCGAGTTTGCAGCAACCCGGACGGCAGTGGCACTTGCTCCGAATTTACCAATCCCCTGACTATCCGATCCACCCCATTCTCCAAGAGCCGGCCAATATTTGTTGGTAGTAATTCTCTCAAAGCTGTAATCTTCTTCAGGAGTATCCAATAAGTTCACTCCCCCCATTGCTTCAGTTTGCTGAACAATATCTACACTTTTAGTGATACCCTGAGCAGTAATAGTAATCTTTCCTTCCCGGATCACATCACCCCCATTCTTTTCCACTACAAAATTCAAGGTTCCATCCTCCAAGCCCGCGGTTTCGCTGGTAAAACTAATCCACTCTACATCGGTTGAAGCCTCCCAACCGACATTACAAACGAAAGATATAGAGTTTCTTCCACCCTCAAAATCCAGTTTGATAGGACTTTTGGTAGTGATGCTTAACTGTGGCGTAGAAGTATCTCTATATTTCTGATGAATATTCAATCTTTTTTCCAATTCACCGGCCACTATCTTAATCACACCCATTCTGTCCACCCCTTCATCATTTTTAGTAACCTTTGCATTTATGGTAGCACTCTGACTGCCTGCCTTAGCATCCAAAGTAATCCAAGCGGCATCTGTTGATACCTGCCAGTCCAAATTACAAAGGAATTCTATCGGTATAGTTCCCCCATAAGTGCTAAGAGCTTCAATATCTTCCGTTATGATATAAAGCGTCGGTTTGTTCTGTATTTCATCATCATCGTCACATGATTGCAAAACTCCGGCAGACACTCCGAATAGCCCGATGCCTATCATTATCATAAATGACTTTATCCAATGGTCTGAAATATATTTTCTCATAATCTATCGCTTTTGAATTATTCATTAATTTCTGCTGAAAGAAGCCGGGTATATCCCAATAAGTCCATATATGACGACTCTCTGTTGAATGTACCCGAGTTTATCAATTGCCTGATAGGTTCGCTATCCGGATAATATCGCAACCCCATTTCATACATACCCGGATTATCACCGGCTTTTGTCATACGTTCCGTTTCACCACAATAATATCCTGACTTTATACATGAATCCATAGACCGGTAGAAATCACTGTAATACTCAAAACAGTAACGTAAATTCTCTCCGGTCGGAGCTGTATACGCAAACAAATCCAACCCGTTATTATAGCACATACGAGCAGTTGTAGACAATAATGTGAGTGTGAGATGCGTATATTGCAATCCCTTTAATGGTCCTGTGTCGTGACGGTAACGATCATAAATTTCCCCCTTCACAGGAGGAGCCGAACCTGCTTTTTCTCTTGAGCACGGAGTATCGCCATCCATCAATATACAGCCGCTTAACAGTTCTTTTACATCCCTTGGGTTTGCAGGAGAATCAATAGCGAACTGAACCAATTCATCATCATCTGTAACCAGTCCGAGCATCAGTATTCCCATTGAATGGGCTACAAGATGATTCTGGTAATATTGCTTATTAAAGTAATCGTTATCTTCCCACAAATTGATACTAATCATCCCTTCCCTATATAGCACCTGTAACCAATCTGTTATATTCTTCTTTGTCTCATCACTCATGATATTCTCCGAAATCAGCATATCATAAGCACAAACCATTGGATACATACCTCTGGTAAGATACATCGCACTGCCCGCATCAGCCACATAACTAATGTCTTTACACGCTTTCGCCCAAGCCTCTATTATTTCAATTGATTTCCGGGCATATTTTTTATCCCCTGTAAACCAGTATGCCAAAGCCAGATCGCGGGAGTTTGATCCGGGAACATAACTCTCTTCAATAAACTTTGTAGGATCTTGTCCCGTATAAGGAGTCGCCGTATAAGTCAGTGCATTGTTACAGCGCTTCATCAGATTGTTGTAGGTCGTTGTTATACTTGCCGAACTGTTGCCTTCAACCATTTGTTTTATATTCAATAATTCCTCTTTGGTATAAAGGATAGAAGGATGTTTATGTTCTATATCAATCGTTTTTATAGATTGTCTGATTTCTATTATCTTTATGTTACCTCCACAAGTAATAGAGAGCTTTCCCGTACGATCCCCTCCAGATGTATTTTTCTCTATATGAATCTTTATAATTGCATTGCCGCTACCCTCTGTCGGCCCCCCAAATGTTATCCACGACACATCTGATGAAATTGTCCAGTTATCATAGCAAATAAACTTAATCAATTCTTCCCCGCCACCATATCCAATACTAACGGCATCATCTGAAACTAAAGCTATTTCCGTATTCTTCGCATTATCATTACACGCCATAAGCATCTGTGCTAACAACAGCAAAGTCAGGATGATCGAATGTTTATATCCTAATTTCATATTATTTTCGTTTAATAGTTAACGTTCTTATTCCATATAAAAAACTTCTTCCAATGGAATACTGACAGGTGAATTATCCGGATTAACTGCCATGATATCCGCCATATAGTCCCACCATTTTTTCACGATTTCATTATCGCCCATATCTTGCGAACCTGCACCATCATTCTTCTGCACAGCATACAATACATTCGTTTCCTGATCCCAGAATATAGAATAATCGGACACTCCGTTCGCCTTCAAAAGCTTTACCAGTTCAGGCCATATTTCGCTATGCCGCTTTTGATATTCTTTTTCAAAACCGGGTTTCAAATACATTTTAAAAGCTTCTCTTTTCATTGTTTACCTCCATTTGTTTACTAAGTACATACAAAAAACGGACAAGTTACCATCCCGGATTATTAGGTTTCAGAGCCGGATTCCGCTGAATTTCTTCACTTGGGATGGGCCACAGATAATCTCTTTCCGTAAACTTACGGGTAAAGCGAATCTCTCCGGTAAAGTCTTTCTCCTGACGATTATTCAGATATTGCACAGCCAACCCCCAACGTCTTAAATCACTGAAACGATGTCCTTCACCAACAAGTTCCACAGCCCGCTCGTGCATAATACGCTCGAACATATCCTCTTTATTTGAAACCTGTAACCAGACCGGTCCGCTATTTAATGCCGGCATATTCGTTGACTGTCTTTTTCTTACCTTATTCAGTTCAGCGACAGCCTTGTCCAATTGGTTATCTTCATTATAAGCTTCAGCCAGCATCAATAATACATCTGCAAAACGAATGATAGGGAAGTTGATAGGAGTGTAATTACGATTGGTGATAGCACCACCCATATCTTCAATCGGGACAAACTTCCGGTAAAAATACACATTCCAGCCTCTGTCATTCTGAATAAAACCATTGGCCACCGTAGTACCTGCCGCAATCGCATACAATTGCTTTTTAGCCCCTGTTCCCACTATATAGCCATTATAATAAGAGTAAGGAACAATCAATGACTGCATCATTCTCGGATCTCTTCCTCTGTAAATCTCACCTAACAGAGTGGTATCAGGGATTGTTTCCAATTTCTGTTTGGTCGAATTCAAGGTTGCCTGAAACGCTTTTTTCTTCACTGCATCACTTTCATTATATCCGGGAATATAATTATTCCAGTTAAACTTCTGTCCATCCTTCTCTTCATACATATCCGCCAAAGTTACCGACGGCATACAAGTAGCACGACCACCGCCATAAGAGCCGCGTGTTCCATACAAAGTACAAAGCGGCATACCATACAAATTGTCAGTAGTACCTTTATTTTGAATGGCAAATACCGTTTCATTATCATTAGGAACCGGTCCTGCCGAAGTGAACAAAGTCAGATAATCCGGATACAATTGATAACCATACTGATTGGTTTTGTTATATACAATTTCCTCAAAATCGGCAATCGCTTCAGACCAATTCTTTGTATAAAGATATGCTTTTCCACGTAATGCATAAGCCGCTCCCTTTGTCGCCCTTCCATAGTCGGAGACCGCCCATTTGAGAGGAAGGTTTGCAATAGCAAAAGTCAGATCTTTAATAATGAAATTCCAAACTTCCTCTCTTGAATTACGAGGCAGCAACATTTCATTGAAAGATTCGGAGACTTCCCAACTCTCATCATAGATAGGTACTCCGCCAAAAAAATCAGCTAAATGGAAATAATACAAAGCCCGCAGAAAATGAGCTTCTCCCAAGACGTTATTTTTCACCTGGTCGTCAATTGACATACCCGATACATTCTTAATAACGGTATTGGCACGCTGCACACCATCATAAGTGTCCCGCCAATTTTGCACCAGGAAATCATACGCACCGTTATATGTGCCCTGTTCAACAGGTCCGCCCGGTCCGTGACCTATATCCGAGTAAGTGTCGAAAAGAGGCATATAGCCATAAGCACCATAATCCTTCAGTTGGGCATATACCCCCATAACTCCCGATTTGGCATCGGCTTCCGTTTTCCAATAGTTATTTTGAGCGACCTTATCATACGGAGCCACATCCAGATCATAACAGCTGCTGAATCCCAGTGTCACGGCAACCGCTACCATAATATAATTGACTGTTTTCATAATCGTATTTTTTAAAAGACTACATTCACACCTACCGTTATCTGCTTCATCGTCGGATAAGTTGTACCACTTATCTCCGGATCAATCCCTTTATAGGAAGTAAAAGTTAGCATATTCTCCAAACTTGTGTATAGTCGAAGTTGGGATATATCCAGCTTTTGAAGAAGTTTCTTAGGAATCTTGTACCCTATCTGAACATTCTTTAATCGCAAATATGACTTATTCTGAACCCAAAAATCACTCGGCTGGGCATTTAACGTATTCAACCCGGTCAGTAATCTGGGATAAGTGGCATTTGTACGCCCTTCCCGCCAGGCACCTTCGGCTATTTCTTTGTTGATTACATCTCCATAATTAATATATCCCATATAGAATTTATCTTGCCAATATACCTGCAAACCGGCATTTCCCTGGAACAAACAAGAGAAGTCGAATCCATTCCATTCTGCCCCTAAGGAGAAGCCATACGTCAGACGGGGAGCAAGTCCATGCCCTACTGCATATTTATCATTATCGTCGATGACACCGTCACCATTCAAATCTTTATATAAGAAATCGCCTTTCTTCGGAGTTCCATAAGAAGCAAACGGGTTAACACGTTGTCCGGTAGCAGGATCGACCGGTGCGTCTTTAATCATCTTTTCAACAAACAACATATCTTCGTCCGTTTGAAGAATCCGGTCTACCGCCAATACATATTGAATATTGATAGGATAGCCTTCCTGAATCATGTTCGTCCCCGAAATCGATCTTTCCTCTCCTTTAAACCGGGTTACTTCATTATCTATGAAAGTAAAATTACCACCCACAAAATAGTTTACTTTACCAATCCTATGATTCCACTTCAGATTCATCTCCATACCTCTATTCCGCACTCTTGCTGCATTTTGAGTAGGGATAGACGCATTACCAACAAGCAATGGTGCCGGCAGATCGATAAGAATATCATGTGTATCTTTATTGAAAAATTCTATTGTTCCATCCAACTTTGAGCCAAAAAGACTGAAGTCAAGTCCGATATTGGTGACATAGGTCGTTTCCCATGAAACCAACGCATTAGCTAACTGTATCTGTGCCAACCCCGGCACAACAGAGTTTCCTAAGACATAATTATCTTTATTGTACACAGACTGGTATTCATAATTATCTACCGCATTATTACCCAATGCACCCCATGAAAGCCTCAACTTCAACATATCCAGCCATTTAATTGAATTCATAAAGTTTTCTTCCGACATACGCCATCCCAAGGAGAAGGAAGGGAACGTCCCCCACCGGTGATCTTTATGGAAGCGGGAAGAACCGTCCCGACGAATATTCCCTTCAAACAGATATTTGTCCGCCCATGACAGATTTATTCGTCCGAAATAAGAACGCATCACCCAGTCTGTGGCAGCCCCACTTGTTTCAGAATCCCCGGTGGCACCATTAATGACCGACAAATTATCTGCAAGAAGATCGTATCTCTTCGCCTCAAACCATTTTACATTATCCTTTTCCTGACTGGCTCCCGCCAATATGCCTACATCCAGCTTATCAAAAAAAGTCTTCTGATAGCGAGCTACCACATCAGCTACATGATGCGTATTAGTCCAATTCTTATTCCTTACAAACGTTCTACCGGCTGCCATCTGGGTTATTGTGTTGGATTGAAAACTCCAACGGTCAGCATAAACCGGAGTCTCTTCCTCTTGCAGATTATTACGGCGATACGTGTAAGAAGCCTCTATATTTAAACCTTTGAAAACCTTTATATTCGCCCAGAAACGGGAAGTGAGATTATTAACTTCAATATCTCCCTGATACATATTCAGATGATAAAGAGGACTTTGTACCTGCTGATTTTCCTCCGGATTCTCGGCAGATCCATACCTACCATCCGGATGCCGGTAGACAATACCGGGACTGGAGATGTTACTAAAAAGCGAACTCATGTATTTGGAACCCATCTCGGCATTTGATTTCAGACCGCTGATATTCATCCCCATTGTAATCCAAGGCTTTAGTTCGGCATTCACGTTCAGACGGGCAGTAAATCTCTCATAAGCCGAATTCTCCACAATACCCGGATTGTTCAGATAAGCCACAGAGCCAAATGCTTTCAGTTTCTGGTTTCCGACAGAGAATGATAAATTATGATTAGTAGACACCCCTGTTGAAAAAACTTCATCCTCCCACTTTGTGTTCGGATACAAGTAAGGTTCATTGGGGTGAACTCTCCATTCCGCTATTTTCCGTTCCGAATATACCGGCATTGCCGTCGGGTCAACATTATAAGCCGCTTCGTTATAATACTCCATATAATCGGCATAGTTGTATACAGTTTCAATTGTATTCGAAGGTTTCTGGAAAGAAACATACCCATTATAGGAAATCGACGCTTTGCCTTCCGAGCCTTTCTTGGTCGTTATTAAAATGACTCCATTGGCAGCTCTTGAACCATAGATAGCAGAAGATGACGCATCTTTCAGTACAGATACTGATTCTACATCCTGTGGGTTAACCTCATTTATATTTCCTTCTGCCCCATCAATAATAATCAATGGCGAAGAATTATTCAGAGTTCCCTGTCCTCTGATAAGCAAGGTAGCTCCATCGTTATTAGGACGGGCTGATCCCTGATTGACATACAGTCCCGAACTTAATCCTGCCAATCCGGTTGAAAGGCTGGTCATCGGGCGGCTTTCAGCCTGTTCTGCCAGATTCACCGTAGATACCGAACCTGTCAGATTCACTTTTTTCTGGGTGGCGTATCCTACTACCACCACTTCTTCCAGTGTTTTCCCATCCTCAACCAGAGTAATAGTCGCTCCATTAGCCTTTGATGCAATCATTTCCTGAGAAGCATATCCCATATAAGAAATGACAAGTATATCTTTTGCCTGAACATTGACAGAAAACCGCCCCTCTATATTAGTGATAGTCCCCGTTTGCTTCCCTTTTACCTGAACGGTAGCTCCAATCAGGGGCTCATTGTTCACATCTACGACTTTACCGCTTATATTTAACGGATCTTGAGCCCACAGATCTCCTATCGGGATCATGAGCATGAACATAATCACATATAATGAATATATTCCTTTACTGATGTTTCTCTGTTTCATAGATATTAATTATTAAAGATTATTTTATTCAATACAGCGTCCATGAGTCAAAACCACCGGACCTAACAAATGCAGGTTATGAGCCGTACGATCATTGGTACGCAAAACTTCATTAAAGACTTTCTCCTCCGGATAACGGGCATGCCCTACCTCCCACAGTGTAAATACTGATTGATCGTTGTAGTTAATCCAAGAGTCTTCACCTGTATAGAATCCTCCCTTGATAGAAGCATCTTTAGTGATATAAAAATCAGCATAGAAGAGTAAAGGCAATTTAATACTCTCACCGGTAGGAGCTACATAATGATGAAGATCCAGCCCGTTCAAACGTCCCATTTCTGCTGCTATCATTAGCAAATTAGTCGATAATCCTGCATACTGTAAGGCTCTGTTCGGCTTCGTAGTCTGTCCGTAATGAGTCAATGCAAAATGCCTGTAACGATCCATTATCTCTCCATCTTGTGTTGGCCATGAGCCGGGTTCACCACAGTAAGGCGGTTGTCCTTTCATCAAAATGATACCCTCAATTACCTTCTTTATATTATGTGGATTTGTTTCTCCGTCATATACATAATTCACCAGCTCATTATCACGCAAAATAATACCAATAGACATCAACCCCACAACTTCCGCAACTATATGATTCTGAAAATATTGTTTTCCAAAGTAGTCATTCTCCACCCAGCGTTTCACGCCTTCTTCTATATGAGGAAGCAATATTCGGAGCCATGCCTCAAATTGTATCTGCTTACTTTTTTCTATCAAGTTATCCGCGCAAAGCAAATCATAGGCATAAAGGAACGCAAATACGCCACGTGAAACCAACATACCGGTATTAGGATAGAATTTATCCGGATCGAAATAAGTGCCCGGAGCATTTTTAGGAGAAGACCACTCATTGATTATTTCAATGGCTTTGTGCGCATAGCGTTTATCTTTAGTGATCTGATAGCCAATTGCCAAATCTCTTGCAGCCGACCCGTCACGTATAGCAGCTTTGTAGAAAGACATACTGGCATCTCCCCGATACACATTCGGTTTCCATTTCTTGTCTGCATAACCGTCTATTTCACCTTTCAGTTTTTTCCAAGCTGTTTTCCAAGGCTCAATATCCGAAAGAGCATTTCCCCGCATCAACTCAATGTCCGTACCCGACAGAATCAGGCGGGGATGTCCCGCTTTAATTCTAACCGATTGGTTCTGAGAAAGTGACTTGCCTGCGATGAGAACCATCAAAAACAGTAACAATGATACCTTCATCAACTTGTTTTTCATATAGTAATGATTTTAGTTAGTAACTCTATTCTTTCAAGTGCATGGCTCTATACCTCATTAATGCTTCTACAAAATAATAATCTGCATAAGTCAGAGGTACATCCACTTCGCTATTCTGCGGCAAAAAGCCTACACTGTGTTTAAGTATGAAATTACAGTTTTCTCCCGGCTTTGCCAGATACTCGTCCGAAGCCAGTGTTCTAAGCTGTGTTTCGGCAACAGCGATATATCCTTGTCCGGTTACCTTGTCTACATAACCCGACAGTTCCAGTAAAGCAGAAGCCATAATGGCAGCGGCTGAAGCATCTCTCAAGGCATCCGGAACTTTTGGATCGTCAAAGTCCCAATAAGGAATCTTGTCCTGAGGCATCTTCGGATGATTAAGAAGGAAGCCGGCAATATGCTTTGCCTGTTCCAGATAACGTGGTTGTTTCGTTTCCCGATACATCATAGTATATCCATACAATGCCCAAGACTGCCCCCTGCTCCATACTGATTCGTCACTATACCCTTGCCATGTACATTTCTGAAGTGCATTGCCGCTGATTGTATCATAATTCACCACGTGATAACAACTATAATCCGGTCTGAAATGATTCTCCATTGTTTTGTCAGCATGAGAAATTGCCATATCATAGAAACGTTTATCACCCGAGAACTCCGTTGCTCGACAAAGTAATTCAAGGTTCATCATATTGTCAATGATTACAGGAAACTGCCAATGCAAAGTGCCCGGATGACTCCATGAACGTGTGCATCCTACAGCAGAACGGTAACGTGTAGATAATGATCGGGCTGTAGTAGTGACTATATCCATGCAGGAAGTATCACCCAATAGCCGGTATTTATTTCCGAAAGAACAGTTTATCATAAAACCGACATCATGGTTATCTTTATTATACTTCTGGATCTCGACTCTATCACTCATCTTGGAAGCCATCTCCTTGAGCTGCTCATCTCCAGTATATTCATACAAATACCAAAGAGTCCCGGGATAAAAGCCACTCGTCCAGAAATAAGAATCCGAGGTTTCAAGCGCGCCATTTTTATCTATCGAACGGGGTAACATTTCCGGGATAGAATCCATAACAGAATACATATGCTTATATTGTTCTACCGCCCGGTTCAAGGCATAATCGACCATGTGTTCCATAGAAGGTTCCAAGGTTGTCGTACATCCTGATACCATCAATGAGAGCAGACATATTGCCACATAATTTTTCATATTTTCTTTGCTTATAATTTGAGATATATTAAAAATTTAAAGATCCATCCAAAGGTTTTCTCCTGATAGCAAGAGCAAAAGTAGGAGATTACAGGAAGCAGCATTGGATAAAAAAGTTCCAAAGGTTCTATAATTTTGTTCATATCCCTATTACAAACCGTTTTTTGTTTCATTATCTCAAAAAATAACGATACATTTGTAATTATCGAACCTGCTATCAGATATAAGATATATAATAATAGTCCCCCATTATATGAATCCCTAAGATTAATACCAAAACTAAATATAGGAAGTTCCGAAAACAATAGAAACTTAATTAACGCTTTTAATATATGCCTGAACATAACAGACTAGTCGCTATTATATTTATGCTGGTTTCATGCGTCTCATCCATCGCTGGATTCGAGACGATAAACTTCCAGCATTTATCACTCAATTCCATGTTTCCCCAGATTACGATTAACGGACTTTATCAGGATGAATCGGGTATCTTATGGATTGGAACTAAAGACGGTGTGAAGAAATATAATGGAAATTATATCGAATCTGTCAACTTCATGGGAATAAACAACTGGATACAGTCCAACCTTGTTCCGACAATCTGTGGGGATAAGAAAGGCCACTTATATGTCAATACGGATTACAGCATCATTGAATATGACCTGATAAAAGAGGAAAGCCGTATCATATTCAGCCAGCCCAACACACAGATATTGCCGTCCATCGCCTTCAATTATGGTACCAACTCATTATGGATCGGTTTATTGGATAGCGTCTATAATTATAAAGAAGGTATATGTCAGGCCAAATACAAAATTGATGGCAACAACCTAAGTATCTCATCGCTGAGAGAAACGTCCGGCAAATTATTATATATCGGCACCAAACATGACGGGGTATTTACCATTGATCCATCAGGCAGGCAACAGAAAGTACTGACTACCCGCAGTGAAATTATATCGATAAACGAAGATAGCCGGAACAACATCTGGGTGAGCACCCTGAATGAAGGATTATTCAAACTAACTCCATCGGGCGACGTTATCCAATATACGGAGCCTACCTTAGCCAGCAATTATGTAAGAACAGTATGTGAAGACAACAACGGAAATATCTGGATAGGAACCATGTTGGGATTGAATGTCATCAACTCGCAAACAGGTGATATCAGTTTTTATGGTCTGGAAAAAGAGGGTAGTGCGGGACTAAGCAACCTCTCTGTCTGGATTATCATGAAAGACGATCAAGGCACAATGTGGTTCGGTACCTACTATGGAGGGTTGGATTACTACAATCCGCATACTGACATCTTTGAATATAATAATCTGAAACTGGGACATGCCGGTATCGGACCCGTAATCAGCAAAATTATAGAAGACAAGACAGGACGGATATGGATCAGTACAGAAGGAGACGGGTTGGTATCCTACCTACCCGAAACAGATGCATATACATACTATACGAAAGAGAACAACACAATATCCCACAACAATATCAAGACCTTATATTATGATGATACATCCAGTACAATATGGATCGGGACTCATCTCGGCGGACTTTGCAGTTACTCGATTGACAGAAAAGAATTCAAACATTTCACAATCGATCCATCCGACCATACAAAACGGTCGGAAATCGTTCAGGCTATCATCCGTCACAAAAATATCTTATATCTGGGCACGCTTTCGGGAGTATATTATATGAATCTGGAAGATGGCAGCATTCAAAAGATACATCTTCTCGACAAATACATCTATGCTGTAAACTCATTGATGATAGACAAGCAGGACAACTTGTGGATTGGAGGGAATAACCTGTGCTATTACAGTATCAAACAGAATTATGTACGCAGTCTTGACAAATATCTTGCTAAAATCACCGCTTCTTCCAAGAATACCATTACGTCTCTTATTCAAGATAATAGCAATCGCATCATAGCCACCACATTAGGCGCAGGTATTCTTATTTATCATCCTACTCAAGATAGGCTCGAACAGATAAACAGCAAAAACAGCAATCTCGACAGTGATTATCTAAGCGCCGTTTATCCTCTGTCCGATCATCAGCTTTTGGTCACCAGTGCAAACGGCTTATCCCATATCGATCTCAAAACAAAAAGAAGCTATAATTATAAGTCACAAAACAAATTCGTCTTACCGTCAATGATTCCGGGTGACATAATGAAAAGCAGTGATAACCGTATCATCATGGGAGGAATAAACGGCCTTGCCATGATTTCTGAAAAGAATTTGTTTCCAGAAAGTCTATCCACTAAAATGTTCTTCTCCAAACTATTTGTTAATAATAAAGAAGTGTCGGCAAATGATTCTTCCCGAATATTATCTCGTTCTCTTTTTGCAACAGACTGCATCAGGTTGAAGCATCATGAGAATAATATATCTGTCGAAATCGGAACCAACGACTTCGTAAATCTCGGACAATCCAGATATCAGTATAAACTGGATGGCTATAACAATAGCTGGATTGAATTTCATCCCCAAAAATCAATCAACTACATGAACTTACCTTATGGAGACTATAAGCTAAAAGTAAGAAACATTTCTTTTAAAGATGAAGCCGAACTTAATGAAATCAGTCTGGGGATCACGATTATCCCTCCTGTTTATGCCACCTGGTACGCTTATCTATTATATACGTTGCTAATATTAGCCATCATTATCAGCATTGCCTATTTCTACCGTTCCAAGCTATTGTTAAGAAATTCACTGGAACTTGAAAGGCGGGATAAACTGCAAAAAGACGCGATAAATGAATCCAAAATGCGTTTCCTTGAAAATATATCACATGAGTTAAAAACACCGATCGCATTAATATCCGGACAACTGGAACTTATTCTTATGTCAAATTACTCATTGGCTACTATCCAGAACAGCTTGCGTGAGGTACATAACAGGGCTGCCAAAATGGGTGCTTTAATCAATGAACTACTCGACTTCCTGAAATATAACAAAGAAAATTTCACGTTAAGAATCAAACAGCAAGATATCGTTTTATTCACACAGGAAATATATGATTCTTTCGTTAGCTATGCCGAACTAAAGAATATTCATTTCAATTTTGTGTTCGACCAAAAGAGCCAATACACGTGGTTTGATGAAGTACAACTACAAAAGGTTTTCAATAACATTCTATCGAATGCTTTCAAATTCACTCCGGAAAATGGAACAGTCGAGATTAAAATAACGACTTCTGCGTCTTCCGTAATTATAACATTCAATGATTCCGGCATTGGGATACCCAAAGACATGACAGAACGAATCTTTGAACGTTTCTTTCAGGTAAACAACTCTGTAAACAGAGAACTATCCAACACCGGAACAGGGATAGGCTTATCACTGTCACTCAATATTGTAAAGGCACATCATGGACAAATAACGGTTGAAAGTGAAGTAGGAAAAGATAGTTCATTCATTGTCGAATTACCAATCGGTAATGAGTACTTTAAAGAAGATAAAAACATCACCATCATAGAGAATCAAAGGAACACAGGGATAATCAATAGCCCGATTAGTATAGAGAATGAAGAAGAGAGCTTGGAAAACCTGGAAGATTTCATCATACAGCAGAAAAAGGATTTCGATCATTCATCGACTTTACTTATCGTTGAAGATGACGATGAATTGAGGAAATTACTCATAGAGATATTTGAACCCATCTTTGAAATCTATGAAGCAAAGAATGGCGAAGATGCATTCAAAATCGCACAGCTCAATTCACCGGATCTTATTTTATCAGATGTGATGATGCCCGGCATCTCCGGTATAAATCTATGTGCGAGGATAAAGTCTCATTTTGACACCAGCCATATTCCGGTCATTCTGCTCACTGCACTTAGTAGTGTGGAACATAATATTAAAGGACTCAATTGTGGAGCCGATGATTATATCACCAAACCATTTAATATCAGAATTCTAATCGCTAAATGCATTAACCTACTAAATAACAGACGAAAATTACAGGAACGATACAAAACTTTAGAAAACAATAGTGCAGAGCAACTGACCAACAATAAGCTCGACCAAGATTTCATCGATCATATAATAAGAATTGTACAAACCAAGTTGGAAAAAGGAAACGGAGATATTAACGTCACCCTGTTATGTTCAGAATTAGGACTAAGCCGGACAAAGCTATTCCTGAAAATGAAAAAGATAACAGGGGAATCTCCTCATTATTTTATTCAAAATATAAAACTGAAAACTGCTGCAAAAATGCTTCGGGAGAATGAAGAATACAACATTAGTGATATCAGTTTCCAACTGGGTTTCAGTTCATTAAACTATTTTGGAAAAAGCTTTAAAGAGTATTTCAGAATGTCTCCTACTGCTTATCGTAAGTTTCACCAGGAACAAAAAGATAATCACTCAATATAGTAATATGGATGCGTGCAAGATACTTTTGTCTTGCACGCTTCACCACTTATTTAAAAGTAATCATAATCTGCTCATCAATACCTTTATCAGGCATGCGCACACTACATATACCAGTTTCTTTATCCCAACTCCATAGTATAGATTCCGTGTCATTCTCTAAATCTTCTTCTAATCGTTCCGGTTTTACCTTCTTTATCTTCTTTCCTTTAGCAGTTACCTCTTTCGGGGCTTTCGCAGAATAAATACGGAATAGCAAATTTCTCGGACCGGGGACAGTGTAGCATTTTCCTTCACGGGCAGAGACTGTCAGTTCATATCCATTTGCCAGAGTGCTGCAAACAATCGGTGTTTTGACAAATTCATCACGCTGGTATCCTAAGTCTTCTCCTTCATCTTCGTAAAGAGTAAAGACTGCCTGTGCGCCTTCCTGTGCGGGGAAGATTTCAAAAGAAAGTGGATATACCGGTTTCTCATGGGTGTAGTTCATCACCGGCATGGTGGGAATGATAGAACCTTGCTTCATAAACATAGGAACGGAGGACAAGGGAGCGTCAACCGTAGTCCATTGCTCTCCGGTGTAAACCGTCTTCTTGTTATTATAGTCAATCCATGTACCTTCGGGCAGATAGACATTTTTGGTACGAGCGCCTTTCTTCACCACAGGGGCTACCAGTAATTCACGGCCGAACATAAATTGGGCATCCGTAGAAAATGTTTCCATATCCATTGGGTATTCGAGAAACAGAGGACGCATGATAGGCAATCCTGTATCATAAGCTTCGCGGGCATAAGTATAGATATAGGGCAATAAACGATATTTCAACTCGATAGCCGCCTTTGCGTTCTTTTCTGCTTCGAGACCGAAAAGCCACGGTTCCACCGGATTGTCTCCCTCGTGGTGAATACGGCTCAAAGGATTAAATGCTCCGAACTGTATCCAACGGGTATAGAGTTCGGCCATAGCCGGATAATCTTCAATATCTCCACAGTAACCGGTAATGTCACAGGAAGAAAACGGTATCAGTCCTAAACCGGCGGAAAGCATTACGGGAATCTGATTGGCTAACTGTCCCCAGCCTTGCAACACATCATCTCCGTTCCCGCTATCACCTGTCCAACCGAACGTATAACGTTGCAATCCGGCATAAGCAGCACGAGTCATTTGGAACACACGACGGTCCGGATTCCTCTTTTCAAATTGTTCTTTCACCACTTTATCCCAAGTCAATCCATAGACATTATGGATTTCATCGTGCATACCCAGATAGTGTTTCATGACGAGACGTTCCGTCTGCTCTTCGTTACTCCAGGCAGGTTCGCCCATGTCCGTCCAGAAGCCGGAGATACCGTCGTCAATCGGTTTCTGCTGATAGGTTCCCCACCAGTCGGCTACGGCAGGCAAAGTGAAATCCACCACTCCGCAGTTGCCACCCCAAGGCCAGGGCATATCGTAGCTTTCACCGTTCGTACTGTCCTTTACAAAATAACCCAAACGGTCTGCTTCTTCCCATTGCTTTTTGTTGGCTTGTGCAATTACCGGATCTTGAGATACTACCACCTTAAAACCCATCCCTTTCAAATCCGAAAGCATCTTCTTTGGATTCTCATAGTTTCCTTTGCGCCATTCGAAATCCTGCAGATATTCCGTCCAGCCGATGTCCTGATAGATAATATCACAGGGGATTCCACGTTTCCGGTAACCTTCGGCTATTTCACGGCTTAGTTTTTCGCTTGTCAGCAGACCACGGCATTGGGCAAAGCCCAGCGCCCATTTCGGTGGCATGATAGGTTTGCCTGTCAGTCCGACGTATTGGCTGATAATTTCCTTATAGTCTTTGCCGAAAATAAAATAGTAAATCATTTCACCATTCGGAGCTTCAAAGCTGTAATAGTCGCGACTCTCCGTACCGAACTTAAATTCCGTTTTGTACGTATTATCAAGAAAAATACCATACCGATAGCTGCTCATAAAGAAAGGAATACTCTTGTAGAGCGGATCTTCCACTATACTGTAGCAGGGTTTGTCGCTATTCCACATCTTATAAGATTCGCCACGACGGTCCATTTTTCCTGTCTTTTCTCCCAGTCCGAAGAAATGCTCGTCACGACGGAGCACTTTATATTCCGTCTTCTTTGTTCCTTCACTCACATGCCCCTTGTCGGCATAATCACTAAACAGGAGTTTCTGATACTTATCAAATATCTGAAGACTCAACGGAGATTTATTTACCCGAATACGCAATTTCGGAGTAAAGATCTCGTAACAGGCTGCCTGTTCGTCTACATGGACGGTCCCTACATCTTCCAACTCTTCATTAATTACCGCAAAAGAGGCATTTTTTCGTTGCAGTTGTCCATCGGGCGAAAACCAAACTTTGACTACCGAAGGACTACAAAGCTGTAGCTGCAACGCAGCACTGTCCGTCAGGTGAAAAGTCACCTGACGTCCTTGTTGTGTAAAAGAAGTGCATGTATGTACCGCATTTTCCGCCCATACCCATGTTGGAAACATCAGGCACAATACCCACACCCATAACCTATATCTAATCTTCATACCTATCATTTTAGTTATTCTGCCACAGCCGATTTATTCAGCAAGCATGCGCAATTAGTTTTATTCAGCCACAATCATTGTCCAATATTTCAGGGACGGCAATGTGAAAGAAACGACCCCGTTCTCCTGCGTAAAAGCCAGTTCCTGCAAAGCGCCTCCATGTACATCCGGTGAAGCTACCCATAACTTGTTCACTTTGGCCGGCAGATTCATTTGTAAAGCAGCTTTCGTTATCAAGGTCGGTTCCGGCATCGTGCCGTCCACATCTCTCCAGCTAAGGCTGTTTGCCTGCGAGAAGTTAAGAAGATGTATCACCTGCTTGTTGCCTACCTGCTTGGCATAAGTAGTGACCGAACCTTGTTGGGGAGGCCATACATTCAACCTCATTTCCCCGTTGGTGCAATTCATGGTGATACTATTTTCCGTACCTCCGTCACGAAGCAGATTCTGATAAGAAGTCAAGAAGTCATAATAATGAACCATCGCTGTTTTCAGTTCTTCGCTCATTGTCAGATTCTCATTCGGGAAGTACTCTTTGCACAACATGTGATCGCCTCCCAGTTCCAAATGCGAACCGCCCAAAGCAAACATGACAGCATCCGTCAGCAGAATACCCGGCGTATTAAATTCCCCCCGGTTATCCGCCTTGTTATAATTCATATAAGCTGCAAAAACCGTATTCAACTGATAATCGCCATATACTCCATTTTCATAAAGAATAGCTTTCAGATTGGTAAAATCAGCCTCATCCGCCCATACTTCATTATAGAAGAAATCCACTTTATCCGTCTCCCCTATCTGACGGGCACCGTAACGGCTCACCGCATTCATCACCAAACTCTTGTCCGGATGCACCTGCTTCATTGCCTCTATAAAAGAGGCATATCCCTCACGCAAGTTAACAGGAATACCACTATAATTATAAAGCGTGCTACGTCGTCCCAACTGGTCTATCTGATAACCGTCGAAAGCGAAGTTTGCATATACATCGTCATTCCTTTCGCCCAGATATTTCTGCCATTCCTTGTTAGAAGGGTCTACCAGATAGATATTACTTTTCCATCCGCCCGGCAGGTCATGGCTGTCCTTAGTAGTGTGAGAAGCATCCTTAAACAGATACCATTCCTCCTTCACTCCATCCGTAGCAGCATCTTTCAACGCTCCGAAACAAAGATTATAAAACATAGACTTCATACCGAAACGATGCTGCGCTTCAATGTAATTTTTCACCGAACTTGTATAAACTTCCCGGTTAGCGATATCCATATATACCTCATCCAACTGTGTACGTGTACCTCCCAACGGCCAATGATGTTTATTATGCCAATCCTGGAACTGCACCCAGTTAATATGATGACGGTTCAGATACTCCATCTCTTCCTGTGTCTTTTCGGCTGTCTTCTCCTGACTGAAATCAGCGACAAAACCATAACGCGGGAAACGTGCCGGATCACTGGATACATCTACCGCAATCGTACCGACTATTACATCCGTTCCGTTCTCCTGACGGTAAAGCTCTGCCATGTACCCTTTAAAATCAGTGGTAGGCGGTTGCCATGTCCAGCTCGTACCATTTACCGATTCTTCTCCCACCGTTTCACCCGAAAGGCGATAACGTACTTTAGTTCCGGCAGGCAGAGCGTCATCCGCTGTAAACACCACTTTCTCTCCCGGTTTGTAGAAAGCCTTGTCTGTCGACAGGTCTACACTCAAATCCGATGTTACCGGAGTCACTTCGGTGACACCGCCCGAAGCTCCTCCATTCTGTTGGTTCGACTCATTATCATCACTGCAAGCCATACACAGGAAAGCAGCTACCAGATATATTATTTTTTTCATCTTGAATTCTTGTTTTATTGTTTCACAATCGAGATCGTCTCTTTCAACTGGTCAACCGTAATCTGATAAGAACCGGCCTCCTGAATATTCCACTTATAGTCCAGACCACCCAAATCTGCATCCGGATACATACTGCTCAACTCTGCATCCGATTTAGTGACGAATAATGCTGTTTCCACTTCACCTGTAGGAGTTTTACCGTTCTTATCCGCCATAAACCAATCTCCGTTCCAGTCAGACTGCTTGTCGCAGGAAATCTTCATCTCACCGGCTTTCAGCGTGCCGCTCCAGGTAAAGATATAAGGACTGTCAGCACTCTTAGTCATCGGTGTAGCATTGTCCAGACTCCATCCGTTCGGAGTCGCCTCACCCACCAGATACAATCCTGCGTAAGGAGTAAACGGACGCATCAGCATCTTTTCTTTTCCTTTGCCTGTATAGAACCATACTTTATAAGGCTTGTCACATTCAGCCTCTTTCATTTGCCATTTATTATCTTCGCTTCCAAGCACTACTGACGTCGAAGTGTACGAAGCATTTGCTACGGCAGGATGGAAGAAAGCATCCGACTGGCCGAAGTCCGTCACAGAGCTAAACTTAAATTCTCCGTCTGCCTTCCAAGGAATCACAGCTCCATAATGGAATAAATCCATCTGAACAGCATCTTTAGACAGTGCCTCAAATCCCCATCCACCATTTCCGGTAAACGAACCGACAATGAAGAACTCTTCAAATCTCCAGCCAATGTCCTCCGTTTCGGTAAGTGTCAGCGTCAGATTGAGCAAGTCTACTTTGACGATATAAGTTGCTTCTTTATCAATTGTAAACTGGTCGTCCGGTTGGTCACCCGATGTACGGTAAGTCAGTTTGAGTGCTTCCCCGGCGGTAGCGTCACGGTTGTACGACGGCAGGAATTCTCCTAAAGTCGTTATAAACTTGAACGATCCGACGTTCAGTTTTCCTGTCCATGTAAACTGTCCATTATCCGTACGCTCCATTGCCGTTGCGTCATCGGCATTCCATCCGTTCGGAGCAGCATCACCAATCAGGTAAAGCGTGGTAGTAACCGGCTGGTAAGTAGTCACTGTAAAGGCAGTTGTCGCGCTCTGCTTCTGATCTTCCATTCCGGCAACAACAGCTGTGATACGTGCTTCCAACTCCGCTTTCACGGCATAACCGATACCGAACTGCGTATGCAGAAATTGATTGAGTTCCTCCACTTTCTTAGTCCACTGGTACGTTCCCGTACCCAAGTCTACCGAATAAGCATTCGCGAAGTCTGTCCCTGCCTTAGCCAGTTCCAGCGTATAAGAGATGCGGTTACCGCTTCCATAATTCGTTCCGGTAGTCCATGAAAGCGCCAGCGCCTCTTGGCTATGGTTCTTTTCGTTCAACACCAGCTCCTGTTGATTCACCGAAAGGGTGAGAGTATCATGTCCTTTATCTGTCTCCATATAATCCTCGGTACAGGCAACCATCGTTCCACCGATGAAAAGAGAGAATAACAACTGATATATATATTTCTTCATCATATTATTTGTCTAAATGAATGATTATAAAACGGATTAATAACCGGGATTTTGAGTCATCAGGTGATTGGAGTCCATCTCCGTCTGCGGAATAGGCAACAGGAGACGTTCTTTAGTCACATTATTCTTACCGATAGATTTCAGGAATGTCAATGCATAATTTCCATTATCAATCCGGATCATATCGAACCAGCGGTGTCCCTCAAAAGCAAGTTCCATCCGGCGTTCGTGAATAATCTTTTCTCTCATTTCGGTCTGCGTCAAAGTAGTCGGCAGCTCTGTCAGTCCGGCACGTTTACGAACGATATTCAGCGGTTCGGCAGCCTGATCCGGATGTCCCTGCTCATTCAAGGCTTCCGCTTTCTTCAGCAAGACATCCGCATAACGGTATACTACAAAATTGTTGGGGTTGGTATTATACTCCGGAGAGACGGTTTTCGACACAAGGAACTTACGTACGTTATACCCCGTATTCGACCAGGAACGTCTGTATTCCATGCCGTCAAAAGCAGGACAGCCCTGATACAACACAGTGATGTCTTTCCGCAAATCACCGTCTTCGTATTGCTTGAAAAACTCTTCCGTAGGCAGGTTCCATCCATAAGCACCGGCTACCATACCCGAATTACGAGGCCCCATGAAGGTAGACAGCCAGGATGACTGGTTATCACCGCCCCAGAAGTCATATTCCGTACTACCGGAGTATTGCACTTCGAAGAGAGATTCTGCACCATTATTGATCGTAGCATTAAAGTTATCGGCATAATTGCATTGAGTCAGATCATATCCCATTGCAGCAATGTTATTGCACAAGGTCACTACTTCATTATAATAGTCACGATGATTAGGAGCCAGTGTCAGGTAAATATCTGCCAGCATAGCCATTGCAGCCTCTTTACAGGCACGTCCCCTGTTGGCATCTCCATAACTGCTTTTCGGAGGAAGCATAGTCACCGCATTCTTACAGTCGGAAAGGATTTGAGCATATACCTCATCTACCGTATTACGGGCAATATCCGTAGATTCTCCCGGTTCAAACGGGGTTAAACGCAAAGGTACTCCACCATACAGGCGAACCAGTATATAATAATAATGTGCACGCAGGAAATAAGCCTCACCCATGCAACGAGTCTTTATCTCATCGGAGATAGATGCCGAAGGCAGATTGGAAAGCACAATGTTGCAACGTCCGATCCCTACCCACGGAGAACGCCATACATACAAGGCAAAGCCGTTATCGCTCTGAGCAATGAAATTGGAAGCCTGAACAGTCTCCAAACCGTCAGTACCTCCTCCGGCCCCTACTTCACTGTTGCCTGCAATGATGTCGAGGCTCCAGATACGCTGGTTATACATATTAGATGACTGAAGCGTCTTGTAGCAGGCAGTAGTCAGTGCCACAGCAATCTCGTTCGTCACTTCCGATTCGGGATCGACGCCATATTTAGGATATTTATCTAAGAAATCGTTGCATGATGTCAATGCCAATATGGCAAACATAAATACCAAAGTGGTTATCTTTTTCATATTCTTCCTCCTGATTTAAAAGTTAAAGTTCAAGCCCATGCTGAACGTACGTGAGATCGGGTAGCGGCTGCTGTCGATACCATTAACGTCAACCTCCGGGTCAAAGCCGGAATATCCGGTGATAGTCGCCACATTCTCGCAAGAGAAAGAGATGCGGGCATTTTCCAGTTGAATCTTTTGCATCCACTTTTTAGGCAGTGTATACGAAAGCGTAATGTTTTTCAGACGGAGGTAGGAACCGTTTTCCACAAATCGGTCGGATACGCGGCAGTTCTGATTCGGGTCTCCCCAGATAGCACGCGGCATGGAGTTACTTGTTCCTTCTCCCGTCCAGCGGTTCAGTACGGCCGTGGTCTGGTTGTAAGCGGCTGCCATTCCTTCGTTGTCTACATTGTTGGCATTATAAATCTTGTTTCCCGATACGCCTTGCAGGAAAACAGAGAGTTCCCATCCCTTATAAGAGAAATTATTGCTTAGAGAGAAGAACCAGTTCGGATTCGGGTTGCCGATAACGGTACGGTCTTCATCGTTGATAACTCCATCATTATTCAAGTCCCGGAAACGGATATCGCCCGGAGCAGCGCCCGGTTGGGTAGCATGGCGGTTCACTTCATCCCAGTTCTGGAAAAGTCCGTCGGTTACGTATCCGTAGAATACATTAATCGGATAACCGGCTCTAAGCATAGTCACGTATGAGTTACCCATCTGGTTGATGAACATCGGAGTTTCGCTGTTCAAGTCCTGAATTTCGTTCTTGTTATAAGTGGCTGTTAAGGCAGATTCCCAAGAGAAAAGCCCTTTCAGGTTGATAGTACGCAAGGTCATTTCCACCCCTTTATTGCGCATCTTGCCAGCATTGGTGAAAGTTTCGGTAGTATCTTCAAAACCGGAAGTGATAGGAATGGAAGCCTTCACCAACATATCTGCTGTCTTCTTGATATAAGCGTCCAGCGAAAGGTTGACACGTGAATTGAACAGGCTCATGTCTACACCAAAGTTGGTCTGGCGCACTTCTTCCCAATGAATATTCGGATTGGAGAGAGTAGTAGATACCAGAGCGGTGGAGTTGTTGTTGCCGAAAGGATAGACTCCTGTGTTATAGGAAGCAACAAAGCCGTAGTTACCGATTTCCTGATTACCAGTCACACCGTATCCGATACGCAGTTTGAGGTCATTCACCGGAGAGTTGTCTTTCGGGAACCATTCTTCCTGCGAAATACGCCATGCCAGAGAAACGGAAGGGAATGTTCCCCAACGGTTGTTCTTACCAAAACGGGAAGAACCGTCACGACGCACAGTAGCTGTAAGCAGGTATTTATCTTCGTAAGAATAGTTGAGACGTGCCATCAGAGAGAGCAGTGCCCAGTCACTCTGGCTACCGCCAAGACTGTACATCTTCTCGCCGTTGTCCATTTCGTGGATATTATCAAACATGAAGATATTCTTTTGAGCATTCAGGTAATCATAGTTGTTCCACTGGGCGGAAGAACCTGCCATCACCCCTACCCGGTGTTTCTGCGCAAAAGTGTGGTCGAATACAAAATAATTATCCCACAAATAGGTAAATGATTTGTTATCGCTCTTATAGCGGGAAGATTCTTCTACCGGATTCGGTTTCCAGTTGTAAGCCGGAGTAAAGTTGTCGACAAACCAGAATTTGGCGTCATAACCGAATGTACTTTTCAACTTCAGCCATTTGGTAAAGGTGATCTCTCCGGTGATGTTTGCCAGGAAGTTATATCCTTTTGTTTCATTGGTCATCATGTGCAGCGTACCGATCGGGTTACGGATGCTTCCGTACCATTGCGCCTCCTGTCCGGGACCGCTCCAACTGCCGTCCTCATTCTTCACCGGTTGGGTGGGGAGTGCTTTCATTGCATCACCGATGCTATAAGTTCCTCCTTCTTTCACGTCCGTACTGAATGTCAGGTTGGTAGTGAATTTCAGCCATTTATTAACTTGGGCATCGCTATTTGCCTGAAAGTTGAAACGACGGTAATTAACGCTTTCCACAATACCGGACTGGTCAAGGAAACCACCGGATACATAGTAATGTGCTTTTTCCGTACCACCGGAGTAGCTAACCGAATAGCTTTGCTTCACTCCCGTGCGCAGCATTTCATCCAGCCAGTTCGTTCCTGTTCCCAATAAAGAAGGGTCTGCCCAATAAGGGTTTGTATTATCATCATTATTAGACAGCATATCATTGCTCAAAGCAGCATATTGCGCAGCATTCAGCATATCGGGCACTTTAGTGGCATTCTGAATCGCCCAGTTAGCGTTTACCGTCACCTTTCCGGCACCCTCGGCACCACGTTTGCTAGTAATCATCACCACACCGTTCGCACCACGCGAACCATAAATAGCTGTTGCCGAAGCATCTTTCAATACGTCCACCCGTTCTACATCGGCCATATTCAGAGCAGACAATCCCAAGTCGGTAGGTATTCCGTCAATGACAATCAGCGGGTTACTGTTATTGATTGTTCCCAAGCCACGAATTTTAATGGTGACATTATCACCCGGCTTACCGGCATCGATAATCTGCACGCCGGACACCTTTCCCTGCATTGCCTGACCGATATTGGCCACCGGAGAGTCTTTGATATCCTTCACTCCGACAGAAGATACAGCTCCGGTCAGATCACTCTTTTTCATCGTTCCGTAACCCACTACTACAACTTCGTCCAATACTTCCGTATCTTCCTGCAAGGTTACTTTCAAAGAGTTTTTCCCGTTCACCGGAACTGTCTGCATTTTATAGCCGACAAAAGAGATAGTCAGCGTGCTGTTAGTCGGAACGCTTAATGAGAAATTACCGTCTACATCGGTAATTGTACCGTTCGTTGTACCTTTTTCTACCACACTGGCACCGATCACCGGTTCGCCCGTGGCATCTACGACATGTCCTTTTATTGAAATCTGTTGTGCGAATGCACTAAGAGATAGGAACAAGCCCCACATTATTAGTAAGAGGCGGCGTTCAAAGCCTTTCGACTTCATACTCTGTTTCATGTACATTAATTTAAAGTTAATATTAGGGTTACTTTTGTTTTACTCTCTGTGTCATTGCTGAAATGACCGTGAAACAAAAGTATCTACATTTCATACTGCTTCTTAAAGCAGATAGCAAAAATATAGTGATTTATACAGTATCTCACAGTATAAACCACTAAATATAAGAACGTTACAAAATAGAAGTCAGACAAAAAAAGTAGTGGTTTTCTTATTCTTCCACCTTCCCTATTTGCATTACTTTAGCCTCAAATTCATCTCTTTCTCCCACAGCCTTGTTACGGACACGGGTCCGGTAATTATAAATGGTAGTGACGGAGTAACGAAGGAATTGCGCTATTTTAGTGCTGTCCGTAATTCCCAGGCGGATGAGAGCGAAGATACGAAGTTCGGTATTCAGCTGTTCTCCCGGTTTGGGTTGCATCGGTTCGGTAAGCAGGGCATTAAATTCCTCCACAAAACTGGGGAAGAGTTGCAGGAAAGTCACGTCGAAGTTCGCATAAAACTCTTTCAGTTCTTCATCAAGGAATTGGGAAGATTTAATAGCCTTATATAGTTCTTCCACCCTTCCGGCAGCAGCAATCTTATTCAAGGAACGGCGGTATAAATCCATCTTATCGAGATAAGTGGAACATTGGTCCATGTATCTCCCGATATATTCCTCCTTGATATAGTTGGCTTCCGAAAGCGTATGATTCATTTCTTTCAGTTGCGAATTGGAATCGTGAAGTTCTTCGTTCAGTTCTTGCAGGAGCGTATTGGTATCGACCACTTCGCGGCGCGCAGCAGCTACCTTTTTCATCTGTTTATAGACAAAGAAAATGGCAACCAGTAAGAAAACGGAAAGCAGACTAATACATATCAACGAAACTTTCATCTCCTGTTGCTGACGTTTGGTTTTTAATTGATAGGCCTGGTCGATGATAGGAAAGACCTGCGAGATTTCCAACGTACGAAGACGGGCATTGCAAAGAGTGGCATCCTCCAGGGAACATTTCAGATAGTTGTAGGCACGGTCGATGTCTCCTGCTTCATAAACAAGAGAAGCGAGTTTGCGCAACGATACATATTCTTTTACCGCTGATTTCAAATCGGCGATGGCCGAAAGAGCCAGGTAATGTTTTTGCCCCTGCTTATCTCCTTTCAACCGATAGCCTTCGGAAATGGTATAAGTAATCATTGCCTGTGCATGGTCATCCAAAGACGGTTTACTGTAATATTTCATCAGCATATCAATCGCTTCATCGTATCGGGCATGAACGATGTACTTATCTGCCATCACCAATGCATGTCCCAGAGAGTCGGAAGCATTGATCTGTAACAGGGAATCCCGGTACAAATCCGTCATCCGGTAATATTCTTTCTTGGCTTTCTCCGTAACGGCATAATCACCCATCAATCCATAAATAGTGCGATATAGATGATAATAATAGCCATATAGATAGTCGGGCAGTGTTTTCTTATCAATTTTCCCCAATAACTCGAGGGCTTCTTTGTACATTCCGGTAGTTCCCATCACTTCCGCCATATTCATGGCAGAATCATCCAAGTAGTCCAGTTTATTTAAACGATGTGCCAGTTCCTCTTTCCGTTGGGCATAGACAAAAGACGAATCCAGATTATAAGCCCGGTATTCATCGAAAAGACGTCCGCAAAAACCATATCGCTGCTCATCAGAAGCAGCCTCAACCAACAATTTCTTCAAGTCAGCAATTCGTGCCTCCTTTTCCGCTCCATAAGTCTGACGGTTTTTAATGATACCATCAATCTCACGAAGTAACGCATCGGTACTCTTATTATCTTTTGCATAAAGCAGACCAGAAAGGACGATTGTCACAAAAATCAGAATAACTTTTTTCATAGTGCCGTATGTATTATATCTGCAAAGATAAAAGTCTTTCAGAAACTTCCGGCTTTCAGGAGAAGATTATTGCAGGTAGAAAGAACAATCTTTATTAAAAAGAGGAGGTAAATCGGATTTATTATAAACATAATTATTATATTTGTAATAATTGTATTTATAATAATCAGTATGGCAATCGTTAATAACCCTTTTATCGTAGGCGGATACCTATCTCCCCATTACTTTTGTGACCGCGAAGTGGAAACAGAACAGTTGATACGTAACATAACAAATGGAAGAAATGTCGTTATCATTTCTGTGCGTCGCATGGGAAAGACAGGTCTGATTCGTCATTGCTTTTATCAAGATGAGATCAAAGAGCATTACTATACATTCTTCATTGATATTTATGCGACAGCCAGCCTTAGGGAATTTGTATTCGCCTTGGGAAAAGAGATTTTCGAGAAACTCAAACCCAAAGGAATGAAGTTCATCGAACGTTTCTTCTCCGTCATTTCCTCACTGCGCGCAGGTTTTAAGTTGGATTCTGTTACGGGAGAGCCCACCTTCGATATTGGATTAGGAGACATCCATACAGCAGAAACAACACTGGATGAAATCTTCGCTTATTTAGAACAGGCTGATAAATCTTGTATCGTAGCCATTGACGAATTTCAGCAAATAGGCAATTACACAGAGAAGAATGTAGAAGCCATATTGAGAACTAAAGTCCAGCATTGCCAAAATGCTCGTTTCATCTTTGCCGGAAGCCAGAAACACATTATGATGAATATGTTCAACAGCCCGGCCCGACCTTTTTATCAAAGTGTCAATATGATGCAACTAAAGAGCATTCCGCTTACGGCATACAGGGCATTTGTTGAAAGGCTTTTCCTTGAAAACAAGAAACGTATTGAAGAAGAACTGATAGACGAAGTATATAATTTCTTTGAAGGACATACCTGGTATGTACAACTCATGTTTAATGAATTATATATACTGACCGGAAAAGGGGAAGTGTGTGATCGTTCCCTCTAAAGTATTGCCTTGACCAATATCCTGCAGATGCAGGACTTCACATATCAGGAGATTTTCTCCCGCCTTCCGGAAAAACAGAAAGAGGTGCTGATTGCTATCGGAAAAGAACAAAAAGCAACCGGAGTCACTTCAGGAAAATTCATAAAAAAATACAAGCTAAGTACTCCGAGTTCCGTACAAGCTGCACTCAAGGGGTTACTGGAAAAGAATCTAGTCTCACAGGAACAAAATCACTATGAAATAGCTGATAAACTATTGGGAGCCTGGCTACAAAAGAATTATTAGGTTATAAATCCTAGAAATTAATAGTTAAGAATAAGGTTTCATTCCTATACGGTTTTCACCACAGAGGACACAGAGGTGAATCTTGTTCATGACTGCACGGTAATGAGCTTATTATTACTAATAAGTTTCTTAGTTACTTTTAAGCAATCGTTTACCTATTGATAGCTATTTCATTGCCTAACAAGTTTTCGTTTGACAGTTGTCAAACGAAAACTTGTTAGGCAATTGAAAAAGTAATATAAACAAGAGAAAGAAATAAAAGTTGCATATTGACAAGTTATTGTCAGCGATAGTATCTTTGGCTCCTTTCCGCACCGTATTGAATGAAAGTATAGTGATATAAATGGGAACTTGTATATTGGGGTTATTACAATAGTTGACCAAGCAGTACCATCCAAACAATCCGAGATACTACAATCTCTCTTTTGTCAGACTGTAGTACCTCAAATAAAATTTGTGTATTCAGAATAATTATATCAAACAGAATTTCTATATGACTTCTTCCATCCGCTCCAACTCCCATCCGCGAAACTGCATGACGATGCCATGCAACTCGGTGCCGTATATCATCCGGCGTACCTTAGGACCGGCAGCATAACCTTTTATCTGTTCTACAGCTTCTTTCCATTGGGCTTCGGCTTTCGCTCCCGAGTCTTTGGCAGAGAGATATTTTAGTTCGATGATATAGCTGTGCTTCACGTCATAGCGTATCAGGTCAGGCATCAGGAACAGATCACAATAACCGTGGTTCAATTCTACTTCCGGGGCTATCAGGTAATATGCATTCGTACTCAGGTAAGCAGTAAAGAAACCTTGCAGGTTGCGCTCTCCCTCAATAGCGCTGCGCACGGAAGAGTTTTCCTTGTAGGCATGGGCGATAAATTCCAACGTTTCACGCCAATGGCCGTCGTAAGCCATTTCGTAATACATCAGACCAAGGTCGTTCAGATTAATATGTCGATTGTCCTGATATTCTTCCAACAAGAATTCGTAATATTGTTTACGCACGTTATTATTGGGAATACTTAACACCAGATAGTTGCCGCGAGTGGCAGTAATGGTAAGCATACCATAATAAAAAAGCAGACTGGGGAAAATTTCAGGTTTGGTAATATCCGTAGCAGGAAAGGTAGTTGTCAACGTGGTAACAATCTGCCCATCTTCGGTGATTTTACGTAACACTCCTTTGCGGTTACCGTCCAACTTGTCTAGTCGGATAAGTTTTTTCATCTTATTATAATCCGTGCGAGTATTAGGGTCTATCATTTCTTTGGGGGATTTACCCAAAGTCATATAATGACGCAGATAATAAAACACCATGTCACAGTTGAACATCTTTGGGTCACGCTCCAAGCTTTCTTCGGCAAAACAATAATTGTCATACCATGGTCGCATCTCCTCTATCATCGCATCTATATTCGTATTGCCCGGCAACTGCCCGGCATCCTTATAATATTGGAGCATCTCGCGTACATCAGTCTCGCTGAATCCCAACATCATATTAAATTGATGATCGATACTGATATTCCAACCGATATTGAATCCACTAGTCAGGTCGTCCAGCGTTACGGGGCTGACACCGGTCATGAAGATGCGCTCGAACATGCCTTTGAACTTCTTGAAGATTTCGCGGTAGAAGCCACTGGCGTGGGTTAGGGCGTGATAGACTCTGTCACCCTGCTCGTTTAGCACCACATTAGTGAAATTATCATATTCATCCACTATCAGATAAAGCTTGGAGCCGTTATTACGTGCCTTGCGGTCCAGAAAGTTCAATTTGTTGGTAGTGCCGCACTGCGCTTTCATTTCCTCTTCGAAGCCGGGATAATAATAGGACTCATAAATAGAAGCGAAATCATCCAGTCCGCCGCAGCAATAATCATCAAAGTTTTGGGTAAGTGTCCCGTCAAGACCTCCCACTCTGGAGAAATCAAGAAAGAGTATTTGGAAAGTCCCTTGTAACTGTGTAGGATGACTGCCTATCCATAAATTGCTGAAACGCTTTTCGAACTTTTCTTTTTGGGCGATGTCATAATAAGTTCGGAGCATACTCAGAAAGATGCTCTTGCCGAAACGGCGGGGGCGGATAAAGAACAAATTGCTAGGTTGTTTTTCCAACAACGGCAGATACATAGTCTTGTCCACGTAATATTGATTCTGTTCCACCACTTCCACAAAGTTGGAAACTCCATAAGGGATTCTTTTTACTTCTTCCATAATTTGTTCCTTTCTTTAGTTCTCATATTTATGAGATAATGCAAAAGTAGCATATTCCCGCAGAAAGAACAAAGAAAGGGAAAGAAAGTTGGAGTGTTGCTGCACCAGAGTAATGGATATAATCCCTCTTACTTTTTCATGCCATTAGCCGAATAATGTTTATAATGGGTATCCATAATAGAATTAAAAAATGATTGAAGAACCTAATCTTACCTTTTTTCTATCATATAATAAGCAGATATTACTCATTTCTGCATCTTTGTAGCCCAATTCAGTTTTATTCTTTTGATCCCTATACACAGCTTTTTTAACGGGCATTTATAACAACCGCTCCGTCCCAATTCAAGTTCTATTTCTAAATCCCGTGTCCGTTCGTTTAGTTCTATCCACATGCCCCGCAATGCATCCCGCTGTGATTTGGCTTCCCTGTACATTTTGAGTTCCTTGTCGCGTGCCCCTAAGAGAAAAGCATACGCCGAACACACTTCAGATTTACTGATACAAAGCTGCTCCAAGACTTTCACATATTCCGGGCTAATTCCTTTCTCCCTAATCTTCAAGAATCCACGGAGACTCTGATCGTTTACGACGGTTCTGTAATCCTTGAAATATGACATGATTACCTGCATATCCGCCCAAAGTTGGATATACTCTTTTTCAATACCGTATTTCGTGGCCGCTTCTTCTACGCTAATCCATTCTGACATAATGTTCGTTTTTTATGTGTGATACAATGAAAGAGGGATACTCTTTTTATTATATTAGCACAACGGGCATCTACGCCTCCTGCAGTCCGGTGGGCGGGAATTGGTTAGGTTATATTGGGGCATTATGAATAAACCAACCGGATACAAGAAAGGCGTAGATGCTGTTGCACCATTATCCGTCTATGAGGCTTAGCAACACCTTGAGGAAGATAATGATAACAACAGACACCCACGCCAATCGTTTATATATAACACATCTCTTACGGATATGTTGATATACACCGTTCGCGTGGAGTATCTGCTGAATCACCTCTCTCCTTTAAAACTGCTAATTTTCATAGACGAGAGATAATACGCTTTTACTCCAATAAGAAATAAAATCACTTTCCACCTATTTCATCACGCCGATGGGCGGAAAGCGTGTGACAAAGATAAATGATTTATTTGGAATATATTGGAAATAAGGCAATAAATACAAGAAGTTTTGCACTGAATGTTTATAAAATCAATGCCTTTGTGGGCATGTTCCACCATATCTACCAGTTTTGATATGATACCAATGGTATTTGTATTTTGTATCCATTTTTTTGCGCTAAGGCGATAACTGAACAACCCCACTTTTAATTATGTCGAATTCTACACAATTAAAAGTGGGATTGTTCAGCTTCTCCCAAATGCCAAGAAATTCTACAGTGTTTCGATTCCTAAGCCTATTCGAGAAGAAGAATACAAAGGTAAGTACCTTACAATAGAAACAGACAAAAGAAAAACAATTCCGTTAATAAGCTCTCAACCCATAATCGAATCTCATCTTCTTGCTATCTTTCACTTCGATTTTCAACAGATTGTTTCCTTTTCGCAAATAACGGCTATAATCACTGATATTGTATTGATTGTACTGCCTAGTCTGTTTCGCCTCCTGTGCAAAGACTTCCACTCCATTCAACCACACTTTTGCTTCTCCGGCAACATTCAGCCATAAAGACAGATGGTTAAAGTCCTTATCTACATTAAAAGTAGCTTCAGATACTATTGTGGAACGAGGAGGACATTCGAAAGGCAAAGAAGTCATTTTCAGTTCCTGACCGTTCACACCGACAAGGCGGGTATTCTTGCTTCCGTTCTGGCCGTCCGCAATCAAAGTAACAGCTTTCACGGGGGTGATTTCATACAAACGGTTGTGCATCAGGTGCAACAAGCCTTCCGGTATTTTAGTCACTTTCCGGTCATAAGTAATCAAGCCGTTCACTTCCCCTTCCACATCAGTAGTTTGTGTATAGACTGCCGCACTCAATCCCTGGGCAATCAGCGTTTCCAAATCATATAACAGGCGACCATAGCTATCAATCAATGCCATTGCCCCGTCGATATTCTTATACCCCCAGTTTCTCATATTCGGATTCCAGATATGCTCCTTAATCGCCCAGCCATAACCGCCGAACTCTCCCAATACGGAAATACGGTTACCGTTATTCTCCGGCAGAATCATGGAAGTGACAGGATAATTATGCACGTCGTACATATCGCCTACGCCTCTATCCGTCCATCCGGTCACTCCGTTTATCAGACGTGTATCGTCGTACTTAATCACTTTATTCACGATTTCCACCGTATTGTGCTGTCCCCATCCTTCATTGAATACAACCCAAGTAGTGATACAGGGATAGAAACGGAGACGGTCAATCATCTCGAACATTTCTTTTTGCCATTGGCGGGTGTGTTCTTCGGGAGCATTCCAATCAGTAGTAGCCAACGGATTGACATGCTCCTCTTTTTTCCTTGACGTAGCAAAACCGGATACCATATCCTGCCACATCATCAGACCGAGAGAGTCGGCGTAATAATAATACTGTTCCGGCTCCACTTTGATATGTTTACGGATCATATTAAATCCCATCTTCTTCAACTGCACCATGTCCCACAGCATCGCTTCCTCGGAAGGAGGAGTCAGCAATCCGTCGGGCCACCAGCCTTGATCGAGGGGACCGTATTGGAAGATGGGTTGATTATTCAGGCAAATACGATTATATCCGCACTCATCTTTCCGTACATCTACTTTTCTCAAAGCAAAATAACTCTTTACCTGATCTAAAACACGCCCTCCATTGGATAAGGAAATATTCAGACGATACAGTTTCGGAGATTCCGGAGACCATAAGACAGCATCCGGAACGTCTATCTCCATCGTATTACTCAACTTCTGTTCCACCGTCCTGATTACTTTGCCATAATCCAATACTTCTATTTTTACCTCTTCATTACCTTTAGCTCCGGCTATGTCGAAGTTCAGCTTTACGGACTTCTTTTCAATATCAGTGGAAGGAAGCACCTGACGGATATAAGTTTTATCTACCGCTTCCAGCCAGACTGTCTGCCAAATACCCGATACGGGTGTATACCAAATTCCCTCCTGATTGAGTTGTTGCTTGCCACGGGAAATAGATTCCGTATCTGTCGGATCGGTTACAGCTACCTCAATGCTTTGAGGCCCGCTTTTCTTCAAAAACTTAGTAATATCAAACGAGAACGGATTATTCCCTCCTTTATGCGTGCCGGCCAACCGGTTATTCACCCACACCTGACATTCATAATCCACCGCTCCGAAATGCAGGATAGTAGATTTATTCTTCCAGGAGGGATTTAGTGTGAACTCACGTTGATACCATAGTTTATCCGTAGGAAGAAATGTTTTCTGCACTCCGGACAGAGACGATTCAATCGCAAACGGGACGAGGATTTCCCCCTCAAAGGAAACATTCTTCCGGACCGTGTTCTGATCCGTCACGGCATATTTCCACAATCCATTCAGATTGATCCATTCGGCCCGTTGCAACTGCGGTCTGGGATAACTTTGCCACACATTTTCCGGCGTCACCTGTTCAGCCCATACTGTTTTGATTTTATCACCTTTAGGCTCCCATGCATGGGCAAACACCTGCGACATGGCTCCTAAAGCCAGAGTAAATAAGATTCTTTTATCCATAAGCATTAGCGGGTTTTATATTCTTTAAAATCTTTCCGTCGATTCTTATTGTAGGTATTCCACATTTTCTGGAAATACAAGACATCGCTCTTGTCTGCCCATTCGAAATAGGCCGTTTCCAGTTCTTTTGCCATTTCAGGATATTTGCCGATCAGGTTGTGCTGCTCGGTACGGTCTTCCCTGATGTTGTACAATTCCCATTCATCTCCCTTAAAATTGGCCGAAACCAGCTTCCAGTCACCTTTACGCACCATGCGGTTGCCTTCATGCTCTGCATAAATATACCTTTCGGGCATCTTCTTCCCTTTCACAATCGGGAGGATGGATTTACCTGCCGTAGGCAGAATCGCTCTTCCCTGATATTCTTTCGGATAAGTGGCTCCTGCCAGTTCCACACAGGTAGACATGATATCGGAGAATTGTGCAGGCTGATGATCCAGTCCGCCTTTGTTCTTCACCTGATTCCCCCAGGAAATGATACATGGGGTTGAGATACCTCCTTCGTGAGCATAATGTTTATACAGCGTGAACGGTGTGCAACAAACATTCGCCCAGCCTGTGCCGTAATGATGATAAGTTCCGGGTAAGCCCATCTGGTCGAGTTCGGCTCCCGTATGCGTATGATATTCGACTCCGGTCTGTTTGTCAAAACCAAATTCGTGCCATTCGGCACAAGCTCCGTTATCGGACATAAACATGATAAATGTATTGTCCAACTCACCGTTCTTTTTCAACTCATCCACTACCCGGCCGATATTCGCGTCCATCACATCCACCATCGCTGCAAAAATGGACATACGACGTGCCAAGTCGGTCTGCTGATCTTTCGTCAATGAGTCCCATGCCGGTAACGGATGCGTTTCATCTTCAAACAGACTTTCGGGAACCACGCCGCGCGGGCTAAGTTCCGGTTTGCCTTGCATCAGTTTCAGGTCAACAATCCGTTTCCAACGTGCGTCACGAATCTTGTCCCATCCCTGCATATAGAGAGACATATATTTATCGGTCACTTCTTTCGGTGCGTGCAAAGGAAAATGGGGAGCATTATAAGCCAGATACAGGAACAGCGGTTTCTTTTCCTGATGTGCCTGGTCGATAAAGTCAATCGCATAATCCGTTATCACATTCGTTGCATAGAAAGTTCCTTCTTCATAGTGTCTGGGGGTACGGTCTTTCGGCAAACGGGTATATACTTCCGGATTCCAGAAAGAATTAAATCCGCCCAGCAATCCGTAATACTCTTGAAACCCACGAAGAATAGGATTCGACTTATTCCCCAGATGCCACTTTCCTGACATAGCCGTAAAATATCCGGCATCTTTCAGGACTTCTGCAATCGTGACGTTGTCCGAATTGGAACGGAAACCGGAATATCCTTTCGGCCAGGCAGGATGACTGCCGTCCATGTGTCCCAATCCCGTCTGATGCGGATAAAGTCCCGTCAACAGGTTGGCACGCGACGGACAACTGCGTGCACTGTTATACATCTGCGTCATACGGACGCCATTCTTTGCCAGTTTATCCAGTACCGGTGTATGAATCTCACCACCGAAGCAGCCGAGATCGGAGAAGCCCAAATCGTCTGCCAGTATGATAATAATATTCGGTTTGTCCTGTGCATACGTCATCGGGACCAGAGCCAGGCTGCCTGCTATCAATAAAGAAGTTTTCATTTGGTATTATAATTAAAGTTGGGTTTGAATTTACCATTCTCATAGATCATCGGAATTAATCCGGGACGGCACGTCACTTTATACTCCGCCGCCTGTGCCCCACGCGGATTGAAGAACATGGTAGCCCACCAGTTTCCATCCTTATCCTGGAAAAGATTGTTGTGTCCTCCTCCCGTGATGGCATTGTAGCGTTCGCTATAGGGACCATACACATTATCGGCTGTCGAGATGATGCAGTCGTAACTATAACGTGTCTTCGGTGAGGTTACTCCCTTTTTCTCAATATAGGTATCTCCCTCCGACGTACGGTGCGACCATATAGCTTGTACGAGGTGATATTTGTTATCGTATTTGAAGATAAACGCTCCTTCAATATATGGTTCCGGATTATATTTTTTCTCTTTCAATGTTTTCAGTTCCTCGGCAAATCCGCTCATATCCGGTTTCATACGGGCGATATAATGGTTGTGCCCGACAAAGTAGACAGTGCCGTCCGTATCTTCGAACAAACTTCCGTCGATGTTCGGGAAGATAGCTTTATCTTTATTACCTTCGATATTCTCGTACGGTCCTTCCGGCTTTCCGGTCTTGCTCCGCAAAATGAAAGAACCTCTCCCACCTGCCGACTCATTCATGCAGGCAACGATAAACCAGTTCTTCACACTTTTGATATAATGCATTTCCGGAGCCCATACAGCATGGAAACGGTTGTCCATCGGATCACCGTTGATAGATTTCTTCTGATATTTCTCTCCTGCTTTATATACTTTCGGCTTCTTTTGCCAGGTTCCGTCTTTTTCCATCGACCATATTTGTCCTCTGGCTTCCCAGGACTTCATATCTTTGGAACGCCACAGGTACAAACCGTCGTTCCAGTCCCAGCAATGTCTCTGTCCCGGAAAGTAACGGTCGGGGGTAGAGGTCGTTCCTGTGATATAATAATAACCGTCGGGACCCAGCGTAGCCCAAGTGTCCCTCATCCAATAATCAAATGCCGGCTTTACAGATGTCGGAACACGTAGTTCCGGAGCGTTTGTATCTGCCGTTCCATATAACTGTGCTGATGCTGTAGAGATGGAAATAAATCCTGTAAACAAGATCAATCCTAATCGCAAAATCAATTTCATATATTTCTGTTTTATGTTTACGGATACAAAAATAGGCCGTTGCGGGGCAGACTTCATGGAATCATGTTTTTAATATCCGTAGGTATGTACAATCTTCTTATTTTTTAGTGTTCCGGGTGGAGATAATTAAATGGATTCTGTTTAAAATGGTAACGTCTTTGCGGGAGAGGCAGCGGGTCCTGCAAACGCAACTCCCATGCCAGTAAACGGATCAGAAGTTCTGTTTGAATTTCGCTGTATTTCTTCTCGCCAAACAGATTATGAATTTCCGAAGGATCTTTCTTTAAATTATAGAGTTCTCCGTTGCCATAATGATTCATAACCAGTTTCCAGTCATCCTTTCTTATCATGCGTGAGGTACCGCTTTGTGTCCAGGTGTTCAGTTCGTCGAAGTGGGCTATTTTGCCGGGAGTCAGTGCTCCTTCCTGTTCAAAAGTCAAGGAGGCATCCAGTCCGACATCGGCTCCTCCGAAGCCTTGTTGTACGACCATGCTGGAGAATTCTTCTTTAGGGTAAGCTTTTCCGGTCAGCATCGGCCACAAGCTACGACCCTGAACTCCTGCCGGTATTTCGGCACCGATGGCAGAGCAGAAGGTGGGGAAAAGGTCGGCTATCGATACGTGGCTAGCCATAGGGGCAGGCTGGTTCTTAATGTGATATCCTGCCCATACCATCGGGATACGTGCGAGGCTTTCGGAAAGTCCGGCTCCTTTACGGATCAATCCGTATTCTCCCCAATAGTCACCGTGGTCGGAGAGTACGACAAAGAGGGTGTTTTCAAATTGTCCGCTGGCTTTCAATGATTCGATCAGTCTCTTGATCTGATCGTCTATCAACCGGATCATTCCGATATAGTTGGCACGGATTCGAGGCAAGTCTTGTTCCAGGTTCGGGCAGGACGCGTCTTCCAGTTGCGCCAAAATACGGTATTTCTCTCCTTTCTTTGCCAAATCTTTGCGGGAGGTCTTTAAGACAGGGAGCTTATCGGGGGAGAACATGGAGTAATAGGGTTCACATACCTGATAAGGGTTGTGAGGTTCCGGAAAAGAGACCCATACGAAGAAAGGATTTTCTTTCTGCTGCTCAATCCATGCCAGTGCTTCGTTCACGATTTTGGTGGGATGCTGTTCTTCCAGCGAGATGGGAGATGGCTCCAACCATTGCCCCCTGGCTTGCTGATTCAGGAAACGGGCAGTCTCTTTCTCTGCGGGAGTCGTCTTTTTGTGCTTTCCCCAGTGTCCGTATTCAGACCAAAAATCCAAGTCGGCAGGTTTCAGGTAAGCGTGGTTCTTGCCGACCAATGCGGTCTTATATCCGTTTTCTTTCAATACACCTACTAAGTCCTGTTGATAGGAAATGTCAGGAATATTGTGATTCGTGCGTACGTGAGTGGCGGAAGGAAAACGCCCGGTGAACATGGAACAACGTGCCGGAGAGCTGGCCGGCATCACAGTGTATGCCTTATTAAACCATACATTCTCCTGCGCCAACCGGTCGACAAAAGGAGTCACTTCCAGCGGAAAACCTTCCCTGCCGCACAAGTCGGCACGCTGCTGATCGGTCATAATAACCACAATATTCGGTTTGCCGGTTTGCGCCTGGACTGACATAGCCAAACCTTGTATGGCAAGTCCTGTGATACAAAAGATTGTTTTCATTTTATTTTTATTTGCTATTTGACAATTTAGAGTTCACCACGAAGGACACAGAGGACACGGAGGCTTAATCATTTTATTCATTACAGAGTAACACAGAGTCTCACGTTTTTTTACAGCTAACTGCATCTATCACTCTGTTCCTTGCAGAAAGAGAGAAAAAATGCTGTGTCCTCTGTGCTCTCTGTGTCCTCTGTGGTGAATTAAAAACGATATACAACCATGGAAGCGGCCTCCAGTTCGAACGGTTGATTCAGGTCCAGTCCGACTTCCGTCTCTACCGGTTGGACTTCATTCGGAGCAAACGGGGTGTTTTCTTTTCCCGGAACCAGTACCAGGCTTGTTTTATGTGCCTTGACGGGACGTTTAAAGCCGGAAACTTCCGGTTGTAGAGTGACTTTTTTATCCTGCAGGTTTATCAGTTTCAGGATATATTGTTTGCTGGCCGTATCATATCCCATCGTAACAAAGATATTCTGCAAACCTGCTATATCCTTGATCGCTGCATCCAGACACACATCAAACGTGTTATCCCTGAACATCTTTGCCAGGTAGAAGAAGGAAGTCTTTACGCTACTGTCTACTCCATTAATCAACATCGGCAGGAAGATACGGTGTTCCAGAAAGTCCCAATGCCTCATCACCGGACGTTCGGCAAACAAAGGATTCAGATCGCCGTTGCGTTCTATTGACATACGGATTGCCCCGGTAGCTAGCAAGTTATAAGGATATTTTCCGCTGATTCCCAATTCGCCGATAAATAAATCGGCAACACCCCGTTTGTAGTTATCAAAACGATAATGCTGTTCGCAAGCCCATTCGATTGAGTTATAATAATGTTCGTCGAACACTTTCACATTCTTCGGGTTGACAAAATTGGGAATATCCTTCCGTTTGTCATCATTCTCTCTTCCGACTACACGGATGACACTATTGGCTATATAAATCAAGTCAGGATATTTGGCGGACAACGCCTGATAGATTTTCTCATAACGCTCCCAATACACAGGTCCGAAATCTTCATTTCCAATCTCGATATATTTTAGCGGGAAAGGAGCGGGATGACCGTTCTTTGCCCGTTCAGCTCCCCATTTCGTAGTTGTATCACCAATGGCATACTCGATGGCATCCAACGCATCCTGGATATAAGCGTCCAGATCGACATCAATGTGTCTGAAATTCCACTGTGGACTTTGCTTCACCCAACCACTGCAAATCATACCCGTAGGCATCACATACATCGCATCAGCTCCCACATATTCGCACAATTCATAAAACTCATGATAGCCGATTCCGTCGGTACGGTAATAAGGCGCCCATTTGCTCCACTGTCCCGGACGATTTTCAATCGGTCCGAGCGTCTTTTTCCAGTGATACATCGTTTCTTCATTGACTCCGTGCACGATGCATCCGCCCGGAAAACGGATAAAGCTGGGAGAAAACTCTTTCAGGTTCTGAACAATGTCTTTACGGAATACGGATTTTCCATCGTTCCAGGTATCGGACGGGAACAGGGAAACGACATCTATCTGAAATTGTCCTTTCGACATCGGTTGTATGGCAAACATTCCACGCCGGACGTTCTTTTCCGGTTTCAGTTCACCGGTATATTTTGTCCAGTCCCGATTCCCTACATTCACTTCGATCACATTGCTCACCCGTTGTCCCCATTCGTCAACTAGAAATACACGTAACGGAGCGGAATAATTTCTGTTCTTCAGAAACAAGGAAAGGCGGTAAGACGTATCCGTCTTCAAGTTCATTCCATAATATCCACGGTTGAGAATCAGGGCATCCGGATGGTTCGCAATATCTTCCGTGACATTAACCAGCATCGAATACTTATTTTCCCCACTCATCGGATTTTCATCCGTGCGACTGATAAATACAGGAGTATATGATAACGGATAAGTCGTCCATCCAATCAGCGGATCGGCCTGAAACACTTTTTTCTCTTTAACGCGGGGAGCCGGAACATTTTCATAAAGACCGTTCTTCACAGATAATCCGGCAGGCGGTGTAGCTTCTTCAAACGAACGGTTACGTATCAGTTCGGCATGCAAGGCACCCTCGCCCATCATTCCTATTTCCTCATAATGGAAACCGTACTTTACGGGAGCCACTTTGTGGGTTTTCGATTTATTGATATACAACGTTCCATCGGAGGAAGACGGAGAGGAACTATTCCCATATACCAGAGGTAATGTGAAAAACAGACCGATACCAAACGTAAAGGATTTGAATGTCGAATGATTCATAGCATTTGTTTTTAGAGTTTCACATTGCAAATGTGGTCTTTTCTATCCAAGAAAAACAGAAAAATAATGCTTAATACCTGCAATCATGTATAAAAATCTGTAGCGAAGCGGCAAACTGAACATGAGTGCTGCCCGTTTGAACAATTCTACGACTGTTCAAAACAAAAAAAAACGTATCTTTAGGTCGTGAAAATCAATCAGAAAAGCCATGAGAACCATCTTACTTAAATTCGTACTCTTATTTAGTCTCGTGCTCTTAAATACAAGCTTGTCGACGGGACAGATTCAATATAATAACATACGCTTCAAACAGCTAAGTATAGCTGAAGGACTCCCGCATAATACGATCAATGCAATCACCCAGGACAACCACGGGTTCATCTGGTTTGGTACACGCAACGGATTGTGCCGATATGACGGTTATAATATCAACCTGTTCGCACATAATGAAGCCGACAGCACCTCACTCCGCCACAATTTCATCACACGCTTATATAACGATTCGCTCCGTAACATTCTATGGATCTCTACCGATCAGGGTATCTGCAGCTATAACTACGAGACAGAAGATTTCAGTCGTTACCAGATTAAAGGGAACACTAAGGATGATGTTTGTTTCCTGAATACCAGCGATGGTATGCTTCTGGCAGCTTGTAGCAACGGACTTTATCGCTACAATGAACAAGACAGCTTGTTCGTTCCTTTTCTTCTCGATAAAGAAAAACCTCATGTGAGATACTTTGCGGAGGACGGAGACAAAACCTTATGGATAGACACCAACAAAGGACTGATGCGATACAGTCTGGAAAAGAAACAGTTCGTTTCCCTCCCGACTCTCATCCAGCCTTTTACACTGCAATGCAACAATGCCGTCCTGATCTCGTCCAACCAGCTTTTATTTAATACTAACAACGATTTTTTCGTCTATCATATACAAAGCAATACCCTGTGTAATCTCTCGAAAGACCTTGAGGTGAAAGACTTCCGGTGTGCGGCAACCGACCATACGGGGAATATATGGGTAGGCACGGAGTATGGCATCTTCGTATTCAACAAACTCTATCAACTGATTGCACATTACGAGCAATCGGAGCGGGATTTAAGTGCGCTGAACGATTCTCCCATTTACAGTCTTTATCAGGACAAGGCTCATAATATGTGGGTGGGAACCTATTTCGGAGGAGTCAACTATTATATATTCGGTTCCGACCAATTCCAGATATATCCATACGGAGCCAGTTTCAATCATTTGAGCGGAAAGGCTGTTCGCCAGATTATCAATGCTCCGGACAATGGTCTGTACATCGCCACCGAAGATGGCGGATTGAACTACCTGAACAATAAGAAAGAAATCACCCGTGCCGAACGGCTTCACAAGCAAATGCAAATCTACGCCAAGAACATACATTCTTTATGGCTCGACAAAGATAACAGCCTGTGGCTCGGACTGTTCCTGAAAGGAGCTCTTCACTATATACCGCATCTAAACCGCACGGTGGACTATAATCTACTGTCGGATGAGGTTTCTTCCGGCTTCTGTATCATCGAAGACAAGAACGATCATATTTGGTACGGAGGTCCTTCAGGTTTATTCCTGATCGACAAGAAGAAAGCGAACTCCCGCCCGGAGAAGATTTCGCCTCTCCGTATCTTCAACCTGGTACAGTTTAATGACAGTATCCTCTGGGCAGGAACCCGAAAAGGCAGTATGTTTCAGATAAACACCCGTACACTGAAAGTGACCTCGCTCCCTATCCTGCCGCATACCGATCTCTATGTGACCTACATCTACCCCGATTCACATCAACGGATATGGATAGGTACAGACAACAACGGGCTTTATGTATCAGACCGCAACGGTAACATTATCGCCTTTTACAGTAAAGAACAGTTGGGATCCAACGCCATCAAAGGTATCATTGAAGATGAGATGAGTAATGTTTGGGTAGGTACCGGAAACGGACTTTGTTGTATCAATTCCCAAACAGGAAGCATTGACCGATATACCACGGCCGACGGATTGCCCATCAACCAGTTCAACTACTCCTCCGCCTGTAAGAAGCCTGACGGAGAATTGTATTTCGGAACTATCAACGGTATGATTTCTTTCTACCCGGAACAGGTACGCTCCGTCAATCCCCGTTTCAACATTGCACTGACTGCCATTTGGAGCAACAGCGAATATATGTCGCCCAACAATGAGAAAGCATTCATCCCTTCCTCTATCTCCGAACTGACAGAGATCACCCTGACGCACGAACAAGCCCAATCCCTGCGTCTCGAATATTCCGGCCTGAATTATCAATATACCGACAACACTCAATATGCGATGAAAATGGAAGGTATCGACAAGGACTGGCAGTTTGTAGGCAACCAGCATCAGGTACGCTTCTCCAATCTGCCTTCAGGAAGATATATCTTAAAGATCAAAGCCAGCAAAGATGGTATCCACTGGGACGAAACGGGCCAAAAGGACCTTGCCATCAGAGTCCTTCCTCCTTGGTGGCTCTCACCGGGAGCATATTTAGTTTATGCACTACTCTTCCTATTAATCATTTACGCCGCATACAGATATACCAAAACGCGTATCATCCTGCTCATGCGACTGAAAACGGAGCATGAACAACGCGTCAACATAGAGAATATGAATCAACAGAAGATCAATTTCTTCACTTACATTTCCCATGACCTGAAAACACCGCTGACCCTGATTCTATCACCTCTGCAACGATTAATCCAGCAGCCACAAATCAGCAACAACGATAAAGAGAAACTGGAAGTCATCTACCGAAACGCCAACCGGATGAATTATCTGATTAATGAACTATTGACGTTCAGTAAAATCGAGATGAAACAGATGCGTATCAGCGTCCGGAAGGGAGACATCATGCACTTTCTGGAAGAACTGTCGCACATCTTCGACATTGTAGCCGGGGAACGGGAAATTGACTTCATCGTCAATCTGGAAGACACCGAAGAGGAAGTCTGGTTCTCGCCTTCCAAGCTGGAACGGATTCTTTATAACTTGCTCTCAAACGCATTTAAATATACCCAGCCCGGCGGATACGTCAAGTTGAGTGCCAAACTAATAAAAGAAGAGAAAGAAACATTTGTGCAAATCTCCGTCAAAGACAATGGCAGGGGGATTCCTAAAGAAGCTCAGGAACAAATATTTGAAAGTTATTACCAGGTTGAGAAGCGCGACCATCGCGAAGGATTCGGACTGGGATTATCGCTTACGCGTTCGCTCATACACATGCACAAAGGGGAAATCCGGGTAGAAAGCGAAATCAACAAAGGTTCGGATTTTATCGTTACCCTGAATGTATCCGAGGATGCTTACAACCCCGATGAACGCTCGTCCGAGAACATCACGACCGAAGAAATACAGAAATATAACCAGCGAATCAAGGAAACCATCGAACTCATTCCTGAAAAGCTGACCAACAAAGAAAAAGATCCTGCCCGGGAATCTATTATGATTGTAGAGGACAATAAAGAAATGAATGATTATCTTGCCAGCATATTCAGCGAGAAATATGATATTATACGGGCGTATAACGGTGCGGAAGCCTGCAAGAAGATAGCCAAACAGCTGCCCAACCTCATTATATCGGATTTAATGATGCCGGTGATGGACGGCCTGGAATTCACGGAACGTGTCAAACAGGACGTAACGACCAGCCATATCCCCGTTATCCTCCTGACTGCAAAGACCGATGAGAACGACCATACGGAAGGTTATCTGCGGGGAGCCGATGCGTATATCACTAAACCTTTCAACGCCAAGAATCTGGAACTGCTGGTACAGAATATCCAAAAGAGCCGGAAACAGAGTATTGAACACTTCAAACAGGCAGAAGAACTGAACATCAAGCAAATAACCAACAACCCGCGGGATGAAATATTCATGAAAGAACTGATGGAACTGATTATGGCGAACCTCACCAAGGAAGACTTCGGAGTAACGGAAATCACAGCCCATCTCCGCATCAGCCGCAGCCTGTTGCACATGAAGCTGAAATCACTCACCGGATGCTCCATCACTCAATTCATACGGACCATCAAAATGAAAGAGGCTAAAACTCATTTACTGAATGGTATGAATGTCTCCGAAGCATCATTTGCCGTCGGTATATCAGATCCGAACTACTTTACAAAGTGTTTCAAGAAAGAATTTAATATCACTCCGACAGAGTTTCTCAAACAGTTGAAATAGAAAGCAAAAGTAACTGCTTCAGAAATTCAACCTACCCTTAGACAACGTGTCAACTATTAATAGAAAAGTTCTTTTGCTCCCTTTGCAAAGATCTCTTCCCTTCATAGTAAAGTTGTCTTTGCCCGTAACCATTCGGCGTAGTGCGTTCTCTTTCTTTTCTCCTTGCAGCCTATCTTTGC